>OFCW01000327.1_pt1 | contig 12742 bp, 11 predicted proteins | sample 1520951 | NCBI WGS metagenome assembly OFCW01 (sample SAMEA4349680, study PRJEB24078) | microbial mat metagenome | biome: Terrestrial Biome; feature: Habitat; material: Microbial Mat | place: India | collected 2012-06-12 | depth 10 m | reverse complement strand
GCGCGCGAGGTGGGCACCGAGGGCAAGCTGGGCGGCCAGGCGCAGGTGAAGGGCGCCGCCGGCACCTGGAAGGACCTGACCGACAACGTGAACTTCATGGCGGCCAACCTGACGGCGCAGGTGCGCGGCATCGCCGGCGTGGTGACCGCGGTGGCGAACGGCGACCTGAAGAAGAAGCTGACCGTGGCGGCGCGCGGCGAGATCGCGGCGCTGGCCAATACGATCAACGAGATGACCGACACGCTGGCGGTGTTTGCCGATCAGGCAACCACCGTGGCGCGCGAGGTGGGCGTGGAGGGCAAGCTCGGCGGCCAGGCGCGCGTGCCGGGCGCGGCAGGCACCTGGAAAGACCTGACCGAGAACGTGAACCGGCTGGCGGCGAACCTGACCACCCAGGTGCGCGCCATCGCCGAAGTCGCCACGGCAGTGACGCGCGGCGACCTGTCGCGCTCGATCCAGGTCGAGGCGCGCGGCGAGGTCGCGGACCTGAAGGACAACATCAACGAGATGATCCGCAACCTCAAGGAAACCACGCAAAAGAATGCGCAGCAGGACTGGCTGAAAACCAACCTGGCGCGCTTCACCCGCCTGCTGCAGGGCCAGCGCGACCTGTCCGCCGTCACCACCCTGATCCTGTCGGAGCTCGCTCCGCTGGTGTCGGCCCACCACGGCGTGTTCTACATGATGGATGCTTCCGGCGACGACGCCCGGCTGCGCATGACCGCCAGCTACGGCTACCGCTCCAGCCGCAAGCTGCCGACCGCGTTCCTGCCCGGCGAAGGACTGGTCGGGCAGTGCGCACTGGAAAAGCAGCGCATCTGGCTCACCAACGTGCCGCGCGATTACATCCAGATCTCGTCGGGGCTCGGCGCCGCGCCCCCCACCAACATCGTGGTGCTGCCCATCCTGTTCGAACAGCAGGTGAAAGCGGTGATCGAGATCGCCTCGCTGGACCGCTTCACCGAAACCCACCTGTCCTTCCTCGACCAGCTGATGGAAACCATCGGCGTGGTGTTGAACACGATCGAGGCCAACAGCCGCACCGAAAGCCTGCTGCGGCAATCGCAGTCGCTGGCGCAGGAATTGCAGCAGACCAACCTGGAACTGGCGGAAAAGGCGCGGCTCCTGTCGCAGCAGAATATCGAGGTGGAACGCAAGAACCGCGAAGTGGAACAGGCCAAGCGCGCGCTGGAGGAAAAGGCGACCCAGCTGGCCCTGTCCTCCAAGTACAAGTCGGAGTTCCTGGCCAACATGTCGCATGAGCTGCGCACGCCGCTCAATAGCCTGCTGATCCTGGCGCAGCAGCTGTCCGACAACCCGGACGGCAACCTCACCGAGCGGCAGGTGGAATTCGCCAAGACGATCTACGGTTCCGGCAGCGACCTGCTCACGCTGATCAACGACATTCTCGACCTGTCGAAGATCGAGTCGGGCACGGTGACGCTGGAGATGAGCGAGTACCGCTTCCGCACGCTGTCGGGCTATGTGGAGCGCACCTTCCGCCACATGGCCGAGGCCAAGCAGCTGGAATTCTCGGTGGAGCTGGCGGAAGACCTGCCGGCGTCGATGGTGACCGACACCACGCGGCTGCAGCAGATCCTGAAGAACCTGCTGTCGAACGCGTTCAAGTTCACCAGCCGCGGGCGGGTGGCGCTGCGCATCGGGCTGGCCACAAGCGGCTGGAGCGCGGACAACGCCAGCCTGAACCAGGCCGAGGCGGTGCTGGCGTTCGCGGTGAGCGATACCGGGGTGGGGATCGCGGCGGACAAGCTGCAGCTGATTTTCGAGGCGTTCCAGCAGGCCGACGGCAGCACGGCGCGCAAGTACGGCGGCACGGGGCTGGGTTTGTCGATTTCGCGCGAGCTGGCGCGCCTGCTGGGCGGCGAGATCCGGGTCGAGAGCGAGCTCGGGAGCGGCAGCACCTTCACCCTGTTTTTGCCGTACCACGGCGCGGCGGGCATGAGCTATGGCACCTTGTCGCTGCCGGCGCCGTTCCACACGCTGCCGCAAGTGCCCACTCAGCCGCAACCGGCGCACGCGGCAAAGGAAATGCCTCTCGCCGACGCGGCGGGCAGGGGCGGCGACGGCGTTCTGGCCCAGGCGCTTCCTGCCGCCGGCGGCGACGCCGGCATGCCGGATGGGACGGAATCGTTCGTCGAGTTCGAGAGCGCGCTGGACGACCGCATGCTGGTCGCTCCGGGCGATCCGGCGCTGCTGATTGTCGAGGGCGATGCGGGATTTGCGAATGTCCTGCTCGACTACGCGCGCGAGAAGAATTTCAAGGGCATCGTCACCCATCAGGGAACGTCCGCGCTGACGCTGGCGCGCGACTACCTGCCTGTGGCTATCCTGCTCGATATCGACCTGCCGGACATCGACGGCTTTACCGTGCTGGACCGGCTGAAGCGCGATCCGGCCACGCGCCACATACCGGTGCACGTGATGAGCAAGATGAAGGAGCGCGAACGGGCCTTGCGGCACGGCGCGCTCTCCTATGTGCACAAGCCTGTCGACCGCGAACGGCTGCAGGAGGAGTTTGCGCGCATCCAGCAGTTTCTGGGCCGGGGCAAACGCAGCCTCCTGATCGTCGCGGGCGACGGCATGCAGCGCGACGCGATGATCGAGCTGATCGGCGCAGCAGACCTGAACGTGGCTGCCGTCGCCAGCGGGCAGGAAGCGTTGGATGCGCTTGCCGCGCAGCGCTTCGACTGCATGGTGGTCGACCTGGGGCTGCCGGAGATGGGCGGCTTCGAGCTGCTCGACCGGATCGGCAAAGAAGATGCCTGGCGCGATCTGCCGGTCGTCGCCTATGCCGCCAAGGACCTGAACCGCAAGGAAGCCGCGCGCCTGAAGCGCATCACGAAAACCCTGGCCGTCAAGGAGGCCCGTTCGCCTGAACGCCTGCTGGACGAAACGTCGCTGTTCCTGCATCGCGCGCCGGCGAGCCTGCCGGAAGCCCAGTGCCGCATGCTGGAGGATCTGCGCGAGTCGGACGGCGAGCTGGTCGGACGCAAGGTGCTGATCGTGGATGACGATCTGCGCAATATCTTTGCATTGAGTTCGGTGCTGGAGCGGCAGCGGATGAAGGTGCTGTTCGCGGAAAACGGCAGGGACGGCATCGAAGTGCTGCAAAGGGAGCCGGACATCGAAATCGTCCTGATGGACATCATGATGCCGGAAATGGACGGCTACGACACGATGCGCGCGATCCGCTGCCTCCCGCAGTTCAAGGCGCTGCCCATCATTACGCTGACCGCGAAGGCAATGAAGGGCGACCGCGACAAATGTCTGGCGGCGGGGGCGTCCGACTACATCACCAAGCCGGTGGATGTGACGCAGTTGCTGTCCCTGATGCGCGTCTGGCTGCACCGCTGACGGCAGCATAAAAAACAAAGGCGCGGAAAAGACGTTCAATACGGCTGTTCCGCGCCTTTCCTGGGACAGGCGGTTTTGGCGGCTGGTTTTGGCGGCTGGTTGTGGCGGTTAAGCGGCGGCGCCTTCCGGCACGTAGCCGAGCACTGCGGAAATCTGGCTGGCGGTGGAGACCAGGTCGTCCACCCACTCGTCCTGCAGGCGGTCGGCCGGCGCCGAAATCGACAGGCCGGCGATCAGCTTGCCGGAGTCGTCGTAGATGCCGGCGGCGATGCAGCGCACGCCGAGTTCCAGTTCCTCGTTGTCGCGCGCATAGCCGCGCGCGCGCACCAGGCTCAGCTCACGTTCCAGCTTGGCCAGGTCGGTGATCGAATTCTTGTTGTGGCCGGCCAGCCCGGTGCGGGTCGCATAGGCGCGCACCTGCTTCGGGTCGTCCACCGACAGGAACAGCTTGCCGGTCGAGGTCAGGTGCAGCGGCGCCCGGCCGCCGATGGCGCGCACCACCTGCATGCCGGAACGTTCCGAGAAGGAGCGGTCGATATATACGATCTCGTCGCCCTGGCGCACCGACAGGTTGATCGTCTGCTGCGTCTTGCGGTGCAGCGCGCGCATGAAATCGAGCGCGGCCTCGCGCACGTTGAGGCGGCTCTTCACGATATTGCCAAGTTCCAGCAGGCGCATGCCGAGGCGGTAGGTGCCGGCCTCGGCGCGATCGACGAAGCGCTTGACCACCAGATCGTTCAGGATGCGGTGCGCGGTGGACGGATGCAGGCCGGTGACCGTGGACAGCTCCTTCAGGCTGACCGGATCGGGATACTGGGCGAGCGCGTCCAATAACGAAATCATGCGCTCGATCACCTGGATCGAAATTTGACTGTTCTCGGAAGCTTGTTCGTTTTTCATGTTGCGATTGATGCGTTGCAGTATATATTTTATATCACATTGTGAAAAAATGAAAAAGAGCCGCAAAAAAATTGGCAGGACAGCGGAAATAATTTCATCGGAGTTTCCCACCGTATTTTCCGGGCGACGCGTCATAATGGCCTCCGTATCAACCATGAGGACTGCGCCATGAGAGTCGGCTTATTCGTTACCTGTCTGATCGACGCCATGCGGCCGGAAATCGGTTTTTCCGCGCTCAAGCTGCTGGAAGCCGCCGGCTGCGAAGTGGTGGTCCCGGAGTCGCAGACCTGCTGCGGCCAGCCCGCCTACAGCTCCGGCGACCGCAAGGCGGCGCGCGCGCTGGCGGAGAAATTTGTCGAGGAATTCGAGGATTTCGACTACGTCGTCATCCCGTCCGGCTCCTGCGGCGGCAATGTGAAGATCCACTACGCCGACCTGTTTTCCGACGATCCGGCCTGGCTGGCGCGCATGCAGCGCCTGGCGCCGCGCGTGTACGAGCTGACCGATTTCCTGCATTCGGTGGTCAAGCTCGACAAGCTGCCGGGGCAGGGCAAGCGCCCCGGCAAGGTGACTTACCACGATTCCTGCTGCGGCTTGCGCGAGCTCGGCGTGCAGCGGCAGCCGCGCGAGCTGCTCGGCAAGGCCGGCGTGGAAGTGACGGAGATGAAGGACAGCCGCCAGTGCTGCGGCTTCGGCGGCACCTTTTCGCTCAAGTACGGCAATATCTCGTCGGCCATCGTCGACGAGAAATGCGCGAACATCCATGAATCGGGCGCCGACGCGGTGGTGCTGGGCGACCTCGGCTGCATGCTGAACATCGAGGGCCGGCTGCGCCGCACCGGGGACGACAAGACGCGCGTGCTGCATGTGGCGCAAGTGCTGGCGGGAGACATCTGATGCAAGTCCAGTCGATGCATTTCAAGGCCCGTGTCGGCCAGAAGCTGGCGGACCAGCGCCTGCAGCAGAACCTGAAGAAGCTCTCCACCAAGTTCGTCAGCGGCCGCGCCTCGGCCATCCTGGAACTGGACGATTTCGAGGGCACGCGCGACGCGGCCATCGAGCGCCGCATGCGGGCGATCAGGAATCTCGACGTGTGGCTGGAGATCTTCGAGAAGAATGCCACCGCGGCCGGCGCCACCGTGCTGTTTGCGGAAAGCGCGGAAGAGGCATCGCGCCTGGTGGTCGAGATCGCCAAGAAGCACGGGGTGAAGAAGGCCACCAAGTCGAAGTCGATGGTGTCGGAGGAAATGGCATTGAACCGCGCGCTGGAAGCGGCCGGCGTGCAGCCGATCGAGACCGACCTCGGCGAGTACATCCTGCAGATCAATAACAACGAGGCGCCGTCGCACATCATCGCGCCGGTGGTGCACAAGGACAAGGAAGAGATTTCCGACCTGTTCGCGCGCGTGCATCAGCGGCCGCGCCTGACCGACATCCCGCAGATGACGCGCGAGGCGCGCGAAATGCTGCGCCCGCAATTCCTGTCGGCCGACATGGGCATCACCGGCGGCAATTTCGTGATCGCGGAAACCGGCTCGGTCGCCATCGTCACCAACGAAGGCAACGAGGGCATGTGCACCGTCCTGCCGCCGAAAGTGCACGTGGTGGTGACCGGCATCGAGAAGGTGCTGCCGACGCTGGAGGACTTCGCGACCGTGCTGCGCCTGCTGCCGCGCTCGGCCACCGGCCAGTCGATCTCCAACTATGTATCCATCCTGACCGGCCCCAAGCGCGCCGGCGACCACGACGGTCCGGAGCACATGTACTTCGTGCTGGTCGACGGCGGCCGCACCGGGCTGATCGGCAGCGAATTCGAGGAGATGCTGCGCTGTATCCGCTGCGGCGCCTGCATGAACCATTGCCCGGTCTACCAGAAGATCGGCGGCCACAGCTATGGCTGGGTCTATCCGGGGCCGATGGGCAGCGTGCTCACGCCGTCCTACGCCGGCATCGAAAACGCGCTCGACCTGCCGCAGGCGTCCACGCTGTGCGGCGAATGCCATGTGGTGTGCCCGGTCAAGATCCCGCTGCCCGATCTGCTGCGCAAGCTGCGCGAAAAGCAGGTGGAGCAGCACCTGCGACCGGTGACCGAGCGGCTGGGGCTGACCGTCTGGGCGTTTGTCGCGAAACGGCCTGCGCTTTATCGACTGGCGAGCAAAATCGGTGTACGCTTGCTGCGCCTGATGGCTGGCGGCAAGAAGACGATTTCCAAGCTGCCGTTTGCCGGCGGCTGGACCGATTACCGCGAAATGCCTGCTCCGTCCGGGAAGACCTTCCGCGAGCTGTACAAAGAACGACGATGAAAGAAGCGCAACAAGTCAGCGAATTCAAGAGCAAGAGCGGCGTAAAGCGAATTTACGCCGCTTTTTTCTATTCGATCCAGGGCTTCAGAACGGCCTGGCGCAGCGAGCATGCGTTCCGCCAGGAGCTGATGCTCGTGATTCCGGCCGCGGTCGTGGCACTGCTGCTGCCGGTATCGGCGCTGAAGAAGGTGGTGCTGCTCGCGGTGCTGTTGCTGGTCCTGATTGTCGAACTGATCAATTCGGCGATCGAGGCGGTGGTCGACCGCATCTCGTTAGAGCATCACCCGCTGTCGAAGAACGCGAAGGATTTCGGCAGCGCGGCCGTGTTTCTTGCGCTGGCGGTGGCGGCGATGGCCTGGGCGGTCATCGTGCTGCCGATATTCCTGCGCTGAACTCAATGCGGCGCCGGCCGCACCGGCGCGGACGGCGTCGAAATTTCCTGCAGCGCCTTGTCCACATGCGCGTTCCAGCGCGCGGCGAAATCCCCCAGCGACACGATGCCGATCAGTTCCATGCTGTTGCGGCTCAGGACGGGAATGCGCCGGATCTGTTCGTCGCCCATTTCCTGCAGCACCTCGCCCATCTGCTGGTCCGAGAAGCACCAGCGCACTTCCTTGCTCATGATGTCCGCCACCCGGATATCGGCGGGCGCTTTTCCGGTCGGCACGGCACGGATGGCGATATCGCGGTCGGTCAGCATGCCGACCAATTTTTTCCCGTCGCACACCGGCAGCGCGCCGACATTCCATTCGGCCATCATTTTTGCGGCTTTCTGTATCGAGTCCTGTGGCGAAACGACAGTCACGTCCGGTGTCATTACTTCGGCAATGGTGGTCATCATGACCTCCGGCTGGTTGAACATACAAGCTGTTTTGACTGCGCGACAATGGCGCTGGTTCGCCGTTGACTGGCCGGTATTCACTGGCCGGTATTGCTATCTATCCATTGAGCAAGTGACTGCGGGAATTTCAGCATCAATTCCCGCGTCGGGTCGCTCTTGATCCCGCCGTGCTCGTCCACCGGTCGGCCGCATCGCCGATCGCCCGGATGCTTTGCGCAATGACAAGCCAGCGGTGGGCAGGGAATGTGGCGAAAGAACTATTCCGCTTTTACAAGCATCTGAAAAATACCGGCCGCTGGCGGAACACTTCATGAAAGGAATTCTCATGTTCAACAAGGAATCCGGGGCTGTTTCCGAAGATGTCGCAAAACTGCTGTTGCGCGTGACGCTGGCCGTTCTCATCCTCTTTCATGGCGTTTCCAAGATTCTCGGCGGGATCGGCCCGATTACCGGGATGGTAGCCAAGGTGGGCATGCCGCCGGCATTGGGATACCTGGTTTATGTCGGGGAAGTGATCGCTCCCTTGCTCGTGCTGTTCGGCGTATGGGCCAGGATTGGAGCGTTTATCATCGCGATCAACATGGTGGTGGCCGTGCTGCTGGTACATACCACCCAGTTCTTTACGCTGTCGAAGACCGGCGGCTGGGCGCTGGAGCTGCAGGCCATGTTCCTGGTCGCCGCGCTGACTGTCGCGCTGCTGGGCGCGGGACGCTACAGCGTGGGTGGGGCGGGTGGCCGCTGGAATTGAGACTCGCATATGCATAATCTGCATAACGAACCGCAAAACAATTCGTTCTGCATTTAGTGCCGTTTCTTTAACCTGTCGACTTCGGAAACCTGTTTAGTGAGGGGGAAAGTCGATGTCGTTAAAGAAACTGATTCAATCGGTGCTGGTGTTCGGGCTCGTGGCGCCGGCGGTGCATGCCGCGGAGACCAGCCTGCTCAACGTGTCCTACGATCCGACACGCGAGCTGTACCAGGATTTCAACAAGGCATTTGCCGCGCACTGGAAGGCGCAGGGCGGTAATGCGGTCACAGTGAAGCAGTCGCACGGCGGCTCGGGCAAGCAGGCGCGCTCGGTGATCGATGGCCTGAGCGCGGACGTCGTGACACTGGCGCTCGCCTACGACATCGATGAAATCGCGGACAAGGGGCTGCTCGCGAAAGATTGGCAAAAGCGCCTGCCGCACAACAGCTCTCCCTACACTTCCACCATCGTGTTCCTGGTCCGCAAGGGCAACCCGAAAGGCATCAAGGACTGGGGCGATCTGATCAAGCCTGGCGTGGCGGTGATCACGCCGAATCCCAAGACGTCGGGAGGGGCGCGCTGGAATTATCTCGCTGCCTGGGGCTATGCGCAGAAGCAGCCGGGCGGCAGCGAAGCCAGCGCAAAAGATTTCGTTTCCCGGCTGTTCAAGAACGTGCCGGTGCTCGATTCCGGCGCGCGGGGCGCGACGACCACCTTCGTCGAACGCGGCATCGGCGACGTGCTGATCGCATGGGAAAACGAGGCGATCCTCGCGATCAAGGAACTCGGCCCGGACAAGTTCGAGGTGGTCGCGCCTTCGGTCAGCATCCTGGCCGAGCCACCGGTCGCCGTGGTCGACAAGGTGGTCGACAAGCGCGGCACGCGCAAGGTCGCCGAGGCTTACCTGCAATACCTGTACAGCGACGAGGGACAGGAAATCGCCGCGCGCAACTACTACCGGCCGATCTCCGAAAAGATCGCGAAGAAATACGCGGCGCAGTTTCCGAAGGTGAAGCTGTTCACGATCGATGACGTGTTCGGCGGCTGGGGCAAGGCGCAAAAGGCGCACTTCGCCGATGGCGGCTCCTTCGATCAGATCTATCAGCCGGGCCGCAAGTAATCGCCACTGCGACGGAGAAGAATAATGACCATCCTGTTGTTGGCCGGTAGTCCTGCGATCCCTTTGCGTTCCACCCTCCTGCTGCAGCATGTCGGCGAGCGGCTGGCGCAGCTGGGGCACCGCAGCACCTGGCTGCATGTGCTCGACCTGCCGGCGCAGGCGCTGCTGCAGGCCGACTTCAACAATGCCGACATCCGGGCCGCGAAGGCGCAGGTGGCTGCGGCCGATGCGGTGATCGTGGCGACGCCGGTGTACAAAGCCGCCTACAGTGTCGTGCTGAAAGCCTTTCTCGACGTGCTGCCGCAGGATGGCCTGAGTGGCAAGCTGGTGCTGCCGCTGGCCACTGGCGGCACCCAGTCGCACATGCTGGCGCTCGATTACGCGCTGCGTCATGTCCTTGCGGCACTGAGTGCAAGGCATGTGTTGCCGAGTGTTTTTGCAACCGAAGCCCAGATCAGCTGGACAACCGAAAAAGGACTGGCCCTCGATCCGGCTATCGCGCAACGCGTGGCCGCTGCCGTCGAGCAGCTCAATGTCAGCCTGCCGGCGATGCGTGCTTCAAGCACCGCGGCGTTTGCGCCGATTCCCTTCTCCCAGGTGCGATGTAGCGTCTGAACGCCGCGCTGCGGATTTCCTCCCGAAGTAACCGGTGCCCCTGGCGACACCCAAAAGCGCCGCCGAAAGGCAGCTCGGCGCGCGCATTCTGGCCGACGGCAAGGGGCTGGTCAGCAATCACCAGTTCTACCTCGCGTCGCGTCCCTATGCCGAGAAGAATCCGGAGATCGTCAGGCTCGTCATCGAGAAGCTGGCCAAGGTCGACGACTGGGGCCGCCAGAACCAGAAGGAAGCGGCAGCCATCCTGTCCGCGCAGATCGGGCTCGACCCGGCCATCGTCGAGCTGGCGGCGACGCGCTACACCTATGGCGTCAAGCCGATCAGCGACGCCGTGATCAGCGAGCAGCAAAAGATCGCCGACGTATTCACGAACCTGAAGCTGATTCCGAAAAAGATCAACGTGAGGGACGCGGTGCTCTCGTCCAAACTGTAAGGAGGTGGAAATGAGTCTGAATGTTTTCTGGTTCTTGCCGACCCACGGCGACAGCCGCTATCTGGGCACTTCCTGGGGCGCGCGCCAGGTCGATTACGATTACCTGCGCCAGGTGGCGGTTGCCGTTGACAGCAACGGTTACGACGGCGTGCTGATCCCGACCGGACGTTCCTGCGAAGATCCATGGGTAGTGGCGTCGAGCCTGATCGGCGCCGCGCAAAAGCTGAAATTCCTGGTGGCAATCCACCCCGGCTTGAGCACGCCGGGCCTCGCGGTGCGTACCGCGGCCACCTTCGACCGCCTGCCCAACGGCCGCCTGCTGGTCAACGTGGTGACCGGCGGCGACCAGGCCGAGCTGGAGGCCGACGGCCTGTTCGCCGATCATGCGACCCGCTACGAGATTTCAACGGAATTCCTGCGCATCTGGCGCGCGGCCCTGGCGGGCGAGGGCGGCGACGCCGGCTTCGATCAAGGCCACCGAAGTCTCGATCGCGAAGATCCGATTCCTCATTCCGGAGCTGCCGCCATGCCTTATCCCGAACTGGAATGATATCTCGCGCGCTTGTACGGCACCGCCGGCGCCGGCACGCGCGTCTGGGCCGATGCCGACGGGCGCGCGCAAGGGCGCTATTTCAATTCCACGCTGACGAGCGCATTTCAGTCGATACGGGCGCTGGCCGATGGACGCGTCTGCGGCTACGAGGCGTTTGCACGCAGCTATTCGGAAAGCGACCAGGGCTTGTGCGTGTGGAAGCTGCTCGACCATGCGGCCAATGACGACGAGTCGGTGGAACTCGACCGCTTGTGCCGCATGCTCCATTCCATCAATTTTTTCCGCCAGCCGGAAGCAGCCGATGCCGACCTGTACCTGAGCGTGCATGCGCGCCTGCTGGCGGCGGTGGACGGCAACCACGGGACGGCGTTTCGCCGCGTGCTCGGCGTGCTCGAACTGCCGCAGGCCAGGCTGGGCGCGCAGTGCCGGCCAGGGATCATACGCGCCGTACGGGCGCCGAACCGGCAGTCGGAGCCGCATGAGATGACCATTGCGCCATATTCCGCATTTTGCGTGCTGGTGGTGCCGGGCTTGCACGGCAGCGGCCCGGAACACTGGCAGACACGCTGGCAGCGGCTGCATCCGGAGTTCGAGCGGGTGCAGCAGGCATACTGGGATGTGCCCGAGCTTGCCGTCTGGTCGGCGCGGCTCGGCCGGGCGTTACAGCAATCCGCGCGGCCCACGCTGATCGTCGCGCACAGCTTCGGCTGCCTGGCCACGGTGCATTGTGCGCACGCCGGCCTGCCGAACGTGGCGGGGGCCTTGCTGGTGGCGCCGGCCGACCCGTTCAAGTTTGACGTTGCGCACATGCTGGCCGATGTCCGGTTGCCGTATCCGTCGCTGCTCGTGGGCAGCGCAAACGATCCCTGGATGGAAGGCCGGCGGGCGTCGCAATGGGCCGCGCGCTGGGGGAGCGCATTCGTCAACCTGGGCGCGCTCGGCCATATCAATGCCGAGTCCGGCCTGGGAGACTGGCCGGCCGGGCTTTCACTGTTACGGGAGCTGGCGGCAACCGCGTCAGCCTTCATCGCTCCGGCGCAGGGGCGACCCGCCCTTCGCGAGCAAGACGCCAGATAGGAGCAATAGTGCAAGTTATCGGCTCTCGTGCCTTCCCCGCCGCGATCGATATTTGGAATGGTTCTAACGACATGCTAAAAAAGTCGTTCTCTTTATAACAAGTCGGTGCAAATATTCGTCTTCGATAGCTTGATTTGTAATAAAGGAAGACTGCATGGGCGTGGCCGTAAGCAAACTGCCAGGAGGGAATAGCGCATCGCGAGTGATGCCGGGATTTAGCCTGTCCCTGGGTTTCACCGTGTTTTACCTCGCGTTGATCGTGCTGATCCCGCTGTCAGCCGTCTTTCTGAAGACCTTCACGATGACCTGGGACGCGTTCTGGAGCGCGGTGACGTCCGACCGCGTGCTGGCATCCTACCGGCTCAGCTTCGGCGCCTCGCTGATCGGCGCCTTCGTCAACGTGATCTTCGGCGGCATCGTCGCCTGGGTGCTGGTGCGTTACCGCTTTCCCGGCAAAAGGATTATCGATGCGCTGGTCGACCTGCCGTTCGCGCTGCCGACCGCCGTGGCCGGCATCGCGCTGACCGCGCTGTATTCCGGCAAGGGCTGGATCGGCAGCCACCTGGAGCCGCTCGGCATCAAGGTCGCATTCACGCCGCTGGGCGTGGTCGTCGCGTTGACCTTCATCGGCCTGCCGTTCGTCGTGCGCACCGTGCAGCCGGTGCTGGAGGAAGCCGAGCGCGAGCTGGAGGAAGCCGCCGCCAGCCTCGGCGCGAACCGGCTGCAGACCTTCATCAAGGTGATTTTTCCCACCATCCTGCCGGCCCTGCTGACCGG
>OFCW01000325.1_pt1 | contig 12821 bp, 11 predicted proteins | sample 1520951 | NCBI WGS metagenome assembly OFCW01 (sample SAMEA4349680, study PRJEB24078) | microbial mat metagenome | biome: Terrestrial Biome; feature: Habitat; material: Microbial Mat | place: India | collected 2012-06-12 | depth 10 m | reverse complement strand
GCTAGGACCTGAACCTAGTGCGTCTACCAATTCCGCCATCTGGGCGATGCGAAAGACCAGAATTATAGCGGAATTCTGGCGGCTGTCAATTCGCCGATGCAATGAACATTTACGAAAGTTGAGGTTAGGTAAATATGCTAGTCCTCCGTTACACTTAAGCCCGTATTAATAATAATGAACAGAAGTACCCATTTGAACCAATTTTCCTACACTATTCCCAGCCGGGAGGAGATTCTCGGCATCCTGCGCACTGCGGCCGAACCTCAGGACGCGCATGCCCTGGCTGCCGCACTTGGCGTCAAGTCCAAGGAAATGGACGGGCTGATGCGACGCCTGAACGCCATGGAGCGCGATGGCCAGATCAGGCCGAATCGAAGCGGCCAGTACCAGCTCGCGCATCACACCAACTTCATCGAAGGCCGGGTGGCCGGCCACCGGGAAGGCTATGGCTTTCTGACACCGGACGATGGCAGCGACGACATCTTTTTGCCGGATCGGGAAATGCAGAAGGTCTTGCATGGCGATCGCGTGCAAGTCCGTATCGTCGGCACTGACCGGCGCGGGCGTCCGGAAGGGACGATCGTCGAAGTGATCGAGCGTGCCAACACGCACGTGATCGGACGCCTGCTGAACGAAAACGGCGTCTGGATCGTCGCGCCGGAAGACAAGCGGATCGGGCAGGATATCCTGCTTTCCGGCTCGCCCGGCAAGGCAAAGAGCGGGCAGGTGGTGAGCGTGGAGCTGCTGGAGCAACCTTCGCGCTATACGCAGCCGGTCGGAAAAATTGCCGAGGTCCTCGGGGATATCGACGATCCCGGCATGGAAATCGAAATCGCGGTGCGCAAGTACGGCGTGCCGCACGAGTTTTCCGAAGCGGCGAAAAAACAGGCGGCCAAGCTCCCGTCCCAGGTGCGCGCGGCGGACCTGGCAGACCGTGTCGATCTGCGCGACATCCCGCTGGTGACCATCGACGGCGAGGATGCGCGCGACTTCGACGATGCGGTGTACTGCGAACCGGTCAAGATCGGCCGCAGCAAGGCATTCCGCCTGATTGTCGCGATCGCCGACGTGAGCCACTACGTGAAGCCGAACGACGCGCTCGACAATGACGCGCTGGAGCGCAGCACTTCGGTGTACTTTCCGCGGCGTGTGATCCCGATGCTGCCGGAGAAGCTGTCCAACGGGCTGTGTTCGCTCAATCCCGACGTCGATCGCCTGACCCTGGTTTGCGACGCCGTCATCACCGCCAAGGGCGAGATCAAGGCTTACCAGTTCTATCCGGCGGTGATGCATTCGGCGGCGCGCCTGACGTATACCGAGGTGGCCGCCATCCTGGAGAATACCAAGGGGCCGGAAGCGGCGAGGCGCCAGGCACTGGTGCCGCACCTGATGAACCTGTACGACGTGTTCCAGGCTTTGCTGCATGCGCGCCAGAAGCGCGGCGCGATCGATTTCGAAACGACCGAGACCTATATCGTCTGCAATGCGGCGGGCAAGATCGAACAGATATTGCCGCGCACCCGCAACGACGCGCACCGCCTGATCGAGGAATGCATGCTGGCGGCGAACGTCTGCGCGGCCGACCTGCTGGCGCGCCACAAGCATCCGGGCATGTACCGCGTGCATGCGGCGCCGTCCAAGGAAAAGCTCAATCAGGTCCGCACCTTCCTCAAGCAGATGGGCTTGCACCTGGGCGGAGGCGACACGCCGAGCGCATCGGATTATGCAGAGCTGATCCCGCAGATCAAGCAGCGTCCGGATGCGGTGCTGCTGCAGACCATGCTGCTGCGCTCGATGCAGCAGGCGGTCTACAGCCCCGAAAACATCGGGCACTTCGGGCTCGCCTATGAAGCCTACGCGCACTTCACCAGCCCGATCCGCCGTTATCCCGACTTGCTGACGCACCGCGCGATCAAGGCGATCCTGCAGGGCAAGCGCTACGAGCCGAAAGGCATCGATATGGCCCGGCTGAACACGAGCCTGTCGCCGGCCGCGCGCAAGATGATGGCCGAGGACAGGGCGGCCGGCAAGAAGCGGAAGGAGGGCGGGAGCGAGGGCGAGCTCGCGATATGGGAGGCGCTCGGCATCCATTGCTCCGCCAACGAGCGGCGCGCGGACGAGGCGTCGCGCGATGTCGAGGCCTGGCTGAAGTGCTACTTCATCCGCGACAAGCTCGGCGAAGAATTTACCGGCACCATTTCCGGCGTCGCCCCGTTCGGCATTTTCGTGCAGCTCGACACGCTGTTTATCGAAGGCATGGTGCATGTCACCGAACTGGGCGCCGATTATTTCCAGTACGACGAAATCCGGCATGAGTTGCGCGGCGAGCGCACCGGAATACGCTACCAGCTGACCGACCGGGTGACGGTGCAGGTGAGCCGGGTCGACCTGGATGCGCGCAAGATCGACCTGCGCCTGGTGAACGAGCCGGGCATCCGGACCATGCTGAAAAACGAGGCGCGCCGCGCCGAGCACGAGCACGAACAGTCGCGCGAGAAGACAGTGAAGACCGCGAAGACGGCCGCACCGGCCAAGGCGGCCAAGACCAAGCGCGCAAAGCCGGCATCCGGTGCCGGCAGGCCGGCCCGCGCAACCAAGGCGCGCTCCAAGCCCGGCAAGCCCGCGAAAAGAAAACGATAAGACATGAAAAGCAAACTGATTTTCGGCTTTCACGCCGTAACGGCCCGGCTGCGCCACGATGCTTCCTCCATCGAGGAGATTTATGTCGACGCGAGCCGGCATGACCGCCGCATGCATGAGCTGCTGCGCGCCGCGGAAGGCGCCAAGGTGCGCATCATTCATGCCGACGGTCAGCGGCTTGATGGCATGGCGGGAACACGCCGGCACCAGGGGGTCGTGGCAAAGGCCGGCGAGCTGTCGCTGGCACGCAATCTCGATGAACTGCTGGACGCGATCGAAGGCCCGCCCTTGCTGCTGATTCTGGATGGCGTCACCGATCCGCACAATCTCGGCGCATGCCTGCGCGTGGCCGATGGCGCGGGGGCGCATGCGGTGATCGCGCCCAAGGACCGCGCGGTGGGGTTGAATGCGACCGCAGCCAAGGTCGCCAGCGGCGCGGCGGATACGGTTCCCTATATCACAGTCACCAATCTCGCGCGTACCATGCGCGAGCTCAAGGAGCGCGATATCTGGCTGATCGGTACTACCGACGATGCGGAGAAAACCCTCTACGAAGCGGATTTCTCCGGCCCGGTGGCGCTGGTGATGGGATCGGAAGGGGAAGGCATGCGGCGGCTCACGCGTGAAACCTGTGACATCCTGGTGAGCATACCGATGCACGGCGCGGTGGAAAGCCTGAATGTGTCCGTGGCATCCGGCGTGTGCCTGTACGAAGCAAGGCGCCAGCGCATTGCCGCAGCCTGAGAGCGATTCCGCCGCTCCCGCCGTGTGCGGCGCGCGGCCGTGATGCATGGGCATGCCGGGCTGCCTGGCCGAACATGCCGGCTCCGCGCTAACATTACGGTTTCCACAAGCTATCCGCACTTCCATGTTCAGCCGCATCCGCGAAGACATTGCCAGCATTATCGAACGCGACCCCGCCGCACGCACTGCATGGGAGGTGCTGACCTGTTATCCGGGATTGCACGCGATCATGATGCATCGCTGGGCGCACTGGTGCTGGATACACGGATGGAAATGGCTGGGGCGTTTCATTTCGCACATCGCGCGCGGACTGACCGGGATCGAGATCCATCCGGGCGCCACCATCGGCCGCCGCGTGTTCATCGATCACGGGTTCGGCGTGGTGATCGGGGAGACCGCCGAGATCGGCGACGATTGCACCATTTATCAAGGGGTGACGCTGGGCGGCACTTCGCTGAGCAAGGGCGCCAAGCGCCATCCGACGCTGGGGCGTGGCGTGATTATCGGCGCCGGCGCCAAGGTGCTGGGGGGATTCATGGTGGGGGACGGCGCCAAGGTCGGTTCCAACGCCGTGGTGGTCAAGGAGGTGCCGGCCGGCGCGACGGCGGTGGGCAATCCCGCCCATATCGTGCAAAAGGATGCGAACAAGCAGCGCGAGGAAGCCGCGGCGCGCGTATTCGCCGCCTACGGCGTGACGCCGAACAGTGGCGAAGATCCGCTGTCGACCGCCCTGCACAAATTGATCGATCGTGCGGTCGCCCAGGAGCAGCAAATGCAGGAAATCATTGCCGCGCTGAAGGCGGCCGGCGTGAAGTGCGAGGTGTTGCCGCAGCCAGAACAGTTCGACGCTGCGCAATTGAACAAGTTGGTTGAATGAGGACCTGGCGGTGACTGATCCGATCGTATTGCAAACCGTGGATGCCGAGGCAGGCGGACGGGACGTGCTCGATCCGTTCGAGGTGCGGGTACTGGCCGTGCTGGCGGAAAAAGAGGCGTTAACGCCGGATAACTATCCCTTGTCGCTGAATGCGCTGACCAATGGCTGCAATCAGCTGTCCAGCCGCGATCCCGTCATGTCGCTGTCCGAAGAAACCGTGCAGGACGTGCTGCAGCGGCTGGTGCAGAAAAAGCTGGTATCCGAGGTAAGGCAGGCCGGCGCGCGGGTGACGAAGTATGAACACCGGATGCGCATGAAGTGGACGCTGGAGCAGGACAAGCTTGCGGTGTTGACCATCCTAATGTTGCGCGGAACGCAGACCGCCGGAGAAATCCGCGCGCGCAGCGGCCGTCTGCATGAGTTTGCCGCAGTGGCGGACGTGGAGCAGGCGCTGCAGTTTCTGATCGATAAGTATCCGCCGCTGGTGGCGCGGCTGGCGCGTGCGCCCGGGACCAAGGAAGCGCGCTACGCACACCTGCTGTCGGGTGAGGAGGCGTTGGAGCGTCAGGAAACGGCGGCCAGTTTCTCCGCCGAGGTCGAAGCGCCGCGGCAGGATCGGGTGGCGCAGCTCGAAGCCGAAGTTGCCCGTCTGCGCGCCGAGGTCGAGCGGCTTGCGGCGCAGTTCGAGAGCTTCAAGCAGCAGTTCGAGTAGTGCCGTCGAACCCGATGCGGACAATCGAGCCGTCGGCATGGAGGGCAAGCCATCCACCGCGCGGCTGCCCGGCATCGCAATCCCAGTCCGGAAGCACGTGGCGCACGCACTTGTTGCCGGCCACCAGGTGATCATGGCGGGCAGGCCGGTGCGTATGCCCGTGTATCATCAGCGAGGCGCCGCTCGTCTCGAACAGCTGGGCAATGGCGGCCGGATTGACGTCCATGATTTCGTATGACTTGGCGCGCTGCGCTGCGCGGCTGTCGCTGCGTAAGCCTTCGATGACGGCCTTGCGCTGCGCCAGCGGCATGGCGAGAAACTGCCGTTGCCATTCCGGCTGCCTTACCAGCACCCGGAACGCCATGTAATCATGGTCGTCGGTGCACTGGGCGTCGCCGTGCGCAAGCACGATGCGCTGGCCGCAAAGTGTCACGACCGAGGGATCGGGCAGGAGAGTCAGTCCGGCCGCTTTTGCAAACTGCTCGCCGACCAGGAAGTCGCGATTGCCGGCGATCCAGAAGACGTCTACGTCGGCATCGCTGACCGCGCGCAGCGCATCGACGATGCGCCTGATGTAGCCGGCGTCGAGATCATCGTCGCCCGCCCAGTACTCGAACAGATCGCCCAGCAGGTACAGCTGCTCGGCCTTGGCGGCGTGATTGTGCAGAAAGTCGAGGAATGCCTGCGTGGTGCGCGGCATCGACTCCTGCAGGTGGACATCCGAAACAAAAAGCGCAACCGGTGTCGATTGCGCTTTTTCCGATGCATCGGCCAAGCCGGATTGCGGGATGTGCATGCGGCTGTTCGGCAGATCAGACCTCTTCGGCCTTTTCGATCACCACGTCTTCCACCGGCACGTCGGCGTGCATGCCGGCGCGCGTGGTCTTGACCGACTTGATCTTGTCGACCACGTCGGCGCCTTCGCTGACCTTGCCGAATACGCAGTAGCCCCAGCCGTCCTGGCCCGGATAGTCGAGGAAGCTGTTGTTCTTCACATTGATGAAGAATTGCGCGGTGGCCGAATGCGGAGCCGAAGTGCGCGCCATCGCGATGGTGTAGGGCTCGTTCTTCAGGCCGTTCTTCGCTTCGTTTTCGATCGGCTCGCCGGTCGGCTTCTGCTTCATGCCCGGCTCGAAACCGCCGCCCTGGATCATGAAGCCGTCGATCACGCGGTGGAAAATCGTGCCGTTGTAATGGCCGGTCTTCACATATTGCAGGAAGTTGGCGACGGTCTTCGGCGCCTTGTCCGGATAGAGTTCGAGCACGATCTCGCCCATGTTGGTTTTCAGCGATACATGCGGCATTTCCGCCGCCTGCGCTCCGTGGAGCGCGCAGGCCAGCGACAAGGCGGACATCAGCTGAATGAAAGATCGACGCGAATATTTCATCGGTTGTTCCTTATGCTCTTTACAGGCAATTATTGATTGTGTATCTTCCTTGTCCCTTTCGCCGGGAGAGGTTTCATCGCATCGATGTTATACTGCGGCGAAAGGTGCATTTTATCAAAATACGCATGACAAGAGAGTGCGGCGAGGGTGCGGCGACCCTGTTGCAGAATGTCACACAAACGCTCCGAAAAAGTCCGTACGCTATTCGCCCAGGCGTGTGGCTCATCCCCAGCCGATACGGAAAACCGTCCATGACCGCCATCAAGATCTACAACACGCTTGCGCGTGAAAAGCAGACGTTCGTTCCCATGCAGCCCGGCAAAGTCCGCATGTACGTATGCGGCATGACGGTGTACGACTACTGCCATCTTGGACATGCGCGGGTGATGGTGGTTTTCGATATGGTGCAGCGCTGGCTGCGCGCGTCGGGGTTCGATGTGACTTATGTGCGCAATATCACCGATATCGACGACAAGATCATCAAGCGTGCGGTCGAGAACGGCGAGTCGATTTCCCAGTTGACGCAGCGGTTCATCGAGGCGATGGATCAGGATGCGGCTGCGCTGGGCGTGCAAAAGCCCGACCACGAGCCGCGTGCCACCAACTATGTGCCGCAGATGCTGAGCCTGATCGAAAAGCTCGAACATAACGGCCTCGCATACCAGGCGCCGGATGGCGACGTGAATTATTCGGTGCGCGACTTCCCGGGCTACGGCAAGCTGTCGGGCAAATCGCTCGACGACCTGCGCGCCGGGGAACGTGTCGAACTCAATACCGGCAAGCGCGATCCGCTCGATTTCGTGCTGTGGAAGGCTGCGAAAGAATCCGAGCCGGACGAGGTGAAATGGGATTCGCGCTGGGGCAAGGGGCGCCCGGGCTGGCATATCGAATGCTCCGCGATGAGCTGCGATTTGCTCGGCGAGCAGTTCGATATCCATGGTGGCGGCGAGGATCTGCAGTTCCCGCATCACGAAAACGAGATCGCGCAATCGGAAGGCGCGCATCGCCATACTTTCGTGAACTACTGGATGCACAACGGTTTCATCCGGGTCGACAATGAGAAAATGTCCAAGTCGCTCGGCAACTTCTTCACCATCCGTGATGTGCTGAAGAAGTACGATCCGGAAGTCGTGCGCTTCTTCATCCTGCGCGCCCACTACCGCAGCCCGCTCAATTACTCCGATGCCCATCTCGACGATGCCAAGCACGCGCTGACCCGCCTCTATACCGCGTTGAAAGAAGTGACGCCGGATTCCGCCGCGCTGGACCGGGAGGAGGCGCATGCGGTGCGTTTTGTCGAGGCGATGAATGACGATTTCAATACGCCGATTGCGATCGCCGTGCTGTTCGACCTTGCCAATGAAGCCAACAAGACGAAGTCGGCGGCGCTCGCGCGCCAGCTGAAGGAACTGGGCGGGATGATCGGATTGCTGCAGCGTGTGCCGCAGGAATTCCTGCAGGCCGGGCCGGCCGCGCAGGGCGCTTATGACGAGACCGCGATTGCCGAGCGGATCGCGGCGCGGGCGGCGGCCAAGAAGGCGAAGAATTTCGCCGAAGCCGACCGCATTCGCGCGGAGTTGCTGGCAAACGGGATTGTGCTCGAAGACAAGCCGGGCGGCGTGACCGAATGGCGAAGGGCGTAAACGCCATGGCGACGTCCCGGGAAGCAGGCGTGCCGGCATATTGGCATGATGCCAAGGAAGAGCTGATGAAGCGCGACCGCATCATGCGCAAGATCATTCCGCAGTTCGGCGACATGCAGCTGGTGGCGCGCGGCGAGGCGTTCACGACGCTGGCGCGCGCCGTGATCGGCCAGCAGATTTCGGTGAAGGCGGCTGATGCAGTATGGCAACGTCTGCTGGCGCAGTGTCCGAAATGCACGCCGGCCCAGGTGCTGAAAGCCGGCGTGGAAACACTTTCCGCCTGCGGCTTGTCAAAGAGGAAAGCCGAATACCTGATCGATCTGGCCGAGCATTTCAAGGCCAAGCGGGTCCATGTCGACAAGTGGGCCGAGATGGAGGATGAGGAAGTCATCGCGGAACTGGTCCAGATCCGCGGTATCGGTCGCTGGACAGCGGAGATGTTTTTGATATTTAATCTGCTCCGGCCGAACATCCTGCCGTTGGACGATCTTGGATTGCTCAAAGGCATTAGCGTGAATTATTTTTCCGGCGAGCCAGTTTCCCGCAGCGATGCGCGCGAGGTGGCCGCCAACTGGGAGCCATGGCGCACCGTTGCGACATGGTATCTGTGGCGCAGCCTCGATTCTGCGCCGGTAGTGTACTGAACCCGTCTCGTGTTGAATAAAAAGGAGGCACGATGAGCAAGACCACTTTCCTCGGTTTCGAGCAGCCGATCGCCGAACTGGAGGGGAAAATCGAAGAACTGCGCTTCGTGCAGGACGATTCCGCGGTCGACATCTCGGAAGAGATCGAGCGCCTGTCGAAGAAAAGCCAGCAACTCACCAAGGACATCTATGCCAAGCTGACGCCGTGGCAAGTGTCGCAGATCGCGCGCCATCCGCAGCGTCCCTACACGATGGATTACGTGAACGAGATCTTCACGGATTTCCATGAACTGCACGGCGACCGCACCTATGCCGACGACCTGTCGATCGTCGGCGGCCTGGCGCGCTTCAACGGCCAGCCCTGCATGGTGATCGGCCATCAGAAGGGGCGCGACACCAAGGAGCGCGCGCTGCGCAACTTCGGCATGCCCAAGCCGGAAGGCTATCGCAAGGCGATGCGGCTGATGAAGCTGGCGGAAAAGTTCGGCCTGCCGATTTTCACTTTTGTCGACACGCCCGGCGCCTTCCCCGGCATCGATGCCGAGGAGCGCGGCCAGTCGGAAGCGATCGGCCATAACCTGTATGTCATGGCCGAGCTGAAGGTGCCGCTGATCGCGACCATCATCGGCGAAGGCGGCTCCGGCGGCGCGCTCGCGATTGCGGTGGGCGACGTGGTGCTGATGCTGCAATATGCGACCTATTCGGTGATCTCGCCGGAAGGCTGCGCGTCGATCCTCTGGAAGACCGCCGAGCGCGCGCCCGATGCGGCCGAAGCGCTGGGACTGACCGCGCACCGCCTGAAGGCATTGAACCTGATCGACAAGATCGTCAACGAGCCGCTGGGCGGCGCGCATCGCGATCCGAAGCAGATGGCGGCGCTGCTCAAGCGGGCGCTGGCCGATTCGCTGCGCCAGGTGCAGGGCATGAAGGTCAAGGAACTGCTCGCTGCGCGCCACGAGAAGCTCATGAGCTACGGCAAATTCAAGGAAATCAACTCTCCCGAATAATCCGTGTCCGCAAGACAGGCTGTGTCGCTAGGCGATGCTTTTGAACGCGCGCTCGATGTCATCCGGGCGCGCGTTTCTGTTTCTGCGGCGCCCGCGCTTGCCGTCGCCTTCAGCGGCGGTCTCGATTCTTCCGCGCTGCTGCATCTTGCGCATCGATATGCGGCGGCGCGCGGCATTGATTTGTACGCCTTTCACATCCATCACGGCCTCAGCGCCAATGCCGATGCCTGGCAGGCGCATTGCGAGCACGAGTGTGCGAGGCTCGGCATCCGTTTCGAGGCGCGGCGGGTGGTGCTGGAAGATCCCGGCAGGCATGGCGTCGAGCAGGCGGCGCGCATCGGCCGCTATGCCGCGCTCGGCGATCTTTGCCGGTTGCATGGCGTTTCGCTGCTGCTCACCGCGCATCACCTGGATGATCAGGCTGAAACGGTTCTCTTGCAGTTGTTGCGCGGATGCGGAGTGGCTGGCATGTCCGGCATGGAGCTAGTGGGCGCGGCGCCGGATTTGCTGGGAAGTGCGGATGTGATGCTGGGGCGCCCGTTACTCGGAATTGCGCGTGACCGGATCGAGCGCTTCGTGGCCGAGCGCGGGCTGATCTTTGTCGAGGACGAGTCGAATGCCGATCCTCGCTACGCGCGCAATGCCTTGCGCCATAACGTCATGCCGGTGCTGGCGGCCCATTTTCCCGGCTTTCAGGAACGGTTTGCGCGCGCTGCGCGGCACGCGCAGTCGGCGCAGCGCTTGCTCGACGAGATGGCCGCGCAAGACCTTGCCGCTTGCCTGGAGGGAGATGGCGTCGATATCGGCAAGCTGGGCGCATACAGCCAGGAGCGTGCCGATAATCTGTTGCGTCACTGGTTTGCCTTGCAAGGCGTGCGCATGCCGAGCACCTCCTGGCTGGGCGAATTGCGGGCGCAATTGTTCGATGCAAGGGAGGATGCGCAACTGTGCGTGTCGCATCCGGAATGCGATATCCGGCGGCACCGCAACAAGATGTTTGTGACGGCGAAGCGGCCCCATGCGTCGCGCGCGTCGCCGCTGGCCTTTTGCTGGCGCGGCGAGGCGTGGCTGGATTTTCGCGAATACGGCGGCCGGCTTCATTTCGAGCCGTCCGGTGACGGGTTCGCTGCTGCATGGCTGGCGGGGCAGGAACTGGTGCTGCGGTATCGCGGCGGCGGCGAGAAATTGAAGGCGGCGCGCAATCGTCCGACACGCTCCCTGAAACACCACTACCAGGAGCTCGGCATTCCCGCCTGGGAGCGTTTGCGGCTGCCGCTGGTCTATACGGCTTCCGGTCAACTGCTGTATGCCGCCGGAATCGGCATGAACTGGCGCAACTTGCCTGCCGGAGATGGCAAGCGGTTTTGCCTGCGCTGGGAACAGGCGGATTTTTAGCGGTTTTCTCCGGTTTTTTGACGCTCTTGCAACGGCCTGTCTCTTGCCATTTTGCGTTGCAGAAGGTAAAGTAAAAGGTTGATTTTTATCACATTTCTTCATTCAGCTTCCCTATCCTTATGGCTTTAATCGTCCACAAATACGGCGGCACTTCCATGGGCTCGACCGAGCGCATCAAGAACGTCGCCAAGCGCGTCGCCAAATGGCATGACGCCGGCCACCAGATCGTCGTGGTGCCGTCCGCGATGTCCGGCGAGACCAACCGCCTGATTGCCCTAGCCAAGGAAATCATGCCGCAGCCGGACCCGCGCGAGCTCGACATGCTGGCGTCGACCGGCGAGCAGGTCTCGGTTGCGCTGCTGTCGATGGCGCTGCAGATGATCGGCAAAGAGGCCGTTTCCTACGCCGGCTGGCAGGTGCCGATCAAGACCGATTCGGCCTATACCAAGGCGCGCATCCAGTCGATCGACGACAAGCGCGTGCGCAAGGATCTGGAAGCCGGCAAGATCGTGATCATTACCGGTTTTCAGGGCGTGGACGACGGCGGCAATATCACGACGCTGGGACGCGGCGGTTCCGATACGTCGGCGGTCGCGGTGGCGGCGGCGCTGAAGGCGCAGGAGTGCCTGATCTACACCGACGTCGACGGCGTGTATACCACCGACCCGCGCGTGGTGTCGGAGGCACGCCGCCTGAAGACGGTGACTTTCGAAGAGATGCTCGAGATGGCATCGCTCGGTTCGAAGGTGCTGCAGATCCGCTCGGTGGAATTCGCCGGCAATTACAAGGTGCCGACACGCGTGTTGTCGTCGCTGACCGATCCGCTCATGCCGCTGGAAGAAGAGGCAAATTCCGGCACCCTGATTTCGTTTGAGGAAGATACACACATGGAACAAGCCGTCATTTCCGGTATCGCGTTCAATCGCGATGAAGCAAAGATCACCGTATTGGGCGTGCCGGACAAGCCGGGCATCGCCTATCAGATCCTCGGCCCGATCGCCGACGCCAACATCGAAGTCGACATGATCATCCAGAATCAGTCGGTCGAGGGCAAGACCGATTTCACGTTCACCGTCCCGCGCGGCGATTACGCCAAGGCGATGGATGTGCTGAACAAGACGGTCAAGGAACATATCGGCGCGACCAGCATTGTCGGCGACGCCAAGGTGTCGAAGGTGTCGGTGGTCGGCGTCGGCATGCGCAGCCATGTCGGCATCGCCTCCCAGATGTTCCGCACCTTGTCGGAAGAGGGCATCAACATCCAGATGATCTCGACCTCCGAAATCAAGATTTCCGTCCTGATCGACGAAAAGTACATGGAGCTCGCCGTACGCGCGCTGCACAAGGCATTCGATCTGGAAAAAGCTTGATCAAATCCTGACGGAATTGCATTGATTCATTGACCTAGTCCGCTTGAGCAGTTATCATGCGTGGCTTCACTCAGTCGGCTAGCAATTCCGGCCTGAGTGTGGAGACGTGGCCGAGAGGTCGAAGGCACTTCCCTGCTAAGGAAGCATACGGGCTTAAACCTGTATCGAGGGTTCGAATCCCTCCGTCTCCGCCAGTAAATACCAAACTGTTCGAACAGTACCGAACAGTTCCCCACAAAAACCCCTGTAGAATCAACGTCTTCAGGGGTTTTTCTTTTCTGAACCCCACATAACCCAACCCAAAAACACCATGTCACACACGCTATGTGTAGGCATTGGTGTAGGCACGAAACTGGATTCGGAGGGGCGATGCCTACAAATAAGCTCACAGACCGCCAATG
>OFCW01000323.1_pt1 | contig 12929 bp, 13 predicted proteins | sample 1520951 | NCBI WGS metagenome assembly OFCW01 (sample SAMEA4349680, study PRJEB24078) | microbial mat metagenome | biome: Terrestrial Biome; feature: Habitat; material: Microbial Mat | place: India | collected 2012-06-12 | depth 10 m | reverse complement strand
CGCTACACCACCTCGCATCCGCGCGAAATGTCGCAGCGCCTGATCGACACCTACGCCAAGGTGCCGAAGCTGGTGTCGCACCTGCACCTGCCGGTGCAGGCCGGTTCCGACCGCGTGCTGGCGGCGATGAAACGCGGCTACACAACACTGGAGTACAAGTCCATCGTCCGCAAGCTGCGCGCTGCGCGGCCCGACATTTCGCTCTCCACGGATTTCATCGTCGGGTTCCCGGGCGAGACGGACGAGGATTTCGAGAAGACCATGAAGCTGATCGATGACGTCGCGTTCGACGCCTCGTTCTCCTTCATCTACAGCCCGCGTCCCGGCACGCCGGCACTGGAACTGGATGACAACACGCCGGCCGACGTGAAATCCGCCCGCCTGAGCCGCTTGCAGAAGCGCATCGACGAACTGGCGCAGGCCGTCAGCCGGTCGATGGTGGGCACGGTGCAGCGCGTGCTGGTCGAAGGCACGTCGAAAAAGGATGCCAACGAACTGGCCGGTCGCACAGACAACAACCGGATCGTCAACTTTGCCGGCAATCCCCGGCTGATCAACACCTTCGTCGAGGTGCGCATCACCGAAGCACTCCCGCACAGCCTGCGAGGCGAAATTGTCATCCGCGAAAACTAAGCCTGCCCCCAAGTCGAAGCCGCTCGAATTCGCCCTGGCGCCGGTCGACAACACCCTGCTCGCCAACCTGTGCGGGCCGCTCGACGAAAACATCCGGCAGATCGAGACGGGCTTCGATGTCACCATCCGCCGCCGCAACGAACGCATTTCGATCATCGGCGAAAAGGCGCAACTGACAGCGGACGCCATCCGCCATTTCTACGTGCTGGCGCGCCAGCCGCTCACGGTCGATGAAATCCAGCTCGGCCTGATCGAATTTCTCAACGCGCCGGTACGCCGCATTTCGCGCTCAGCCGAAGGCCCGGTGGACGGCCCGCAGTTGGTCACCCGCAAGACCGAACTGCACGGCCGCACGCCACGTCAGGTCGAGTACCTGAAGCACATTCAGGAACACGACATCACCTTCGGCATCGGTCCGGCCGGCACCGGCAAGACCTACCTTGCCGTCGCCTCGGCGGTCGACGCCTTCGAGCGCGACCTGGTCGAGCGCATCATCCTGACCCGGCCGGCCGTCGAAGCCGGCGAGCGTCTCGGCTTCCTGCCCGGCGACCTGACGCAGAAAATCGACCCCTACCTGCGCCCCTTGTATGACGCGCTGTACGACCTGATGGGCGCCGACCGCGTCGCCAAGCTGTATGAAAAGCGCGCCATCGAGATCGCGCCGCTCGCCTTCATGCGCGGCCGCACGCTGAACCACGCCTTCGTCATCCTGGACGAAGCGCAGAACACGACGCCGGAGCAGATGAAGATGTTCCTGACCCGCATCGGTATCGGCGCCAAGGCTGTGGTCACCGGCGATGTGACGCAGATCGACCTGCCCAAAGGCCAAAAAAGCGGCCTCAAGGAAGCCATCGAGGTGTTGCGCGACGTACGCGGCATCGCCTTTACCCAATTCCACAAGGAAGACGTGGTGCGCCACCCGCTGGTTGCCCGTATCGTCGATGCTTATGAAAAACGCCAGCAAACGACTTAACCTGTCCGTGCAATATGCCTGTCACCGGGAGGGCCTACCCTTGCGCGCGGATTTCGTGCGCTGGGCGCGTGCCGCGCTGGCCGGCGGCGGCGAGATCACCATCCGCCTGGTCGACGCCGAGGAAGGCCGGGCACTGAACAACGAATACCGCGGCAAGGACTACGCGACCAACGTGCTCTCCTTTCCGTATGACACCGAACCGGTGGTGCTGGGCGACCTGGTGATCTGTCCGAGCGTCGTGGCGCGCGAGGCGGCCGAGCAGAACAAGCCGCTGGCGGCGCATTACGCCCATCTGACGGTGCATGGTATGCTGCATTTGCAGGGCTGGGACCACGAAGAAGACGAGGCGGCCCAGGCCATGGAAGACGAAGAAAGGAAGATTCTCGCTGCGCTGGGGTATCCCGATCCCTACGCGGACTAAGACTTATGGACCCCGACAGTAAGCCCAGTTTCATTGAACGACTGACTTCCCTGCTGCTGCGCGAACCGGAAGATCGCGACCAGCTGCTTGAAATCCTGCACTCGGCCTACGAGCGCAACCTGATGGATGCCGATGCGCTGACCATCATCGAAGGAGCCCTGGCCGTTTCCGAAACCCGCGTCACCGACGTGATGATCCCGCGGGCCCAGATGGACGTCATCGACGTCGACGACCCCCTGAACGAAATTGTCGCCACCGTGATCGACGCCGCCCATTCGCGTTTTCCGGTCGTCAACGGTGACCGGGACAATGTGCTGGGCATCCTGCTCGCCAAGGATCTGCTGCGTATCCATACCGAAGAGAATTTCGACCTGCGCGACTGGCTGCGGCCAGCCGTTTTCATCCCCGAATCGAAGCGCCTGAACGTACTGCTGCGTGAATTCCGGGTTTCGCGCAACCACATGGCCATCGTCGTCAACGAATACGGCGGCGTCGCCGGTCTGGTCACCATCGAAGACGTGCTCGAGCAGATCGTCGGCGACATCGAGGACGAATATGACTTCGACGAGGCACACGACAACATCCGGCTGGATGCGTCCGGCCGTTACCGCGTCAAGGCGCGCACTGAAATCGAGGATTTCAACGAAGCCTTTTCGACCGCCTTTTCCGACGAGGAATTCGACACGGTCGGCGGCCTGATCCTGCGTCATCTCGGCCGCGTCCCCAAGCGCAATGAAATCGTCGAGATCGGCGGCCTGCGCTTCCAGGTGCTGCGTGCCGACAGCCGCCGCCTCTACACCCTGCTCGTCGACCTGCCCAAACCACAACCCGGTGCTGACGAAACGACTGCCTGAGCGATTGCCGCACCGCCTCGGGCTTGCCGCGCTGATCGGCGCAAGCGGCGTCCTGTGCTTCGCCCCCGCCGGTCTGTTCTGGCTGGCGCCGCTCGTCTGGGCCGCCTTCTTCACCCTGCTGCAGCGCGCCGAGACACCCCGCCAGGGGCTGCTCACCGGACTCGCTTTCGGCCTCGGCTTCTTCCTGTGCGGCGTATCGTGGGTGTATGTCAGCCTGTCCGTCTTCGGCGGCATGCCATGGTGGCTGGCCGGCCCGGCCGCATTCCTTTTCTGCACGGTCATGGCGCTGTTCCCGATGATCGCCGGCTGGGCTTTCAAGCGCTGCCAACCCGCCCGCTTCTGGCAGCAGGCCCTGCTTTTCGCCGCCCTGCTCGCGCTGGGCGACTGGGTGCGCAGCTGGCTATTCACCGGTTTTCCCTGGCTGGCACTGGGTTATTCGCAGGCACCGCCCAGCCCGCTGGCCGGCTTCGCACCGCTGGTTGGGGTATTCGGTCTCTCCTTCGCCGTCGCCCTGAGCGGTGCGCTGCTGCTGCGCGGGCGCTGCGGCCTGGGATTCGTCGCCCTGCTCGCGGTCACCGGCTTCGGCCTGCGCCAGATCGCATGGACTGTGCCGCAAGGCGAGCCGATCAGCGTCGCACTGATCCAGGGCAACATCCCGCAGGAAATGAAATTCCGCCCGGAAGCCTTCTTCCGCACGCTCACCCTCTATCGCGAACTGATCGAGGCCAACCCGGCGCAATTGACCCTGCTGCCCGAAACTGCCTTCCCGGTCTTCATCGACCAGTTGCCGGCAGACTATGTCGACACCCTGCGCCAACTGGCCCGGCGCCAGCACGGCGACATCATCTTCGGCGCGCTGACCGGCGATGCGACCAGCTACTACAACAGCGCCGTCAGCCTCGGCACCTCGCCGCTACAGGTCTACAGCAAGAGCCATCTGGTGCCGTACGGCGAATTCATCCCGCCCGGCTTCGCCTGGTTCATGGCCTACGCCGACATCCCGGCCTCCTCCTTCGCGCGCGGACCGGAACGGCAAGCGCCGCTGGCCGTCGCCGGCCGGCAGGTGGCGGCCAATATCTGCTACGAGGACGTTTTCGGTCACGAAATCATCCGCCCCCTGCCCGCGGCCGGCATCCTGGCCAACCTGTCCAACACCGCCTGGTTCGGCCGTTCGCTGGCCCAGCCGCAACACCTGCAGATCGCCCAGCTGCGCGCGCTGGAAACCGGCCGGCCGATGTTGCGCGCCACCAATACCGGCATGACGGCGATCATTGATGCCGACGGCACGGTGCGCGCCACGCTGCCGCCGTTTACGACCGGCGTCCTGACCGGCGAAGTGACCGCCCGTGGCGGCGCAACGCCCTATACCCGCTTCGGCGACTGGCCGGCGCTCGGCCTGATCGGGCTCATGGCGCTGCTCGGCCTGCGCCGCCGGGGCTGAACACCGCGTTTACGCCGTTTTCAGACGGTCGGCGAAGGCTTGCCGCAGCTTGGCCGCTTTCGGCGCAACGACGGCAAGACAATAGCCCTGATCAGGATGACGACGGAAATAGGCGTGGTGATACGCCTCCGCCTCGTAAAAGGTACCCGCCGGCACCACCTCCGTGACGATCGGCGACGGCCAGTGGCCCTCGTCGTCCAGGCGGGCGATCATTGCCTCGGCCACCGCCTGCTGCGCCGGATCGTGATAGAAGATGGCCGACCGGTACTGACTGCCGACATCATGCCCCTGGCGGTTCAGGGTCGTCGGGTCGTGGATGGTGAAAAAGGCGGCCAGCAGTGTCTCGTAGTCGATCAGCGCCGGATCGTAGGCCAGTTGCACGACCTCGGCATGACCGCTATTGCCCCGGCACACCGCCTCGTAATCGGGATGGGGCAGATGGCCGCCCATGTATCCGGGCAGCACGGAAACCACCCCGGCGAGCTGCTCGAACGCAGCCTCCAGGCACCAGAAGCAGCCCCCCGCCAGGGTAGCCAGAGGCAAAACGGATTGCGGCATGGCGATCAATGATTATCGGAATGCCGATGGGACCGGCACATCGCCGCAGAGTTCCCGGCCGGCCGCCGGTCAGGCGGCCCCCTGGCGTTGCACCGCCTGCTCCAGACGCTGCCGCTCGGCCAGCACCTTGGCCGCATAACGCCGGCCGGCATCGCCAACCGCGCCGCCAAACTGCTGCAGCCCCTCTTCCAAGCCGCCACTGCGGCGGATGGACTCCTTCAGTACGCGCGCCCCGACCCGGACATTGGTCACCGGATCCAGGAAGGACCCCCCCTCGCCGGGCAGCTTGTCCTGATGGAAGCGCGGCACGACCTGCATCAGCCCCAGCGCGCCGAAACCGCTTTGCGAAAAGGGGTTGAAGCCGGATTCGACGCCAATCACCGCGATGATGAGCAGCGGATCGATATGCAGTTCGCGGCCGACATGCTGCGCGGTCGCGAAAACCGGCTCCAGGGCCTCGGTTGACACCTTGTAACGGCGGGACACATAGTCCAGCGCGCCTTGGAGACGGGGATCGAGCGACAGGGCAGCCTCGGCCTCCACCGCGTCACCCGGCGCGATATCCTCGGCTGCCGCAGCCACCGACAGCATCTGCCGGACAAGCGAACCTTCAAGATCGAGGCGGCCGCTCAGGACCCCCGCCACGCCGGCGAGGAACAGCACACCGGCAAACATCAGGAACTTCTGGAACAGCCCGAGGATCGGGGCTGAAATGCGCTGCAAGGCAGGCAAGAAAACGGTCGAAGCGTTCATGCGACCTCCTTCACTGTGGCCACTGCGCCAAACAGCCGCGCAGCGTACGGTTACGGGGGGCACGACATCGGTCAAAACACGATGTTGCACCGCAACAATTGCGCAGTGTATTGATTTGATTAGCTTTCGTCAAACAGATGCCATCCGGAAAGGGGCCGATGCGTTGCATCGACGCAACAGGGCGGACCTTTCCATCACCCCGTCGAATTCCCCGCAGACACCCTGCCGCGGGCTTTGACGAGACGCCAGTCATCGCCTGCCGCGTTGCAGCAAATGCTAGTAAAATCCGAGGCTTTCCGTCTTTCCGAGTGCGTCCGATGACGACCAGCAAGAAACCGACCTTCCAGGAAATCATCCTGCGTTTGCAACAGTACTGGAGCGACAAGGGCTGCGCCCTGCTCCAACCTTACGACATGGAAGTCGGCGCCGGCACCAGCCACACCGCCACCTTCCTGCGCGCCATCGGCCCCGAGCCGTGGAAAGCCGCCTACGTGCAGCCCTCGCGCCGCCCCAAGGACGGTCGCTACGGCGAGAACCCGAACCGCATGCAGCACTACTACCAGTACCAGGTAGTCTTGAAGCCGGCGCCGGACAATATCCTCGAGCTTTACCTCGGTTCGCTGGAAGCCCTCGGCTTCGATCTGAAGAAGAACGACGTGCGTTTCGTCGAGGACGACTGGGAAAACCCGACGCTCGGCGCCTGGGGCCTGGGCTGGGAAGTCTGGATGAACGGCATGGAAGTCACCCAATTCACCTACTTCCAGCAGGTCGGCGGCATCGACTGCAAGCCGATCACCGGTGAAATCACCTACGGCATCGAACGCCTGGCGATGTACCTGCAGGGCGTCGAGAACGTCTATGACCTGACCTGGACCGACGGCCTGACCTACGGCGACGTCTATCACCAGAACGAAGTCGAGCAATCGACCTACAACTTCGAGCATTCCGACGTCGACTTCCTGTTCCACGCCTTCGGCGCCCACGAGAAACAGGCCCAGCACCTGATGGGCGCCCAACTGGCGCTGCCAGCCTACGAACAGGTGCTCAAGGCCGCCCACACCTTCAACCTGCTCGACGCCCGCGGCGCCATCTCGGTCACCGAGCGCGCCGCCTACATCGGCCGTATCCGCAACCTGGCGCGCAGCGTGGCGCAAGCCTACCTCGATTCCCGCGCCCGCCTCGGCTTCCCGATGGCGCCCAAGGCATGGGCGGCCGACGTGTTGGCCAAGCTCGAAGAACAGAACGCCAAGAAAGCCGCCTGAGATGACTGCCAAGAACCTGCTCGTTGAACTCTTCGTTGAAGAACTGCCGCCCAAGGCATTGAAAAAACTGGGCGAAGCCTTCTCTGCCGCGCTGGCCACCTCGCTGAAGAAGGACGGCCTGGCCAGCGACCATGCCGTCGTCACCGCCTTCGCCTCGCCGCGCCGCCTGGCCGCCCATGTCACGGATGTGCTCGCCGTGGCGGCAGACAAGCCGGTGGTGCAGAAACTGATGCCCGTTGCCGTCGGCCTCGACGCCAGCGGCAACGCCACGCCGGCCCTGCTCAAGAAACTGGCCGCCCTGGGGGCCGACGCGTCGGCCGTCGCCGGATTGCGCAGGGAACACGATGGCAAGGCCGAGATCCTCTTCTACGACAGCCTGGCCAAGGGCGCCACACTGGCCGAAGGCCTGCAGAAGGCCCTCGAAGCCGCCCTGGCCGCGCTGCCCATCCCCAAGGTCATGACTTACCAGTTGGCCGACGGCTGGAGCACCGTCAATTTCGTTCGCCCGGCACATGCGCTGGTCGCCTTGCACGGCAGCGACGTGGTGCCGGTCTCCGTGCTGGGCCTGACCGCCGGCAACACCACCCAGGGCCACCGCTTTGAGGCGGCGACGGCTCCGGTCGTCATTGCCGATGCGGACAGCTACGCGGCAACCATGCGGCGCGATGGCGCGGTCATCGCTTCCTTCGCCGAGCGCAAGGCCGAGATCGCCCGCCAGCTGGCCGCTGCCGCCGCCCGGGCCGGTGCCGGCCTGAAGCCGATCGAGGACGACGCGCTGCTCGACGAAGTCACCGCGCTGGTCGAACGCCCGAACGTGCTGATCGGCCAGTTCGAGGCCGAATTCCTCGCCGTGCCGCAGGAATGCCTGATCCTGACGATGAAGGCCAACCAGAAATATTTCCCGCTGCTGGACGCCAACGGCAAGCTGACCAACCAGTTCCTGGTCGTCAGCAACATCAGTCCGGCCGACCCGAGCGCCGTGATTGGCGGTAACGAGCGGGTCGTCCGTCCGCGCCTGGCCGATGCCAAGTTCTTCTTCGACCAGGACCGCAAAAAGTCGCTGGAAAGCCGCGTCGTCGGCCTGTCCAAGGTCGTCTACCACAACAAGCTGGGCACGCAGGGCGAGCGCATGCAGCGCGTTGCGGCCATTGCCCGCGCCATCGCCGAACAACTGGGCGGCGGCGAGCTGGTGCAGCACGCCGAACAGGCTGCCGTGCTGGCCAAGGCCGACCTGCTGACCGACATGGTCGGCGAATTTCCCGAACTGCAGGGCATCATGGGCCGCTACTACGCCCAGCACGACGGCCTGAACCCCGACGTGGCCGATGCCATCGAAGATCACTACAAGCCGCGCTTCGCCGGCGACAGCCTGCCGCGCGGCAGGGTCGGCACCGTCGTCGCGCTGGCCGACAAGCTGGAAACCCTGGTCGGCCTGTTCGGCATCGGCCAGATTCCGACCGGCGACAAGGATCCTTTCGCGCTGCGCCGCCATGCGCTGGGGGTCATCCGGATGCTGGCCGAAGGCAATCTGGACCTGCCGCTCAATGCGCTACTGGCTGTTTCCAGCCAGGCTTTTGCCGGGATCGACGGCTTCCAGGCCGCAGAAACCGGACTCGCCGACTTCATCTACGAACGCCTGGCCGGTTCCCTGCGTGAGCAGGGTTACACGGCACAGGAAGTCGATGCCGTGGTCAGCCAGCGCCCGCAACGCCTGGGCGACATCCCGAAGCGCCTGGCCGCCGTACGTGCCTTCTCGGCCCTGCCGGAAGCCGCCGCGCTGGCCGCTGCGAACAAGCGCGTCGGCAACATCCTGAAGAAGGTCGAAGGCACCGTCGAGGCGAGTGTGGATAACGCGCTGCTCCAGGAAGCCGCCGAAGTCGCCCTGCACGCTGCGCTGGTCGATGTCGTACCGCAAGCCGATGCCGCCTTCGACACCGGCGACTACACGGAATCGCTGCAAGTGCTGGCCAAGCTGCGCGCCCCGGTCGACGCCTTCTTCGACGGTGTGATGGTCAATGCCGACGATCCGGCCCTGCGGGCCAACCGCCTCGGCCTGCTGGCCAAGCTGCATGCCGCGATGAACCAGGTCGCCGACCTCTCCAAGCTGTCCGCTTGAACCGGAAACGCCCCCATGCCCACCAAGCTCGTCATCCTCGACCGCGACGGCGTGATCAACTTCGATTCGGCCCAGTTCATCAAGAGCCCGGACGAATGGAAGCCGATCCCCGGCAGCCTGGAAGCAATCGCCCGGCTGAAGCAGAACGGCTACCGCGTGGTCGTGGCAACCAATCAGTCCGGCGTCGGACGCGGCCTGTTCGACATGGACACGTTGAACCAGATCCACGCCAAGATGCACAAGGCGGTCAGCGCGATGGGCGGTCAGATCGACGCCATTTTCTATTGCCCGCATGCCGCCGATTCGAAATGCGAGTGCCGCAAGCCGAAACCCGGCATGTTCAAGCGCATTTCGGAAACACTGAACATCGACCTGACCGGCATCCCGGCCATCGGCGATTCGCTGCGCGACCTGCAGGCCTGCGCAGCGCTGGGTTGCCAGCCGGTTCTGGTACTGACCGGCAAGGGCGAGAAAACCAGGGCCGAGGGCAACCTGCCGGAAGGCACGCTGGAATTTCCCGATCTCGCGGCAGCCGTTGATCACATCCTGAGCAAGACCAAGAAATGAACGCCGTTCGCTCCACGCTCTTCATGCTCTATGCCATCGTCTGGTCGGTGCTCAGCGCTCCGCTGGTCATCGTCGCCGGACCGCTGCTCGGCGGCAAGTGGGCCTACCGCTTCGGTCGCCTCTGGCGGCTGGGAACCCAGTTCGGCGTCGAGCACATCCTTGGCATCCGTCCCCGGGTGATCGGCCAGGAAAACATGCCTCAGGAACCCTGCGTCATCCTCGCCAAGCACCAGTCGGCCTGGGAGACGATGACCCTGCAGGATTGCGTGCCGAAGGGCGCCTACTGCGTCTTCGTCCTGAAGAAGGAATTGCTCAGGGTGCCCTTCATCGGCTGGGGTCTGGCCGCGATGAAAATGATTTCCATCGACCGTGCCGCCGGCAAGGATGCCCTCGATCAGGTTGTCACCCAAGGCCGCGAACGCCTCAAGCAGGGGTTCTACGTCATTCTTTTCCCGGAAGGCACCCGCGTGGCCCCCGGGCAAACCAAGCGTTACAAGCCAGGCGGCGCTTATCTGGCGACCCATGTCGGCTGCAAGGTGGTGCCGGTCGCCCACGATGCCGGCGAACTGTGGCCGCGCCAGGCTTTCCTGAAGAAGCCGGGCACCGTCACCATCAGCATCGGCCCGGCCTTCGACGCCACCGGCATGACCGAAGCGGAGGTCAACCAGAAGGTGGAAGCCTGGATCGAAGCCGAGATGCGCCGCATTTCCCCGCACCGCTACCCGGATGCCGCCCAGCGCACCTGAAGCCCCGCGCAGCATCGTCCTTGGCGACCAGACCGTTGTCTATCAGTTGCGGCGCAGCGCCCGGCGCACCATCGGCCTGGCCATTGACCATCGCGGCCTGCGCGTCGGTGCGCCAACCCGGGCCCGTTTGGGCGACATCGAAAACCTGATTCGCCAGCACGCCCACTGGGTGCTCGACAAACTGGCCGCCTGGCGCGAACGCCCTGCGCCGCCCCGTCTGGAAATTGCCGACGGCACCGTCATTCCGCTACTCGGCGCCCCCCTGACGATAACGCTCTCCCCGCTCGGGCGGGCCCGCTGGCAATTCGGGCCACAGACCCTTTACCTGCAGCCGACAGCCCGCGCCAGCGCCGCCCAATTGCTGGAAGAGGCCCTGCGCACCCGGGCGCGTGCCATCCTGGCCGAGCGCCTGGCCGTTCATGCCCCGCGCCTGGGCGTCCCGTTGCCGCCGTTGCGCCTATCCTCGGCCCAAACCCGCTGGGGCAGTTGCAACCACCGGGGCGGGATTTCGCTGAACTGGCGGCTGGTCTTCATGCCGCTGGCGGTGGTTGACTACGTTGTCTGCCACGAGTTGGCCCACCTCAAGGAAATGAACCACAGCCCGCGTTTCTGGTCTGTCGTCGAACAACTCTGCCCGGACTGGCGCAACTTGCGCCTCGAACTGCGCCGCCAGGCCCGGCTCATCCCCCACCTGTAAAGGAAGCCCCATGCGCATTCTGCACACCATGATCCGCGTCGGCGATCTCGACCGCTCCATCGCCTTCTATACCGACATCCTCGGCATGCGCCTGCTGCGCCGCCAGGACTACCCCGAAGGCCGTTTCACATTGGCCTTCGTTGGCTACGGCAGCGAGGAAACGGACGCCGTGCTCGAATTGACCCACAACTGGGACACCCCGGCTTACGACCTGGGCAACGGTTTTGGCCATGTCGCGCTGGCCGTGCCAGACGCCGCCAAGGCCTGCGCCGACATCAAGGCCCGCGGCGGCAAGGTCGTGCGCGAGGCCGGACCGATGAAGCACGGCACGACAATCATCGCTTTCGTTGAAGACCCGGACGGTTACAAGATCGAGCTGATCCAGAAGTAAATCCTGGCCACCGCCCCGCAGGCTGCGCTGTACGCCACCTTGTGGCAGGGTCGCTTGCGCCGCATCCTGGTGGACCATGCCGAGGATCCCGAACGGGTCGACATCCGTCTGACCGGCCCCGCCTGCACGACCGGAATTTGACAAGCCGCGCCACTTATCGACAATGCCGCCTGGATCGTTCATTTGTCACCGCCATGCGCCGCCCGCCTGCCCTTGTTGTCGATGATTACGCCTCGATGCGCAGCGTCGTGATCGCCGTGCTCAAACGGGCCGGGTTCACCGAAATCCACCAGGCCGGCAACGGCCGCATGGCGCTGGCCAAGCTGGCCGAGGTCAAGAAAATCGGCCTGATCATTTCCGACTGGTATATGCCGGAGATGGATGGTCTGGAACTGCTGCGCGCCGTGCGCGCCAATCCGCAGACAGCCGACATCCCGGTTCTGATGCTCACGGCCGAAGGGCAGCGCGGCAACGTGCTCGACGCGATGCAGAGCGGCGCCACCGGCTACATCGTCAAGCCCTTCGCGCCGCAGGCGCTGCAGGAGCGCCTGCAGGCCATGTTTCCCTGAGCACCGGAATCAGACGAGCGCTTCGCGGATCACCGCCTCGAAACGCTCAACGATGGCCGCCCAGTGGTGGCCGTGCAGGGCCCGGCGGGCGGCGGCCCCCATCGCCGGCAGACGCGCCGGCTCGCCACACAGGTCGATCGCCGCCTGGCGAAAGGCCGCCTCATCGCCCGGCGATACCAGCCGCCCGTTGCAGCCATCATTGATCAGCTCGGCGGCAGCGGCGCTGCGGTAAGCAAGCACCGGCAAACCGCTGGCCATCGCCTCGGCCACCACGTTGCCATAGGTCTCAGTCAGGCTGGGAAAAAGAAAAAGATCGGCGCTGGCGTAATGGCGTGCAAGATCCTCCCCGACCCGCACCCCGGCGAAATGATGACCGGGATGCTCGACGGCCAGCCGCCGGGCCTCCGGGCCGTCACCAACCCAGACCATGCGGGCCTGCGGCTGCCAGACCTGAATCGCGGCAAAGGTTTTTTCGATCAGCGCCAGGTTCTTTTCCGGCGCCAGCCGGCCGACATAGAGGCAGACCGGCCCTTCGCCGGCCGCCCAGCCTTGGCGCAAGGCCGCCGAACGACGGGCGGGGTCGAACAGGTCGGTATCCACCCCCCGCCCGACGACGCGCACGCCGGGCAAGCCCTCGCCCGCCAGGTCGGCGGCCAGGGCAGCCGTTGGCACCAGGGTGGCCCGGGTGCGCCGGTGCAGGGTGCGCAGGTAAGCTGCAACGGCCGGCCGCATCCAGCCCAGACCGTAATGCACGCTGTAGCGGTCAAAATTGGTATGAAAGCCGGAAGTAACGGGAATGCCCAGGTAGCGGGCGGCATTGACGGCCGACCAGCCGAGCGGCCCCTCGGTCACGACATGCACCAGATCCGGCCGCTGCCGGCGCCATTCACGCCGCAGGACAGCCCGCGCCAGCGCCGCCCAATTGCTGGAAGAGGCCCTGCGCACCCG
>OFCW01000322.1_pt1 | contig 12946 bp, 12 predicted proteins | sample 1520951 | NCBI WGS metagenome assembly OFCW01 (sample SAMEA4349680, study PRJEB24078) | microbial mat metagenome | biome: Terrestrial Biome; feature: Habitat; material: Microbial Mat | place: India | collected 2012-06-12 | depth 10 m | reverse complement strand
TCAGGTGGCTGTCGGCCTGCGGGAATTTCTCGAACGCGAAGCGCGGCACCTTGGTCACGACATAGTCGATCGAGGGCTCGAACGACGCCGGGGTAGCGCCACCGGTGATTTCATTGCGCAACTCGTCCAGCGTGAAGCCGACCGCGAGCTTGGCAGCGACCTTCGCGATCGGGAAGCCGGTCGCCTTCGATGCCAGCGCGGAAGAGCGCGACACGCGCGGGTTCATCTCGATGACGATCATGCGGCCGTCCTTCGGATTGACCGCGAACTGCACGTTGGAGCCGCCGGTGTCGACGCCGATCTCGCGCAGCACCGCCAGCGACGCATTGCGCATGATCTGGTATTCCTTGTCGGTCAGCGTCTGCGCGGGAGCCACCGTGATCGAGTCGCCGGTGTGCACGCCCATCGGATCGAGGTTTTCGATCGAACAGACGATGATGCAGTTGTCCTTCTTGTCGCGCACCACTTCCATCTCGAACTCTTTCCAGCCGATCAGGGATTCCTCGATCAGCAGTTCGGAGGTCGGCGACGCTTCCAGGCCGCGCTTGCAGATGGTTTCGAATTCTTCCGGGTTGTAGGCGATGCCGCCGCCGGTGCCGCCCATGGTGAACGACGGACGGATGATGACCGGGAAGCCGATTTCCTTCTGCACCGCCCACGCCTCGTCCATCGAGTGCGCAATGCCGGAACGCGCGGAACCGAGGCCGATCTTGGTCATCGCCTCCTTGAACTTCTGGCGGTCTTCCGCTTTGTCGATCGCTTCCGGCGTGGCGCCGATCAGTTCGCACTTGTACTTTTCCAGCACGCCGTTGCGGTGCAGATCGAGCGCGCAGTTGAGCGCGGTCTGGCCACCCATGGTCGGCAGGATCGCGTCCGGACGCTCCTTGGCGATGATGCGTTCCACCACCTGCCAGGTGATCGGCTCGATGTAGGTGACATCGGCCATTTCCGGGTCGGTCATGATGGTCGCCGGATTGCTGTTGACCAGGATGACCTTGTAGCCTTCCTGACGCAGCGCCTTGCATGCCTGCGCGCCGGAATAGTCGAATTCGCACGCCTGGCCGATGATGATCGGGCCGGCGCCAATGATCAGGATGCTTTGAATGTCTGTGCGCTTAGGCATTTTTGTGTTTCTCCATCATCGCCCGGGTCATAAGCCCGATAAAGCGATCGAACAGGGGGGCGATGTCATGCGGACCGGGCGAGGCTTCCGGATGCCCCTGGAAGCAGAAGGCCGGCTTGTCGGTGAGCTCGAAGCCTTGCAGCGAGCCGTCGAACAGCGATACGTGGGTGACGCGGCAGTTGTCGGGCAGCGTCGCCTGGTCCACCGCGAAACCGTGGTTCTGCGAGGTGATCATCACCTGCTTGGTGGCGAGGTCCTGCACCGGATGGTTCGCGCCATGGTGGCCGAACTTCATCTTGAGCGTCTTGGCGCCGACCGCCAGGCCCATGATCTGATGGCCCAGGCAGATGCCGAAGGTCGGGATGCCGCGCGCGATGAATTCCCTGGTCGCTGCGATCGCGTAGTCGCACGGCTCCGGGTCGCCCGGGCCGTTGGACAGGAAAATGCCGTCCGGGTTGAGCGCCAGCGCATCGGCTGCGGTCGACTGCGCCGGCAGCACGGTCACCTTGCAGCCGCGCTGCGCCAGCATGCGCAGGATGTTGTACTTGACGCCGAAGTCGAATGCGACGACATGAAACTTCGGATCGGTCAGCTGGCCGTAACCGGAATCCAGCTTCCACTCGGTTTCGGTCCACACATACGGCTTGGTGGTCGACACGACTTTCGCCAGGTCCATGCCGGCCAACCCCGGGAACGAACGCGCCAGTGCCAGCGCCTCTTCGGAATTGGCCGCCTCGCCCGCCAGGATCGCGCCGTTCTGCGCACCTTTTTCGCGCAGAATGCGGGTGAGCTTGCGGGTGTCGATGCCGGCGATGCCGACCACGTTCTGGGATTTCAGATAATCCGAGAGGCTTTGCTTGGATCGGAAGTTCGATGCCAAGAGCGGCAGATCCTTGATAATCAGGCCGGCCGCATGGATCTTGCCCGCTTCGACGTCTTCTTCATTGACGCCGACGTTGCCGATGTGCGGATAGGTCAGGGTGACGATCTGACGGCTGTAGCTGGGGTCGGTCAGGATTTCCTGATAGCCGGTGATGGCCGTGTTGAACACGACTTCCCCGATCGTCTGACCGGAAGCACCGATGGAAAAACCCTGGAAAATCGACCCGTCTGCAAGCGCTAGGATGGCCGGAACTGATTGGCCAGAAAAAAATGGCAGCAAGGGTAACTCCTGAGATTGTTACCGCCGCTGCGCCGCGCCAGAACGACCGTCAACCGAACGGAATGCGTTGGGGTGTCTGGGTCTTTTTGGGACGTGATGGAAGGGGTATGCGCTACGGCGGAATGATTTGGTTAAACCCCGAAATTATAGCGGATTACGCCCTTCCCTGCAACGCTGTAAGCCTGTCGTAAGACTGGCTTGGCTCCGGCGCCGGCAGCGTCAGGCGCCGAGCGCCGCAACGCCAGCCCTGGCGATCTGCACGTCTTCCGCGGAGCGCACGCCGGAGACGCCGACCGCGCCCAGGCACTGGCCATTGACGATGATGGGTACGCCGCCCTCCACCATGCCTTCCAGGACCGGCGCGCTCAGGAAGGAAAAACGGCCGTTGTTGATCATGTCTTCGTAAATCTTGGTTTCGCGGCGGCCGAGCGCCGCGCTTCTGGCCTTGGCCTGCGCCATCTCGACCGAAATCAGCGCCACGCCGTCCATGCGCTGCAGCCACATCAGATGGCCGCCGTCGTCGACCACCGAAATCGTCACCGCCCAATTGTTGGCCCTGGCTTCCGCTTCTGCCGCCGCCGCGATTTTCTTGACCTCGTCGAGCGTCAGGATTTGCTTGGATAACATCGCCCCTCCCTCAAAAAAAGAAGCGACGATTGTACGACAGCCCGCCGAGAACGATGCCGTCAAATCAGCACCGGCTCCGCTGCAAGGCCAGTTCGACCAGCGGCCTTACCTCGGCCGACAGCTTGTCGAGATACGGCAGCACCGCGTCCTGCCGCCCCTGCTTGATCCATTCGACCAGCGTAGGCAAGCCGGGGCAATCCGCAAGAACGGAAACGGACGGCGCAACGGGCGCATGCCGGCTGCGTTGCAGGACCTCTTCCTCGGTCCGTCCGACTATGCCGGTCACGGCGCGGCTCAGCCCCAGCAGTGCGCGCCTGTGCGCAATACGTGCCAGCGTATCGAATGTCAGGTCTTGCGGATCCATCGCATCGTCGGTCAGCGACACCAGCCCGCAACTGGCGACGAACGAAACTCGCTCGTCCTGCACCAGGTCGGCGCCGGCGATGGCCTTGCACACACGCCGCGCGAAACAGCGCGCGGCATCGAAATTGATGCTGCCGGTAGCGAGCGTAAACTCCGCCTCGCCGGTCCTGGCGACGAGGTCGGTCTGGCGCACGTTGCGTTGCAGCAACTGACCGATCGCATCCACCACGCCGGCGGGCAGCACCGGTACTGCCCCGTCCAGGTTGGCATGCCGCAGCCCGACGCACACATTCAGGACGACGAAATTGCGCCGGTTCTTGAGCGCCCCCGCCAAAAGTGCCGAGGCCTGGGTGCGCAACACGTCCGCCGACGGCAGGTCGACCGTGGCCACCTGCGAGTTGCGCACCAGCGCTTCCAGGCTGCGTTCGAACTCGCGTTGGGTGGCAACCAGCCTGGACAGGACATCGAGGCGGGAAAGCAGCTGGGCGGTATCGATTCCCTTGGTGATCAGGTCGGTCGCGCCGGCCGCCTTGGCGCGTTCGCGTTCCGCCTGTTCATCGCTGCCGGAAACAACCACCACCGGAATATCGCGGATGCGGCTGATCCTGGAACTGCGGATGCGCTGCAACAGGCCGTAACCGTCCAGCTTCGGCATGGTCAGGTCGGTGATGACGACGCGGATGTTGGGATCGAGCAGCAGGATTTTCCACGCTTCTTCCCCGTTCAGCGCTTCGCGGAATTCGAACATGCCTTCGATGTGCTTGATCAGCGACGCGCGCACGATGCGCGAATCGTCCGCAATCAATACCCTTGGCTTCACAGAAATGTCTGAGGCGGCGAGTGTGCTCATGCTGGAGGATCAAAAGATGCACTACTGCAAGCATACCTTCGTGCCCTAAATTTTGACAGCACTACCCGATTCCCTTACATTGCAACTGTTACGCCGGAAAAACTTGTCAAGATGACATCAAAGCAACGCTCAATCAGGCAGCACCTCCGACTCCGTCTCTGCATGGCGGCGGCAAGCGTATGCCTGTGCGCAACGTCCTTCGGCGCCGAGCCACAAGCTCCGGAACAGGTGCCGGCCACCCCGTTGACGAGGTTGCATGCCTTCACCAACCGCGCGTCCGAACTGGCGATCCAGGCGATGAGCATGATCGGCATTCGCTACAAGTACGGCGGCGATGCGCCGGAAAGCGGCCTGGATTGCAGCGGATTGGTGCGCTATGTGTTCAAGCAGGTGTGGGGCAAGGACTTGCCGCGCACTTCGGAGCAGATCAGCCAGGTCGGGCAGCAGGTGGATGCGAACGACTTGCGGCCGGGCGACCTGGTTTTCTACAACACGCTGCGGCGCGGTTTCTCACACGTCGGCATTTATCTGGGCGACAACAAATTCATCCATGCGCCGTCCAGCGGCGGTCAGGTCCGCATCGAAAGCATGGACCTGAGCTACTGGAAGAAGCGCTTCAACGGGGCGCGCCGCATCAACGAATCCGAACAGCAGTAATCAGCCATCCTTACTGCGTTACTGCACCCGCTTATTGCGTCCGCTTTGCCGCCAGTTTCTGCTTCAGTTCGGCCATCACCGCTGTCGCCGCCTGCTCGCCTGCCAGAATAGCCGTGTTCCTGCCAGGGAAATCGTTCCCCTTCATGTTGCCCAGACGTGGCTGGATGACGACATCGGCTTCCCGCAGTTCATACTGATTGATGCTTTGCCCCATGATCGCAAAAGTCTGCAGCAGGATTTCCATCGAACTGGACGCCGGCTGCGCCTCCGGTTGCGCGGAAATGTTCACCGCAATGACAAAATCCGCGCCCATTTCCCGCGCGAAGCGTACCGGCACCGGCGACACCAAACCGCCATCGACATAGGTATGGTCACCGATTTTCACCGGCTGGAACACGCTCGGCACCGATGACGAGGCGCGCACCGCCGCCCCCGTATTGCCGCGCCTGAACAGGATGGGCTGGCCGTTATGGAGATCGGTGGCGACCGCTCCGAACGGGATCTTCAGCTTTTCCAGCGGCACGTTATTGACTGCCTTGTTCACATAGTTTTGCAAGGCTTCGCCCTTCAGCACGCCGGTTGCCTTTGAAAAGAACGGCAGCGACCAGTCGGAAATCGTCGCCTCATCCATTTCCAGCGCCAGCTTGTGCAAGGCATAACCATTATTCCCGGCCGCATACAGTGCGCCCACCACGCTGCCGGCGCTGGTGCCGACTACGATGTCGGGCACGATGCCTTGCGCCTCCAGCGCCTTGATCACGCCGATATGGGCAAAGCCGCGCGCCGCACCGCCGCCCAGCGCCAGGCCGATCTTGAGTGGGCGCGCCGGCCGGGGTTGAGCGACGGGCTGGCTTGCAACCGGCGGCGCCGGCGGCGCGCTGGTACAGGCGGCGAGCAACAGCAACGTGGAACACAGGGAGAGGATGGAGGAACGTATGCGGTACATGAAAGCTTGGCGACGCCGTCTCGGACGTCGGGACAACAGTTGGAAAACATTGCGCCCGGCCCGCATCGTGACAGATGCCGACCGGCAAAGATCGGATTGTAGCGGATGTCCGGGAATCAGGATCGCATTCGTTATACGCGGTCACCGCTGTATCAGCGAAGGTCCAAGGCCCTGCAAGGGCCCCAAGGGATTGCGCTCGTTTTCCAGTTGATGCACCTTGGGCTTGCCGCTCCAGGCCTTGTAGACGACGATATCCTTCCGGATGACCACGACGGCATCGAACTGCCAGCCGGAAACGTCGATCTGCCGCTTGAAATTCAGGAAATCCAGCCAGAAGTTGCCGTAGCGGTTGCGCTGCAGCGAAAGCTGCTCGATTTCATAGGCAAAGCATCCCGCCTGCGCCGACACGCACTGCTGCAGCCCCGGATCGAGCAGGCGGATATCGAAAGAAGAAGACGGCACCAGCCGGCGCAGCAGATCGGTATGGCTTAACAAGGTGACGTTCGGCGTTTTTTCGTGGTCGATGCCGAGCGCCTTCAATTCCGCCAGCGTGGTCTTGCCGGGAACGATGCTGTCGAACATTGCCTGTGCTTCGGCATAGCTATGCCACGGCGTCTGCGTTTCCTGGCGGGCGTCGGGGAGCAGGCTGGAACAGGCGGACAATGCGCATAGCGAACCTGCCAGGAAAATCGCTGGAAGTCTGCGCTGCATCAGTCCGGTAGTCGGAGTCATGGAAATGGGCCGCTTGGGCGGACAACACCTGTACTTTCAATTTAGCACGAACTTTTGTTTACTAGAAGAAATATACAGGCTTGGCGCCTGAACCCAGGCGGATTCAGGCGAATTCAGGCGGCCTCGCCGGCACTGACGACCGCCTTTTTCGGGAAATTCACCGTGAAGGTGCTCCCCTTGCCCGGCTCCGAATCGATGGAGAGGGTCGCGTCGTGGCGCAGCAGCACATGCTTGACGATCGCCAGGCCGAGGCCGGTGCCCTGGGTTTCCCGCGAACGGCTCTTGTCGACCCGGTAGAAGCGCTCGGTCAGGCGCGAAATGTGTTCCGGGCGAATGCCGATGCCCGTGTCCTTCACCACGAACTGCGGCCCGCTCTCGGCCATGCGCCATGCGAGGTCGATGCTGCCCTGCTCCGGCGTGTAGCGCACCGCATTGGAGGCGAGATTGCCGAACGCGCTGCGCAGCTCATCCGTACTGCCCCTGATATCCGGGCCGTCGACGGACAGGGAGATCTTGTGCCGGCCATTCGACAGCGCGGTCGCCTCGCGCAGGATTTGCTCCAGCAAGGCGCGGATATTGACGCGCTCCGGCCGCAGCGGGTATTCGACCGACTCCAGCCGCGTCAGGGTCAGCATGTCCTCGACCAGATTCTGCATGCGCTGCCCCTGCTCGATCATCAGTTTCAGATGGCCCATGCGGGTCTGCAGGTCAAGGTTGGGCTGGCTCTGCGCAATTTCCAGAAAACCGTTGATCACCGTGAGCGGCGTGCGCAATTCATGCGAGGCGTTGGCGATGAAGTCGCGCCGCATTTCCTCGATGCGCACCGATTCGGTCGCGTCGTGCGTGACCAGGATCTGGCGGCGGTTCTCGAACGGAATGATCTGCACGATCAGCTTGCGCTCGCGCAGCGAGAGCGTGAGCGGCTGTTCGTAACGGCCGAGAATGATGTAATCCATGAACTCCGGGCTGCGGATCAGGTTGGTGACGCGCATGCCCTTGTCGCGTTCGAGGCGCAGCCCCAGATGCTTTTCCGCCGCCGCATTGCACCATTCCAGGAACAGCACGTCGTCCATGATGACCACGCCGTCCGGCAGCATGCTCATCGCCTGACGGAAGCGCGCCAGCCATTCGGCCAGTTCGGCCTGGTTCTTTTCATCCTCGCGGCGCAGCTTGTAGAGGCGGGAAAAGATGTCGGTCCACGCCCCCCAGCCGTCCGGCAGCCGGGCGCTGGCCGGGTGGTCGAGCCAGTCGGCCAGGCGGTACAGGTAATGCAGCTGGATGAACAGCGCCACGCCCATGCCGATCAGCCCCGCTGCCAAGCCGGCCACGATGCCGAAAAAATACCAGACGACGCCGGCGCCAGCCAGCAGCAGCGACAGGCGCAGGCCGGCCGGCACCCAGAATAGCAACTGTGGATTCATGGATCGTTATTTCTCGGACAGCATGTATCCTACACTACGCACTGTCTTGATCAGGGATTCCGCTTCCTTGAGCGCCTTGCGCAGCCGCAGCACATGCACGTCCACCGTGCGCTCCTCGATCGCGACATGGTCGCCCCATACCTTGTCCAGCAGCTGGCTGCGCGAGAACACGCGCTCCGGATGGGCGAGGAAGAATTTCAACAGCTTGTATTCGGCATGGCCGATGTCGATCTTCTGGCCGTGCAGCATGACCGTGCAGCTGGCCGGGTCCAGCGTCACCGCGCCGGCGCTCATCACGCTCTGCGCATGCTCCGGACTCTTGCGCCGCAACAGCGCCTTGATGCGCGCCGTCAGCTCGCGCGGCGAGAACGGTTTGGTGATGTAGTCGTCGGCGCCGTTGTCGAGGCCGGCGATCTTATCCTCCTCCATGCTTTTTGCGGTCAGCATGATCACCGGGATGTCCTGCAACTGGCGGTCGGTGCGGATGCGCGACAGCAGGCGCAGGCCGCTCTGGTCCGGCAGCATCCAGTCGAGCAGGATCAGGTGCGGCGCGCGGCGCTGGATGAATTCCCACGCCTCGCCGGCGCTGCTGACGGTGAAGGTGTTCCAGCCCGCCTCCCTGAGCGTGAAAGTCACCAGTTCCGCGATCGCCGGTTCGTCCTCGACGATCAGGATTGTGGTTTTATCGACTGCCATGTTGTGTCAGACCGAACTGTTGAGCTTGGTATAGACATAATCGGTGTGGCGGATGTCCTTGCCCTCGACCACATAGATCACGTATTCCGCGATGTTCTTCGCATGGTCGCCGATGCGCTCGATCGCCTTTGCCACCCACAGCGTGTCGAGCGCGGCGGAGATCGTGCGCGGGTCTTCCATCATGAAGGTGATCATGGTGCGCATGATGGCGCCGAATTCATGGTCGATCGCCGCATCCTGCGTGATCAGCCTGGCAGCCTGCTTCTCGTCCAGCCGCGCGAACGCATCCAGCGCGTCGTGCAGCAGGTTGCCGGTATTGGCTGCCATCACGCGAATCGATTCATAATGGTTCAGCACGCCTGCCGTGCCGCGTTCGTGCAGGTTCTTGCCGATGCGGGCGATCTTGGTCGCCTCGTCGCCGATGCGTTCCAGGTCGGTGATGACCTTGAGCGTCGCCATCACGGTGCGCAAGTCGTTCGCCGCCGGCTGGCGCTTGACGATCAGGTGGCTGCAGGCGTCGTCCAGCGTCACTTCCAGCCGGTTCACGGTTTCGTCGGACTTGATCACCTGTTCGGCCTGCGCGACGTTCCCGGTGCGGAAGCTTTCGATCGCGTCGTGGAAGTGGCTTTCCACCAATCCGCCCATCTGCAACACCTTGGAGCGGATCGTTTCCAGATCCATGTCGAACTGCTTTGAAGAGTGGTCGCCTGGCATAGTCATTCTCCGTGTATTCAGTCGTTCAGCCGAAACGGCCGGTGATGTAGTCCTGGGTTTCCTTCTTGACCGGATTCATGAAGATCTGGTCGGTTTCGCCGAACTCCACCAGTTCGCCCAGGTACATGTATGCGGTGTAATCGGAACAGCGCGCCGCCTGCTGCATGTTATGCGTGACGATGGTGATCGTATAGTCTTCCTTCAGCTCGGCGATCAGTTCCTCGATCTTCGCGGTCGAAATCGGATCGAGCGCCGAGGTCGGCTCGTCCAGCAGCAGCACGTCCGGCTTGACGGCGATGCCGCGCGCGATGCACAGGCGCTGCTGCTGGCCGCCCGACAGGCTCAACCCGCTCTTGTTCAGCTTGTCCTTCACCTCGTTCCACAGCGCGGCCTTCTTCAGCGCCGATTCGACGCGCTCGTCCATTTCGCCCTTCGACAGCTTCTCGTACAGGCGCACGCCGAAGGCGATGTTGTCATACACCGACATCGGGAACGGCGTCGGCTTCTGGAACACCATGCCGATCTTGGCGCGCAGCATGTTGACGTCCTGGTCGGTGTCCAGGATATTGCGGCCCTGGTACATGATCCTGCCTTCCGCGCGCTGGCCGGGATACAGGTCGTACATGCGGTTCAGCGTGCGCAGCAGCGTCGACTTGCCGCAGCCGGACGGACCGATGAAGGCGGTGACTTTCTTCTCGTAGATGTTCAGGTTGATGTTCTTCAGCCCATGGAACGAGCCGTAATAGAAATTCAGGTTCGAGATTTCGAGCGTGGCTTTTTCGGCGACGGCGGTATGTGGAATATTCATGTTAATTCGGAACCTTTTGGCTGAACAATGTGCGCGACAGGATATTCAGGCCCAGCACGCTGAAGGTGATCAGCAGCGCGCCTCCCCAGGCGAGCGCACGCCAGTTGTCGTACGGGCTCATCGCGAACTGGTAGATCACCACCGGCAGATTGGCCAGCGGCTTGTTCATGTCGGCACTGAAGAACTGGTTGTTCAAGGCGGTGAACAACAGCGGCGCGGTCTCGCCGGAGATGCGCGCGACCGCCAGCAGCACGCCGGTCACCACGCCCGCCTTCACGGCGCGCAGGCGTACCAGCATCGCCACCTTCCAGCGCGGCGCGCCGAGCGAAAACGCCGCTTCGCGCAGGCTGTTGGGCACCAGCTTCAACATATTGTCGGTGGTGCGCACCACCACCGGAATGGCGATCAGCGAAATCGCGAAGGTGCCGGCCCAGCCGGAAAAATGCTTCACGTTGGCGACATAGATCGCGTAGACGAACAGGCCGATCACGATCGACGGCGCCGACAGCATGATGTCGGTCACGAAGCGCGTGATTTGCGCCAGCCAGCTTTCCTCCCCGTATTCGGCGAGATAGATGCCGGCCAGGATGCCGACCGGCGTGCTGATCAGGGTGGCGGCGCCGACCAGCATCACGCTGCCGACGATGGCGTTCATCAGGCCGCCGCCGTCGCTGCCGGGCGCCGGCGTGGTTTCGGTGAACATGGACAGGCTCAATGCGCTGAAGCCCTTGAGCGCCAGCGTGAACAGGATCCACGTCAGGAAGAACAGGCCGACCGCCATGGCCAGCACCGACAGCGAGATGCCGATGCGATGTGCCCACAGGCGCTTGCGATAGACAGGATTCATGATTTCGTTCCCTCGCGGCGCGACAGGCCCAGCAGCATCAGTTTGGCGGCCGACAGCACCAGGAAAGTGATGACAAACAGGATCAGGCCGAGCGCGAACAGCGACGACACATGCAGCGTCGAGGCGGCCTCGGCGAATTCATTGGCCAGGGTGGAGGCGATGCTGTTGCCGGGCGCGAACAGCGACCACGACAATTGCTGCGCATTGCCGATCACGAAGGTGACCGCCATGGTTTCGCCCAGCGCGCGACCCAGGCCCAGCATCACGCCGCCGACCACGCCGCTCTTGGTATAGGGCAGCACGATCTTGCGCACCACTTCCCACTTGGTGCAGCCCAGCCCGTAGGCCGATTCCTTCAGCACCGCCGGCACGATCTCGAACACGTCGCGCATCACGGAAGAGATAAACGGAATGATCATCACCGCCAGGATCAGGCCGGCGGTCAGGATGCCGATGCCCATCATCGGTCCCTTGAACAGCTGGCCGATCACCGGCAACTGGCCCAGGGTCTTGTTCAGCAGCGGCTGGATGTAGTCGCCGAACAGCGGCGCGAAGATGAACAGGCCCCACATGCCGTAGATAATGCTCGGCACGCCGGCCAGCAGCTCGACCGCCGTGCCGAGAGGACGGCGCAGCCGGGCCGGGCAGATCTCGGTGAGGAACAGCGCGATGCCGAAGCTGATCGGGAAGGCGATCACCAGCGCGATCACCGAAGTGGCCAGGGTGCCGTAGATCGCGATCAGGCCGCCGTACTGCTCATTGACCGGGTCCCACTCGACGGTGGTGATGAAGGCCGGTCCGAATTCCTTGAATGCCGGCCAGGCGCCGATCATCAGCGAAACGATGATGCCCATCAAAACGGCCAGCACGCTCAGCGCGAACGCCAGCGTGATCTTGTGGAACAGGAAATCCTGCAGCCGCTGCTTGCGCATGGTTGCGACCATCGCGCGGTCAAATGCCTGCCCCGCCGCAGCGGCGGCGTCCGTTCCGGTTTTTTCGGTTTTTCTCGCTGGCGCCACAATCGTAGAGAGAGGTGCATTCATAAGTCGGGGTGCCCGCTCGGGCCAATACGGCCGGGCCGCGCTGCCGTCGCCTGACGGCCAGCCCGGCCCGAACCTGGGAACGCAATATAACGACTAGTCAAAGGCGGTTACCAGACCGGCTTGCCGGAAGCGTCCTTCAGCTGCGACTTCCAGGCTTCCTGCACCAGCTTGACCACCGGCGCCGGCATCGCGACGTAGTCCAGCTCGGACGCCATCTTCTCGCCGTTCTTGTAGGCCCAGTCGAAGAACTTGAGCACTTCCTTGCCCTTGGCCGGGTCGGCCTGCACCTTGTGCATCAGGATGAAGGAGGCGCCGGTGATCGGCCAGCTCTGCTTGCCTGCCTGGTCGGTCAGCACCACCGCGAAACCCGGCGTCTTGGCCCAGTCGGCGCCGGCGGCGGCCGCCTTGAAGGTATCGTCGTCCGGCTGCACGAACTGGCCGTCACGGTTCTTCAGCTGGGTGTGCGCCATCTTGTTCTTTTTCGCATACGCATACTCGACATAGCCGATCGAGTTCTTGATGCGCTGCACGTTGGCGGCCACTCCCTCGTTGCCCTTGCCGCCCACGCCGACCGGCCACTTGACCGCGGTGCCGGAACCGACCTTGCTCTTGAATTCCGGATTGACCTTGGACAGGAAATCGGTGAACAGGAAGGAGGTGCCGGAGCCGTCGGCGCGGTGCACGACGGTGATGTCCTCCGCCGGCAGCTTGACGCCCGGGTTGAGGGAGGCGATTTCAGGCGCATTCCACTTGGCGATCTTGCCCAGGTAGATGTCCGCCAGCACCTGGCCGGTCAGTTTCAGCTGGCCGGGAGCGATACCGTCCACGTTCACGACCGGCACCACGCCGCCCATGATCGCCGGGAACTGCATCAGGCCGTCGGCATTCAGCTCTTCCGCCTTCAGCGGCATGTCGGAGGCGCCGAAATCCACGGTCTTGGCCTTGATCTGCTTGATG
>OFCW01000321.1_pt1 | contig 12991 bp, 11 predicted proteins | sample 1520951 | NCBI WGS metagenome assembly OFCW01 (sample SAMEA4349680, study PRJEB24078) | microbial mat metagenome | biome: Terrestrial Biome; feature: Habitat; material: Microbial Mat | place: India | collected 2012-06-12 | depth 10 m | reverse complement strand
CGCTGGCCTCCGGCAGGCGCAGGCGGCCGGAGGCGATGAGGGGAGGGCGCCCCGTGTCCTCGGCGAACCATTCGGCCGTTCCCAGGCCATGCACTGCATCGGGTGCAACGGCAGCCGCCAGATGGGCGCAGGCGAGCAGGCCGCATCCACTTTCCAGGCTGGACGTGACGACGATTTCCAGCCCGGCCGCCCGGGCGCGCAGGGCCAATGCCATGCTGGCCAACAGGCCGCCTTCGCGGGCCGGTTTGATGGTCAATCGGCGAATGGGCGGTTTCCGAAGGAAGTCATCGTCGATCAGTGCTGTCGATTCGTCAATCGCCAGTGGAAAGGTACAGGCCGTTTGCAGGGCGGCGAGCGAGGCTGCATTCGGTTGGGCGAGCGGCTCCTCCAGGCCGTCGATCGGCAGGTCGGTACAGTGGGCGATGAAGGTGGTGGCGTCGGTCAGGTTCCAGGCCCGGTTCGCATCGAGCCGAAAGCGCAGCGAGGGCGGGGCATCCAATACCAACTGCCGGAGCAGTGCACTTTCGTCGTTGAGTGGCAGGCTGCCGACTTTGAGTTTGATGATGTCATAGCCTGCCGCGGCGGCGGCTGTCAGTTGGAGCGCTGTCAAATCGGCGAGGCGGCCGAGATTGGCGTTGATGGCCAGATCTTGGACTGGCGCCTGGCCTGTCAGCCATTGCTGCAGAGGCAGGCCGGCGGACTGGGCGAGCAGGTCAAGCCGGGCGGTTTCTTCGGCAAAATCCCGCGCGGCCTTCTCGCTGATGCCGAACGCCGGCAGGGGGGCAGCGTCGCCCCAGCCGGTCAAGCCCTCGGCCGTTCGCAGCCGGAGCAGGTGCCCCTGCCGCTCGCCGATCCGGCCCTGGCTGGTTTTCCAGGGCGCCCGGAATGGCAGGGTGTAGGGCAGCCAGTCGGCCGCGACGATGTTCATGGCCGTTTGCGGTATTTTCCGAAATCGGGTGGACGGCGTTCCAGCCAGGCATTGCGGCCTTCCTGGCCTTCCTCGCTCATATAGAAGAGGCCGGTGGCATTGCCCGCCAGTTCCTGGATGCCGGCCAGGCCGTCGGTGTCGGCGTTGAAGCCGGCCTTGATCATGCGCAAGGCCATGGGGGACAGTTTGAGCATGTCGCGGCACCAGTTCACGGTTTCTTCTTCTAGTTTGTCGACCGGCACGACGGCGTTGACCAGGCCCCAGTCGAGGGCAGTGGCCGCGTCGTACTGGCGGCAGAGCAGCCAGATTTCCTTGGCACGCTTCATGCCGATGGTGCGGGCCAGCAAACCAGCACCGAGGCCGGCATCGAAGCTGCCGACACGTGGGCCGGTCTGCCCGAAGCGGGCATTGTCGGCAGCAATGGAGAGGTCGCAGACCAGATGCAGCACATGGCCGCCGCCGATGGCATAGCCGGCGATCATGGCGACGACCGGCTTGGGCAGACGGCGAATCTGCATTTGCAGGTCGAGCACGTTGAGGTGGGGGGTGCCGGCCTCGTCGATGTAGCCCTCGGCGCCGCGCACCTTCTGGTCGCCGCCTGCGCAGAAGGCTTCGTGGCCGGCACCGGTGAGGATGATGGCGCCGATGGCGTTGTCGTGATGGGCGCGATGGAAGGCGTCGATCAGTTGGTGGACGGTTTCCGGGCGGAAGGCGTTGCGCCGTTCCGGCCGGTTGATGGTGATCTTGGCGATCCCCTCGGCAGTTTCGTAGAGAATGTCGGAATAGGTGTGGGCGCTTTGCCAGTGAATGCTGTGCGTCATGGTTCGGCTGGTCGTTGGGATGGGCGAAGTATAGCCTTGACCGGCCGGCGCCGATTTGATGTGCCTTGCGGCACCGGGAGAGCGCGTCGCCGGCAGGCGGCGCTCCCCGTCTTCCAGAATTAGCGGAAGAAGCGCCCGAGCAGACCGGCGATAAAGCCGCTACGGGGTTCTGCCTTGACAACGCCAACCTCCTGATGGGCCGTCTCGGCGCCGACCATGCTCTTGACGATCTCGGCGTAGTCGCGGTCTTCGTTGGCGATATGGTTGATCAGCCATTTGGCGAGCATCGAATGCAGTTCGTCGACGATGTCTTCGCCCTTGGCCGCCCGCATGGTGAACTCGGTGACCCGCTTGATGAACAGTTCGTGCACCTTCTTGTGCGGTCTGACGAACTTGTAGCCGGCTTCCTCCATCATCGATTCTTCGAAACCGAAATGCGACTGGGTGTAATCGATCAGTTGTTCGATGACGTCGGTGACCATCTTCTTGTCGCCTTTGAGCTTGGCGATTTCGAGGTCGTTGATGTAATCGACAATCCGCTTATGCTGATGATCGATGACGTCGATACCGGTGTCGAGCTTGCTCTCCCAAATGATCGGCATGTCGTTTCTCCAGAGGTGCCTTGATGATTGCTCCGCGAACGGGAAACACTGTCAGCGGAAAGTGGCGCCACTTTCCGCGATTTTTCAAGGTTGAATTTTGACAAGCGTCAAGAAACCATTGGATTGTGCACTGCGCGCTACTGGCCGGATTTTTACCCGGCCTGTCGATGCGCTTTGTCACCGAGCATGGGAAAATACCCGTCTGTTCCCTGTTCCGGAAAAGCATCGTGAAAGAACGCCGAAGGTCTTCCCGCGTACGCCTGCATGGCGAGGTGCATCTGCAAATAGCGGGTGCCGATCTGCGCATCCCGGCCGCCGACATTTCCGTGTCCGGCGTCGGTGTTTTGCTCGACGAGCATGTGCTGGCCGGCAAGCCGGGCGGCGCCGTGGGGCTCTGTCGTATCGAAGCCCCGGAACTGGGCGGCGGGATCGAGGCTTACGTCAGCATCATGCGGGTACGGCGCATCGGCAACGTGCGACTGGGTGGCCTGCGCTTCGAGTCGATCAGCGATGGCGATCTCGCGCGGATTCGCCAATACAAGCGGCAGTGCCGGGCGAACCCGGCAACTGCCTGAGGGTTGCGGTCAAGCCTGGAAAAACGCCTCCAGATTCTGAAAAACGGCATGATCGGCGTTGTGGCGCCGGATAGCCGCGACATCCTCCAGTTTTTCGACTTGCTTGATCATCTGCGGCAGGCGCTGGTCTTCATTAACCAGCAGCCAGATGCGGCTTTGGCCGGTGTCGGCCAGCGGCAGGCAGAGAATGCCCTCGACGTTGTAGGCGCGGCGGGAGAACAGGCCGACGACATGGGACATCACGCCGGGATGGTTGTTGACGTCGATTTCCAGCACAGCGCGGGAAAGGGCTTGGCGTTCGCTTGGGCTCAGGGCATTCATTTTCAGGCTCCGATCATGTCACGGTTGGCGGCGCCCGGCGGCACCATGGGATACACTTTTTGTTCGGCGTCGATGCGGGCGTGGATCAGGCAGGGGCCCGGGCGGGTGATTGCCTCCATCAAGGCGGCGCAAGGATTGGCTTCCCGGTCGAGGTCGACGGCAGCAATGCCGAATCCCTGGGCAACCTTGACGAAATCCGGTGTGGACTTGAATTGCGAGGCGAACAGCCGTTCGCCGTAGAACAAGGTCTGTTGCTGATGGACCAGGCCGAGCGTCGCATTGTTCATCAGGATGATTTTCAGGTTCACGTTTTCCTCGGCGGCAGTGACCAGCTCCTGGATGTTCATCAGGATCGAGCCATCGCCGGTGAAACAGACCACGGTGCGTTGCGGCTCGGCCAGCGCAGCGCCAATCGCGGCCGGAACACCGAAGCCCATGGTGCCGAGGCCGCCGGAAGTCAGCCACTGGCGGGGGCGGCGAAGCGGGTAGGCTTGGGCGACCCACATCTGATGCTGACCGACATCGGTGGCGATGACCGCCTCGTTGTCCAGGCAGGCCGCAACCGTACGGATGAGGCCGAAATGCGACAGCGGATCGTTGCACCCCGGCATCTGCAGCGGGTATTCCGATTTCAGGCTGGCAACACGCGCTCGCCAGGCGGCACGCGCGTTCCCGGCAACGGCCGGCAGTAGGCGGCTCAGTGCTTCCCGGACGTCGGCCGTGATGCCGACATGGGCTGTCTTGATCTTGTCGAGTTCTGCCGGGTCGATGTCGATGTGAATGATTTTCGCCTGCGGGCAGAAGGCAGCCACCTTGCCGGTCGCCCGGTCGTCAAAGCGGGCGCCGACGGCGATCAGCAGGTCGCACTCATCAAGTGCCAGGTTGGTATGGCGGGCTGCGTGCATGCCGAGCATGCCCAGCGACAACGGATGGTCGACCGGCATGGTGCCGAGCGCCATCAGGGTCATGACCGTCGGCAGGCCGGCTTTTTCGGCAAGTTCGACAGCCTCCGCCGCCGCCTCGCCATGCACGACGCCACCGCCGAGGTAAAGGATCGGTCGCCGGGCTGCGTTGATCATGCCGGCAGCCTCGCTGAGTGCCCAGCCATCGGCCTCGGGCACGGGCTGGCGCTCCCCGGGGGCTGGCCATTCGGCGATTTCGACGGCCTGCAGTTGGACATCCTTCGGGATGTCGACCAGCACCGGGCCGGGGCGACCGGATGCAGCGATGGCGAAGGCGCGCGGAATCACGGTCAGGAGTTCCTCCGCCGAGGAAACCAGGAAATTATGCTTGGTGATGGGGATGGAGAGGCCGTAGGTATCCACTTCCTGGAAGGCGTCAGTGCCGATCATGGCCTTGGGCACCTGGCCGGTGATGGCGACGAGAGGAATCGAATCGAGCTTGGCATCGGCAATCGCCGTCAGCAGATTGGTCGCCCCCGGGCCCGAGGAGGCAAGGCATACGGCGGGGCGGCCGGTAGCGCGGGCCATGCCCTGGGCCATGAAGCCGGCGCCTTGCTCGTGGCGGGCGAGCACATGATGAATCTGCGTCGATTGGCCGAGGGCATCGTAGATCGGCAGGATGGCGCCGCCCGGTATGCCGGCAACGGTTCGAATGCCTTGGCGTTCGAGCAGCCGAACGGTGATCTGGGCGCCGGTGAGGGTTTCTGTCATGGAGGGGTCCTTTCGGTTATTGGTGCAACCGGCGGGCGCCAAAACAAAACCCCCGCCGATTTGCGCCGGCGGGGGTGGAGAATACTGAGCTGTCTCTGCTTACCTGGTCCGCTGCGGCGCGCGCATTACAACGCCTACGCCAATGACGCGTACGACGACCGGGGCTACGGTTTGGGCAGCAGCAGGGCAGCAGGGTCGGACAGCGTGCATCGGGATGCGGTCTGGGTAAGAAAACAAGTCGCCACTATGGCGGACTCCGCACAGAAAATCAAGCACCCGGAAAGGGCGGGCCAAGGAGTCCGCGCCGCGGCCGCTGGAAAATCAGGCAGCGACCGCCATGCCCTTCGGGTGATCACGTTCCTGGCGGCGCATTTCTGCCCGCATGGCGACTTGCTGGCCTGCCGTGATCATGCGCTGACCGGCGCTCCCGTTCCATTCGAACTGTACGTCACAGGCATGAATGCCCGCCCTCGTCAGCACATGGGCCAACTCGTGCATATCGGGCTTTTCAAAGCGCCGCCCGTCGCTCAGGGTGGCAACAAATTCGTTCTTGATCAGAGTGATGCTTGCGGTGATGGTCATGATTCAAACCTCCTGACATAACGTTACATCGATGCCAGTCGGGTGGGTCGTGGCAAATTCCACACTTGAAGGGAAATTCGGCGTGATGGGGTGCGACCTTGCCTGAGCAAGTCCGGAAGGCCGGAGGGGAGCTTAGCAGGTAATTTGCTCGTCGTATGCTTGACGGATGGGGCAGCCTGTCGCTTAAATTCACATTTTGCCGTTTACGGCACGGCGGTGTTTGAAACGATAGTGAAGCCAGGGAGAAACATGACGGCGAAACCCAAGGTTCTGGTCGCCGATGCCTCGAAGGTCGTGCGGGCATCGCTGGCCAAGTCTCTGTCCGAGCAATTCGACGTGCGCGAGGAGGCCAGTGGCGAGTCGGCATGGCAAACCCTGGTTCTTGACAATACGATCATCGGCGTCGTTTCCGGTGTTGGCCTGACCAAGCTCGACGGCCTTGGTCTGCTTGAGCGGGTGCGCGCCAGCAAGCTGACACGGCTGAAAGCCTTGCCGTTTTTTCTCGTGGTTTCGAATTCCTTTGCCGATGAGGCGCGGGCACGGGCGCTCGGGGTGACCGATTTCGTCGCTAAGGATGCCAGCCATGCTTCGCTCGGCAGATTGCTGCCCATCCTGCTGGCCCAAGGCCATCCGGCCGAAGCGGCCGAAGCGGCGACCGAGTTGCCGGTGGCGCCGGCCAGTGATGCCCAATCCGAGGCCGCTGAGCATCTGGGCGTCCAGACCGATGTCGGGGTGGGCGACATTCTCGGCAGAATGGGCGATGTCCAGGGGCTGGAGGGAAGTGCCGGCGACGAGGATGTGTTGGGGCAGGAAAATCCGGTTGGCGAGCAGGAAAGGCTGGAAGAAGGGCTGGCCCGGTGTCTGGCGGGAGCCACCGACGGCCGGGGGGTCGGCGTACTCGCCTTTGGACTTGATCGTTACGATGATCTGGTCAGCCTTTACGGTGCCGAATTGGTGGCGCGAACGGTGCAGAAATTTTCGTTCATGGTCGCGCGCAAGATTCGCCCGGAAGACGTGATCAGCCAGCTACCGGGTGGCCGGGTCGTGATCGTTGCGCAACAGACGACAGCGAAGGTTTGCATCGCGTTCGCCAATCGCATCTGCAAGGCGATGGCGGCGGCCCAGGTTGCCGTGCGCGGCCAGCGCATTGACCTGACGTTCAGCGCCGGTATTGCCGTGGTGCCGGAAGATGGCGTTCTGCTGGCGGGCAGCGAACTGCTCAACCTGGCCTCGAACCGGCTGGAAGAGGCGCAGCAGGCAGGCGGCAATCGGATCGTCGCCGGCAAGACCCAGGCGACCCGTGAAGTGGGTGATTGGCAGACATTCGTGCCGCAGCTGAAGCACCTCCTGGCCACGGTTGATCCGGCTGCCCTGCGGCCCTGTCTGGGAAACGTCGGGCTGCAGCTGATGCCGATCCTCCGCGAAATCGAGCGGACCATGCGTCTGGGATTGCCGATCGAGGATCTGAACCGCCGCTTGTGGGACCGGGCGCGGGCCGAACGCATGGGCTGATTCTTTTGGCTGCCCCCAATAAAAAACCCGGCCGTAGCCGGGTTTTTTATTGGGATTGGGTCTGGATCAGACCTTGACCGGAATCTTGCCGATCTTGATCTGCCATTCCTTCGGACCACTTTCGTGAACGTTGGCCCCTGTCGAGTCGACGGCAACGGTCACCGGCATGTCCTGCACTTCGAACTCGTAAATGGCTTCCATGCCCAAATCTTCAAAGCCGACCACCTTGGCCGATTTGATCGCCTTGGCGACGAGGTAGGCAGCGCCGCCAACGGCCATCAGGTAGGCCGACTTGTTGTCCTTGATCGCCTCGATGGCGACCGGACCGCGCTCGGATTTGCCGATCATCGAGATCAGGCCGGTCTTCTCCAGCATGGTGCGGGTGAACTTGTCCATGCGGGTGGCCGTGGTCGGGCCGGCCGGGCCGACGACTTCGTCACGCACCGGATCGACCGGGCCGACGTAGTAGATGACGCGGTTGGTGAAGTCGACCGGCAGCTTCTCGCCCTTGGCCAGCATGTCGGAGATGCGCTTGTGCGCGGCATCGCGGCCGGTCAGCATCTTGCCGTTCAGGAGCAGCTTCTGGCCGACCTTCCAGGAGGCGACTTCTTCCTTGGTCAGGGTGTCGAGGTTGACGCGGGTGGCCGACTTGACGTCTGGCGTCCAGGTCACGGCTGGCCAGTCTTCCAGCTTCGGCGGCTCGATCTTGGCCGGACCGGAGCCGTCCAGATGGAAGTGGCAGTGGCGGGTCGCTGCGCAGTTCGGTACCAGGGCGACCGGCAGGTTGGCGGCGTGGCAGGGGTAGTCGAGTACCTTGACGTCGAGCACGGTAGTCAGGCCACCCAGCCCTTGGGCGCCGACACCCAGCGCATTGATCTTTTCGTACAGCTCGAGGCGCAGTTCCTCGGCCCGGTTTTTCGGGCCGCGCGCTTTGAGTTCGTGAATGTCGACCGGCGCCATGATCGATTCCTTGGCGAGCAGCATGGCCTTTTCCGGCGTGCCGCCGATGCCAATGCCGATGATGCCCGGCGGGCACCAGCCAGCCCCCATTTCCGGAATCTTCTTGAGCACCCAGTCGACCAGGTCGTCGGACGGGTTGAGCATGGCGAACTTGGACTTGGCTTCCGAGCCACCACCCTTCGCGGCGCAGATCACTTCGACATGGTCGCCTTCGACGATTTCGAAGTGCACCACGGCGGGGGTGTTGTCCTTGGTGTTCTTGCGGGCGCCGGCCGGGTCGGCCAGCACCGAGGCGCGCAGTGGGTTGTCCGGGTTGTTGTAGGCGCGACGGACGCCTTCGTCGATCATCTTCTGGATGCTCATGGTGGCATCCGGCCAGGTGACGTTCATGCCGACCTTGATGAAGACCATGCCGATGCCGGTGTCCTGGCAGATCGGGCGGTGGCCCTCGGCGGCCATGCGCGAATTGGTCAGGATCTGGGCGATGGCGTCCTTGGCGGCCGGGCTTTCTTCGCGCTCGTAGGCTTCACCCAAGGCCTTGATGTAATCCAGCGGGTGATAGTAGCTGATGTACTGGAAGGCATCGGCAACGGACTGGATCAGGTCTTCCTGTTTGATGGCGGTCATGCGGGACTCCGTCTTTTAGTGGTGTTTTTGATGCTGCAGGGCCAGCGTCTGGGTCATGGTCTTGTCGACCAAAGCCATGGCCAGCGCCGAGAAAAGGAATACGACATGGATGATCACCTGCCACAGCAGCGTGTGCTCGGACAGGTTGCCGGCATTGATGAAGCTCTTCAGCAGATGGATCGATGAAATGCCGATGATCGCCGTCGATAGCTTGATCTTGAGAACGCCGGCATTGACGTGCGAAAGCCATTCCGGCTGGTCCGGATGGCCGTCCAGGTCAAGGCGGGAAACGAAGGTTTCGTAGCCGCCGACGATGACCATGACCAGCAGATTGGCGATCATGACGACATCGATCAGGCCGAGGACGATCAACATGACGTCGGTTTCCGTCATGTGCTGCGGACCGAAGGCACCGGTGACCAGGTGGCTCAGTTCAACCATGAACAGCCAGCAGTAGACGACCTGGGCGATGATCAAGCCGACGTAGAGCGGCGCCTGGATCCAGCGGCTGGCAAAGATGAACGATTCGAGATGTTTGACGGGCGAAGGCATCATCAATTTCGTGGATTGCAGGAACCGGCAGTTTACCACGGAGGGGGCTCCGCCTAGCCGGGCTGGCAGCCGTCATGAATTGTTGCTCGATTGCTGCGGCGCAGCGTGATTTCGTAAGTCCTTTGTAAGATTATCGTCGTCTAATGCCGTGACAACGCTGGCAGGGGGATTGAGGTGTTCTCCAGCTTGCGCGGCTTTAAACGTCCCGGGGCAAACCCGAGATCCGATCGGTTGTTTCAACAACATTGCGAAGTACCGCAGAGGAGAAAAATATGTCGAATGAGTCCGTGCAGCTTATCTATCCGTCCGAAGAGGTCGTCAAGAATGCGGCGGTTTCCGGGATGGACGCCTACAAGGCGCTGTGCGCGGAAGCAGAAGCCGACTACGAAGGTTTCTGGGCCAAGCGTGCCCGTGAATTGATCACCTGGAAGCAGCCCTTCACCCAGGTGCTCGATCAGTCGAATGCTCCGTTTTTCAAGTGGTTTGCCGACGGCAAGCTGAACGTTTCCTACAACTGCCTCGACCGCAATGTCGAAGCCGGTCTGGGCGACAAGGTCGCCATCATTTTCGAAGCCGATGACGGCCAGGTCACCAAGGTTACCTACAAGGAACTGCTGGCCAAGGTGTGCAAGATGGCCAACCTGCTGCGCGCCAAGGGCGTCAAGAAGGGCGATCGCGTCGTCATCTACCTGCCGATGACCATCGAAGGCATTGTCGCCATGCAGGCTTGTGCCCGTGTCGGCGCCATTCACTCCGTCGTCTTCGGTGGCTTCTCTGCCCAGTCGCTGCGCGATCGTATCAACGATGCCGGCGCGGTCATGCTGATCACCTCCGACGGCCAGTTCCGCGGCGGCAAGTCGATCCCCTTGAAGCCGATCGCCGATGAAGCCTTCGCCATGGGTGGCTGCGAGTCCGTCAGGAATGTCATCGTCTTCAAGCGCACCGGCGCCGATGTCAATATGGTGGCCGGCCGTGACGAATGGCTGCACGACCTGCTGGAAGGTCAGCCGGAAACCTGTGAGCCGGAATGGGTCGAAGCCGAGCACCCGTTGTTCCTGCTCTACACCTCGGGCTCCACCGGCAAGCCGAAGGGAGTCCAGCACTCCACCGGCGGCTATCTGCTGCACGCCATCCTGACCATGAAGTGGACCTTCGATATCAAGCCGAGCGACATTTTCTGGTGTACCGCCGATATCGGCTGGGTGACAGGACACACCTACATCACCTACGGCCCGCTCGCTTGCGGCGCGACCGAAATCGTCTTCGAAGGTGTGCCGACTTATCCGGATGCCGGCCGTTTCTGGAAGATGATCCAGGATCACAAGGCCACCATCTTCTACACCGCTCCGACGGCGATCCGTTCGCTGATCAAGGCTTCCGATGCCAATCCGGCCGTCCATCCGAAGAGCTACGATCTGTCGTCGCTGCGCATCCTCGGCTCGGTCGGCGAGCCGATCAACCCGGCCGCCTGGCAGTGGTACTACGACAACGTCGGCGGCGGCCGCTGCCCGATCGTCGATACCTTCTGGCAAACCGAAACCGGCGGCCACATGATCACCCCGTTGCCGGGTGCCACGCCGCTGGTTCCGGGTTCCTGCACCCTGCCGTTCCCGGGCATCCAGTTTGCCGTGGTCGATGAGACCGGCGCCGACCTGCCGTGGGGCCAGGGCGGTATCCTGGTCTGCAAGAAGCCGTGGCCGTCCATGATCCGTACCATCTGGGGCGATCCGGAGCGTTTCGTGAAGTCCTACTATCCGGCCGATTTCCAGGGTAAGTACTACCTGGCGGGCGACGGCGCGATCCGTGACGCAGAAACCGGCTACTTCACCATCACCGGCCGTATCGACGACGTGCTGAACGTGTCCGGCCACCGCATGGGCACCATGGAAATCGAATCCGCGCTGGTTGCCAACCCGCTGGTTGCCGAGGCGGCCGTCGTCGGTCGTCCGGATGATCTGACCGGCGAAGCCATTGTGGCCTTCGTCGTGCTGAAGGGCCAGCGTCCGACGGATCCGGAAGTGGCCAAGAAGCTGATCAAGGAACTGCAGGATTGGGTGGGCAAGGAAATCGGGCCGATTGCCAAGCCGAAGGACATTCGTTTCGGCGACAACCTGCCGAAGACCCGTTCCGGCAAGATCATGCGCCGTCTGCTCCGTGGCCTGGCCAAGGGCGAGGAACTCACACAGGATACCTCGACCCTGGAAAACCCGGCCATTCTGGAACAGCTGAAGGGCTAAGGCGAACGTGCCGGGTTTTGCCGATGGCGAAACCCGGTCGCTGACGGACAGGGGGCCCTTGTCCGTCTGACACGAGCAACAGGGATGATGCGCTTGCCACGTCATCCTGAACATATAAGGGGCAAGGAGGAGACAATGGTCGCCCATAAGGTGGCCTCCCGTGTGGTCGCATCAGACTGCATTCCCGAACGGCTGGCACGCTTGGCGTGCCGGCCGTTTTTATTTTCCGGGGGTAAAACATGAACCGGGCAAGTCCGACCCGCCAGCGCCTGGCTGCGCTCGGCCTGCTCGGCGCTCCTTTGTTGACCTATCCCTTGGTCGGCCTGCCGGGGGGCGAATGGCTCGGCATTCCGGCTGGTTACTGGTATCTGTTTGGGGTCTGGGCAGGGCTGATTGGCCTAGCAGCCTGGGTCGCCGAGCATCGGGGGTAGCCGTTGGCGCTTTCCGGCTGGTTCATCGCGTTACTGTCGGCGGCCTATCTCGGCCTGCTGTTCGCTGTCGCCCGTTTGGGCGACGCGCGGGCCGATGCCGGAAAGTCGATCATTTCGGCCAACGTCTATGCCTTGTCGCTGGCCGTCTATTGCACTTCCTGGACTTTCTACGGCAGTGTCGGGCGGGCGACTTCCGGCGGCCTTTCCTTTCTTACCATCTACCTCGGGCCGACCCTGATGCTGTTGTTCGTCGGCGTCATCGTCAAGATGATCCGCATCAGCAAGGCGCAGCGCATCACGTCGATTGCCGATTTCATTGCTTCGCGCTATGGCAAAAGCCATCTGCTTGCCGGCATGGTGACCATCATCGCGGTGATCGGCGTGGTGCCGTATATTGCGCTGCAACTCAAGGCGATGGCGGCCAGCCTGGATGTGCTGCTCGATCGCGAAGGCCATGCGGGCGGCTGGCCGGGACTCGATTCGACTTTCCTGATTGCAGCGACCCTGGCGCTCTTTTCCATCCTGTTCGGCACCCGCCATCTGGACGCCACAGAGCGGCATGAGGGCATGGTGGCGGCCGTGGCCGTCGAGTCGGTCGTCAAGCTGATCGCTTTCGTGGCCGTCGGGCTGTTCGTGACCTATGGCGTGTACGGCGGCCTGGCGGACCTGTTCCAGCGGGCTTCGGCGAGCCCTGATCTCGGGCGCCTGCTGCAGCTGGATTCCGGACGGGCGGGCAGCTGGACGGCAATGATCCTGCTGTCCGGTCTGGCCATCATTTTCCTGCCGCGCCAGTTCCAGATCATCGTCGTCGAGAATGTCGATGAATCGCATCTCAAGCGGGCGGTCTGGCTCTTTCCGCTCTACCTGCTGCTGATCAATATCTTCGTGCTGCCCGTGGCGCTCGGGGGGATGCTGCATTTCAGCGGCCAGACCGTCAATCCCGACACCTTCGTGCTGACCTTGCCGCTTGCCCATGGTGCCGAGGTGCTGGCCCTCCTGGCTTTCATTGGCGGCCTGTCGGCGGCGACCGGAATGGTCATCGTCGAAACCATCGCGCTGTCCACCATGGTCTGCAACGATCTGGTCATGCCCTGGCTGTTGCGCTCGGCTTGGCTGCAGGCCCGGCAGCAACAGGACTTGTCGGGCCTGCTGATCGGCATCCGGCGGGTG
>OFCW01000320.1_pt1 | contig 13005 bp, 8 predicted proteins | sample 1520951 | NCBI WGS metagenome assembly OFCW01 (sample SAMEA4349680, study PRJEB24078) | microbial mat metagenome | biome: Terrestrial Biome; feature: Habitat; material: Microbial Mat | place: India | collected 2012-06-12 | depth 10 m | reverse complement strand
ACCCGAATGTCATGACCACCAATCCGGAAATTTACAGAAAAGAGGTTGCACAATCCAGCAAGGCCAACCTTCAGGGTGCCCTTCAGTCGATCATGCCGGGCCTGAAGTGGCACGTCTGGCTTCCAACCTTCGCGGCTGAAGACACCAAACTGAGCGAGATCGACATCAAGGCTATGGAGATCAAGGCTTACCTCGACAAGCAGCCTGAAGATCGGGTGAAGGTATCCACCAAGGAAATCCGTGAGGCACTGTCTCTCAATACCCAGATCGACAAGCTGAGGAAACTCTACGACCGAGCCATTCAGAAAGTTTGCTGCTCTGGCCTGTGGCAACGTCAGGGGCAATCGCTGGTCAGAATGGGGTATCTCTTCGGCTGCTGACCAAAAAGGACATTTCTTCTTAAAGACTATGTTTTATAGAAGATTTGTCCATTGTCAGGAGATCAACCGCTTGGCCGACAAACGAGAACACCGACAGGCATCTTCGGTATCAGCGTTTGTCGATCAAGCGGCGGACTCTTGGGGGATTGTTTTTCTTGGCGAGAAACCAAAAACAGGGATTCCCCGAAGGCATCACTTCCGAGGGCTGTCGGCCAACACCGGCAGTCCTTGTCTTCTTCCTATCTGTCGTTTTTCGACCGACGACCCCGGAAGAGTCCCAGAAAATCTGCCACTCCGGCCAACGAGATGGCGACCACAATCAAGACACCCGCCCCCACGAATACGTCTTTCACCAACTCCACGATGTGCCCCTCAGTGTGCCCCGGCAGACATCCCTTGGTAGATGCTCTGTCCCGCCCCGAAGTAATTCTCGTAGATATGGGCGTAGGTCTTCACCCGCTTGTCCTTCTTCAGATCGGGCGAGTAAGCCTTGGGCAAGCCCCTGAAGATGTCCCGGATAGTCCGCTCGACATCAGCCTTGGTCTGAGTCTTCAGTCGCCAATCAAGGACCAGCTTCTCGGCTTTCAGCTTGGCCAGTAGCTCCTTGGCGACCTTCTTCACCTCGTCTTTTTCCTTGTCGCTCAGTTCCGGCTCGGGCTGGGTCAGCAGATCGAAGATTGCCAGTTCCTCTTCGGAGAGCTTCTCACGGTGCGCCCGTTGCTCCTCGTCAGTCAGGTTCTGGGCGAAGTCCATCAGCTCCTTGAAGAAGGCTTCGAGGTTGTGGCTGGAGGCGTTGTAGCTGTCGATCAGCTTCTTGAACTTCTCCATGAAGTCGATCCGCCCCTTGTTTTCACGGACCATCTTCTCCAGCTTCTTCTCGATCTGCCCCTTCAGCTTCTCGGTCTCGGTGGCCTTCTTGCCTTCCTCGAACTTCTTCTGGAGAGCTGCAAAGTCAATCTGCGACAGGTCGATCAGCGCCTCAGCCGCTGGACGATCCCCGATGCGGTAACCCTCGGTAGCAATCGAGTCATCCAGCAGGGCGTCCAAGTCACTCATCACCCCGGAGATGTCAGGTGGCGGACGGAGAGCCTTGATCATGGCCCCAAGGTAAGACACCAAGACAGACATGGGGGCGTAAGCATTGGCTTCGGCATCAGGAAGAATTGCCTTGAAGGTTCGGGCCACCTGACCAGCCAAGAGCAGGTACGCTTTGACCTTGTCCTCCCCGGCTTCGAGGATCACGTCCATGGCCTTCTGAAGGGCGTCCAGACGTTTTTCTGGTGGTGTGTTCACCACCCCCTTCAGATCGATGTCGAGGCCCGCACAGAACGATTCCGCCTGTTTCAGCAGCCCCTCCAGTTGCTCGACCAGAGCAGCTTTGTCCTTGATCGGCAGTTGCCCCGGCTGGTTGGGCTTGGCGTAGATACGCAGGGCATCCTGAAGGTTACGGAAGATACCCACGTAATCGACGATCAGACCGGCACTCTTCCCCGGTGCCACCCGGTTGGCCCGAGCGATGGTCTGCATCAGGGTGTGATTCCGCATCGGCTTGTCGAGGTACAAAGTCGAGCAAGTCGGCACATCGAAGCCAGTGATCCACATGGCGCAGACGAAGACGAGGCGCAGGGGGCCATCGGGGTCTTTGAACTTCTCGTCCAAGTCCTCGTTGATCATCCGCTGCCGGTGCGGAACGATGTCCAGCCCCTTGGCCTTGAGGTCTTCGATCTCGTTCTGGGATTGCGACACCACCACAGCCATGTCGGTGGTTTGCATGACCATGATCTTCTCGGCCAGCACCTCCTTGGCGTCCCCGGTGGCTGTCTTCAGTTGTTCATGAAGATCGACCAACTGTTTCTTCCAGTGGGCTTGTACCTTGTCGTACATCCTCACAGCCGTGGCCTTGTCGATGCAGACCATCATGGCCTTGCCCCGGTAGCCTCGACCGAGGAAATGCTTCACCAGATCGGCAGCGATGGTCTCCAGTCGCTCATCACGGGTGATCAGGTGGTACTCACGGGCGAACTCCCGTTCCAGCTTCTTCTCTTGGGCCTCGTCCAGTTCAGCCTCTTCGAGGAGCTTCTCGATGTCCTTGTTCAGGTTCTCGTTGATGATCTGAAGCTCAGGGGTCCGGTTCTCGTAGTAGAGCGGCACCGTGGCCCCATCCTCGATGGATCGGGCGAAATCATAGACCGAGACGTAATCCCCGAAGACCTCGCGGGTGCGTTCCTCCTCCCCGGCAATCAGCGGCGTCCCAGTGAAGCCAAGGAAGGCAGCATTCGGAAGGGCGTTCCGCATGTTCAGCGCGAAGATGTCGTACTGGCTGCGGTGGGCTTCATCGGTGATAACGATGATGTCGCTGCGATCTGAAATCTGCGGGTAAGCCTCGCCCTTGTCCGTGTGGAATTTCTGGATCAGGCTGAAGACGTAGCGGTGATCCTGAGACAGGAGCAGCTTCAGGTGTTCCCCGCTGTTGGCCTGAACCTCCGCCCCCGTGATCGCGCCGGTTGCCGTGAAGGTCTTGTAGATTTGATCGTCCAGTTCCGAGCGGTCAGTGACGATCACGAAGGTCCACTTGCCGGGCAAGGTACGGAGAATCTTCTGGGTGAAGAACACCATCGAGAGGCTCTTGCCGCTCCCCTGCGTGTGCCAGAAGACCCCGAGCTTCTTTGCCGCTTCGACATCCCCGGATTCCCGCAGCTTGATCATCTGGGCAATCGCCTTGTTCACGCCCAGGTACTGATGGTTCTTGGCCACCTTCTTGATCAGGCCACCCCGTGCCAACTCGAACAGGGTAAAGTTCTCCACGATGTCGAGCAACCGCCGCTTGTCGCAAAGACCACGAATGGCCGTTTCCAAGCTGGTGGAACCTGCCTCGGTCTCATCGTCGATCCGCCGCCACTCGAAGAAGTGTTCCCAAGGGCTGGTCAAGGTACCAACGCGGGTCTGTGAGCCGTTGGACAGCAGGATGAAGGCATTGGGATGGAAGAGCTGCGGGATGCTCTGGCCCTTGTAGTCCTTCAGGTTGTCGTCGTAGGCAGACTTCAGGGGAACATGCGGCCCCTTGAGTTCGATGAAGACCAGCGGGATTCCATTGACGAAACCGAGCAGGTCACAGCGGCGCTTGTACATCTCCCCCGATACCCACATCTGCTGGGCAAGGAAGAAGTCGTTGTTCTCTGGGGCGTTCCAGTCGATGACCGAAAGCTCGACCGTCTGCGGATTGCCATCGTCGTCGGTGATCTCTACCTTCACCCGGTCCCGCAGGAGCTTGTAGAAGGCTTGGTTGGCATTGACCGGTATCTGCTTCGAGCGGTCCTCGGTCAGTTGCTCGATGGCCTGATCATAGGCAGAGGCCGGGTAGCCGGGGTTGATGCGTTCAAGTGCCTTACGTAGGCGAGGTACGAAGATGACTTCAGCAGCAGATTTGCGGCCTTCCGTACCCTCCGGTCCGAAGGTCTCGTTGTAGAGGTTGGCCGTCTCCCAGCCAAGGGATGCAAAACAGTTGATCGCGGGTAGCTCGACCAGAGCGAGTTCCCCGTAAGTGGCTGTTACTTCCTTGGCTGTGAGAACGGTAGTCATGCCGCGATGGCCTCCTCAGGTTCGGGCAGGGTAGAAACGTCAAGTTCGCCGGAGATGAGCTTGGGGAGCAAGAGGTCTCGGGTGGCTCGGAGGTTCGTGTTTTTTGCCCCAAGGGTTGAAGCCAAGTCATAGAGAGGCAAAACAGACTTCGAGAAATACTCTTGGAGGTTAGATGGTGGCACCAACACCATCTCTTTCTCCAGAAAGACCGTGAATTTGAAGTTCGTGATCCCGGTAGACTGGGTTTGGTACTTCATGATCTCCCGGTTTTCATAAATCCGCTCGAAGTGCAACTGGAGCAACTCAGGAAGAATGACTTTCTGGTTTGCTCTTACCAAGCGGCAGAAACTGGCACAGATGATCGGCTGATCAACCGACTGAAAAAGCTTGTGTGTCAGCAGAACAGCTCGCCCGACTGGCTGATCTTTGCTCCCACCAGAGACCTCGAAAACAATGTCCTTCGGCTGAAGTTTTCGCGTTCTGAAGTTTGACTCTTTGTGGTGACGCAAAGGAGAACGGCCAAGGGCGGAAACCCGAACGTCAGGAATATCAGTTCCACGAATCACATACGCAGCAACAGGAAAATCCTCAGATTCACTCTCTTCCCCCCAGCCTCCACCTATGTGATGCTCAAGAAGATTCCCAAGTGGCTGAACAATCCACCCTTCAGGGATCAACCCCAGTTCTGACTCCACCATCTTCACCTGTTCATGCCCCGGAAAACGGAAGCGGACAAACCACTCCTCGTAGATTCTCCGGGCCATCTCCTCAAGGATGGCGATCCGTCGCGTGTTGTTTTCGATCAGGTCATCGTAGGCGGACAGGATGGAGGCAATGCGGCGTTGGTAGGACAAAGGGGGCACAACTACCTCCACTTTCGCCAGCTTTTCGCCCGGTAGGTGTTTGATCGTCGATCCAGTGAAGTACTGATCAAAGACGTTCGATTGCCCGAGATGTAGGAGGTTGTAGAAAAGGAAGCGGTAATCGAGATTATCCTTGGGCCTAATCCTGTGTAGCGCCTTTTGGATCATCATATTAGGGACTTGATTTTTCCAAATGGCACAGCGCCCCGGCTCACCACCCTCGCACATAACAATATCGCCGAATTTCAGGCCGTAACGATCCAGTTCCTTCGGCTCGAAGCGCATTGTTCTTAGATCATCAAGCACAAACTCGCCCCAGCGCACGTTGACGTTTGCCAGGTAGGGCATGAACTCACCACGGTTTTTCTTCTGATCGAGCATTTTGCCGAGGCATAAATCCGCCACAGCCCCCAAGGGCTTTCTCTCCCAGCCTTTGGTCATTTTTCAAGAATCCTGACCAGGTTGTCAGCGATACTCTGTTCAAGCTCTCCGGCCTCAGCGTTCAGCACCTCTAACTCTTCTGCCAACGCTTCAAGTCGCTCTTGAAAATCCTCATCGCTTACATGATCACCGGGGGACACTCCCACATACCGCCCCGGATTCAGACTCCAGCCTTGTGCTTCAATTTCCGCCAGCGTGGCAACCTTGCACACCCCGGCGATGTCCCGATAGGCCCCCTCAGGGAACTGCTGCTGGAGCATCTCTTGGCTCCCCGCACTCGTCTCGACAGCCTCACCACGCCACAACCGCACGATGTTGGAGAGGAACTCGATCTGCTCGGGCAGGAAGTCGCGGATCGCTCGGCTGACCTGCCGGTAGTAACCCCGCGCATCGATGAACAGCACTTGATCCTTGCGGTCCCCCTTGGTCTTGGCCTTGTCGAAGAACCACAGGGTGCACGGCAGGGTTACCGTGTAGAAGAAGTTGGAGCCGACCGAGACGATCACATCGACGCCGCCGGTCTGGATCAGCTTCTTGCGGATTTCCAGTTCCGTCCCCCGTGCATCCCCCGCAGAGTTCGCCATGACGAAGCCAGCGCGGCCCGATTCGCTCAGGGCGGTGTAGAAGAGCTGAATCCAGAGGTAGTTGGCGTTGTCGGTGGTCGGGATACCGAAGGGGAACCTCGGGTCATCCTTCACGCGCTCCTTATCGACACCCGAGACGTTGAACGGCGGGTTCGCCATCACGAAGTCGAACTTGCCGACAGCCTTGTGCGGGTCTTCGTAGTAGGTGTTGGATTCTCGGATGTCTCCCGAGAGGCCATGCACCGCAAGGTTCATCTTGGCAAGCTTCACCGTGTCGTTGGCCTTCTCGGTACCAAAGACGGTGAGTTCTTCGCTGGCGCGTTTGTGACGACGCTGTACGAAATCAGCACTCTGGACGAACATCCCCCCGGAGCCACAGGCCGGATCGAAAATCTTGCCGTGGAAGGGTTCGATGATTTCAACGATCAGTTTGACGATGCTGGTCGGGGTGTAGAACACGCCGCCTTTCTGGCCTTCAGCCAGCGCGAACTTGCCGAGGAAGTACTCGTAGATTTTGCCGAAGGCGTCCCCTTCGATTTCCCCGAGGCTGTTCATCAGACGCAGCAACTCGATCAGGACGGCATTGGGGAGCTTGCCGTATGAACGGGGCAGGACGCCCTTCAGTTCCTCGTTCTCCAGCTCAACAGCCGCCATGGCTTCATTGACGGCCTTGCCTACGTCTTGCCCTTCGGCCAAATCCAGCAGGTAGGAGAAACGGGCATTCTCGGGCAGGTACAGCGCCCCCTCGGCCTGATAGTCGAACTTCTCGATCTCTGAGGCATCGAGACCACCTTCGATCAGCTTGGCCTCAGCCTCATGAAAACGCTTCTCTGCGTAGCGCAGGAAGAGCAGCCCAAGGACAGGGTTGGAGAACTCCGAGGGCTTCAGGCCGGTGTTGGCCCACAGTTGGTCAGCAGCCGCCCACAGGCGGGATTCGATTTGGTTCAGGTCGATAGTCATTGTTCTTGTGTATCTGGCGGAATCGCCACTTGATATTCATCCGGGATTGTACTTGGCGATTATCTATCCGCCCACAGCGAGACATCACGAACAACTCCGCAAGGATGCCACCGGTCAGCGTTACGCCTTCTATGCGATGTCCCAAGCGGATCGCCCCAAGTATGCACACCTGGGAAAGTGAGGTGGCCCCGATGACTCAACTGATCACCAAGGAATACCAAGGGATGTCGTTCGTCTTCCGTGAGGACGGCTACTTCAACATGACCAAGGCTGCCAAACATTTCGGGAAACGGGTGGGCGATTTCATCGACCTACCGAGTACCGATGACTATCGGGCAGCCATTGTCAAGCACCTTCGAGAAATTACCGGATTTTCTGGTAGTTTGGTTCAAACTACAGAAGGCCGTAACGGTGGTACTTGGGCACACCCCAAGCTGGCTATCCGCTTCGCCCAATGGCTGGACGTTCACTTCTCCGTCTGGTGCGACTCCATCATCGAAGACATCCTGACCAAGAAGGCTGAACTGACGATCACCCAACCGGAAACCTCGGCCACCGTGCAGGTTAGACAAAGCATCAGCCCCGGTTTCATGTTGGCGCTCCCCCCCGGCCGGATCGGAGGTAAGGGCAATGTGGTAACTACATGTGGTAAATCACCGAAACCACAAAATGAAAAAGCCCTGAATAATCAGGGCTTTATCACTCGTTGCAGCATCTGGCGGAGACGGAGGGATTCGAACCCTCGATACAAGTTTTAGCTCGTATGCTCCCTTAGCAGGGGAGTGCCTTCGACCTCTCGGCCACGTCTCCAAGCCCGCTACAACAATGAGGCGCGGATGATATAGCCTCCGCGCCCTTTGGTCAAACCTTACTGATCCAGACCGAAGGCACGGTGCAGGACGCGAACGGCCAGTTCCAGATACTTCTCGTCAAGAACGACGGAAATCTTGATCTCGGACGTAGAGATCATCTGGATGTTGATGCCTTCGTCAGCCAGTGCCTTGAACATCTTGGAGGCAACGCCCGGATGGGAGCGCATGCCGACGCCGACAGCCGAAACCTTGCAAATCTTGTTGTCGCCGGTGATTTCACGGGCACCCAGCTTGGTCTTGACGGTTTCGAGGATACCCTGGGCCTTGGCATAGTCGCCACGGTTGACGGTGAAGGAGAAGTCCGTCGTGCCATCATGGCCGACGTTCTGGATGATCATGTCGACGTCGATGTTGGCGTCGGCAATGGCGCCGAGAATTTGATAGGCGATGCCCGGGGTATCCGGAACGCCCAGCATGGTCAGCTTGGCTTCGTCGCGATTGAAGGCGATACCGGAGATGATCGGTTGTTCCATGTTCTTGTCTTCCTCAACAGTGATCAGCGTGCCTTCCCCTTCGTCTTGGAAGCTGGAAAGAACGCGCAGTTTGACCTTGTACTTGCCGGCGAATTCGACCGAGCGGATCTGCAGCACCTTGGAGCCCAGGCTGGCCATTTCCAGCATCTCTTCGAAGGTGATGGTGTCAAGCTTCTTGGCTTCCGGCACGACGCGCGGATCGGTCGTGTAAACGCCATCGACATCGGTATAGATCTGGCATTCGTCGGCCTTCAGGGCGGCCGCGAGTGCGACGCCGGAGGTATCGGAACCGCCGCGTCCCAACGTGGTGATGTTGCCATCGGCATCGACGCCCTGGAAACCGGCAACGACGACAACCTTGCCGGCTTCCAGATCGGCGCGCATGTTGGCTTCGTCGATCGACAAAATACGGGCCTTGGTGAACGTGCTGTCGGTCAACACCTTGACCTGCCCCCCCGTGTAGCTGCGGGCGGGTACGCCGATTTCCTTCAGTGCCATGGCCAGCAGGCCGATCGTGACCTGCTCGCCGGTGGCACAGACCTGATCCAGTTCACGCGGATCGGGGTTGGCCGAGATTTCCTTGGCCAGCGCGATCAGCTTGTTGGTTTCGCCGCTCATTGCGGAAACGACCACCACGACCTGGTGGCCCTGCGCGTGGAACTTGGCAACGCGCTTGGCTACGTTCTTGATGCGTTCGGGGTTACCGACCGACGTGCCGCCGTATTTTTGAACAATCAACGCCATGGATTTGTCCGGTTAAACGTTGCAAACATGAAAAAAGAGGCTGGATTTTAACCCAGCCCGCTTTTTTCCTAAAGGAATAAGCGCTTAGAGATCGGCCAGGGAACGCAGGTGGGCCCCGACACTGCGGGCCAGCGACGTCATCACGTAGCCCCCTTCGAGCATTGAAACGATGCGTTTGTCGCACATTTCAGCCGCCAGGCTTTTCAAGTGATCGGTAGCCCAGGCGTAGTCCTTCTCGACCAGTTTGAGCCCCCCCATGTCGTCCTCGTAGTGCGCGTCGAACCCGGCGGAGATGAAGATCATCTGGGGCTTGAATTCCTTGAGGCGCGGCGTCCACACCTGCAGCACGGCATCGCGGAATTCCTCGCCTCCCGAACCGGCAGGAAGGGGCACGTTGCACATGTTGGCGGCCGGTTTCTCGGTGCCGCTATACGGGTAGAACGGGTGCTGAAAGATGCTGCACATCAGCACGCGCTCGTCGCCGGCAAAACAGTCTTCCGTGCCGTTGCCGTGATGCACATCGAAATCGATGATGGCGACGCGTTCCAGGCCGTGTGCCTTGATGGCATGCATGGCGGCCACGCCGATGTTGTTGAAGAAGCAGAAACCCATCGGGGTTGCCTTCTCGCAATGGTGGCCGGGCGGGCGCACGGAGCAGAAGGCGTTTTCGACCTCGCCTTTCATGACCAGGTCGACCGCCAGGCAGCCCGCCCCGGCAGCACGCAGGGCAGCCTGCCAGGTATGCGGATTCATGGCGGTATCGGGATCGAGGTGAACCACCCCCATTTCCGGGGAGGCCCGCTTGATGCGCTCCAGATGGGCGGCCGGGTGAACCCTGAGCAGTTGTTCGAAAGTCGCCAGCGGTGCGTCGTAATAAACGAAATAGGCGTCGATGCCCTGCGCAATCAGGTGATCGTTGATGGCCGTGAGACGTTGCGGGCATTCCGGATGATGCGAACCCATATCATGCAACTGACAGTCGCGATGGGTGATGAAGGCAGTGGTTGTCACTTGTTCTCTCTCTGCGAACCGGCGCTCGAAGCGGCGCACGTCGAAATTCCATTATCGTCCCAAGTCATGGCCACCTTCAAGCATTAGAATCGAAGCACAGACGACAGACGGAACCGGACCATGCATCACCGCACCCTCCCCCCGCTGGGCGGCCCGCCCCGGCCTTTCGACCAGATTCTCCGGCAGGCCGGTCAGATCATCTACGGCAAGCAGCAGGAAATACGCCTGGCCCTCGCCTGCCTGCTCGCCAACGGCCACCTGTTGATCGAAGACCTCCCCGGCATGGGCAAGACCACGCTGGCGCACACCCTGGCCCGCCTGCTTGGCTTGCAGTTCTCGCGCATCCAGTTCACCAGCGACCTGCTGCCGGCCGACATCACCGGCGTCTCGATCTTCGACCGGAACAGGGGCGAATTCCGCTTTTTGCCCGGCCCGGTCTTCGCCCAACTGGTGCTGGCCGACGAAATCAACCGGGCGACGCCGAAGACGCAGAGCGCCTTGCTCGAAGCAATGGAAGAAGGCCAGGTGACGAGCGAGGGAGAAACACGCCTGCTGCCGCGCCCGTTCTTCGTCATCGCAACGCAGAACCCGGCCCACCAGATCGGCACCTTCCCGCTCCCCGAGTCGCAGCTCGACCGCTTCCTGATGCGTATCGAGATGGGCTATCCGGACCGTACCGCCGAGCGCGAACTGCTGATCTCCGGCGGCCAGCGCAACCGGACGGACAACCTCGCTGCACTGATTTCGGCCGATCAATTGCCGGCCATCCAGCAGCAGGTTGCCGCCATTCACGCCGCCGCCCCCCTCATCGACTACGTGCAGACCCTGGTCGAGGCCACTCGGCAGGATCCGGCCTTCCGTCATGGCCTGTCGCCCCGGGCCGGCCTCGCGCTACTCTCGGCGGCGCGCGCCTGGGCCTGGCTCGACGGGCGCAACATGGTCATCCCGGACGATGTGCAGGCCGTCCTCCCGGCCGTTGCCTGCCATCGCCTGCGCACGGCACGACAAGGCGAAGCGGCGCCCATCGAGGATGTCCGGCGCCTCATCCAGAGCGTCGCGATTCCCTGAGCCGTGACGCTGCTTGCACGCCTCCAGCAAGCCCTGTTCCGTTGGCGCAGCGATGGTAGCGCACCACTCCGTCTTGGCCAGCGACGGATATTCATCGTCCCGTCCCGGCCCGGCCTGTTCTTCGCCCTTGCCCTGATCATCATGCTGATCGGCGCCATCAACTACAACCTTGCCCTGGGCCATGCGCTGGTCTTCCTGCTCGCCGGACTGGGCATCGTCGGCATGATCCATACCTTCCGCAACCTGCACGACCTCGTCGTCACGCCGGGCCACCCCGAGCCGGTTTTTGCCGGGGAAACCGCCCGCTTTCCGCTCACCCTCGACAACGAGCGCAAGCCGCCCCGTCCGGGGCTGGAACTGGAAGCAGAAGGCGGCCCGGTGGTCGAGGCCGCCATTGCCGGCGAAAGCCGCATCACCCTCCGCTTACCCCTGCCGGCCCGGCAACGCGGCTGGCTTCCCCTGCCCCGTGTGCACCTGTCCACCCGCTACCCGCTCGGCCTGTTCACCGCCTGGGCCTACCTGCAACCGGATATGCGCTGCCTCATCTATCCAGCCCCCATCAACACGCCCCTGCCCGAACCCAGCCTGGCGCAATCGGGCAGCACACGACAGGGTGAAGGCGGAGACGAGGATTTTGCCGGCTTTCGCGAACGCCAACCGGCCGACCCGCTGCACCACGTCGCCTGGAAGGCCAGCGCCCGTCAAGGCGACAACGCCCCTTTGCTGATCAAACGCTTCGCCGGTGGCGGGCAGAGCGAATTGCAACTCGACTGGGCACACACCGACCCCACCCTGCCAACCGAGACACGCCTCGGCATCCTGGCCGGCTGGGTACTCGCTGCCGAGGCCGCCGGCCTGCGCTACGGCCTTGACCTGCCCGGCTGCAACCACGCGCCGGCAACTGGCGAACACCACCGCCAGGCCTGCCTGAAAGCCCTCGCCCTGTACCAGCCATGAGCACCCCAGCCCGCCTCGCACTCGACCGCCAGACCGCCCCGTGGCTGTTTGCCTGCGCGCTCGTCACCACCCTGCCCCATTTCCTTCACCAGCCCTACTGGCTCAGCGGATTGGCTGCCCTGCTGCTGTTCTGGGGCGTCTGGCTGTGGTGGCAGGACGAGCGCCTGCCCGGCCGCTGGATTCTCCTGTTTCTGGTCGGCACCGCCTGCGCCGGCATACTGATCGAATTCCGCAGCCTGTTTGGTCGCGACGCCGGGGTGGCGATGCTGGTCGTCTTCATGGCAATGAAGCTGCTCGAACTGAAATCCAAGCGCGATGCGCAGGTCGTCGTGATGCTCGGCTATTTTCTGCTGCTAACGCATTATTTCCATTCACAGAGCATTCCGACCGGGCTCTGGCTACTGTTTGCGTTCTGGCTGCTGACCGCCACGCTGATCCGGCTGCACGGCGGAAACGTCAGCCCCCCGCAGGAAACGCTGCGCCTCGCGGCAAAGCTCTGTCTGCAGGCGCTTCCTTTCATGCTCGCGCTCTACGTGCTTTTTCCCCGCGTCTCCGGGCCACTCTGGGGCTTGCCAGCGGATGCCCATGCTGGCCTGACGGGCCTGTCCGACACCCTGTCACCGGGCAGCATCTCACGCCTGGCGCAAAGTGCCGACATCGCCTTCCGCGCCCGCTTCGACGGCCAGCCGCCGGCGAGGCAGACGCTTTACTGGCGCGGCCCGGTCCTGGAAGAATTCGACGGAATGACCTGGCGCCAGACGGCTGGCCGGGGACACCTCCCGGTGCTGGAAAACCTTTCGCCGCCGCTGCGCTACGAATTGACGCTGGAGCCGAACAACCAGCGCTGGGCGCTGGCCCTCGATGCGCCGGCACAACTGCCGGAAGGAGTCAGCCTGAGCACGCCGCTGACCGCCCTGCTGCGTCAGCCACTCACCGAACGGCGCCGCCTGCAACTGGCCGCCAGCCTGGATTACCGCTTCAATGTCGCCGAGTCCCCCGGGACGCTGCAGCGCAACCTCGCCCTACCTCCCGGCGTTAACTCCAGCAGCAGGTTGCCGCCATTCACGCCGCCG
>OFCW01000319.1_pt1 | contig 13016 bp, 12 predicted proteins | sample 1520951 | NCBI WGS metagenome assembly OFCW01 (sample SAMEA4349680, study PRJEB24078) | microbial mat metagenome | biome: Terrestrial Biome; feature: Habitat; material: Microbial Mat | place: India | collected 2012-06-12 | depth 10 m | reverse complement strand
TCGAAGGCGTTCAGCACGCCGCCGAAACCGGCTTCAGCGTCTGCCACGATCGGCAGGAAGTAGTCGACGAAGCCTTCGTCGCCCGGATTGATGCCACGCGACCACTGGATCTCGTCAGCGCGCTTGAAGGTGTTGTTGATGCGGCGAACCATGGTCGGCACCGAGTCGTATGCGTACAGCGACTGGTCGGGGTACATGGTTTCGGAGGTGTTGCCGTCGGCAGCAACCTGCCAGCCGGACAGGTACACCGCTTCCAGGCCAGCCTTGGCCTGTTGCATTGCCTGGCCTGCGGTGATCGCGCCGAAGGCGTTCACATAACCCTTCTTCGCCTTGCCGTTGACCAGTTCCCACAGCTTCTCGGCGCCGCGCTTGGCCAGCGTGTACTCGATCTGCAGCGAGCCGCGCAGACGGACGACGTCGGCAGCGGAATAGTTACGCTTGATGCCTTTCCAGCGCGGATTTTCCGCCCAGTCTTTTTCGAGTGCCTTGATTTGCTCTTCGCGAGATGCCATGGTCATTCTCCTAGGTAAAGCGAGTGAAAAGAAAAAAGAAAACTTGATGGGGGAATGATATGCGGTTTTTTGCGAGGCAACAAGGTCTTATATAAGACATATAACCAAAATTAAATCGTTTTATTTCAAATACTTACGCATTTAATTTCGCGATGCAGAATGATTTTTCTTAAAATGAAACAACTTTGTGGCATGGCGCCGCATGGTTTTTCACGATACAAAACGTATTTTTTGGATCGTGAAATTCCGGCGGCGTCTTGAGGAAAGGCGGTTCACCAATAGGTAGCACCTTGACCAGAGTCAAGAAAAAAACGCCAGCCAGAGACTTTGCTCCGGCTGGCGGAAGCAGGGATGCCCTGGCGCTTAGCGCATCTTGCAAGTCTTGATGCCGAAAATGGAATACAGCGGGCACCATCCTGCCAGGGCGGTCACAAGGGGAACGAGACCGATCAGGGCCACCCATTTCAGGTCGCCTTGCAGGATGAAAAACAGGCTGAAAAAAACCGCGGCCAGAACCAGCCGGATGATCTTGTCGACGGAACCGACGTTTGCATTCATGAAATTCTCCTTACCTGAATGGGGAAGGGCTTCAGAATAGGCAAGTCCCGATCCGGTGTCTGTAACCCAGGTCACAAACGCAGCCGGCGGCGCTGTCAGCGCGTTGCGGCGAGCGTGCGCAGCCGGCCGGCATCGATAATTTCGATGCGCCCGCGGCCCAGCACAAGCATGCCGCGCTGCGCGAAGTCGTCCAGCAGACGGCTGATCATCTCGCGCACAGTCCCCAATTCGTCGGCAAGCTGCTGATGCGTCAATGCGATCGGCGCCGCATGCCCGGCCGCCGCCCCGACCTGCGGGCCGGCATGCGCCAGGAGCGCCGCCGCCAGGCGTACATCCAGCCTGAGCGTCACGACTTCCTCGATCAGTTCCATCGTGTTGACCAGCCGCTTGCCTAGGGCCTGGAACATCGCGTTCCGGAATGCGGCGTTGCCGGCGACGCATTCATTGAACAGGCCGGGCGGCATCACAATGAGCCGCGTCGCCGCTCCCGTCATGCCGCTGGCCGGATACTGGCTGCCGCCCAGCAGGCAGCCGAGCGACAGGATGCACGGCTCATCCGGCGTGACCCGGTACAGCTCGATGCGGCGGCCATTGGCCAGATGCTTGAACACGCGCACCACGCCGGACAGGATGATCGGAAAGCCGCCGCACTCGGCGCCGGTTTCGAAAACCCGGGTGCCGGCCGGCAGTTCCAGCGCCGGCTGCGCGGCCAGCCGGTCCAGCACCGCCGGCGGCAGCCCCTGCAGCAACGGCTGCGCCGCGATCTGCGAAGACGTCGTCATGAATGCGGCATCAGATCAGCGCCTGGTTCGACACCAGCACGCCGTCGGCGTCAGCATAGATCCAGTCGCCCGGATTGACCGCGACGCCGGCGATCGATACGCGCAGGTCACGGTCGCCCACGCCCTTGCGCACGCTGCGTTGCGGATGGGCGGCGAGCGCGCGCACGCCGATGTTGCAGGCGTTGATTTCTTCCGAATCGCGGATGCAGCCGTTGACGATGATGCCGGCCCAGCCGTTCTTCTCGGCCAACACGCCCAGGTTGCCGCCCACCAGCGCGCAGCGCAGGCTGCCGCCGCCGTCGACCACCAGCACGCGGCCGTTCCCCGGCGTTTCCAGCGTCGAGCGCACCAGCACGTTGTCCTCGAATACCTTGAGCGTGGCCGCCTGGCCGGAGAATTTCACCAGCTTGCCGAACTTCTGGAATACGGGAGGCAGGACGGCCAGCGCGCCGGTCGCCAGTTTGTCTTCATTCGCATCGCAAATATCGCAGGTCGCAAAACTCATCCAGTTCTCCTTTGGTCAAAAACTGGAATTGTAAGCGAGCCGGCGGGCAAAAAAGCCGCCGGAGAAAGTAATGCCGTTCAGCCAAGAGCTGAACGGCATTAAGTATTGCGCCGATATTGGCGCCGTTATTGCGCTGTCTTCTCGAACACCAGCGCGCCGTTGCGCGCATCGACCGCGATCGTATCCTTCGGGCCGAAGCGGCCTTCCAGGATCAGCTTCGACAGCGGATTCTCGATCTCCTGCTGGATCGCGCGCTTCAGCGGGCGCGCGCCATACACCGGATCGAAGCCGGCTTCCGCGATCTTCTGCAGCGCCGCGTCCGTCACTTCGAGCTTCATGTCCATCTTCGCCAGCCGCTGTTCGAGCACATGCAGCTGGATGCGCGCGATCGCACCGATATGCTTGGCGTCGAGCGCATGGAACACCACGATCTCGTCGATGCGGTTGATGAACTCCGGACGGAAATGCCCCTTCACCTCGGCCATCACCGCCAGCTTCACCAGCTGCGGATCGCTTTCCTCCATCGACTGGATCTTGTGCGAGCCGAGGTTCGAGGTCATCACGATCACCGTGTTCCGGAAGTCGACGGTGCGGCCCTGGCCATCGGTCATGCGGCCGTCGTCGAGCACCTGCAGCAGCACGTTGAACACGTCCGGATGCGCCTTCTCGATCTCGTCGAGCAGGATCACGCTGTAGGGCTTGCGCCGCACCGCCTCGGTGAGATAGCCGCCCTCTTCATACCCGACGTAGCCGGGCGGCGCGCCGATCAGGCGCGCGACCGAATGCTTCTCCATGAACTCGCTCATGTCGAGGCGGATCATCGCTTCCTCGGTATCGAACAGGAAGGATGCCAACGCCTTGCACAGCTCGGTCTTGCCCACGCCGGTCGGGCCGAGGAACATGAAGGAGCCGTACGGCCGGTTCGGGTCCGACAGTCCCGCGCGCGAGCGGCGGATCGCATCGGACACGGCCGAGATCGCCTCGTCCTGGCCGACCACCCGCTTGTGCAATTCCTCTTCCATGTGCAGCAGCTTGTCGCGCTCGCCCTGCATCATCTTGGAGACCGGAATGCCGGTGGCGCGCGACACGACCTCCGCGATTTCCTCCGCGCCGACCTGCATGCGCACCAGCTTCGGCGCCTGCGCCTCGGCCTTGTCGGCCTGCTTCAGCTGCGCCTCCAGCTGCGGCAGCCGGCCGTACTGCAGCTCGGACATCTTCTGCCAGTCGCCGCGGCGCTTGGCCTCTTCCATCTGCAGCTTGATCTTTTCTATCTCTTCCTTGATGTGCTGGGCGCCCTGCACCGTCGCCTTTTCCGCCTTCCAGATTTCTTCCAGGTCGGCGTACTCGCGCTCCAGCTTGTGGATTTCCTCCTCGATCAGGCCAAGGCGCTTCTGCGATGCTTCGTCGGTTTCCTTCTTCACCGCCTCGCGCTCGATCTTCAGCTGGATCAGGCGGCGGTCGAGCTTGTCCATCACTTCCGGCTTGGAGTCGATCTCGATCTTGATCTTCGACGCGGCTTCGTCGATCAGGTCGATCGCCTTGTCCGGCAGGAAGCGGTCGGTGATATAGCGGTGCGACAGTTCGGCTGCGGCCACGATCGCCGGGTCGGTGATCTCGACGCCGTGGTGCACCTCGTACTTTTCCTGCAGGCCGCGCAGGATCGCGATGGTCGCTTCCACGCTCGGCTCGTCCACCAGTATCTTCTGGAAGCGGCGCTCCAGCGCGGCGTCCTTCTCCACGTACTTGCGGTACTCATCCAGCGTGGTCGCGCCGATGCAATGCAGTTCGCCGCGCGCCAGCGCCGGCTTGAGCATGTTGCCGGCATCGATCGCGCCCTCGGCCTTGCCGGCGCCGACCATGGTGTGCAGTTCGTCGATGAAGACGATGGTGCGGCCTTCGTCCTGCGCGATTTCCTTCAGCACGGCCTTCAGGCGTTCCTCGAATTCGCCGCGGTACTTCGCGCCCGCCAGCAAGGCAGCCATGTCGAGCGACAGCACGCGCTTGTCCTTCAGGCTGTCGGGCACCTCGCCGTTGACGATGCGCTGCGCCAGGCCTTCGACGATCGCGGTCTTGCCGACGCCGGGTTCGCCGATCAGCACCGGGTTGTTCTTGGAACGGCGCTGCAAGACCTGGATCGCACGGCGGATTTCATCGTCGCGGCCGATCACCGGGTCAAGCTTGCCGGCGCGTGCGCGCTCGGTCAGGTCGACCGTGTATTTCTTCAACGCTTCGCGCTGCCCTTCGGCGTCCTGCGAAGACACGTTGCCGCCGCCGCGCACCGCATCGATCGCGGCTTCCAGCGCCTTGCGCGCCAGGCCGTGTTCGCGCGCCAGGCGGCCCGCTTCGGATTTATCTTCCGTCAGGGCGAGCAGCACCATTTCGCTGGCGATGAACTGGTCGCCGCGTTTTTGCGCTTCCTTGTCCGCCAGGTTCAGCAATGCGACGGACTCGCGCCCGATCTGCACCTCGCCGCCGGTGCCTTCCACCTTGGGCAGGCGTTCCAGCGCGTGTTTCAGCGCATTCTGCAGCCCCCCCACATTGACGCCGGCGCGCTGCAGCAGCGAACGCGCGCCGCCGTCATCCTGGTTCAGTAACGCAGTCAGGATGTGCGTCGGCTCGATGTACTGGTTGTCGTTGCCGACCGCCAGACTTTGAGCATCGGACAGGGCCTCCTGCAATTTGGTTGTTAATTTGTCGAGACGCATGGATGTATTCTCCAGAAATTCGATTTGCTAACAACTTGGGGACTGCCAGACCACATTTCAAGCAAGGTTTTTTGATTCTGGCTATTTCAAGATCAGAATGGGATGGATCTACATCAAGTTCAAGCAAATTTATGGCGCGCGCACCGAGCGCCCTGAAGTTTCGATAGGGAAATAAGGCAGGCTTGCGAGGCCCGTCCGGCGTCACAAGCGAGAAGAAGGAATCAGGAACCGGAAATGGCGCGGTAAGTCGCGAACCCGGCAATGCAAAAGGCGATGGAACCGATCAGGTGCAGCAGTGCATGCGTCAGCGCCCAGCCGTAATTGCCGCGCTGTAGCAGCACCATCGCTTCGGCTGAAAAGCTGGAAAAGGTGGTCAGGCCGCCGAGAAAGCCCGTCACCGCGAACAGGCGCCATTCCAGCGGCACGGTCGGATGAGCGGTGAAGAAGCCTACCGCAAGCCCGATCAGGTAGCCGCCGCCGAGATTGGCGGTCAACGTGCCCAGCAGGACATGTGCGTGCAGGTTATTGAGCAGGTTGCCCAGCCCCCAGCGCAGCCAGGCGCCCAGCGCCGCTCCCACGCCGACCGCCAGCCAGTTCACGCCTGGCCGCCCGAGTTGGCGGAACCGATGCCCCATTTGGCCAGCGCCCGGTCGTCCGCGACACGCGCATCGACCCAGCGCGCCCCTTGGGCGGTCTGCTCCTTCTTCCAGAACGGCGCCTGCGTCTTCAGGTAGTCCATGATGAATTCGCAGGCGGCGAACGCCTCGCCGCGATGCGCCGAGGTCACCGCGACCAGCACGATCTGGTCCAGCGGCTTCAAGGGGCCGACACGGTGGATCACCAGCGCGTCATAGATGTTCCAGCGCGCCTTGGCCTGCGCCACGATGTCTTCCAGCGCCTTCTCGGTCATGCCCGGATAGTGTTCCAGTTCCATTTCGGACACGCCGGCGCCCTCGTTCATGTCGCGCACGGTGCCGACGAAGCTGACCACGGCGCCGACGCGCGCGTCATTGGCGCGCAGCCGCGCCACTTCGGCGCCGAGGTCGAAATCCTGGGTCTGGACACGAATCGTCATAGCCGCTCTCAGCCGCCCGTCACCGGCGGAAAAAACGCCACTTCGCAGCCTTCGGAGAGTCGCGTCGCGGCATCGGTCATTTGATGGTTGTACGCCATGCGCAGCGCGCGTCCTTCGGCCAGCGCCTCGGCCCACACGCCGCCGCGCTCGCGCAGGAAGGCGCGCACGTCGCCGACGGTCTGCACGTGCGGCGGCACGCTGACGGCTTCCTGGCTGGTGCCGAGCGCCTCGCGGATGCTGGCGAAGAAACGGAGTTGGATATTCATCTGGACTAGTACAACAGTTCGCTGAATGGAAGGAAACGCACCCTGTCGCCCGGGGCGATCGCACGGCCGGGCGGATTGTCGACCAGGCCGTCGCCCCACACCGTCGAGGTCAGCACGGCCGACCCCTGGTTGGGGAACAGGTCGAGGCCGCCCCGGGCGTTGATCTTCGCGCGCAGGAATTCGTTGCGCCGGTCGGCCTTGCTCCAGGCGAAATCGGCGCGCATGTCGAACGCCCTGGGCGCCACGTCGGCGACGCCCTGCAGGCGCAAAATGAATGGCCGCACGAACAGCAGGAAGGTCACGAAGCTCGATACCGGATTGCCGGGCAGCCCGATGAAGTAGGCGCGCCCGTCGCGGCCGGTACGGGCGACTTCGCCGAAGGCCAGCGGCTTGCCGGGCTTGATCGCAATCTGCCACATGTTCAGCCGCCCTTCCGCCTCGACCGCCGGTTTGATGTGATCCTCTTCGCCGACCGATACGCCGCCGGAGGTGATGATCAGGTCGTGATCGGCGGCGGCGCGGCGCAGCGTCTCGCGCGTGGCCTGCAGCGAATCCGGCACGATGCCGTAGTCGGAAATCTCGCAGCCGAGGTTTTCCAGCAGGCCGCGCAGCGTGAAGCGGTTGGAATTGTAGATTGCGCCGGGTTTGAGCGGCTCGCCCGGCATCGCCAGTTCGTCGCCGGTGAAAAACACCGCCACGCGCGGCTTGCGCACCACCGGCAGCTCGGCCAGGCCGACCGATGCGGCCAGCCCGAGTTCCTGCGCGCGCAGGCGGGTGCCGGCCGGCAGAATGATGCTTCCAGCCTTGATGTCCTCGCCGGTGCGGCGTATCCATTCGCCGGCTTGCGGCGTGTGGCGAATGGTGACGACGTCGCCGTCAGACGTCTTTTCCAGTTCGCACTGCTCCTGCATCACCACCGCATCCGCGCCGGGCGGGATCATCGCGCCGGTGAAAATCCGCGCCGCCGTCCCCGGCTGCAGCGCCTGCCCCACCTGGCCGGCCGCAATACGCTGCGACACCTTCAGCCGGGCGCTGCCGCCGGCACAGTCGGCCGCGCGCACCGCATAGCCGTCCATCTGGGTATTGTCCATCGGCGGCACATTCAGCTGCGAGGTCGGCGCCGCAGCGAGAACACGGCCGTTGGCTGCCAGCGTCGGCAGCGTTTGCGTCTGCGCGATCGGCTCGGCCGCCGCAAGCAGGAAATCGAGCGCCTCGGCCGCGCTCAACATGGGCTTCTTTTCAGTCATGCTCGGCCCCGCATTGAAATGACCGGATCACAAGCCGGTGCGGCTGGCGATGTAGGCCTTCATCTTCTCGACGTCCGGCGCCATCACCTCGAAACGCTGCGGCAGCGCCTCGATATTCTCGAAACCGGCCGGACGCTCGGCGTCGCGCCCGAGCGCTTCGCGGATCGTCTCGTTGAATTTCGCCGGCAAGGCGGTTTCCAGCACGATCATGGTCTCGCCCGGAACCTGGTGTTCGCGCGCCACCTTCACGCCGTCGGCGGTATGGGTGTCGATCGTCACGCCGTATTTCGCATGCACGTCGCGGATGGTCGCAATGCGGTCGGCATGCACCGACTTGCCGGATTCAAAGCCGTACTGCGCCACCTTCTTGAACTCGTCGCCGTCGCTGCCCGGCTTGCCCGACAGGTCGAAGCCGCCGTGCGTGTCGACCTTTCGGAACAAGGCACGCACGCGCCCGGCGTCGCGCTCCAGCAGGTCATAGATGAAGCGCTCGAAATTGGACGCCTTGCTGATGTCCATGCTCGGGCTGGTGGTGTGATAGGTCTCGGCCGACTTGCGCACGCGGTAGACGCCGGTGCGGAAGAACTCGTCGAGCACGTCGTTTTCGTTGGTCGCCACCACCAGCTTGTTGATCGGCAGGCCCATCATGCGCGCGATGTGGCCGGCGCAGATATTGCCGAAGTTCCCTGACGGGACGGTGAACGACACCTTCTGCTCGTTGCTGGTGGTGGCCGCCAGGTAGCCACGGAAGTAGTACACGACCTGCGCGACCACGCGCGCCCAGTTGATCGAATTGACGGTGCCGATCTTCTGGCGCGTCTTGAATTCGAGGTCGTTCGACACCGCCTTCACCATGTCCTGGCAGTCGTCGAACACGCCTTGCACCGCGATGTTGAAGATGTTCGGATCCTGCAGGCTGAACATCTGCGCGGTCTGGAACGCGCTCATCTTCTTGTGCGGCGACAGCATGAACACGCGGATGCCCTTCTTGCCGCGCATCGCGTACTCGGCGGCGCTGCCGGTGTCGCCGGAGGTCGCGCCGAAAATGTTCAGTTCCGAATGTTCCTTCGCCAGCTCGTATTCGAACAGGTTGCCGAGCAATTGCATCGCCATGTCCTTGAACGCCAGGGTCGGGCCGTTCGACAATGCCTGCAATACGAGTCTGGTTCCGTCCTTGTCTTCCAGCACGCGCAGCGGCGTGATCTGCGACGCATCCTCGCCGGCGCGCGCATTGCGATACACGTCGGCGGTATAGGTCTTGTGCGCCAGCGCCTTCAGGTCGTCCTGCGGGATGTCGGTCGCGAACTTCTTCAGCACCTCGAACGCGAGGTCGGCGTAGGACAGCTTGCGCCACGCATTGAGCTCGTCGCCGCTGACTTTCGGATATTCGACCGGCAGGTAGAGGCCGCCATCGGGCGCGAGGCCGCCCAACAGGATCTGGGAAAAGGATTGCGCCGGCGCCTGGCCGCGGGTGGAAACGTATTGCATAAAATGGAATGGATTGGATGGCAACGGGTTACCCGACATTATAACTGGAGCGCCCTCGCCCGACCGTGGTTTTCCTCGCCGGCGCCCCGCCGGAAACGGCCTTCCGCCCGTCTCCGGATTACGCGGCGTGGTGCAGCGCAGGCGCCTCGATGTGCGCGAGCATGTCGTCCACCAGCCGCTCCAGCCCGATTGCCGCATGCCAGCCCCAGTCGGCCCGCGCATAGGTGTCGTCCAGGCTGTGCGGCCAGGTGTCGGCGATCGCCTGGCGGTGGTCCGGCTGATAAGCGATCTCGAACCCCGGCACGCGCTTTTTGATCGCCTGCGCCAGCTCGCGCGGATTGAAGCTCAGGCCCGCCACGTTATAGGCGGAGCGCACGCGAATCCGTTCCGCCGGCGCCTCCATCAGCTCGGTCGTGGCGCGTATCGCATCCGGCATGTAAATCATCGGCAACGTGGTTTCCGGACCGAGATAACAGGTATAGCGCTCGCCGCGCCTGGCAGCATGAAAGATCGCGATCGCATAATCGGTGGTGCCGCCGCCCGGCGGCGACTTGTAGCTGATGATGCCGGGGTAGCGGATGCTGCGCACATCGACGCCGAACTTGCTGAAGTAGTATTCGCACAGGCGCTCGCCGGCCTGCTTGCTGATGCCGTAGATCGTGGTCGGATCCATCACCGCCAGCTGCGGCGTATCGACCGCCGGCGTATGCGGGCCGAAGGCGGCGATCGACGACGGCCAGAATACCTTGAGCGGCTTGCCGGCCTGCAGGCGTTCGCGCGCCAGCTCCAGGATATTGAGCAATCCGTTCATGTTCAGCGTCCAGGCTTTCAGCGGCGCCTGCTCGCCGGTGACCGACAACAGGGCCGCCAGCTGATACACCTGGGTCACGCCGTCACGTTCGACGACCTGCGCGACGCGCTCCTGGTCGAGCACATCCACCGTTTCATAGCGCCGGGCGCCGAACAGGCTGCGCGGCGCGATATCCGCCGCGATCACATTCTCCGCGCCATGCCGCGCCGCCAGCGCCTCCACCAGTTCGCTGCCGATCTGCCCGTTGGCGCCGATGACCAAAATGCGTTCCATGCTGCGCTCCTCAATTCGTCACAATGCCGAGTTCGCGCCCGGCCTGCGCAAACGCGGCCAGCGCCTTGTCCAGTTGCGCGCGGCTGTGCGCCGCCGACAGCTGCACGCGCACGCGCGCCTGCCCCATCGGCACCACCGGATAGAAGAAGCCGGTCACCAGCACACCGAGTTCGTACAGGCGCGCCGCAAACTGCTGCGCCAGCGGCGCGTCGAACAGCATCACCGGCACCACCGGATGCGTGCCGGGCTTGATCGTGAATCCCAGTTCGGCGATCGCCTTGCGGAAGTAGGCGGTGTTCTCGTGCAGGCGGTCGCGCAACGCGGTCGACGCCGACAGGCGCTGCAGCACGGCCAGCGATGCCCCGGCGATCGCCGGCGCCAGCGAATTGGAAAACAGGTAGGGACGCGACTTCTGGCGCAGGGTATCGATCACTTCGCGGCGCGCCGCCGTAAAGCCGCCCATCGCGCCGCCCAGCGCCTTGCCGAGCGTGCCGGTGATGATATCGATACGGCCCATGACGCCATGATGCTCGTGCGTGCCGCGGCCGGTCCTGCCCATGAAACCGGTCGCGTGACTCTCGTCGATCATCACCAGCGCGCCGTACCGGTCGGCCAGATCGCAGATCCTGTCGAGCTGGGCGATCGTGCCGTCCATCGAAAACACGCCGTCAGTCACGATCAGCTTGTGGCGCTTGTCGGCCGCAGCCTGCAGCTGTCTTTCCAAATCGGCCATGTCGTTGTGCTCGTAACGATAGCGCGCCGCCTTACACAGGCGGATGCCGTCGATGATGGACGCATGGTTCAGCGCATCCGAAATGATCGCGTCGTTCTCGTCGAACAGCGGCTCGAACAGGCCGCCGTTCGCGTCGAAGGCTGCCGCGTACAGAATCGTGTCCTGCATGCCGAGGAATTCGGACAGCGCGCGTTCCAGCTGCTTGTGCACCGTCTGCGTGCCGCAGATGAAACGCACCGAAGACAGGCCGTAGCCGTATTGCTCGGTTGCATCGATCGCGGCGCGCACCATCGTTTCGTCGCCCGACAGGCCGAGGTAATTGTTCGCGCACAGATTGATCAGCGTGCGGCCGTCGTCGCACACCACTTCCGGCCCCTGGCGCGACGCGAGCACGCGCTCCGGCTTGTACAGCCCCTGCTCGCGCAAAGCGGCGAGATTGCGGCTCAAACCGGAATAGAAGTCTTCTCTTGCAGTTGCTGCTGTCATTGCACCCACCATCCTCTCGCCGTCCGACTCACTGTTTTTGCATGCGATCTGCTACGATGCAATTTACAAAACTAAATTCATTATTTGGAACATGAGTTCAATATATTGAATATTATCCATCCCCATTGAACATTGCAAGCACCTGTTATGAAAAAACCCAGCACGCCAAGTTCCCCGCCCGAAGTCGGGGCCATGCTCCAGAAACTGCGCCTCAAGCGCGGCCTCACGCTGGACGACCTGTCGCGCGCGGCCGGCGTGTCGAAATCCATGCTGTCGCAGATCGAACGCGAAAAGGCGAACCCGACCATCGCGGTTGCCTGGCGCTTGGCGAATGCCTTGGGAGTTGGCATAGAAGAACTGCTGTCGAGCGACACGCAGGAGGCCGAGGCGATCCACATTCTGGAACCGCATGAAACGCCGACCTTGCCGGGCAGCCATGCCGGTTATGTGCTGCGCATTCTGGGGCCGATGGAATTGGCGGGAAAATACGAATGGTATGAACTGACGCTGGCGCCGGACGGTGCGCTGGTATCCAATCCGCACGACCCGGGCACGTCGGAATACCTGACGCTGCTGCACGGCGCGCTGGAAGTCGAGGTGGACGGCGCGAAGAAAAAACTGAAGGCGGGCGGCACCGCGCGTTATCTGGCTGACAAGAACCACGCGATCCGCAATATCGGCAAGAGCGAGGCGAAAGCTCTATTGGTCGTCATCCACCGATAGCCAAAGTAAAAACGGCCCGGAACGCGACGTTCCGGGCCGTGCAGCTTGCGGTGAAATTGAATCAGCTCAGTTGTTCCAAGCGGATCTTGGTCACCTGGCCCATCACGGTCGGCAATGCCTCGATCTTCGCAATCGCCGCGACGATATTCTTTTCCTGCGTCTGGTGCGTCAGGATGATGATGTCGGTGCGGGTTTCGCCCTCGGCCGGTTCCTTCTGCAGCATCGCGTCGATCGAGATCGTCGAATCCGCCAGGATGCGGGTGATATCGGCCAGCACGCCCGGCTGGTCCGCCACCTGCATGCGCAGGTAATAGCTGGTCGTGACTTCCGACATCGGCAGGATCGGCGTATCGGTCATCGCGTCCGGCTGGAACGCCAGGTGCGGCACGCGGTGCTCCGGATCGGCGGTCGCCAGGCGGGTGATATCGACCAGGTCGGCGATCACGGCGGACGCGGTCGGCTCGGAGCCGGCGCCCTTGCCATAGTAGAGCGTCGCGCCGACCGCGTCGCCCTGCACCAGCACCGCATTCATCGCGCCTTCCACGTTGGCGATCAGGCGCTTGGCCGGAATCAGGGTCGGATGCACGCGCAACTCGATCCCTTCGCTGCCGTTGACCTGGGTGCGCTTGGCGATGCCGAGCAGCTTGATGCGGTAGCCGAGCTGCTCCGCGTAACGGATGTCGGTCGCCTGCAGCTTGGTGATGCCTTCCACATACGCCTTGTCGAACTGTACCGGAATGCCGAAGGCGATCGCCGACATGATGGTCGCCTTGTGCGCAGCGTCGATGCCTTCGATGTCGAAGGTCGGATCGGCCTCGGCATAGCCCAGGCGCTGCGCCTCTTTCAGCACCA
>OFCW01000317.1_pt1 | contig 13062 bp, 9 predicted proteins | sample 1520951 | NCBI WGS metagenome assembly OFCW01 (sample SAMEA4349680, study PRJEB24078) | microbial mat metagenome | biome: Terrestrial Biome; feature: Habitat; material: Microbial Mat | place: India | collected 2012-06-12 | depth 10 m | reverse complement strand
CGAAGCCCTCTTCCGCGGCCACGAAGGAGGAGGCGTCAACGTCGAGGAATACGGCCTGCAACTGAGCTGGGAACAACCCCTGCACGAAGACTGGCTGCTCGGTGAAGTCTCCCTGGGCCATTTCCGTGAACGCGAGACGGCGGCCGAACCGCGCCGAGGCCTGTGGGCCCTGGGGCTGGCGCTGAAAATCCGGTTCTGATCCCCCCGACCGCGACTTCTGCTTCCTGCTCAACGCCTTCGACGTGGAGCCGGGCAGCAAGACACCGCGCATCAACACGATGCTCGACTTCAACATCTGGTGCTTCAACAGCCGCGTGTTCCCGGCCATCGACATCAACCGCTCCGGCACCCGCCGCGAAGAACTGCTGTTGAAGCCCGACGTGCTGCAGAAGATGTGGGTGCTGCGCAAGCTGTGCTACCCGATGGACGACCTCGAAGCGATGGAATTCCTGCTCGACAAGGTCAAGTCCACCAAGGGGAATGCGGAGTTCTTCGACGCCATGCGTCGCGGCTGAACCTGCCTCAACAAAAACATTGCAAGCCCGCGTCTTTTTTAGGATAATCGCGGGCTTCCCAGATCGGCCACATCCGCCGGTCGCTCGCTTTAAGGACACAAGATGAAAGCCGATACCCACCCGAACTACCACGAAGTCGCTGTGACCTGCTCCTGCGGCAACACCTTCACGACCAAGTCGACCATGGCCAAGGATGCCTTCCACATCGAAGTGTGCTCCGCCTGCCACCCTTTCTACACCGGCAAGCAGAAGATCGTTGACACCGCCGGCCGCGTCGAGAAGTTCAACCAGAAGTTCGGCGCCATGCGCGGCAAGGCTGCTGCCTGATCGGCTTGCATTTCGCCAGCGACAAAGGCAGCCTGAGGGCTGCCTTTTTCTTTGCCGGCCACCATGCCTGACTTCCTGTCCCTGCTTCGCCGGGGCATCCGCCTGCCGCCGTCCGGCTGGATGCTTGCCGGGATGCTGGCTTTCTACGTGCTGGCCGGCCTGTTCGGCCGCGACCCGTGGAAGGGCGAGGATGCCGTACACATCGGCGTGGCCTGGCACATGCTGCACCATGCCGACTGGCTGTCACCCGACCTGGTCGGCCGGGCTTTCCATGAGCCGCCGCTGTATTACTGGAGTGCCGCGCTGACCGGCAAGGCCTTTGGCTGGCTGCTCCCTTTGCACGAAGCGATCCGTCTGGCCAGCGCCATCTGGGTCACGCTGGCCCTGATGGGACTCTATTACGCCGCCCGCGAGCTGTATGGCGAGGAATCGGCCGCCGCCAGCCCGCTGCTGCTTGCCGGCTGTGCCGGGCTACTCTTTCATGCGCACGACACCCAGCCGATGCTGATCGCGCTGGCGGCCTACAGCGGCGCTCTCGGCGCCCTCGCGGCGATTGGCCGCAAACCCCGCCTGACCGGCATTTTCTACGGCCTCGCCGTGGCCGGCTGCCTGCTCGGCACCGGCATCGCCCCCACCCTGCCCCTGCTCGCCATCGCGCCGGTCGCCTGGTGGCTCTCGCCCGATCGCCCGAAGGCCCTGCACACCCTGCTCATCGGCCTGGCCATTGCGACTGTGCTGATCCTGCCCTGGCCGCTGCTGCTGCTCAGCCTGGAGCCAGCCCGCTTCCACGGCTGGCTGACCACCGAACTGGCCCCCCTGAAGACCCCCTTCTCGCTCGGCGGCCTGGGCCGTTTCATCAGCATGGCCCCGTGGTTCGCCTTTCCGGCCATGCCACTCGCAGCCTGGACGCTATGGACGCGCCGCCACCATCTGGCTGCCGCCAACCTGCTGCTCCCCCTCGCCTTCCTCGTCATCACCCTGCTCATGCTGGCCTGGGCCTATCGCCCGCGCGAAATTCCCTCGCTGCTGCTCTTGCCGGCCTTTGCCCTGCTCGCCACGCCCGGTTCGCTGACCCTGCGCCGCGGCGCCGCCAGCGCCTTCGACTGGTTCGCGATGACCACCTTCAGCCTGTTCGCCATCGTGGTCTGGCTTGGCTGGTCGGCCGGCGTACTCGGCTGGCCGGCCAAACTGGCCGAACGCGCGCTGGTGCTGCGCCCGGGTTTCGTCGGCCAGATCAATGTGTTGGCCGTCCTCATTGCGCTGGCAGCCAGTACGTGGTGGCTGTGGCTGATCGTCACGGCACCGCGCTCGCCCTATCGCAGCCTGACGCACTGGACGCTCGGTTTCACCACCCTGTGGCTGCTGGCAACTTGCCTGGTTTTGCCCTGGTTCGATTATGGCAAGACCTATCGCCCGGTTGCCCAGGCCATCGCCCGGACCCTGCCCGCCCACCACGGCTGTCTGGCCGAACGCAACCTGAGCGATACGCAACTGGCGTCACTGGCTTATTTCGTCGGTATCGAGCCGGTCGCCGAAAACTCGGCCGCCGGCCGGGCCTGCGACTGGCTGCTGGTGGTCGGCGATACCCGACGCGAACTGGCGGCGCCCAGCGGCGAATGGCGCAAGGTCTGGGAGGGCAGCCGGCCGGGCGACCGCCGCGAAAAATTCCGGCTCTACCGGCGTTGAGCCGGCAGCGCGCGCCAAGCACGCATCAGGCATCCCCGCCGCGCAGGAAGTGGGCGCGGTAGTACTTCAACTCCTCGATCGACTCGTGGATGTCGGCCAGCGCGGTGTGCTTGCTCTTTTTCTTGAAGCCCTTGTAAATCTCTGGCTGCCAGCGTTTGCATAATTCCTTCAGGGTGCTGACATCGAGGTTGCGGTAATGAAAAAACGCTTCCAGCGTCGGCATGTAACGCGCCATGAAGCGGCGATCCTGGCCGATGGAATTGCCGCACATCGGCGAGTGGCCGGGCAGCGCATACTTCTTCAGGAATTCCAGGGCGGCCGCCTCGACGGCAGCCTCGTCCAGGGTCGACGCCCTGACCCTGTCGATCAGGCCAGAACGGCCGTGCGTTTTCTGGTTCCAGTCGTCCATGGCTGCCAATGTCGCGTCGGACTGGTGCACCACCCAGGCCGGCGATTCGGCGACCATTTCCAGTTCGGAATTGGTAACGACCATCGCCATCTCGATAATGCGGTCGCCATCCGGGTTGAGGCCGGTCATTTCCATGTCCAGCCAGACGAGGTTGTTTGCATTGCCTGCCATATAATTGCCTGATTCCTTGAAAACCCCGATTTTCGCACAGCTTCCCCCGACCTTCGTGACTCCGGACTTTACCCCGATATTCCTCGCCTGCCTCGCCTTGACGCTGGGCATCCGCCTCTGGCTCAAGCGCCGGCACATCCGGTTCATCACCAGCCATCGCGCGCAGGTGCCGGTCGAGTTCGCCGAGCGCATCACGCTGGACAGCCATCAACGGGCAGCCGATTACACCATCGACCGCACGCGGGCGGCCATGCTCGACATGGCCGTCGACGCTGCCCTGTTGCTCGCCCTGACGCTGGGGGGCGGCCTTTCCGCCTTGCACGGCTTCTGGGCGCCGCGTCTCGACGGACTGTTCTACGGCTTGGCCATGATTTTCAGCCTGATGCTGATCTCCGGCCTGGTCGACCTGCCGCTGTCGCTTTACCGCCAGTTCGTCATCGAGGCGCGGCACGGCTTCAACCGGATGACGCTCGGCCTGTTCTTCGCCGACCTGCTCAAGCAGGCGCTACTCGGCGCCCTGATCGGCGCCCCGGTCATTCTCGCCGTGCTCTGGCTGATGGATGCGATGGGCGATCTCTGGTGGCTCTACGTCTGGCTGTTCTGGTCGGCGTTCAACCTGCTGCTGATGTTCGTGTATCCGACCTGGATCGCCCCTCTTTTCAACACTTTCACACCGCTTGAGGAGGGCGACATGAAAGCCCGTGTCGAAGCCCTGCTCGCCCGTTGCGGGTTCCGCTCCTCCGGCCTGTTCGTGATGGACGGTTCGAAACGCTCCAGTCACGGCAACGCCTATTTCACCGGTTTCGGCAACAACAAGCGCATCGTCTTCTTCGACACCCTGCTCAACCGTCTCGATCCGCCCGAGGTGGAAGCCGTCCTCGCCCACGAGCTCGGCCACTTCCGCCGCCGGCATGTTGCCAAGCGTCTGGCCCTGATGTTCGCCGGTTCCCTGGCCTTGCTCTGGCTGCTCGGCCAGCTGATCGATGCGCCCTGGTTCTATGCCGGGCTCGGCGTCGAGGCGCACAACACGGCGCTGGCCCTGATTCTCTTCTTCCTGGTCATGCCGGTATTCACCTTCCCCCTGACGCCGCTGATCAGCCTGCTGTCCCGGCGCCAAGAATTCGAGGCCGATGCCTATGCCGCGGAACATGCCGCCGCCGGCGATCTCATCCGCGCCCTGGTCAAGCTCTATCGCGACAACGCGGCAACGCTGACCCCCGACCCGCTGCATTCGCTGTTCCATGATTCGCACCCGCCGGCAGCGCTGCGCATCGCGCACCTGCAACAGCAGGGAAGCCGGGCCTGATGGACGGCCGCGTCGTCGCCGCCCACGGCCGGCAATATGTGGTCGAACTGGCCGATGGCAGCCGGGTTTCCTGTTTCCCGCGCGGCAAGAAGAGCGAGATCGCCTGCGGCGACCGGGTCGAGATCCAGCGTACCTCGGACGAGCAGGGCGTCGTCGAGGCGATCCAGCCGCGCACCAGCCTGCTCTACCGCTCGAATGAAATCCGCCAGAAGCTGATCGCTGCCAACGTCGACCAGATCCTGATCGTCGTCGCCACGGAGCCCGGTTTTTCCGATGAACTGGTGACGCGGGCCCTGCTCGCCGCTGAAAGCGAGGAGATTGAACCGCTGATCGTGCTCAACAAATGCGATCTGGCCGACAAGCTGCCCGCTGCCCGCCAGCGGCTGGCCGTCCTTGCCGGGCTGGGCTATCGCCTCATCGAACTCTCGGCCCGCGACCATGCCGAGGCACTTCGCCCCTGGCTGGCCGGCAAGACCAGTGTGCTGGTCGGCCAGTCGGGCATGGGCAAATCGACGCTGGTCAATGCGCTGATCCCCGACGCCCGGGCGGCGACCCGTGAAATCTCGCAGGCGCTCGACTCCGGCAAGCACACGACGACGCATGCCACGCTCTACCATCTCGATGCTGCGAGCGACCTGATCGACTCGCCCGGCCTGCAGGAATTCGGCCTGGGCCATCTCGACCGCCAGGAAATCGAACTGGCCTTCCGCGAATTCCGCCCCTACCTCGGCCAGTGCCGCTTCCGCGACTGCCGGCATCACCGCGAACCGGGCTGCGCCCTGACAGCCGCGGTGGCCGAAGGCCGGATCGACGCCGGGCGTTTCGCGATCTACCAACGCATCGTCGGCCTGCCCAACGGCGGCTGACCGGAGATCCTCCCGGCATGATCCCCATGCGAAGTTGGCAATATTTTCGCCGGGCAGTGATAATCCTCGCCATTCCATCACGGACGGGCCATTGACCGAAGCCCATGGATGACCGCCAACCGACCCTGCTGATCGTCGATGACACGCCCGAGAACCTCAGCGTTCTGGGCGAGTCGTTGCAGCCCTATTTCCGCGTGCGGGCTGCCAATTCCGGGCGCCGCGCCCTGCAGATTGCACGGGGTTCCCCAACCCCGGACCTCATCCTGCTCGACGTGATGATGCCGGAAATGGACGGCTACCAGGTGCTGGCCGAACTCAAGGCGGAAGAACGCACGCGCCGGATTCCGGTCATCTTCGTGACAGCCATGGACGGAACGGCCGACGAGGAGCGCGGCCTCGACATGGGCGCTGTCGATTACATCACCAAGCCGATCCGGCCCAGCATCGTCCTGGCCCGCGTTCGCACCCAGCTCGAACTGAAGGCGGCGCGCGACCTGCTGAGCGACCAGAACGCCTTTCTCGAAGCCGAGGTCGCCCGTCGCATGCACGAAAACCAGCTGATCCAGCAGGTCAGCATCCACGCCCTGGCCCGCCTCGCCGAGACGCGCGACCCGGAAACCGGCAAGCACCTGCGCCGCACCCAGGAATATGTGCGCACCCTGGCCAGGCGCCTGGCCGATCACCCGCGCTTTTGCCACTACCTCGATCAGAAGACCATCGACGCCCTCGTCCAGTCCGCTCCGCTGCACGATATCGGCAAGGTCGGCATTCCCGACCACGTTCTGCTCAAGCCCGGCAAACTCACGCCGGAGGAGTGGGAAATCATGAAAACCCATGCCGAGCTGGGCTGCAATGCCATCGCCCAGGCCGAAGCCGATGCCGAGAAGCCGGTCGGCTTCCTCGCCATGGCCAAGCTGATCGCCCGTTCGCATCACGAAAAATGGGATGGCAGCGGCTATCCTGATGGCCTGGCTGGCGACGACATTCCGATTGCCGCCCGCCTGATGGCGCTGGCCGATGTATTCGACGCGCTGACCTGCAAGCGCATCTACAAGCCCGCCTTTTCCTTCGACGACGCCCACCGCATGATCGTCGACAGCCGCGGGCAGCATTTCGACCCGGACGTTGTCGATGCCTTCGTCCACGAACTCGAAACCTTCAAAACCATCGCCCGAACCTACGCCGAGTAGGGTGTCGTTTCCCCGAACACGCCCGCCGACGCCCGATGCCCCTGTCGACCACCGCCACCCTCGGCCAGATCATGACCCGCGAAGTGTGCAGCCTGCCACCCGGCGCCACGCTGCGCGACGCGGCGCGGCTGATGGCCGGCGAGCGCATTTCCAGCCTGCCCGTGGTCGCCGACGGCAAACCGCTCGGCATCCTGACCGAAACGAACATCGTCCGCGCGCTGCATGACCGGCGGCGGAGCGACACGCCGGTCGAGGCCATCATGTCGGCGCCGCTGATCACCGCCCCCGTCGATCTCGACCTGTCCAGCGCCCGGCAACTGATCGAGGAAAACGGAATCCGCCACCTCGTCGTCACCGATGATGCGGGGAGGTTGGCCGGTATCGTCAGCGATACCGATTTCCGGATGCATCTGGGCAGCGCGGCCTTCAGCCACCTGCGCACGCTGGAAGGCATCATGGATCGCAAGATCCCCCACCTGGCGCCGGATGCCCGACTCGACGAGGCGATTGCCCGTATGCTGCAAGATGGCGCCGATTACCTGCTGGTCAGCGCAGGCAACCGCCCGCTGGGCATCCTGACCGAGCGCGACATACCGCGCCTCCTCGACCGTTTCGCCGAGCCGCACGACATACCGCTCGGCGAGGCGATGAGCGGCACGCTGCTCAGCGTGCCGCTGGAAACCTCGGTGACCGGCGCGCTGGAGGCGATGAACCGCTTTCGCCTGCGCCACATGGTGGTTGTCGATGCCGGTGGCCAGGTCGCCGGAGTCATCAGCCAGCGCCGGCTGTTCGAGCAACTGGCCATCGAGCGCCTGGAAAGCGCCCTGCAAAACGTGCAGCTCGAACGCGACCGCCTGCGCTTGGAAACCCACCTCAAGCTGGCACTCGACATCGGTGGCGCCGGCAGTTGGGAATACGCCTTCGATACCGACCGCCACGTCTTGAGCGAGGGCGTGCTGCGCATTCTGGGCGGCCCGGCCGCTGCAGCCCCCCTCTCGCAGCAGGACTGGATCGAGCGGGTGCATCCGGATGACCGGCCGCTGCTTCACGCCGCCCTCGAACGCGAACAAGGGGCGGACACCCCGGCGCAACGCCTCGAATACCGTATCCGCCACGCGGACGGGCACTGGCTCTGGATCGAAGATCACCGCTGCGTCATCGAGCGCAAGGCCGACGGCAGCCCGCGCCTCCGGGCCGGCGTCATCCACGACATCACGGCCCGCCAGGAGGACCGCCGCCAGATCGACCGCCAGAACCGGGCCCTGCGCCTGATGAACGGCATCGTTCAGGCGCTCGTCCGGCATACTGACGAATCCGCCATGCTGACCGAGGTCTGCACGGTGATCGTCGAAATCGGCGGCTACCGCATGGCCTGGGTCGGCAACGTGCAGCACGATGCCGAAAAGCGTATTCCGCCCGTAGCCCACTCCGGGATGGCCGACGACTTTCTGCGCGGTCTCACCGTCAGCTGGGCCGACGAGCCCCATGGCCGCGGACCGAGCGGCCGCGCCGTGCGTTCCGGCATGCCCAGCATCATCCGCGACCTCGAGCGCGATCCCAGCTTCGTTCCCTGGCTGGCCGCGGCCAGGCGCTGCGGCTTCCGGTCCACCATCGCGCTGCCACTTCATGCCGATGGCGGCGTGATCGCGGTGCTGAATCTCTATTCGTCCGCCACGGACACTTTCGACGACGAGGAAATCGCCCTGCTCGGCAATCTGGCCGGCGAAATCGCCGTCGGCATGAGCATGTTGCGCTCACGCCTGAGGCTGGCCCGCAGTGAGGCGATGCTGCTCGAAGCCCAGCGCCTGGCGCGCATCGGGCATTTCACCTTCGACCCGGCCACCGACACCCTGACCGGCTCGCCGACGCACAACGAAATCCTCGGCGTACCGCCGGGCGAGCTCATGGATACACAGCGCTGGCTGGCAATCATTCATCCCGACGACCGCGAGCGCACCGCGGCCTATTCCCGCGACCACGTTTTCCGCGGCCGCCAGCCTTTCGACAGCGACTACCGCATCATCCGGCGCGACGATGGCGAAGTGCGCTGGATCCGCACGGCCGGCCAGCTGGAGATCGGCCCGGACGGGCGGGTCAGCCGCCTGTTCGGCACCAGCCAGGACATCACCGAACGCAAGCTGTTCGAGGAGAAGCTGAGCCAGAGCAGCGCCGCACTCCGCGAGGCACAAGCCATTGCCCACCTCGGCAGCTGGACGCTGGACATCGTGCAGGACAAACTGGAATGGAGCGACGAGGTCTATCGGATATTCGGCCGGCCACCGGGCCAGACGCTGTGCATCGCGGATTTCATCGCCTGCATCCATCCCGGGGACCGCGAACGGGTGCTGGCGGACTGGCAGGCCGCCCTCGGCGGCAAACCCTATGACAGTGAACACCGCATCGTGGTCGGCACAACGACGCGCTGGGTGCGCGAGCGGGCGCGTATCCGCTTTGCCCCCGATGGCCGCCCCCTTTCGGCGGTGGGCACCGTGCAGGACATCACCGAACGCCGGATGGCCGAAGAACAGTTGCGCAAACTGTCGCTGGCCATCGAGCAAAGCCCGCACAGTATCGTCATCACCAATACCGTGCCGGAGATCGAGTACGTCAACGCGGCCTTCATTCGCAACACCGGGTACACACCGACCGAAGTGATTGGCCGGAACCCGCGCTTCCTGAAATCCAGCCAGACCCCGCGCGAGCGTTACGACCATCTCTGGCAAACCCTGGCCCGCGGCGGAGTCTGGCAGGGGGAATTCATCAATCAGCGCAAGGACGGGACGATCTACGAGGAACTGGCCATCATCTCCCCGGTGCGCCAGCCGGACGGACGGGTGACGCATTATCTCGGCATCAAGGAAGACATCACCGAAAAGAAACGCATCCAGCAGGAACTGGAGCATTACCGCCACCACCTCGAACAACTGGTCGACGAACGCACCGTGCAACTGATGCGCGCCAAGGAAGAGGCAGAATCGGCCAGCCGGGCCAAGAGCACCTTCCTGGCCAACATGAGCCATGAAATCCGGACGCCGATGAATGCCATCATCGGCCTCACCCACCTCGCCCAGCGCCATGCCGGCGACCCCGAACAGCAAAAGCGCCTGCAGAAGGTCGGCGACGCGGCACATCACCTGCTGTCGATCATCAACGACATCCTCGACATTTCGAAAATCGAGGCCGACAAGCTGCAGCTCGAAGACACCGACTTCTCACTCGTCCAGACCTGCCAGGCTGCCTGCGAACTGGTCGCCACCCGGGCCGAGGCCAAGCGCCTGCCCTTGCGCTGGCATTTCGACCCCGCCATCCCGGAAACCTTGCGCGGCGACCCGATGCGCATTCAGCAGATCCTGCTCAATTTCCTGTCCAACGCCGTCAAGTTCACCGAGCGTGGCCAGATCGAGCTGACCACCGAACTATTGGCCCGAGAGGGAGACTGCATCACCATTCGCTGCACGGTGAGCGATACCGGCATCGGCATCCCGGCGGCCAACATTCCGCGCTTGTTCATTCCCTTCGAGCAGGGCGACAGCTCGACCACCCGGCGCTATGGCGGCACCGGGCTCGGGCTGGCAATCAGCCAGCGGCTGGCCAAGGCCATGCAGGGAGAAATCGGCGTCGACAGCACGCCCGGGCAAGGCAGTGCATTCTGGTTTACCGCCCGCCTCAAGCTGGCCAGCGCGCAGCCGCAGGCGGCGGCCGTCCGCTTGCCCCCCGCCCACCACCGCCAGGGTGCCCGCGTCCTGCTCGCCGAGGACAATCCGATCAATGCCGAAGTGGCCTGCGACCTGCTGCAGGGGGCCGGCCTCAAGGTCGATCTCGCCCGGCATGGGGGCGAGGCGCTCGATTTGGCCCGCCAGCAACGCTACGATCTGGTTCTGATGGACATGCAGATGCCGGTCATGGATGGCATCGAGGCAACCCGGCAACTGCGCGCCCTGCCCGGCTGGAGCCAGGTGCCGATCCTGGCGATGACGGCCAATGCCTTCGACGAGGACCGCCGGGCCTGCATGGCGGCTGGCATGAACGACCACATTTCCAAGCCGGTCTCGCCCGACATCCTGTACGCCACGCTGGCCCGCTGGCTGCCCCTGCGTCGGGAACCGCCCCCTCCGGAAAATGATCAGGCGCGTATCGGCCTGCTCGACAACATTGCCGGACTGGACAGCAGCGCCGGCATGCGCGCCGTGCGCGGGAAGGTGGACACCTACCTCCGCCTGCTCGCCAAATTCGCCGAGACACATAATGGCGACTTCGACCTCATGCGCCGTGCGCTGACTGACGACAACCGTGACGAAGCGCGCCGCATCGCGCATTCACTGAAAGGCGTCTCGGCCACCCTGGGGGCCAGCGTCATCAACCAGGCCACGATCGCGCTCGAACGGGCCATCCTCGATGGTGCGCCGACGGCTGCGCTGCACCCCCTGATCGACCGCGCCGAAGAGGCCTACCACGCCCTGCACAGCCAGCTTGCCGCAATCCGGGAAAATGCCGGCCCGCCGCCCATCACCATCGACCTGACGGCCGCCCGGGCCCTGCTGCAGGAAATCCGGCACGAACTGGAGTATGGTGAGATGAGCGTCCAGGAACGCGTGCGGACCCATGCCGAAACGCTCAAGCATCTGCTCGGCCAGCGCTTTGGCGAATTCGACGACCTCGTTTCATCCTTCGCTTTCGAGGACGCCCTGTTCCTGCTCGACCAGATCGAGGTCGCCTGACCCGGCCGCCCATGCTCAGCGCGGGCGGCCTGCGTCCAGCCAGTGCAGGATGCCCGCCGCTGCCGCCCGACCGCTCGCCAGGCAGGCTGTAAGCAGGTAGCCACCGGTCGGCGCTTCCCAATCGAGCATCTCGCCGGCACAGAAAACCCCCGGTTTGCCGCGCAGCATCAGGCCCTCGGTCAGCGCCTCGAAACACACCCCACCGGCCGTGCTGATCGCCTCGTCGATCGGGCGGGGTGCGGCGACGGGAACTGGTAGCGCCTTGATCGCGGCGGCCAGCGTGGCCGGCGCGGCCAGGGTTTCCGGTGGGCACAGTTCGCGCAGCAGGGCAGCCTTGACCCCTTCGATGCCAGCCCGCCGGCGCAAGTGATTGGCCAGCGTGTCGCGGCCACGCGGCCGGGCCAGGTCGGCCGCCAGGCGCTCGACCCGGCGCCCCGGGGCGAGGTCGAGCGTCAGTGCGGCCTGGCCGTCGCGCGCCAGGGCATCGCGCAAGGGGGCCGACAGGGCGTAAACCAGCCCCCCCTCGATCCCGCTCGCGGTGATGTTGAATTCACCCTGCCGTGACTGGCCAGCACAGGTGGCAACGACCGGCTTGACCGGGTGGCCGGCAAAACGCGTGCTGAAAAACGACGACCATGCCACATCGAAACCGCAATTGGCCGGTTTGAGCGGCGCCACTGCAATGCCTGCCGCACGCAGCAGCGGCACCCAGGCACCGTCCGATCCCAGCTTGGCCCAACTGCCGCCGCCCAGCGCGAGCAGGGTGGCGGCGGGCTGCACGACGATCTCGCCGTCCGGCGTGGCGAGGCGCAATCCGTCTCCGGACCAGCCCAGCCAGCGGTGCCGAACATGGAAACGCACCCCCTGGCTGCGCAGCCGGTGCAACCAGGCACGCAGCAGCGGCGCGGCCTTCATCCCCGCCGGAAAAACCCGTCCCGACGTGCCGACAAAGGTGTCGATGCCAAGGCCGTGGATCCAGTCGCGTACGGCCGCCGGGCCGAATGCTGCCAGCCAGGGGGCGACCTGCCCGGCGGCTGTGCCGTAGCGGCCGACAAAATCGGGCAGCGGTTCGGAATGCGTGATGTTCATGCCGCCCTTGCCGGCCATCAGGAACTTGCGGCCGACCGAGGGCATGGCGTCATAGACATCGACCGTCACGCCGGGATGCGCCGACAGGACCTCGGCGGCCATCAGCCCGGCCGGCCCCCCACCCACGATGGCGACCGCGGGATGAGTCATCGGCTTGGCCATGAGCTAGCCCTGTGCATCACGGCTGGCCCTTTCGCGTGGCGATGGCGGCCGAGAGTTCGGCCGGCAGGTCCTCCCCTTCGATCGGGAAGACGGTCACGGCGACCTCCGGCTCGGCACCGCCCCCGCCGAGGATGATGCCGCGCAGCGGCGAGATGTCGGAAAAATCGCGCCCGAAGGACAGCGTGATGTGCTCGGTATCGGGCAGCAGGTTGTTGGTCGGATCGAAGTCGACCCAGCCGTATTCGCTGCCCGGCACATAGACCGAAACCCAGGCGTGCGAAGCGTCGGCGCCGATCAGCCGGGGCTTGCCGGGCGGCGGGCGGGTCAGCAGGTAGCCGCTGACATAGCGTGCAGCAAGGCCGAGGGCACGCAGGCAGGCGATCATCAGGTGGGCAAAATCCTGGCAGACGCCGCGCTTTTTTTCGAGCACTTCGAGAACCGGGGTGGAGACCGTGGTCGCCTCCGGATCGAAAGTGAATTCGGTGAAAATCTTGGCCATCAGGGCTTCGACGCAGAGCAGCAGCGGCTTGCCGGGGGGAAAACAATCGGCGGCGTAATGAGCCAGTTCGTGCTTGATGCGAACATGCGGGCTTTCGAACAAAAAGCGGGCGGCGTCGAGGTCG
>OFCW01000316.1_pt1 | contig 13085 bp, 12 predicted proteins | sample 1520951 | NCBI WGS metagenome assembly OFCW01 (sample SAMEA4349680, study PRJEB24078) | microbial mat metagenome | biome: Terrestrial Biome; feature: Habitat; material: Microbial Mat | place: India | collected 2012-06-12 | depth 10 m | reverse complement strand
GGCAAGACGATGGACGAGATCGTGACCTCGGTCAAGCATGTGGCCGACATCATGAGCGAGATCGCCGCGGCCAGCGCGGAACAGAGCAACGGCATCGAGGAAGTCAATCGGGCGATCACGCAGATGGACGAGATGACGCAGCAGAATGCGGCGCTGGTGGAGGAGGCGGCGGCCGCGGCGCAAAGCATGCAGGATCAGGCGGTGAAGCTGGCGCAGGCAGTCTCGGTGTTCAAGCTGAGGGACGGTGTGCAGGCTGCGACCACCGCTCCGGCGCGCGCCACGCCTGCGGCCGTGCCGGCGGCAAGGCTTCCGGCAAAGAGCGGGGCGCCCTCCGGCGGCGGCGCGCTGCGGCCCGCGGCCAAGCCGAAATCGGCTCCGAGCGCGGGCGGGGACGACTGGGAAGAGTTCTGAGCGGGGTACGCGCTGGCCGGACGGCAGGACGGAGAAAAGGCGTGTTTGAAAGGCACGCCTTTTTCCTAATAGGCATGATAATGGGGCTCTATTCTTTTGATGATGCCATGAACCGGACAATCATAATTCCGGACATGGCCTGATCGGGGCAGGGACGCTGTACGGATGCCGGCGGCAGGCTCCGGATGTGGTCGGGATGTGAAACAGGGGAAGCAGTTCGATGGGATGCGGTTCGGCGTGGTGAATTCAGTGAGACAAAACAAGTCGGACACGGCCAAGGAGTTCGAGTTCACCCCGCGCGATTTCGAGCGGGTCCGGGGACTGATCTACAAGCGGGCCGGGATCGCGCTTGCCGAGAGCAAACAGGAGATGGTGTACAGCCGCCTGGCGCGCCGCCTGCGCGCAACCGGCATCCGCTCCTTCGAGGCTTATCTCGATGCGCTGGAAAGCAAGGGGGACGACAATGAATGGGAGGCGTTCACCAATGCGCTCACCACCAACCTGACCTCCTTTTTTCGCGAAGCGCACCACTTCCCGATCCTCGCCGAGCATGTCCGCCACAGGAAGGATCCGGTCTCGATCTGGTGCTGCGCCAGCTCCACCGGCGAGGAACCCTATTCGATCGCGATGACGCTGTGCGAGGCGCTCGGCACGATGACGCCGCAAGCGCATATCATCGCCACCGACATCGACACCAACGTGCTCAATACCGCCTCCAACGGCATCTACGCAATCGACCGGCTGGACAAGATGCCGCCGGAGCGCGCCAAGCGGTTTTTCCTGCGCGGGAAGGGGGCGCAGGAAGGGCTGGTGCGGGTGCGGCCGGAACTGCGGCAGATGGTGACCTTCAAGCAGCTGAATCTGCTGGCCGACAGTTGGCCGATTTCCGGCCCGTTCGACGCGATTTTCTGCCGCAACGTGATGATCTATTTCGACAAGCCGACGCAGAGCAAGATCCTGGCCCGCTTCGTGCCGCTGATGAAGCCGGATGCGCTGCTGTTTGCGGGGCACTCCGAAAATTTTCTGTATGTATCCGATGCGTTCAAGCTGCGCGGCAAGACCGTGTACGAACTGGATCCGCATCCCACCGGAGCGCGCCACGCACTGGCGCGCCGGCTTGAGAAAACACTATGAGCTACGCACTCGAAGAGCATTTTGCGACCAACGTCTACTACGACCGGACCTTCGACTGTGACGCGGCGAAGATCCTGCCGGGCGAGTATTACTACACCTGCAAGGACATGCTGATCGTGACGGTGCTCGGGTCCTGCGTGTCGGCCTGCATCCGCGACCGCGTCACCGGCATCGGCGGCATGAACCACTTCATGCTGCCGGATGGCGGCGGCGACGTCGACAGCCCGGTGTCGGCTTCCATGCGCTACGGCACCTATGCGATGGAAGTGCTGATCAACGATCTGCTGAAGGCCGGCGCGCGCCGGGAAAACCTGGAGGCCAAGGTGTTCGGCGGCGGCAACGTCCTGCGCGGCTTCATCGCAATCAACGTGGGCGAGCGCAATGCGCAGTTCGTGCGCGACTATCTGCGCGCCGAGAACATCCGCATCGTGGCCGAGGACCTGAACGACATCTATCCGCGCAAGGTGTATTTTTTCCCGCGCAGCGGTAAAGTGCTGGTCAAGAAGCTCAAGCAACTCAACAATAATACTTTGGTAAATCGGGAACAGGATTACGCGAGCCGGCTGCAGACCACGCCGGTGGCCGGCGATGTCGAGCTGTTTGGCTGATTCGATGTCGGTGCGGAGAGCGCATCCCGGAAGGCACGCATCATGAAAACGAAAGTGTTGATCGTCGACGACTCGGCCCTGATCCGCAGCGTCATGAGGGAAATCATCGGCAGCCAGCCGGATATGGAAGTGGTCGGCGTCGCGCCCGATCCGATCGTTGCGCGCGAGCTGATCAAGCAGACCAATCCGGACGTGCTGACGCTGGATGTGGAAATGCCGCGCATGGACGGCCTGGATTTCCTCGAAAAGCTGATGCGCCTGCGGCCGATGCCGGTGGTGATGGTGTCCTCGCTGACCGAGCGCGGCTCGGAAATCACGCTGCGCGCGCTGGAGTTGGGCGCGGTCGATTTCGTGACCAAGCCCAAGCTGTCGATCCAGAGCGGCATGCTGGAGTATGCCGAACTGATCGCCGACAAGATCCGGGCGGCGGCCAAGGCGCGCGTCAAGCCGCGCACCGTCGTCCACAGCGACGCCAACAAGGAGGCCGGAACCGAGCTGCCGCTGATCCGCAATCCGCTCACCAGTAGCGAAAAGCTGATCATCATCGGCGCCTCCACCGGCGGCACCGAAGCGATCAAGGAATTCCTGATGCAGATGCCGTCCGACTGCCCCGGCATCCTGATCACGCAGCACATGCCGGAAGGCTTTACGCGTTCGTTTGCGCGCCGCCTGGACAGCCTGTGCAAGATCACCGTGCAGGAGGCCGCCGGCGGCGAGCGCGTCCTGCCCGGCCATGCCTTCATCGCGCCCGGTCATTCCCATCTGCTGCTAGCGCGCAGCGGCGCCAACTACGTGACCCAGCTCGACCAGGGGCCGCCAGTCAACCGTCACCGGCCGTCGGTGGACGTGCTGTTCTCGTCGGCGGCGCGCTGCGCGGGCAAGAACGCGGTCGGCGTGATCCTGACCGGCATGGGCAAGGACGGCGCAGCCGGCATGCTCGAGATGAAAAACGCGGGCGCCTACAATTTCGCGCAGGACGAAGCCTCCTGCGTCGTGTTCGGCATGCCGCGCGAGGCGATCGCGGTCGGCGCCGCGCACGAAGTGGGCGCGCTCAACGCCTTGCCGAGGATGGTGCTGGATTATCTGGCGGCGCACAGCAGCCGCGCGCTGCGGGTGTGACGCCGGGCCGCCGCAGGGGCGCTTGGGGGCGGAATGGAATGTGTCGCGCAACGGCGCCGCGCATTTTCTTCGGAAGATGACTGCCGTTGCCGATGACAAGGTGCATAATAATGCAGGCTTTATTTATACTTGGACCCGGTCGGCCGCACGCCTTTTGCAGCGGGCGTGCGGCTGACACGATAACGCGTTAGAGGATTATTGGAGTAATTCATGGCAGACCCGAAAACGAAATTCTTGATTGTCGACGATTTCTCGACGATGCGTCGTATCGTTCGCAATCTGCTCAAAGAATTGGGGTATTCGAACGTGGACGAAGCGGAAGACGGGGCCATGGCGCTTGCGAAACTCCGGAGCGAGCAGTTCGATTTCGTCATCACCGACTGGAACATGCCGGTGATGGACGGACTGACGATGCTGCAGAACATACGTGCCGACGCCGCGTTGTCCAAGATTCCGGTGCTGATGGTGACCGCCGAAGCGAAGAAGGAAAACATCATCGCGGCTGCGCAGGCGGGCGCCAACGGCTATGTGGTGAAACCGTTTACCGCGGCCACGCTCGACGAAAAGCTCTCGAAGATCTTCGAGAAGATGGAAGCGGGAGGCTGACATGGGGCAGCCGCGCCAGCCGGCCGGAGGAGAATCGGGCGCAGCATTGCAGCCGGGTGGCGGCGCGCAGGAGGAAGTCCTGGCGCGCATCGGCCAGATGACCCGCGCGCTGCACGAGAACCTGCGCGCGCTGGGTTTCGACAAGCTGATTGAAAAGGCGGCGCATGAAATGCCGACGGCGCGCGATCGCCTCAGCTATGTCGCCCGCATGACGGAGCAGGCCGCGCAGCGCGTGCTCAATGCCACCGACGTCGCCACTCCCCTGCAGGAGGGCATGGATGCGGGTGCGGAAAACCTGGCTGCGGAGTGGCGTGCGCTGCTGCAGAGCCCGGACGCGGACCAGCGCTATCGCGCAATGGCCGAACAGACCTTGTCCTTCCTGGAACAGGTCAGGGGCGATGCCGGCGCCACCAAGCAGCAGCTGCTGACCATCATGATGGCGCAGGATTTTCAGGATCTGACCGGGCAGGTGATCAAGAAGGTGACCGAGCTGGCGCACGGCATCGAGCAGCAGCTGGTGCAGTTGCTGCTGGATTACGCGCCGCCGGAAATCCGGCGCGACGCCGGCTCCGGCTTGCTGAACGGGCCGCAGATCAACCCCGAGGGGAATCCGGACGTGGTGGCGGACCAGGAGCAGGTGGACGAGCTGCTCGACAGCCTGGGTTTCTAGGGTGCAGAACATTGCAGCTGCGGTAGCGCGGGCTGCGAACCATAGTTTTATTGAGAGCCATGCAAGAAGAGAAATTCATCGTCCGCGAGCCCCTGCTCGACGCGCAGGAGCGCGTTCTCGGCTATGAGCTCGGATGGCAGCGCGCGGACGGCGCCGGCTCGCGGGTGGAGGTGGACGACATCCGCCTGCTGGTCGATTTGATCGCCGCGCAGGCCGACGATGCGGATTCCGGCGCGCTGCTGGGAGATCAGCTGCTGTTCCTGGAGGCGCCCGCCGCACTGTTGAAGGAACAGGCGTTTTCCGTACTCCCGAAGAAGCAGACGGTGCTGGCGGTGCGCGCCGGCGAGCTGACGGACGGGGAAAACGTCCAGGCGCTCAAGGCGTTGCGCGCGCAGGGATATGGCATTTCGCTGCGCGAAGCCGATCCCGCAACCGTCGACAAGGGCTTGCTGTCCCTCGTCGCGCATGTCGAGATCCCGGCCGCGGCCGCCGATTTCGCCGAACGGGTGCGGCAGTGGCGGGCGCTTGATCTTCCTGCGCTGGCGCTGATCGCGCGCGGCCTGGGAGGCTGGGCGGAGTACGACTTGTGTGCCTCGATGGGATTGCAGGCGTTCGCCGGCACGCTTTACCTGGAGCCGCGTCAGGGCGGCCGTCCCAGGGAGCTCAATCCCGCGCAGACCATGATCCTGCGGCTGATGGACATGGTGAAGAGGGGTGTCGACGTCAAGCAGCTCGAAAGCGTGCTGAAGCATGATGCCGCGATCTCCTACAAGCTGCTGCGTTACATTAATTCGGCCGGCTTCGGCCTCGGCTGCGAAATCCAGTCGCTCAAGCATGCGGTGACCCTGCTGGGCTATTCGCCCCTGTACCGCTGGCTGGCGCTGCTGCTGGCGACCGCCACCACCACCGGCTATTCCCCGGTGCTGATGCAGACGGCGGTGATCCGCGGGCGCTTTGCCGAGCTGCTCGGCCACGGCTTCCTGCCCAAGAGCGAGGCGGAAAACCTGTTCGTGGTCGGCATGTTTTCCTTGCTGGACCGCTTGCTGGGAGCGCCGATGGAAGCGGTATTGGAGAAAATCCAGCTGTCTGACGCGGTATCCGAAGCCTTGCTCACCAGGCAAGGCATCTATGGCCCATTCATCGCCCTGGCCGAGGCGTGCGAGTCGCATGCCGCCGATATCGCGTCCATGGCCGGCGCGCTGTGCATCAGCCCCCTGCAGGTGAATCAGGCGCATCTGTCCGCGCTGGCCTGGGCGCAGAGCCTGCATTTGTAAAACATCTGCTCCATCACCTCCCGCGGCAAGGAATAGCGGGAGGTTTTCTCGGCTATTCCCTCGATAGTATTGCTGCCTTCTGGCCAATAATCGTGCCTGATGGTCCCCCAGTGTTTCAATTTTGGCGCTGGGGCGATCCGGACAGGAGTCGGCGATGGCCGAAGACAGCGATCTCGAAAGAACAGAACCAGCGTCGCCCCGGCGACTTGAACAGGCGCGCGAAGAAGGCGATGTGCCGCGCTCGCGCGAGCTCGCCACGTGCACGGTTCTGCTCGCTGCCGGGATGGGCTTCTGGATATTGGGCGACAACCTGGTCGCGCGCATCAGCCGCATGCTCGTGTCGGGGCTTTCGTTCGAGCGCGAGCAGGCGTTCGATTTCAATCTGCTTGTCACGCGCCTGGCGGCGGACATCTTCGACCTGCTGGTGGGGCTTGCGCCGCTGGCGGCCTTGCTGATGATCGTGGCGGCGGTCTCGCCTATCCTGATCGGCGGCTGGCTGTTCAGCGGCAAGGCGCTGCAGCCGAACTTCGGCCGTCTCAACCCGATGAAGGGGCTGAGCAACCTCGTTTCCGCGCATGCCGGCATGGAGCTGCTGAAGTCGATCGCCAAGTCGCTCCTGGTCGGCACGGTGTCCTGGCTGGTGATCTCCAGCCAGATCGATTCGGTGCTCGCGCTGACGTTGGACCCGCCGAAGACGGGCGGGCCGCATCTGGGCCACCTGATGCTGACCGGCTTTCTGACGATCGTCGGCAGCCTGGTGGTGATTGCAATGATCGATGTGCCTTACCAGCTCTGGCATTACGCCAACAAGCTGAAGATGACGCGCGAGGAAGTGCGGCAGGAAGCCAAGGAATCCGACGGCGACCCGCACATCAAGGCCAAGATTCGCCAGATGCAGCGCGAGATGGCCAAGCGCCGCATGATGGCCGAAGTGCCGAAGGCGGACGTGGTGGTGACCAACCCGACGCACTACGCGGTGGCGCTGAAGTACACGGACGGCAAGATGCGCGCGCCGAAGGTGGTCGCCAAGGGCGCCGACGAGGTCGCGGCCAAGATCCGCGAGCTGGCCGCCGAGCACAATGTGCCGCTGCTGGAAGCGCCGCCGCTCGCGCGTGCGCTGTACACCCATACCGACCTGGGCGACGAGATTCCGGAAGGCCTGTACACGGCGGTGGCCGAAGTGCTGGCCTACGTGTTCCAGCTGCGCCTCTACAAGGAGCGCGGCGGCGTGCGTCCGCAAGCGCCGGACGACCTCGACGTGCCTGCGCAGCTCGACCCGCTCAATCCGGCCGCGCAGAAGAAAACAGATAATGGGTTGATGCAATGAACAGCTTGAGACTGCCGGCCTGGCTATCCGGACAATCGAGCAGGACGTTTGCGGCGCCTGCCCTCATCGTCATGATCCTGGCGATGATGGTGCTGCCGCTGCCGGCGTTCGTGCTCGACATTCTTTTCAGCTTCAATATCGCGCTGTCGATCATCGTGCTGCTGACCAGCCTGTATACGGTCAAGCCGCTCGATTTCATGGCGTTTCCGATGGTGCTGCTGGTGAGCACCATGCTGCGCCTGTCGCTCAACGTCGCCTCCACCCGCGTGGTGCTGACCGAAGGCCATGCCGGCCCAGACGCCGCCGGCAAGGTGATCGAGGCCTTCGGCCACTTCCTGATCGGCGGCAATTTTGCGGTCGGTATCGTCGTGTTCGTGATCCTGACCATCATTAACTTCGTCGTGGTGACCAAGGGCGCCGGACGTATCGCCGAAGTCGGCGCGCGTTTCGCCCTGGATGCGATGCCCGGCAAGCAGATGGCGATCGACGCCGACCTCAACGCCGGCCTGATCGGCGAGCAGGAAGCGCGCCGCCGCCGCACCGAGGTCGGCCAGGAGGCCGAGTTCTACGGCGCGATGGACGGCGCTAGCAAATACGTGCGCGGCGACGCGGTCGCCGGCATCATGGTCACCATCATCAATATCGTGGGCGGCCTGGTGGTCGGCATGGTGCAGCACGACCTCGATTTCTCGCAGGCGCTGAAGAACTACACGCTGCTGGCCATCGGCGACGGCCTGGTGGCGCAGATTCCGTCGCTGATCATCTCGCTCGCCGCCGGCGCGGTGGTGTCGCGCGTGGCCAGCGAGCAGGACATCGGCGGCCAGCTGATGGGCCAGCTGTTCGCCAAGCCGCAGGTGTTGTATATCACCGCCGGCATCATCGGCGGCATGGGCATCATTCCCGGCATGCCGCATCTGGCTTTTTTGCTGCTGGCCGCCGCGCTCGGCGGCGCCGGCCATGCCTTGAGCCAGCGCGCCAAAAAGGCCGAGGTCCAGCAGCCCGAACCGGCGGCCGCGGTGGCGCCGCCGGAAGTGGAAGAGGCGACCTGGCAGGATATCGTCCCGGTCGACACCCTGGGCCTGGAAGTCGGCTATCGCCTCATTCCTCAGGTCGACAAGTCGCAGGGCGGCGAGCTGCTGCGGCGGATCAAGGGCATCCGGAAAAAATTCGCGCAGGAAGTGGGCTTCCTGCCGCCGTCGGTGCACATCCGCGACAACCTGGAGCTGCGTCCGTCCGCCTACCGCATCACCTTGAAAGGCGTGGAAGTCGGCAGCGGCGAGGCGCACATCGGCCAGTACCTGGCCATTAATCCCGGCATGGTGAGCGGCACCCTGCCGGGCCCGGCCACCACCGATCCGGCGTTCGGCCTGCCGGCGGTCTGGATCGACAGCGGCATGCGTGAACAGGCGCAGGCGATGGGCTACACCGTGGTCGATGCCGGCACCGTCATCGCCACCCACCTCAATCACGTGATCACCATGCATGCGGCCGAGCTTCTCGGCCGCCAGGAAGTGCAGCAGCTGCTGGACCACATCGGCAAGGAGTCGCCCAAGCTGGTGGAAGACCTGGTGCCGAAGCTCATTCCGCTGGCGACCCTGCAGAAGGTCTTGCAGAACCTGTTGTCGGAAGGCGTGCATATCCGCGACATGCGCACCATCATCGAAACGCTGGCCGAGCATGCCCCGCATAGCCAGGATGCGACAGATCTCACGTCGATGGTGCGCATCGCGCTGGGCCGTGCTATCGTCCAGCAGATTTTCCCGTCGACCAATGAATTGTCGGTGATGGCGCTCGACAGCCGCCTGGAGAGACTCTTGATGCAGGCCATGCAGTCGGGCGGTGCGGAAGGCGCCATGGAGCCGGGCCTGGCGGACACCCTGCTGGCGCAGACCGAACAGGCCGTGCGCCAGCAGGAGCAGATGGGAATGACGCCGGTGCTGCTGGTGCCGGCGCCGCTGCGTGCCTCGCTGTCGCGCTTCCTGCGCCGCGCGCTGCCGCAATTGAAGGTGTTGTCGCATGCGGAACTACCCGATTCGAAGACTATTAGAGTTACCAGCCTAGTTGGAGGGCAAGCATGAACGTCAAAAAATTCCTTGCGAGTACTTCGCGTGAGGCCTGGCGCCTGGTTCGCGAAGCGCTGGGACCGGACGCTGTGATCCTGTCCAATCGCACGGTCGACGGCAAGGTCGAAATTCTGGCGTTGCCGATGGAAGACATGTCTTCGCTCGCGGAACCGGCTGTGGAAAAGAAGCCGATTTCGGAATCCACGCTGGCGGCGTTTTCCGGACCGAAGTATCGCGCCGGGCAAGTCGAGCCGCAGGCTCCCGCTCCCAGGCCGGCGGCAGCGCGTTCGCCGGTCCAGGTCGAACCGCCTGTCGCGCCGGCCGATCGGCCGGTGCCGCGCGCGGCTGCGGCCGCCGAACCGCCGCCCGCGGCTGCGCCGCAGATCAAGGAAGCCGCCGCCATCGAGCTGGCGGAAGTCATGAGCGAGATCCGCACCGAAGTCATGGGCGAGATCCGCTCGATGCGCGGCATGCTGGAAGAGCAGCTGGCCGAAATCGCCTGGAGCGGCCAGGCGCACCGCGCGCCGCACAAGACCATGGCCTTGCGCGAGATGCTGTCGGCCGGCTTTTCGGCCAGCCTGGCGCGCCTCTTGGCCGAGAAACTGCCGGCGTCCGAAAAGCCGGAAGAGGCGATGAACTGGATCAGGATGGTATTGGGACGCAACCTGCCGGTGATGGACAACGAGCGCGAGCTCCTGGAAAAGGGCGGCGTCTATGCGCTGGTCGGCCCGACCGGCGTGGGCAAGACCACCACCACCGCCAAGCTGGCGGCGCGCTGCGTGATGAAGCACGGCGCCGGCCAGCTGGCCCTGATCACCACCGACGGCTATCGTATCGGCGCCTATGAGCAGCTGCGCATCTACGGCAAGATCCTCGGCGTGATGGTGCATTCGGTGAAGGACGAGACCGACCTGCGCATTGCGCTCGACGAGCTCAAGAACAAGCATATCGTGCTGATCGACACCGTCGGCGTCGGCCAGCGCGACAAGATGGTGGCCGAGCAGGTGGCGATGCTGCAGGGCGCCGGCACCGAGGTCAGGCGCCTGCTGTGCATGTCGGCCACGGCCACCGGCGAAACGCTCAACGAAGTGGTGCGTTCCTATCTCGGCGGCGGGCTGGCCGGCTGCATCATCACCAAGCTCGACGAGGCCGCCACCATCGGCAACATCCTCGACGTGGTGATCCGCCAGAAGCTGAAGGTGTACTACGTGGCGAACGGCCAGCGCGTGCCGGAGGACCTGCACGTGGTCAACCGCAATTATCTGGTCGACCGCGCGTTCAAGCTCAAGCGCGAGACGGCGGCCTTTCAACTGAGGGACGAGGAGCTGCCGCTTGTCGTCGCAAATTCGGCGCGCGCCATGAAAGACAAGGCCCTGCGCGAGGTGAAAGTTGGCTAATTTCGATCAGGCGGAAGGGCTGCGGCGCATGCTCGCCGGAGTCCGGACGCGGATATATACCTTTTTGTCGGCGACCTCCGGCGAGGAAAAGGGCGCCATGCTGGTCAACCTGGCGGCGTCGCTTGCCCAGACCGGCAGCGACGTGCTGGTGCTCGATGCGTGTACCGCCTCGGAGGGCGTCTCCTCCCGGCTGCAGGCCAACGGCGCGACGCTGCAGCAGGTGGCGGCGCAGGAGCGCGCGCTGGATGAAGTGGTGCAGGTGGTGCCCGAGGGTTTCGGCGTGGCGGCGCTGATGCGCGGGGCGCAGCGCGCGGCCCTCTCCGAGCCGAAACAGGTGCAGCGCCTGTCCAACGTGTTCGACATGGTGGCGGCCCAGGCCGACATCGTGGTGGTCGACGCGGAATTGGGCAGCGACGATCTGTTCCCGCTGCCGGCGCTGGGCAACGGCGAGATCGTGGTGCAGGTGTCGACCAGGCCGGAGTCGATCACCACCGCCTATTCCCTCATCAAGCGCCTCAACAACCAGCTGGGGCGGCGGCCGTGCGGCGTGCTGGTGACCGGCGCGTCGGAAAAGGAAGCCCAGGTGGTGTACCAGAACATGGCGCTGGCGGCCAGCCGTTATCTCGCGGTCAAGTTGTGCTCGCTGGGATCGGTGCCGGCCGACGAGCATCTGTCGCGCGCGGCGCGCCTGCGGCGCTCGGTGGTCGACGCCTTTCCGATGGCCGGCGCATCGGTCGCCTTCCGGCGCCTGGCCGGCAAGTTCGCGCCCTCGGAGGCGCCGATCGGGGAACTGCATGACCTTTCCGCCAGCGGCGCCAACTACTGAGGCGGCACCGCACCATGCGCGCCTGCACGCCGCGCGATTACGCATGACAGTCAATACCATGTACACCGTTAGTGGAAAAACAGACAAGAACGCCTTGCTGGCGAGTCACGCAACGCTGGTCAAGCGTCTGGCGCATCAAATGATGGCCAAGCTGCCGCCGAGCGTGGACGTCGACGACCTGATCCAGGCCGGGATGATGGGGCTGCTCGATGCCATCAACCGCTATGAAGACACGCACGGCGCGCAGTTCGAAACCTATGCGGTGCAGCGCATCCGCGGCGCCATGCTGGACGAGCTGCGCAGCAGCGACTGGCTGCCGCGCAGCATACGCCAGAACATGCGCAAGATCGAGGTGGCGATCAACACGCTGCAGCAAAGGCTGGGGCGCTCTCCGGCCGAGGCGGAGATCGCGGCGGAACTCAAGATCTCGCTGGCCGAATACCAGGAAATGCTCAATGACGGCAGCGGCCATCAGCTGATCTACTATGAAGACTTTCACGAGACCGAGGGCAACGAGAACTTCCTTGACCGCCATGTGATCGATGAAGAGGGCGATCCATTGCGCGCCCTGCTGGACACCGCGTTTCGTTCCGCGGTCATCGAGGCGATCGAGGCATTGCCCGAGCGCGAAAAAATCCTGTTGAGCCTGTACTACGAGCAGGAATTGAACCTGAAGGAAATCGGCGCCGTGATGGGCGTGTCGGAGTCGCGCGTGTGCCAGTTGCATAGCCAGGCGATGGCGCGCCTGCGCGCCAGGCTGAAGGAGCAGGCGTGGACTGGGCGAGCGTAGCGGGACTTGCGCTGGCGCTGGCCGGCATCCTGGCCGGCCAGCTGCTGGAGGGCGGCCACATCGCTTCGCTGATCCAGCCGGCGGCCGCGGCGGTGGTGGTGGTCGGCACCTGCGGCGCGGTGCTGCTGCAAAGCGGGATGCCGGTGTTCCTGCGCGGCGTGAAGATGGCGCGCTGGGTCTTTTCGCCGCCGGTGGACAATCATTCCGTCGCGTCGATGGATATCCTCGCCTGGAGCGCGACCGCGCGGCGCGAGGGGCTGCTGAGCCTGGAACGCGTGCTGCCGACGGTGCAGGATCAGTTCATGGCGACCGCGCTGCGGCTGATGGTCGACGGCATGGATCCGGTGAAGATGCGGGAAATCCTCGACATCGAAATCTCGTCCTACGAGCGCAGCGAGCGCCAGGCGGCGAAGATCTGGGAGGCGGCCGGCGGCTATGCGCCGACCATCGGCATCCTCGGCGCCGTGCTGGGGCTGATCCATGTGATGGAAAACCTGACCGACCCGGGCAAGCTTGGCAGCGGCATCGCGGTGGCCTTCGTCGCCACCATCTATGGCGTCGGCCTCGCCAACCTGGTTTTCCTGCCGATTTCCAACAAACTCAAGACGATCATTGCGCGCGAGGTTGCCCGGCGCGAGATGCTGGCCGAGGTGTTTTCCAGCATTGCCAGCGGCGACAATCCGCGGGTGGTCCAGGAGCGTCTGACCGCTTATCGTTAGGGCCTGCCATCAATTAGTTTGGGAGATGCGTTCATCCCAAAACGCGTGATACGGGTGGTGCGTGGCGACGCAAAGGCTGGGTGCCTTTGCTAGGGCGTGTCACCAATTGCATCTCCCGAAGCAATTGGTGACACGCCCTAG
>OFCW01000315.1_pt1 | contig 13105 bp, 10 predicted proteins | sample 1520951 | NCBI WGS metagenome assembly OFCW01 (sample SAMEA4349680, study PRJEB24078) | microbial mat metagenome | biome: Terrestrial Biome; feature: Habitat; material: Microbial Mat | place: India | collected 2012-06-12 | depth 10 m | reverse complement strand
CGGCGGAGAAACCGATACCGGCCAGCAGGGCCAGCACCAGGGACTTCTTGGCGATGTTTTTGATCATTGTTTTCCCTCATTGAAGAAAATTTCGGAAATTTCTTAACCCGTACCAAGGCCCAGTCACTGCCTGTGGCGGAATTCCAGAACATTCTGCCATAGCGCCAAGGCAGATTCCAAGTCATTTTGGTTGTCGATTTGCAAGGTTTTGTTGTCTACGCAACACTTTCCGGCCACCCAGACGTGGGTGACGTTTTCCCGGCCGGCAACGTTGACGAGGTGGGCGAGCGGGTCGAAGCAGGGGCGGCTTTCCGGGTCGCCGAGGCTGACGGCGCAGAGGTCGGCCTGCTTGCCCGGGCCGAGTGAGCCGATCTCGCCGGCCAGGCCCAGCGCGCTGGCGGCGCCGAGGGTGGCCATGTGCAGTACTTCGCTGGCTGGCAGGGCACTGGCGTCTCCGCTCGTTCCCTTGGCGAGCAGGGCGGCGAGGCGCATTTCGCCGAGCAGGTCGAGGCGGTTGTTGCTCGCCGCGCCATCGGTGCCGAGGCCGATAGGGATGCCCGCCTGTCGCATTTGCGCCACAGGCGCAAAGCCGCTGGCCAGCTTCAGGTTTGACGTGGGGCAATGGGCGATGTGGCTGCCGGTGCTGGCGAGCAGTTCGATTTCGGCTGGTTCGAGATGTACGGCGTGTACGCCGATGAAGTTGGGACCCAGCAAGTCGAGGTCGTGCAGACGGGCCAGCGGGCGCTGCCCATGTTGTTTCAGGCTGTCGGCGATCTCCTGGCGCGTCTCGTGGATGTGGCAGTGGATCGGGAGGTTGAGCTGTTCCGAGAGCGTCAGGATGTGCTCGAAAGTGTCGTCGGAGACGGTGTAAGGGGCGTGGGGGGCCAGGCAGAATCGAATCAGGTTGTGGTCGTGCCATTGCTCGCGGACAGCGAGGCCTTTGGTTAGGTAATCCTCGGCGTCGCTGGCGAACGGCGTCGGGAATTCCAGGGCCGTGATGCCCAGTGTGGCGCGCATGCCCATCTCCGAAGCGGCACGGGCGGCGGCGTCGGGATAGAAATACATGTCATTGAAGCAGGTGATGCCGCCCTTCAGCATTTCGGCGCAGGCCAGGCGGGTGCCGTCATAAACGAATTGGGTCGACAGGTGGGTGCTTTCGGTCGGCCAGATGTGCCTTTGCAGCCATTCCATCAGCGGCAGGTCGTCGGCAATGCCGCGTAGCAGGCTCATCGCGGCGTGGGTGTGCAGGTTGATCAGACCGGGAATCAGGATGTGGTCCGGCAGGACGTGCAGGGTACGCGGCGAGTAACGGGGGCGGGCTTCGCCGGCTGGCAGGATGGCCTTGATCCGGCCCTTGTCGATGGCGACGGCATGGTTTTTGAGCACCGTCTCGGATTCGACCGTGGCAACCCAGCGGGCTTCGATCAGGAGGTCGATCACTTCGGGTGTGTTTGTCATGGAAATCGGCATCTGTCCGTTGAATGCGGCATGTTAAAATAACAAATTACGCTCGATTCAACCAATAAAGCGCCGTCACGGCGGCGCGGATGTGAGACATGGACCAATTCGCCAAAGAAACACTGCCGATCAGCCTCGAAGACGAGATGCGGCGTTCCTACCTCGATTACGCGATGAGCGTGATCGTTGGCCGGGCCCTGCCGGATGCGCGTGACGGCCTGAAGCCGGTGCATCGTCGCGTCCTGTACGCGATGCACGAGACGAACAACGTCTGGAACCGTCCCTTCGTCAAGTGTGCCCGCGTCGTCGGTGAGGTCATGGGTAAGTACCATCCGCATGGTGATTCGGCGATTTACGACACGTTGGTCCGCATGGCGCAGGATTTCTCGCTGCGCTACACGCTGGTCGATGGTCAGGGCAACTTCGGCTCGATCGACGGCGATAATGCCGCCGCGATGCGTTACACCGAGTGCCGCCTGGAACGTATCGCGTCCGACCTGACGGCCGATATCGACAAGGAAACGGTCGATTTCGAACCGAACTACGACGGCAAGGAGCTTGAGCCCTCCGTTCTGCCAACCCGCATTCCGAACCTGCTGATCAACGGTTCAGCCGGTATCGCGGTGGGTATGGCGACCAATATTCCGCCGCACAACTTGAACGAGGTGGTCGCCGGCTGTCTGGCGCTGCTGGAAAATCCGGCGATCTCGATCGACGAGCTGATTGAGCTGATCCCGGCGCCGGACTTTCCGACGGCCGGTCTGATCTACGGTGTGATGGGCGTGCGCGAAGGCTACAAGACCGGCCGCGGTCGCGTCGTCATGCGGGCCCGGACCCACTTCGAGGATATTGGCAAGGGTGACCGCCAGGCGCTGATCGTCGACGAGATTCCGTATCAGGTGAACAAGAAGTCGCTGATCGAGAAGATCGCCGAGCTGGTCAATGAGAAGAAGATCGAGGGCATTTCCGATATTCGCGACGAGTCCGACAAATCGGGCATGCGCATCGTCATCGAGCTCAAGCGCGGTGAAGTCGGCGAGGTCATCCTCAACAACCTGTACAAGCAGACGCAGCTGCAGGATACCTTTGGTATGAACATGGTGGCGCTGGTCGATGGCCAGCCGCGTTTGCTCAACCTCAAGCAGGCGCTGGAGTGCTTCCTGTCGCACCGCCGCGAGGTCGTCACCCGCCGTACCGTTTTCGAACTACGTAAGGCGCGCGAACGTGGCCACATCCTGGAAGGTCTGGCCGTCGCGCTGTCCAACGTCGATGAAATCATCGCCCTGATCAAGGCCGCGCCGACGCCGGCCGACGCCAAGGTCGGGCTGATGGGGCGCACCTGGCGCAGTCCGGTGGTCGAGGAGATGCTGGCCCGGGCGGCCTCCGATGCGTCGCGGCCGGATGGCTTGCTGCCGGAGTTCGGCCTGTCGGCGCAGGGTTATCGCCTGTCCGACGTCCAGGCCCAGGCCATCCTGGAGCTGCGCCTGCAGCGCCTGACCGGTCTGGAGCAGGACAAGATCGTCGGCGAGTACAAGGAAGTCATGGACAAGATCGTCGACCTGCTCGACATCCTCGCCAGGCCGGAGCGCATTACGGCGATCATTGCCGATGAGCTGAACGCCGTGCGCGAGCAATACGGTGATGCACGCAAGTCCGAGATCGTGCTGCATACGCAGGAACTGGGCATCGAAGACCTGATCACGCCGACCGACATGGTGGTCACGCTGTCGCACGGCGGTTACATCAAGGCGCAGCCGCTCGCCGACTATCGTGCCCAGAAGCGTGGCGGGCGCGGCAAGCAGGCAGCGGCGATCAAGGATGAGGATTTCATCGACCATCTCTTCGTTGCCAATACGCATGACTACATCCTGTGCTTCTCGAATCGTGGCCGCTGTTACTGGCTCAAGGTTTACGAAGCGCCGCAGGGCAGCCGGGCCAGCCGTGGCAAGCCGATCGTCAATCTTTTCCCGCTCGAAGAGGGCGAGAAGATCAATGCGGTGCTGCCGGTCAAGGAATTTGCTGACGACAAGTTCATCTTCATGGCCACCCGCGACGGTACGGTCAAGAAAACACCGCTGTCCGATTTCTCCAACCCACGCAAGGCCGGCATCATCGCCGTCGACCTGCTGGACGATGACTACCTGATCGGTGTCGAGCTGACCACCGGGCGGAGCGATATCGTGCTCGTCTCGGATGCCGGCAAGGCGGTCTGGTTCGATGAGGAGGATGTCCGTCCGATGGGCCGGGGGGCACGCGGCGTACGCGGCATGAAGCTGCAGGAAGGCCAGAAGGTGATCTCGCTGCTGGTTGCCGAGAGCGACCAGCAGACGGTGCTGGTCGCCACCGAAAACGGTTACGGCAAGCGCACGGTGCTCGCGGATTTCCGCCATTCCGGACGGGGCACCCAGGGCGTCAAGGCGATTGCCGATTCCGAGCGTAATGGCGCGGTGATCGGCGCCAAGCTGGTCGACGACAACGACGAGGTGATGCTGATCACCACCGGCGGCGTGCTGATTCGCACCCGTGTTTCGGAAATCCGGGGCATGGGACGGGCAACGCAGGGCGTCACGCTGATTTCGCTGGACGAGGGCGAGAAGCTGGCCGGTCTGGAAAAGGTGGCCGAGTCGGTCGCCGAGAACGACAATGAAGGCGAGGCGCCGCCCGCCGCGGACAACCCGGCGGACGGGGCGGGCGCCGACAACGAAGGCGGAGAGGCTTGAATGACCCGTATCCATAATTTCAGCGCCGGCCCGGCGGCCTTGCCGGAAGAGGTTCTCAAGCAGGCTCAGGAAGAATTGCTCGACTGGCATGGCGCTGGTTGCAGCGTGATGGAGATGAGCCATCGCGGCAAGGAGTTCACCAGCATCATCGAACAGGCCGAAACTGACCTGCGCGACTTGATGGGGATCCCCGAACCGTACAAGGTGCTCTTCCTGCAGGGCGGGGCAACACAGCAGTTCGCGCAGATTCCGATGAACCTGCTGGCCGGCCGCTCGGCCGACTACATCGTGACCGGCTCGTGGTCGAAGAAGGCCTTCAAGGAAGCGCAGCGCATCGGCAACGTCCGTTGCGCCGCGACGACCGAAGCGAGCAACTTCACCCGCCTGCCGGTGGCCGAGGAGATCCAGCTCGATCCCTTTGCCGCTTACCTGCATGTGTGTACCAACGAGACGATCCACGGCGTCGAGATTCCGGCAGAGCGCATCGCCGATACCGGCGTGCCTCTGGTCGCCGACATGTCCTCGCACATCCTGTCGCGTCCGGTGCCGGTCGAGAAATTCGGCCTGATCTATGCCGGGGCGCAAAAGAATATCGGCCCCTCCGGTGTCACGCTGGTCATCATTCATCGCGACCTGCTGGGCATGGCGCCGCTGACCATTCCGACCGTGATGGATTACGCGGTGATGGCCGAAAACGGTTCGATGCTCAATACGCCGCCGACTTACGGCATCTACATCGCCGGCCTGGTGTTCCAGTGGCTGAAGCGGCAGGGCGGCCTGGAGGGCATGGCCCGGGTCAATGCCGAAAAGGCGCGCCTCCTGTACGCATGCATCGACCAGTCCGGCGGTTTTTACCGGAACCCGGTCGATCCGGACTGTCGTTCGACGATGAACGTGCCTTTCGTCCTGGCTGACCCTGATCTGGAGGCCAAGTTCCTGACCGAATCCAGGGCGGCCGGCCTCGCTTCCCTGAAGGGGCATAAATCGGTCGGCGGCATGCGCGCCTCGATCTACAACGCGGTCTCCCTGGAGTCGGTGCAGGCGCTGGTCGACTTCATGAACGAGTTCGCCAGACGCTACGGATAAAACGATGAGTGACGATCTGCAAAAGGCCCTGGCGGGTGTCCGTGCCGACATTGATCGCATCGATGGCGAGCTGCTCAAGCTGCTCAACGAACGGGCCCGATGTGCCCAGCGCGTTGGTGCGATCAAGGCGCAACATGGCGATGCAGGTTACATCTACCGTCCCGAGCGCGAGGCACAGGTCCTGCGCCGCTTGCAGGAAAGCAATCCCGGACCGCTGGCGAACGAGAACATCACCTTCTTTTTCCGCGAAGTGATGTCGGCCTGTCTGTCGCTCGAAGAGCCGCTCGGCATTGCCTTCCTCGGCCCGCTCGGGACTTTTTCCGAATCAGCGGCGACCAAGCATTTCGGCCACGCCGCCCGCCTGCTGCCGCAAGCTTCGATTGACGATGTTTTCCGCGAAGTCGAGGCGGGGCACGCTCATTACGCCGTGGTGCCGGTCGAGAATTCGACCGAGGGGGCGGTTGGCCGGACGATGGATCTGCTGCTCTCCACCCCGCTCAGGATTTGCGGGGAGGTCGTGCTGCGTATCCACCAGAACCTGTTGTCCCGCGAAACCGATTTCAGCCGGATCACCAAGGTCTACTCGCACGCCCAGTCGCTGGCCCAGTGCCACGAATGGCTGAACCGGATGCTGCCCAACGCCCAGCGCATCTCGGTCGGCAGCAACGCCCAGGCCGCCCAGAAAGCCGCCGAGGAGCCCGGTACGGCCGCCATTGCCGGCGAGGCCGCCGCTGCCCGCTACGAGTTGCCCAGGTTGGTCGAGAACATCGAGGACGAGCCGAACAACACCACGCGCTTCCTCGTCCTCGGCAAGCACGATGCCGGCCCCTCGGGGCGTGACAAGACCTCGCTGATCATGTCCGCGCCCAACCGCACCGGCGCCCTGCATGAGCTGTTGCAGCCGCTGTCTGCCGCCGGTGTTTCGATGTGCCGCCTGGAGTCCCGGCCGGCCCGCAACGCATTGTGGGAATACGTGTTCTATGTCGATATCGAAGGCCATCGGGATGAACCGGCGATCAAGGCTGCACTCGACAAGCTGGCTGCCTCCGCTGCCTACCTGAAAATTCTCGGCTCCTACCCGGTCGCCGTTTACTGAGGATTGTCCATGAGTCTTGCCGCGCAAGCCCTTTCCTACGTTCGTGCCATTTCCCCCTATCAGCCGGGCAAGCCGATCACCGAACTGGCCCGTGAGATGGGAATTCCCGTTGACCGCATCGTCAAGCTGGCTTCCAACGAAAACCCCTTGGGCATGAGCCCGAAGGCCCGTCAGGCAGTTGAGCAGGCAATCGGCGGTGTCGAGCGCTACCCGGACCAGTTCGACCTCATCGCCAAGCTTGCCGAACGGTGTGGCGTTGCCCCGCATCAGGTCGTGCTGGGTAACGGCTCGAATGACGTCCTCGATCTGGTGGCCCGGGTTTTCCTGGCGCCCGGCCGTTCCGCCGTGTTCGCCCAGCATGCCTTCGCCGTCTACCCCCTGGCCACGCTGTCCACCGGTGCCGAACTGATCGCCACGCCGGCCAAGAACTATGGCCATGACCTTGCCGCCATGCGCGCGGCCATCCGCCCGGACACGCGCATCGTCTGGATCGCCAATCCGAACAATCCGACCGGCAATTTCCTGCCGTATGCCGAGGTGCGCGCCTTCCTCGAAAGTGTCCCCAAGGATGTCGTCGTCGTCCTCGACGAGGCCTACAACGAGTACATCCCGGCTGACGAGCGCATCGATACGGCAACCTGGCTCGCCGACTTCCCGAACCTGCTCATCTGCCGGACCTTCTCCAAGATCTACGGCCTGGCCGGCTTGCGTGTCGGCTACGGCCTGGCTTCGCCCGAGGTGGCCGATCTGATGAACCGCGTACGTCAGCCGTTCAACGTCAACAACCTGGCCTTGGCGGGAGCCCTGGCCGCCCTCGATGACCATGACTTCCTCGCTGCCAGCCATGAATTGAATCGCCGCGGCATGGCGCAACTGGTTGCTGCCTTCGAGCGTCTGGGGCTGGAATACATTCCTTCCTGCGGCAATTTCGTCACCTTCCGCGCGGGCGATGCTGCGGCGGTCAACCAGAAACTGCTCCAGCAAGGCGTCATCGTCCGCCCGATTGCCGGCTATGGATTGCCGGAGTGGTTGCGCGTCACCATCGGTACCGAGACCGAGAATGCCCGCTTCATCGAGGCACTGGAAAAGGCCCGCTAAATGGACGCCGGTTTGCCCGAGTTCGGCAAGATCGTCATCTTTGGCACCGGCCTGATCGGCGGTTCGTTTGCCCTTGCCCTGAAGGAAGCAGGAGCCGTCGAGGAAGTCGTCGGTTTCGGCCGGACACCGGCAACCCTGCGCAAGGCCCAGGAACTCGGCGTAATCGACCGGGCGGGCATCAACCCGGCGCATGAGATCGGCGATGCCGACATTGTGCTGGTCGCCACTCCGGTGGCGCAGATGCCGGAAATTTTCGAACGCATCGCACCCTATCTCGGCCCGAATACCATCGTCACCGATGGCGGTTCAACCAAGGGCGATGTTGTTGCAGCCGCGCGGGCAGCCTTCAAGGGGCATATCGGCAAATTCGTTCCCGCCCACCCGATAGCCGGTGCCGAGAATAGCGGCCCGGCAGCGGCGCGCTGGAATTTGTATCAAGGCAAGAAGGTCGTCGTTACGCCGCTACCGGAAAACAAAGACGAACGTCTCGATCGCATCAAGCGCGCCTGGTCGTTATGTGGTGCCGACATCTATGAACTGACGCCGGAAATGCACGACCGCGTCTTCGCTGCCGTCAGCCACCTGCCCCATTTGCTGTCATTTGCGCTGGTCCATGACCTCGCCGTGCGTGACGACGCCGACTTGTTCTTCACGTTTGCCGCCTCCGGTTTCCGGGATTTCACGCGCATTGCCGCCAGCCATCCCGAAATGTGGCGTGACATTTGTCTAGCCAATCGCGTGGCCCTGCTCGGTGAGCTGGAGAGCTATCGTGCGCAGCTCGACGAATTGCATGTCGCCCTGTCACAAAACGATGGGGCACGCCTTGAGGAAATCTTCGGTATCGCCCGTCAGGCGCGGCGCAGCTGGGCAGGCGAGGGCTGATGTTGCGCTGGCTGCTGGCGCTGTGGATCGGGGTGCTGATGAGCATTTCATTCACTGCCAATGCCGACGAAGAGCCAGCCATTCTGTTGGCCAACGTTTACCGCAATCAGGTTGATGTAACCCAATACCTGGTCAGCGAGAAGCTGGACGGTGTGCGGGCGGTTTGGGATGGGCGGAGTTTGCGCTTTCGCAGTGGCAAGCCCATTCATGCCCCTGCGTGGTTTGTCGATGCGCTGCCAGCGCAGCCGCTGGACGGCGAGTTGTGGATTGGCCGTGGCAGCTTCGAGCACGTATCAGGCATCGTCCGCAAGGAAACTCCCATCGATGCCGAATGGCGCCAAGTACGGTACATGGTTTTTGAACTGCCTGGGGCGCCGGGATCGTTTCTCCAGCGTGTCGACCAGATCAGCCAGCTGGTTCATCAGGCCAACGTGCCCTGGCTTCAGCGAATCGACCAGGCTACGGTAAGCGATCTCAACGAGTTGCAACAATGGCTTGCTAAAGTTCTCGCCGCCGGTGGCGAGGGGCTGATGCTGCACCGTGCCGATGCCGTCTATGAAACCGGGCGTAGCGATACCCTGCTCAAACTGAAGCCCTGGCTCGATGCCGAGGCCGAAGTCATCGGCCACCGCGCCGGCAAAGGGCGTCACACTGGCCGGTTGGGCGCGCTCCAGGTACGGACGCCAGAGGGAAAGGCCTTTCTGCTGGGCACCGGTTTTTCGGATGCACAGCGGCAAAACCCGCCACCGATTGGGGCGAGAGTAACTTATCGTTATCGGGAACTTACACGCACCGGGCTGCCGAGATTCGCCAGCTTTTTACGCGTCAGGGAAGACTGAGGAGAACACATGATTCTGGTGACAGGCGGGGCCGGCTACATCGGCTCGCATACGTGCGTCGAACTACTCAACGCCGGGCATGAACTGGTGGTGTTCGACAACTTCTGCAATAGCCACCCCGAGGCGCTAGCCAGAGTTGAGAAAATTACCGGCCGCAAGCTCAATGTCGTCAAAGGTGATATTCGCGACCAAGGCGCCCTGGAAGAAGCGATCCGCCGCTTTAACTGCACGGCGGTCATTCACTTCGCCGGCCTGAAAGCTGTTGGTGAGTCAGTCGAAAAGCCGCTCGACTACTACGACAACATCGTTATCGGTACGCATCGCCTGCTGCAGGCCATGGCCAACTGTGGCGTCAAGACGCTGGTCTTCAGTTCCTCGGCAACGGTCTACGGCGAACCACAGTTTTTGCCATTGACCGAGGATCACCCGCTGTCGGCAACCAATCCGTATGGGCGCACCAAACTGGTTATCGAGGAAATGCTACGGGATCTGTATCATGCGGACCCGTCCTGGCGCATCGGTATCCTGCGCTACTTCAATCCGGTGGGGGCGCATGAAAGCGGGCTGATCGGCGAAGACCCGCAGGGTATCCCGAATAATCTGATGCCTTTCGTCGCGCAGGTCGCTATCGGCCGACGTGAATGCCTGAAAGTCTGGGGTAACGATTACCCGACGCCTGATGGCACTGGCGTGCGTGACTATATCCACGTTGTTGACCTCGCTAAGGGGCATCTTAAAGCGCTCCAGCGACTTGATTCACCCCAGTGCTATGCCGTCAATCTTGGAACAGGAACCGGCTATAGCGTGCTTGATGTAGCCAAGGCTTTCGCGGAGGCGAGCGGGCGCCCGGTGCCTTATGAGATTGCTCCGCGTCGTGCAGGCGACGTTGCAGCATGCTATGCAGAAGCATCGTATGCCGAGCAACTGCTTGATTGGTGTGCCGAGCGGGACTTGCCAACAATGTGTCTCGATGTTTGGCGATGGCAATCTGTGAACCCTAACGGCTTTCGGTTATGACTCAATCGGCCTAGATTCGTTACTGCACTGCAAATCCGAAGGGGAAAATGTTGACATTAAAACAACCATCAGAGGCGGTCATGTACTGGTATCTCGTTCATACCAAGCCCAGGCAGGAAAAGTGCGCCTTGGAAAACCTAATGCGCCAAGGTTATCAGTGCTATCTGCCCACTCTCCCATCCGAAAAGCTCCGCCAGGGCGTGCTGACGGTTGCGGGCGAACCCCTGTTTCCGCGCTACCTGTTCATTCGTCTGGGCCAAGGGGATTCAGCCCCAAGCTGGTCACCCATCCGTTCGACCAAAGGCGTTAGCCGGCTGGTCAGCTTTGGGGTAGAGCCGGCCAAGGTGGCAGACAGTCTGGTTGACGCCCTGCGCGCGCAAGAGGCGTCTGTCCAGGCCGAGCCCGAGCGCCTGTTCAAACCCGGTGAGTGCGTACGCCTGACCGAAGCACCGTTTGCCGGTATCGAAGGTATCTACCAAATGGCCGATGGCGAGCGCCGCGTCATGGTGTTGATCGAACTGCTTTCCAAGCAAGTACGGGTGCGGGTTGCCCCAGCCAGTCTGCGTAAGGTCGGCTGAAACGGTGGCCAAACATTTCTCAAAGTCATGACGGTGTGGCAAAATGCCGCTATCCATTAGGCTTTTTGCAGCACTCCACTGCTTTTTAAAAGTCTCGAAATCCCCCTATTAGACCTTGCTGACCGCGCTTGCTGATCGTGAAACGGCACGGCGGTAGCGTGCTTAAACGATGTTCCCCAAACCTGCAAAGCGGCGCCCTCATGATCAAGCGATAGTCATGGGCACCTATTCAATCAGCGTATTCGGGTGCGGGTTCAAAATAGACAAAACCAATGATTATCCCAGTCATACTTTCCGGCGGTGCCGGCACTCGCCTTTGGCCGGTATCGCGTGAGGGCCACCCCAAGCCCTTCATGAAACTCGCCGATGGTGAGAGCTTGCTTCTCAAAACCTATCGCCGCGCATTGGCCGTGATGGAATCCTTAGGGGACGGCAAAGGTGAATTGCTCACCGTCACCAACCGCGACTACTATTTCATGAGCAAGGACGAGCTTGCGGCACTCAAGCTTGGTGAGCCGCTTCCAGGCGCTTTCTTGCTGGAACCCGAGGGGCGCAACACCGCGCCTGCGGTTGCCCTCGCGGCCCACCAAGTGGTCGAGCAATACGGCCCGGATGCCTTGATGCTGGTGCTCGCGGCCGACCACCTCATACAAAACCCCGCCCGCTTCACCGCCGCTGTGGCGGACGCGGCTGCCCTGGCCCGGCAAGGCCACCTGGTCACCTTCGGCATTGTGCCCACCGGGCCAGAAACCGGGTTTGGTTACATCGAGGCCGGTGAAGCTATGTCCCAAGGGCGCAAGGCCGTCCGGTTTGTCGAAAAGCCCTCGCTCGAAAAAGCGCAGGCCTACCTGGCTAGCGGCAACTTCTACTGGAATTCGGGCATGTTCTGCTTCCGGGCGGGGCGCTTACTCGAAGAAATGGCCCTCCACGCGCCCGATGTGGCCACCGCCGTACACGCCTGCTGGCAAGCCCTCAAGGCACAGCCCAACACCACCGGCCACATGCTTGAGATCCCGGCCGAGGCGTTCGCTCAGGTGCCCGACATTTCTATCGATTACGCCGTCATGGAGCGATCTGCCCATGTGGCGGTGGTGCCGTCCGACTTTGGCTGGAGCGACATTGGCTCGTGGAACGCCGTCAAAGAATTGGTCAAACCAGACGCAGCGCAGAACCGCGCCGTTGGCGAAGCCATTTTTGTCGACAGCCGCAATACGTTTGTGCAAAGCGAAGACCGGCTGGTCGCCACTGTTGGGGTCGATAACCTCATGATCATCGACACGCCCGATGCCCTGCTGGTGGCCCACCCCGACAAGGCGCAAGACGTCAAGAAGGTCGTCGCCCAGCTCAAAACCAAGGGGCACGATGCTTATAAATTGCACCGCACCGTGGCCCGCCCCTGGGGCACTTACACCGTGCTCGAAGAAGGCCCCCGCTTCAAGATCAAGCGCATTGAGGTCAAGCCCGGGGCCAGCCTCAGCCTGCAAATGCACCACCACCGTAGCGAGCACTGGATCGTCGTCAGCGGTATGGCAAGAGTCGTCAATGGCGAGCGTGAAGTCATGGTCGGTACCAACGAATCTACCTACATCCCTGCGGGCCATAAGCACCGGTTGGAAAACCCCGGCGTACTCGACTTGGTAATGATCGAAGTCCAAAGTGGCGAGTATTTGGGGGAAGACGATATCGTACGCTTTGAGGATAAATATGGCCGTAATTGATTTCGTTTCCGGCCCGGGGATGGCTGATGTAATACAAAGCCTAAAGCGTGGTCGTGTCGCTCTATACCTCGCATGGAGCGATACGAGGGCTCGCTACCGCCGAAGTGTCTTGGGACCTCTTTGGCTGACATTAGGGACTGCGATTGGCGTTGTTGGGCTTGGATGGCTTTGGAGTGAACTACTGAAGATTGACAGAGCGACCTTCATACCATCGCTCACTGCCGGATTGATTATTTGGCAGGTATTGGCTGGCTGTATCACAGAAAGTGCCTCCATTTTTGTCAAGCAAGGAAGTGTGATCCGCAATCTTCAGTTGCCATATTTTTTACACCCACTCCAATTGGTTTTCCGGCATCTAGTTAATTTTTCCCACAATCTCGTTGTGTATGTTGCTGTCGTAATATTTCTTTCTGTTCCAGTGACGTGGAGTACATTGCTCGTCGTTCCTGGCGTAGTTTTATTATTTCTGAACTTGGCATGGATTGCATTGCTCATTGGATTGCTGGGCGCAAGGTTTCGGGATATTGAGTATCTGCTGGCGACCTTGGTTCCTTTACTCTTTTTTGTTAGCCCAGGATGCGCCGCTGGCGGTCGTGGGCGCGTCGTTCGAAGG
>OFCW01000314.1_pt1 | contig 13116 bp, 8 predicted proteins | sample 1520951 | NCBI WGS metagenome assembly OFCW01 (sample SAMEA4349680, study PRJEB24078) | microbial mat metagenome | biome: Terrestrial Biome; feature: Habitat; material: Microbial Mat | place: India | collected 2012-06-12 | depth 10 m | reverse complement strand
CCTGATCAAAGATTTCAAGGCAGCCATCGATTTTGATCAGAGTGCTCTGTTCAAGAAAGTGTACGAGGAGGAGTTCGGTACTTTCGGTGGCGCGCCATTCGGCGCCTTGATTGGGCAATATGAGATCTCCCGGCAGCCGGAGGACATGTACTTCATCGACCAGATGTCGCACATTGCAGCCGCAGCCCATGCGCCGTTCATCGCATCGGCTTCTCCCCAACTGTTTGGCCTGGAGTCCTACATCGAACTGGGCAAGCCGCGCGATTTGGCCAAGGTGTTCGATACAGTTGAGTATGCCAAATGGAAATCTTTCCGCGAATCCGAGGATTCGCGCTATGTCGGCCTGGTCTTGCCGCGCTTCCTGGGGCGTCTGCCATACAACCCGATCGACGGCGAAGTGACTGATGGCTTCAATTTCGTCGAAGAGGTCGACGGCACCAATCACGACAAGTATCTCTGGTGCAATGCGGCCTTTGCCTTTGCCGCCCGCCTGACCAGTGCCTTCGAGAACTATGGCTGGTGTGCCGCCATTCGGGGTGTCGAAGGTGGTGGTTTGGTCGAGGATCTGCCGACCCATACGTTCCGTACCGATGATGGGGAGGTGGCACTGAAGTGCCCGACCGAAATCTCGATCACCGACCGGCGTGAGAAGGAATTGAGCGATCTGGGCTTCATCCCGCTCGTACATTGCAAGAACACCGACTATGCCGCGTTCTTCGGGGCCCAGTCGGCGCAGAAGGCGAAGAAATATGATTCGGATGCGGCCAATGCCAATGCCTCGCTGTCAGCCCAGTTGCAATACATGTTCGCCGTATCGCGCATTGCGCACTACATGAAGGCCATGATGCGCGACAAGATCGGCAGTTTTGCCTCGGCATCCAACGTGCAGAGCTATCTGCAACGCTGGATCGATCAGTACGTCACGGCCGATGATTCGGCGTCGCAGGAGACCAAGGCCCAATTTCCGTTGCGCGAGGCATCGGTCGAGGTCAGCGAGGTGCCCGGCCGGCCGGGTGTCTATCGCGCGGTGTCGTTCATTCGTCCGCATTTCCAACTCGACGAATTGTCGGTTTCGCTGCGCCTGGTCGCCGAATTGCCGCAATCCAGCAAGAGCTGATTTTTTTCAAAGCAGAGGAGTATCTAGATGAAGGATATCTACGTCGAATTCAAGGGCAGCGACATCAAGGGGGATTCGCGCGATGCCAAGCACAAGGACACCGTTGAGGTGTATAGCTGGTCGCACTCGATGCGCCAGCCGAAGTCGGCGACGGCCTCGGCGGCCGGCGGCCATACGGCGGAGCGGGTCGAGCATGGCGAAATGATTTTCACAAAGGACATCGACGGTTCCAGCCCGAAGCTGTATCAGGCCTGTTCGTCCGGTCTCGTGGTCAACGACGTGATTATCTATTTCTACCGGGCTTTCGGCGGCCAGAACAACACCGGCAATCCGTCGGCCACGCAAAACCGTCATCAATACCTGAAGATCGAATTGAAGAACGTGATCATTGCGTCGGTTTCGCCGTCGGTCGATGAGGAGGGCATTCCGAAGGAGAGCTTCTCGCTGAAATATTCTGCCGTGAAGTGGACCTACGACGAGCTGAACATCGACGGTACCAAGACGGGCAAGGTCAATATCCAGGGGGCGTGGAACCTGGCCAAGAACACCCCGAATCTCACCTGATCGCGTTGGCCATGGAGAACGCGGCGGAACCTGGTTTCCGCCGTTTTTTATGAATATCAGCTTCGAGCCGTCGTTTTTCGACAAGATTTTCGATGACCAGCCAGTGGGCGCGGCACGGCGCCGCCTGTCGCTGGAGCAATTGAAGGATTCCGTGGCGTGCGATCTTGAGGCGCTGCTCAACACCCGCGTCGTGTTCGATCCGGCGATGGCCGAATCCTTTCCCCTGTCGGCGCGCTCGGTTGCCGGCTTCGGCCTGGCCGATTTTGCGGGCTATAGCTTGGCCAATGTGCATCACCGGCGCAGTATCTGCTCGGCCATCGAGGGAGCGATTGCCGCCCATGAACCGCGCTTGCGCGATGTGCGGGTGGAACTTGAATTGCAGCGCAAGACCATCAATGCGCTGTATTTCTCCATCAACGCCGTGCTGGTCGTTCGTCCGGCCCAGGAGCCGGTCAGCTTCGATGCCCTGTTGACGCCGACCAGCCTGCAGTATTCCGTCAGCCGTCAGCGGCGCCCGGGAGCCTGATGGAAGATCTGCTGCCCTTCTACGAGCGCGAACTGGCGTTTTTGCGTCAGCACTCGCGTCAGTTTGCCGAGCGCTATCCCAAGCTCGCTGCCCAGTTGCTTCTCTCCGGGGAGGGCTGCGACGATCCGCATGTCGAACGGATGATCCAGTCCTTCGCCTTGCTGACAGCCCGTGTTTCCAAGAAGCTGGAAGACAGCTATCCGCAATTCACCGAGGCGCTGCTCCATGTTCTCTATCCTCACTACCTGCGTCCTTTCCCGAGTTGCTCGATTGCGCGTTTCGAACATGGCGGCGGCGAGCTGAGTGCCATCGCCCGCATCCCGCGGGGAACGGAGCTGAATTCGCGGCCGATCAAGGGGGCCGTCTGCAAATTCCGTACGGCCTGGGAGCTCGTCTTGGCGCCGGTTACCATCGGCGATCTGGCCTTCGATCCGATTGCCACGGCGCCCGGTGAAGTGCGCTTGCCAATCGGCTGCCATGCATTGCTGTCGTTTTCTTTGTCGCTGCAGGGCGCCGGGCAGGAGGCCGGGATTGGCAAGTTGGGCAAACTGCGCGTCTATATCGATGCCGAGCCATCGGTTGCGTCTGCCCTGCGTGACGCCTTGTTCCTCCGTACACTCAAAGTTTATGCCGTTGGTGAGGACGGCCACTGGCGGGGTGTTCGCGAGGGACTGATCGGCGAGGTCGGCTTTGCCGAGAATGAGGCTTTGATCGACATGCCGGCTACTTCGCATGCCGCCTATCGCTACCTCACCGAATATTTTTGCTTCCCGGAGAAATTCAATTTCTTCGATATCGATACGGCGAGTATCCCACCCAGCCTGCAGGGGGAGCGCCGCATCACCCTGCATGTCGCGCTGGGCGATCTGCGGGCCGATAGCGACGCGTCCCGCCTGCTGCAGACGCTGACGCCCCAGAATCTGCGTCTTGGCTGCGTACCGGTGGTCAATCTTTTCGCCCAACGCGGCGATCCGATCCGCATCACCCATCGCCAGGTCAGCTATCCGGTGGTCGCGGACAGCCGGCGGGCCTACGCCTATGACATCTATTCGATCGATGCCGTGCGTCGCGTGCGTCAGACGGCACAGGGCGAAGCGATTACCGAGTTCCGCCCCTTCTTTTCGCTACGCCATGGCGAGACGCCCGAGCGCAATGGCTATTACTGGTATGCACAACGCGACCCGCTGCTCGCCGAGACCAGCCCGGGATATGAGACCTCATTGTCGCTGGTCGACGCCGATTTTGATCCGGTACAGCCGAAGACCGATGTCCTCAGTCTGCAACTGACCTGCACCAATCGTGATTTGCCGACCCTGATGGCGGTTGGCCTGCCGTCCGGTGACTTGTTTCTCGAGGGGGGCTCGAGCGTGCGTGCGATCAGACTGTTGCGCAAGCCGAGCCAGCCCTGCCGTTTCGATCATCGGCGCGACGGGCTGTGGCGCATCATTTCCCATTTGTCGCTGAACCACCTGTCCTTGACTGGAAGCGGCTTGGCCGCCTTCCAGGAAATGCTGGCTCTCTACGATCTGCCCCGCACGGCTGCCAGCCGCCGGCAAATCGAAGGTATCCTGGATATTACCCAGAAGGACCGGACAATCTGGATGTCCGGCCAGCCCTTCGCCTGCTTTCTGCGGGGCGTCGAAGTCCGCTTGAGCATCGACGAATCGAGTTTCGTCGGGAGTGGTCTGGATGTCTTCGTCCGCTGCATTGACCGCTTTCTCGGGCTGTATGTCAGCCTCAACAGCTTCGTCCAGCTGGTTGTGGTCTCCAACCGAACCGGAGAGGAACTGATCCGATGCGCCCCCCGCAACGGCGACTCGATCCTGCTCTGACAGGTCATACCCTGCAGGAGCCGGAATGCTATGAGTTCTTTCAGCTCGTCCGGCTGTACGAGCTGATTTTCCGTCAGCCGGGCCGGCGCGGGGTGGGGGATGCGGTCAGTGAACGAATCCGCTTTCGCAATTCGCTACGTCTTGGCTTTGCGCCGAGCCAGGTTGATGCCATTGCGGCGCACCCCAGGCAGGACGAGGCCGGGCTGGATATCGGCGAACTGGAGTGGGTCGAGATCACGCCCAGTTTCATCGGCATGCTTGGTGTTAACGGGACGCTACCCATTCACTACACCGAGCAGGTGATTGAGCACGCCCGCTTCAAACGCGACGAATCGGGGCGCGCCTTCCTCGATTTGTTCACCAACCGGGCGGTCGGCCATTTTTATCGAGCCTGGAAAAAATATCGCTTGCCCCTCCAGTACGAGATGGATCGCCGCAACCGTTTCCTGCCGCAGATCCTTGCGCTGGGAGGATTGGGCTTCGAAGCCTTGCGGGGGCGCCTCAAGGCCAAGCCCGGCGCCATCGATGACGAATCGGTTGCTCAGTTCGCCGGGCTGCTCCGGCAGCGTCCGGTGTCGGCCGAAGCGCTCCAGCGAGCCATTGGCAGTTATTTTGTCGAGACGGTGCGCATCGAACAATTCATCGGCCACTGGTATGTCGTGCCGGCCGAGCAACGCTCGATGCTGGGCTGCAGGAACATGAGGCTCGGTGGTGACGCGCTGCTTGGTGAGCGCGTCTGGCAGCGCAACCTGCGGGTGCGCATCCACATTGGACCGTTGCGCCATGCCCGCTACCTGGGTTTCTTGCCCGGCGGCGAACTGGCCGCTGCGCTGGAAAAAATCCTCTCGCTGGCGACGGGAGGGCAGTTCGAGTATGAAATCCGTCCCATCCTGCGGGCTCAAGATGTCAGGCCGGCCTGCCTGGGCGCTCAAGGCGGCTGCCGCCTGGGGTACGACAGTTTCATGCTGAGCCGCCCGGCAACAGAAGACCGGGCCGATACCGCCTATTTGACCCATTTCATCCAGTAACCAGAGTATCGCCATGAGCAACTCCCTGAAAACCCTGATCAGCAAACTCAACCCCATCTGCCGCCAGGCTGCCGAGCGGGCGGCCAGCCTGTGCCTGTCGCGGGGCAATTACGAGGTCGATCTCGAACACCTGCTCGTTGCCGTGCTGGAAAATCCGGGGTCCGATCTGCTCGTGATTGCCCAACGTTGTGGCATCAGCCCGACAGGGCTGGAGCGGGAGTTGAATCAGGAGATCGATCGCTTCAAGACCGGGAATACGCGGACGCCCGTCTTTTCGCCGCGCATACTCAAACTGCTCGAACAGGCGTGGTTGATCGCCTCGCTCGATGCCCGTTTGCCGCGCATTCGCTCCGGCCACTTGCTACTGGCCCTGCTGACCGAGTCGGAATTGGCCCAGTTTGCCGCGCGTAGCGCCCGGCTGCTGACCAAGGTGCGGCTCGATGAACTCAAGCATCAGTTCGACAAGGTGACCGAAGGTTCTGCCGAGGCGGCCGAACTGGCCGGCCTGGGAGCGGCTGGCGGGGCAGTGCCGGACGAGGCTTCGTCACCGGCGGGGGGGGCGTTGAATGGGAAAACTCCGGCGCTCGACCAATTCACAGCCAATCTGACGCAGCGGGCGCGGGAGGGGAAGGTCGACCCGGTCATCGGGCGCGACGCTGAAATTCGTCAGGTGATCGACATCCTGATGCGTCGCCGGCAGAACAATCCGATCCTGACCGGTGAGGCCGGAGTGGGCAAAACGGCCGTGGTCGAAGGCTTGGCCCTGCGCATCGCGCAGGAGGACGTGCCGCCGCCGCTGCTCGGCGTCGAATTGCATACCCTCGACATGGGCTTGTTGCAGGCCGGGGCCAGCGTCAAGGGGGAATTCGAGAATCGCCTGAAGAACGTCATCGACGAGGTCAAGAAAAGTCCAAAGCCGATCATCCTGTTCATCGACGAAGCCCACACTCTGATCGGGGCTGGCGGGCAATCCGGCCAGAACGATGCGGCCAACCTGCTCAAGCCGGCGCTGGCACGTGGCGAATTGCGCACTGTAGCGGCGACAACGTGGGCAGAATACAAGAAATATTTCGAAAAGGATGCGGCGCTGGCCCGCCGTTTCCAGGTCGTCAAGGTCGAGGAACCGAGCGAGCCGCTGGCGGCCGCCATGCTGCGCGGGATGGTGCCGCTGATGGAAAAGCACTTCGGCATCCGTGTTCTGGACGAGGCCGTAACCGAGGCGGTTCGCCTGTCGCACCGCTACATCAGTGGCCGTCAGCTGCCGGACAAGGCGATCAGCGTACTGGATACGGCTTGCGCCAAGGTCGCGCTCGGCCAGAGCGCGACGCCGGCCCTGATCGACGAAGCCGACAAGCGCCTGCTGCGGGAAAAGGCCGAATTGGCTGCCCTCACGCGCGAGGCGAACAGCGGTGCCTGGCACGATCTCCGAATCGCCGAGCTCAAGACGCAGATTGCCACCATCGAATCGGATCTGGCCATCCTGATGGCGCGGTTTGACGAGGAAAAGGGGTTGGTCGGTCGTATTCTCGAGTTGCGCACTCAACTCGAGCTAGGCGACCCCCCCGCTCGCACGAAAGCGAAGGGGAGCAAGCGAGCGGCCGAAACGACAGGGTGCGAGGAACTCGACAAGGCCATGCGGCGCCTGCGCGAATTGCAGGGGGATGCGCCGATGGTGCCGCTGCAGGTCGATGGGCATGTCGTGGCCGAGATCATTGCAGCCTGGACGGGAATTCCGCTCGGCAAGATGGTGAAGGACGAAATCCATACCGTCCTGAATCTGAAATCCTTGCTGCAGGAGCGGGTGATCGGCCAGGATCATGCGCTGGAAGCCATTGCCCAGCGTGTGCGGACAGCACGTGCCAACCTGGAGGACCCGAACAAGCCGAAAGGTGTTTTCCTGTTTGTCGGCCCATCCGGCGTCGGCAAGACCGAAACGGCACTGGCGTTGGCCGATATCCTGTACGGCGGCGAACGCAAGCTCGTTACCATCAACATGAGCGAGTACCAGGAGGCGCACAGTGTCTCGGGCCTGAAGGGGTCGCCTCCAGGCTACGTCGGGTACGGTGAAGGCGGGGTGCTGACCGAGGCGGTGCGCCGCAATCCGTACAGCGTCGTGCTGCTCGATGAAGTCGAGAAAGCCCATCCGGACGTGCTCGAACTCTTCTTCCAGGTTTTCGACAAGGGGGTGCTCGATGATGCGGAAGGCCGCGAAATCGATTTCCGCAATACCCTCATCATCCTGACCAGCAATGTGGGCTCCAGCCAGATCATGCAGGCGTGCCTGAACAAGCCGGCCGCCGAACTGCCCGGTGCCGACGAGCTGGCCGATGCCCTGCGCCCCGTGCTATTCAAGTCCTTCAAACCGGCCTTCCTCGGACGCATGAAGGTCATTCCCTATTTCCCGATTGCCGACGACGTGCTGGCCAGCATCATCGAACTCAAGCTTGGCCGTATCCGTGACCGCATCGCCGCCAACCACAAGGCCGAGTTCAGCTGGGACGACAAACTGGTCGAGGCGGTTCTTGCCCGCTGTACGGAAGTGGACTCCGGGGCACGCAATGTGGACCACATCCTCAATGGCTCATTGTTGCCCGAAATCGCCGAGGTGATTCTCGGCCGCATGGCGGAGGGGGCCAAGGTCCAACGCATCAAGCTGAGCGCCGGCAAACACGGCGAATTCAAATACACCATCAAGTAAGCCAGACGAGGAGTGATGGCATGTTCAACCTGAACTACAACCAATTCGCCAGCGCCTATCGCCGCTATGCCAGCCGCGACGCGCAAACCCTGGTGGCCGAACTGGGCTGGACGGGGCAAAGATCGCCAGGTTCCAACGGCGCACTGCTCACCAGCCTGGCCCTGCTCGCCGCAGGGGCCCCGCTGGCCGGCACGCACGCCATTGCCGCCGGGCCGCTTGCAGGCCGGCGGGTGTGTCGCGGTGCCGACCGGTTGGCTGACTGGCTTGCCGAACGCTATGCCTTGCCCGAGATCATTCCGCTCGACCGGGGGCTCGGCGAGGTTGCCTGCCAACTCTTCGGCCGGCGGGGCATCGTCGCCTTCATCCAGGGCAATGGCCCCTTCGGCGGGCTGATCGGATTGCTCGACGGCCGCAATGCGCAAGTGCTGTGCTGCAGGGCGGCAGCCTGCCACCCCGTCGAAATCCGCTTCTGGGAATTGCGCTGACGGCCCATCGGGCCACTCTCCTATACCCGGGACAAGACGATGAATACCCTGCTCGACATGATCGCCGGTGGTGCCGGCTGGAGCCAGAACGACCGCCTGCTCAAACTGACCACGCCGCTCGCTCCGGATGCGCTGTTAGCGGAGCGCGTGACCATCGAAGAAGCGCTCGGGCCGGTGGTCGAACATGCCGGTTTCCATATCGAACTCAGCGCGCTATCGCCGGATGCGAGCCTGTCGCTGACGGCTTTGCTCGGTCAGCCGGTTCGCCTCGATCTACAAACTGCAGCCTCGCGTGCTGTGCGGCGTCCGTTCCACGGCCACATCACACACATCACGCGACAGGGGGCCGATGGCGGTTTTGGGCGCTACCGGCTGATCATCGAACCCTGGCTGGCTTTCCTTGGTCACAATCGCGACAACTACCTGTTTCAGGACAAAAGCGTCATCGACATCGTCGATGAGCTGCTCAGCGACTGGCAAGGTCAGGGCAGGCTCGTTCCCGCCTGGGAATGGCGTCTGGCCGATCCGGCGGTTTATCCCAAACGCGGCATGACCGTGCAATACCAGGAAAGTGACCTTGCCTTTCTCAAGCGTCTGCTCGCCGAAGAAGGGCTCTTCTGCTGGTTCGAACATCACTCGGAAAGCGGTGAGACTCATGGTCGGCACACCCTGATCATTGCCGACCATAATGGCGCCTTCGTTCCCAACCAGCAGGCTTGCATCCGCTATACCCAGTCCGGGGCGACGCTCGCTCACGACAGCATCGACCAATGGCATGGCCTGCGTCAGATCGACACGACCAACAGCCACGCCAGCAGTTGGGACTACCGCAGCTTGTCGAGCCGTCCGCAAAGCGCTGTCAGTGCCATCGCCAACGGCCAATTGCCGAGCACAGCGGCGTGGCATGACCCCGGCCAATACGCCTGGCCAAACAGCACGCACGGCGCACGCATGCTGGGCAACCAGCGTCAGGCCATCGATGCCCGTCTGAAGCAATACCACGGCCAGGGCACAGTCCGTACTGCCGCCCCCGGCACCACCTTCAGGCTGGCAGACCACCCCGAGCACGACCGCGACACGGCGGAAGATCGTCAATTTCTGATCACCGCCGTTACCCATGAAGCGCGCAATGCCCTGAACATGCCGGCCTCAGCCAAAGTCGATGGGAAGGGCAACGCGCGGCAGGAAAGTGGAGAAGAACACGCTGTCGATTTTTATCGCAACCGGATTACCGCGCTCCGTGCACACATCCCCTGGCGGCCCCTGAGTAGCGATGCTCATGGCCGGTGGATCCATCCCCGGCCAACGGCCCGCGGACCGCTGACCGCCATCGTTCTTGGTGATGGCGGCCCGACCCACACCGACCGTGACCACCGCGTCCGTGTCCAGTTTCCCTGGCAGCGTGGCAGTGATGCGGCCAGCCGAAATGCTCATCCAACCGGATCGGACAATGCTCCGGCGCACTCAGGACTGGGCGTCTGGCTGCGCGTCATGGTTCCCGTTGCCGGCGGGAATTGGGGCGGCCACTTCATACCGCGTCCCGGCCAGGAGGTCATGGTTGCCTTTCAGAACGGCAACATCGACCGCCCCGTGATCATTGGCGCCACCTACAACGGCAGCGGCCAGAGCGATACTGCCGGCAACCGAGTCGGGAACGGCACCCAGCAAGCCAGCCCCAATGCGCCTGCTTTCTTCGCTGGAGAAAGCGATCGCCAACATACCCACGGGGCCAGCCTCTCCGGCCTCAAGAGTCAAGAACTCGCCACCAGCCGCAACGGGCAGGGGGGGCATAACCACCTTGTCTTTGACGACACTCCGGGCGAGTCCCGCATCGAGATCGGAACCACCCAGTACCAGAGCCACCTGCAACTCGGCCATCTCAAACAACAAACCGGCAACGCCCGTCAAGCCGACCGGGGCCACGGCGCCGAGCTCAACAGCCAGGCCAGTCTCGCCCTGCGTGCCGGCAACGGTCTCTACCTCAGCGCCGACGCCCGGCCCAACGCCAGCGGTGCCCACCTCGATAGTCGCGAAGCCATCGCTCAGACCGAAGAGGCACTGGAGCTCAGCCACAGCCTCGCCGTTTCCGCCGCCCGTCAAAACGCTGCTTTCAAAGGCGACCCTGATGCTGACAAACTACCAGCCATCGAAAGCCTGCGGCACGCAACCACGGTTCTGAAAGCTACGACCCGTCAGGACGAGGGAGACGCCGGGCAAGGCACCATCAAATCCACGCGAGGGGGCGCCGGTAGCGTCCCTGCCTGGTCCGAACCGCGCCTCCAATTCAACGCCCCGGCCGGAATTGCCCAACTCACCCCGCAAAACCACATTCTTGCTGCTGGTCAACAGCTTGCCATTACCAGTCGGCAAGATATCAACCTCATCGCCCAAGGCAACCACAGCCTTGCAGTCAAGGGAGGCCTTGCCCTTTATACCGTCGGCCAAACCAGCGACAAGCAGAAGCCCAACCAGGAAACCGGCATCCATCTTCACGCGGCCAGCGGCAAGGTCAGCCTACAAAGCCAGCGCGGCAAGACGACGGCAGCTGCCGACAAGAAAGTCACCCTGGCCAGCACCACCGGCAGCCTGGTTGCCAGTGCCAAACAGAAGATCCTCGCCACGGCCCAGGGAGCTTATCTAAAGATCGAAGGCGGGAATATCGAACTGCATGCGCCGGGGAGGGTGGAGTTCAAGGCGAGTCAGAAAAATTGGACAGGGCCAACACAGGCAACGCCAGTAGACATTCGTTTGCCGAATGGCGACTTCGAGTTGCCGCAAAGCGCACCCCAAACCCGAAGCTTCCAGTGGCAGCTCCATTCCGGGCTCGATGGGCAGCGACAGAGCGGTGTACCGTATCAACTGATCTCCGATGGAAAAATTCTTGCGGAAGGGCGAACCAACGCCTCGGGCCAAACAGGGCGTTTCGAGCAGGAAGGGATGTATCAGCCCGTTGAGGTGTGGTTTGGTGAGTCGGCCTGGTCTGTCTATCCCGAAACGGACGATAGCACCGTACCTTTCCCCTTGGATGAGCAGCGTTATGGCGATGATGATTATTGGGAGAGTGCCTGATGATGACTGCAGAAATCTATATCGTGCGACCCGGTGACACTCTTGGCAAGATCGCTGCCCGATACAGCGTCAGTATTGACGAACTCGCGCAAGCCAATCACATTCGGGATCGCAACAAAATCGTTGTCGGGCAACGTTTGCTTATTCCCGGAAAACAAGAAGATAAACTTCCGGTTCGTCCGCTCCAGAGAGACGAGGGCTCCGAGACGATCATGCGATTTGTCGATAGCCTGGGGCGTCCGATTGTCGGGCTCATGGTGCGCCTGCTTGCTGCCGGGAAGGAGTTGCGTGGTACGACGGATGCCAGTGGCTGCCTGCCCCCCCTTCGCTGTGACAAGACGAACGAAGCCATCGATATTCATGTTGAGAAAGCCCAAATACACGGTGGCGGGGAGAAGAAGATTGGAAGTTACATGCCTCGAGCGGGCCTGCAACGGGTGCGAGTGGAAAGCGGCCGGCATGTCGAGAAAAGCGCTCTGAGATCGCACGAAGGAAGCCCAGGGCGCCCCCCGCGGAAGCTTCCACCCATACCTGCAGCACCGCTCGAAACGCGCAACTCGGCCGGAAATCCGCTTGCCTGCTCGGTTGGTTGCGAATGTCCGAATGAGGATGATCTCAAATTGGGAGTCAACAACATTTACCGGGAATGGGTAAAACGGGCTGCCTTGCGTGCCGGAATGATTCCTCAGGCGGTCGCCGCGGTGATGCGTGCGGAAGCCGCCAAAGACAAAACGGGGCAGTGGAAAGCGGATTCAAGATCTCCCGGTAGCTCAGCCACGGGTATGACGCAATTTCTCGATAGCAGTTGGCTGGCTGAAGCGATGCGAACAGGCACCTACCTGAACGCGAAGGTACGCCAGGAGGGTTGGCTGAAGCCGGATGCCAAAGGAGGATGGTGCTTCATGAGGGCGGATGGTACGTCGCTCACCGGTCCCGGCCTTGAGCGCAAATTGCTAAAACTGATGACAGGAAAACGGCGTGCTTCCGATAGAAATCTTCAAAAGTTACTCGATTTGCGGTACGAACCCGAATTCGCAATCATGGCCGCAATGGATTACGCCAAATTCAATCTGGATGCGCTCGATGCCAGGGGCTATGCGATCAATGATCTGAATGACACTGAAAAGGCCCGCATCATGTACCTTTGTCACCATTTGGGGCTCGCCGACGCCATCCATTTCATTCAGGACGATATTCCGGAAGAGGATCTGTTTGTGGAAGGCAAGGATGGCAAGAAGCGGCTTAGACAGAATGGGGCGAAGAAATTGTTGTCGGCGCAGGTGGGGGAGAGTCGGGCGCTGAAAGAATTCGTCAAGCCCAACGGTGATAGTTGGGTGATGGGGCATCGGAAATGGCTTGAGCGTTTTATGAACGACAGTATTACTCCAAGTGTTTTCATTTGTTCATACCAAGAGAAAAAACGACTTGAATCTAATGAAAGGGATGCTCTTTTGCTCGATATTACGGAGAAGCTGAAGATATGAAACGGAAAATATTTTTGGCTCTACTATTTATGATGAATATCGTGTGTGCTGCAGAACCGAATTCCTCACGGGATATACAGGTGGACAGAAATGGTCGAATTCTGGTTGGAGGAGAGAGGGTTTATGTCACGCGACAGTATGATGGAAAGCGAGTAGCCCTTCGCGAAGAGCACATAGTTGCCAGTGCAGGAAAGAACCCTGGTCTTTTCCTGAGCATTTATTGGGATGCAGATCCGACTACACTAAATTCTGGAGCGGAGCACATCATCATTACCGACGCCACCGGCGAGATAGTTCGGCAATCCAACGTGCT
>OFCW01000313.1_pt1 | contig 13154 bp, 15 predicted proteins | sample 1520951 | NCBI WGS metagenome assembly OFCW01 (sample SAMEA4349680, study PRJEB24078) | microbial mat metagenome | biome: Terrestrial Biome; feature: Habitat; material: Microbial Mat | place: India | collected 2012-06-12 | depth 10 m | reverse complement strand
GGCCAAGAGCCTGATCGAGTCCACGCTGGCCAAGTACGGTCTGGGCGAAGTGCATTGGGACTTCCCCGCCGCCCCGGCCAGATTCCGCACCCGCGCCGGGTGCGCTTCTCGAACTGCCGGGCGGCGCTGACGAGCCAGCCTGGCTAAGGGCTGGACGATGATCCGGGAGCAGGCAGATGCGATCGGCCTTGCCGTGGGCAAGGTCGGCACATATGGCGGCGGCACCAGTGCATTCGTGTTCGGGCTGACGGCGAACGAGCTGGCGGCGGTCGTGGGCGTCGTGGTCGCCGTCGTGGGCCTGATCGTGCAGTTCTACTTCAGCCGCCGGCGCGACCGCCGTGAGCAGGCAGAACACGAGGCGCGGATGCGCCAGCTGCAGTCTGGGGCGGCCAAGCCGGCGAGCCTGGCGCTGGGTGCCACGGTGGCGGCGGTTCTGGCTGTGGCCGCTCCGCTGGTGATGAAGTGGGAGGGCGTCCGGTACACCGCCTACCAGGACAGTGCGGGCGTTTGGACGATCTGCTACGGCCACACCAAGGGCGTGACCCCTGGCATGACCGCCACCCGCGCGCAGTGCGAGGCGTGGCTGCAAGAGGACATGGCCGAGGCTAACGCGCACGTGCGTCGCTGCATCGGCGTCCCGATGCTCCGCCACATCGAGGCGGCGTTGACATCCGCCACCTTCAACCTGGGCCCGAAGGTGGTGTGCGGCTCGACGCTGCAGAGCAAGGCGGTCTGGAATGACTGGCCCGGTGCCTGCGCAGAGCTGGACCGCTGGAAGTACGCCGGCGGCCGGGAGCTGCGCGGGCTGGTCTTGCGCCGCGCCGACGAGCGCGCGCTGTGCGAGGGCCGCGCCCTGTGGGGAGGCGAGTCGTGACCTGGCGCCCGGCCGCGGTGCTGCTGCTGGTGGCCCTGTCCTTCTGGGCCGGCTGGTCCTGGCGTGGCGCACGCGCCGAGGCCGTGGAGGCCGGCCTGCAGCGCGACGCTGCCCAGGCGCAGGTCGCCGCCGAGCGCGGCGCTCGCGCCACCGAGCAATCCGCCGCGGCCGACATGGCCGAGATCGGCACCCAACACGAGGATGACCGCGCCGATGCGGAAACCGTACCTGCTGCTGTTGCTGCTGATCTGCGCGCCGGCATTCTCCGGCTGCGCCGCGAATGGGCCGGGTGCGAAACCCAGCGCCTGTCCGACGCTGCCGCCGCCGCCGCCGAACGTGATGCGCTCGCCGCAGAACGAGAGCGCCTTGCGGGCGCTGTTGTTCGAGTCGGCCGAGACGCCGACGACCAGATCCGAGCCCTCCAGGCCGTGATCCGCGCGTACCGCGAGGAGCAGGAGCCATGAGCACCATAGGCCGGGTCAGCAACGCGTTCGCCTCCGCACACGACCGCACCCGCGTCCACTGCGTTCGCATCTACCCGGGCGAGTCACGCCGACTGCTGGTCAGCTTCAACGGCGTGATGCCCAAGAGCGAGCGGATCATCGCGGCCACGTTCCGCCAGGTGTCCGCTTGCAGCGTGGCGATGGCCGCCCCCCAGCTGGAGCACGCCGGCCGCGCCGCCTCCGTCCAGCTCACGGCCGCATACCGCGGCTGCCAGCCGATCAAGGTCACCGTCCAGACCGACGCCGGCAACGCCTACGTGCTGATGGCCGTGGCCGAGGTCAAGGGCGGGCCCTGGTTCGGCGACGAGGAAACCGCGGCCGGGCCGACCGAGCTCACCGTTACCGATACCCCATGACCGCGCAGTACGACCGTTCCATCGCCGACGAGATCCTGCGGCGAGTGGCCGAAGGCGAGCCGCTCCGCGCGATCCTGCGCAGCGACGAGCGCTTCCCGGGCAAGTCGGTGTTCTACACCTGGCTGGAAGCCGACCCGGACCTCAAAGCGAGGTTCCGGCAGGCCCGGGAGGAGGGCGCCGACGCGATCGCGGAGGAGTGCCTGGAGATCGCCGACGACGGCACGAACGACTACGTGATGGGCAAGGACGGCCTGGTGCTGGACGCCGAGCACATCCAGCGGTCGAAGCTGCGCGTCTGGACCCGCCTGCAGCTGCTGGCCAAGTGGTTCCCGCAAAAGTACGGCGACAAGGTCGCCATGGAGCATACCGGCCCTGGTGGCGGCCCCGTCCAGACCGTGACCAGGATCGAGCGGCGCATCGTCAAGCCGGAAGGATGAGCGCGCTGGAGATCGAGACGGCGGCGGTGTTCGAGCCGCTGTTGCGGCCGGCGCGCTACAAGGGGGCGTACGGCGGCCGAGGCTCCGGGAAGAGCCACTTCTTCGCCAGCCTGGCCGTGGAGGACGCGCTGGCGTTCCCTGGCGAGGCCGGCGACGGCCTGCGGATGGTCTGCATCCGCGAGGTCCAGAAGTCCCTCAAGCACTCGGCCAAGAGCCTGATCGAGTCCACGCTGGCCAAGTACGGTCTGGGCGAAGTGCAGGGCTTCCGGGTGTTCAAGGAGGTGATCGAGACGCCGAAGGGCGGCCTGATCATCTTCCAGGGCATGCAGGACCACACCGCCGACTCGATCAAGTCGCTGGAGGGATTCCACCGGGCGTGGGTCGAAGAGGCGCAGAGCCTGTCGCCGCGGTCGCTGGAGCTGCTCACCCCGACGATCCGCTGGGAAGACAAGCAGCGCGGCCTGCAGTCCGAACTGTGGTTCGGCTGGAACCCGCGGCGGAAGACGGATCCGGTCGACACGATGCTGCGCGGGCCGACATTGCCGACTGGCGCGGTGGTGGTGCGGGCCAACTGGTCGGACAACCCGTGGTTCCCGTCGGTCCTGGAGCAGGAGCGCCAGGACTGCCTGCGTCGGAACCCCGACCAGTACCCGCACATCTGGGAGGGCGAGTACGCCACGGCCATCAGCGGCGCCTACTACGCGCAGGCCCTGGCCGAGGCGAAGCTGCAGGGGCGGATCGGCAACCTCTCGGCCGACCCGCTGATGACGCTGCGGGCCTACTGGGACATCGGCGGCACCGGCGCCAAAGCGGACGCGTGCGCCATCTGGATCATGCAGTTCGTGGGGCGCGAGGTCCGCATCCTGCGCTACTACGAGGCGGTGGGGCAGCCCCTGGCGACCCACGTCGAGTGGCTGCGCCGCAACGGCTACGGGAGCGCCCTGTGCATCCTGCCGCACGACGGCGCGGCGCACGACAAGGTCTACCAGACAAGCTACGAGAGCGCGCTGCGCGCGGCCGGATTCGAGGTGCGCGTGCTGCCCAACATGGGCGCCGGCGCCGCGATGACCCGCATCGAGGCTGGCCGGCGGGTGTTCCCGTCCTGCTGGTTCGATGAGCGCGGCACCGAGGCCGGCCGCGATGCCCTGGGCTGGTACCACGAGAGGCGCGACGAGAGCAGGAACATCGGCCTGGGCCCGGACCACGACTGGTCCAGCCACGGCGCCGACGCGTTCGGCCTGATGGCCGTCGACTACCTGAACACGAACCACGAAGCCCCGGACCTGTCGGCCCTGGAGCACTACTCGGTGGACTACTGATGGCAGAGACGCAGAAGCGGGACGCCCTGGAGGAAATGCGGCGCCGCTACGCGCTGGCGTCCGACCACGTCAAGGACGCATACGACAAGTCGCGTGAGGACGTGCGCTTCGTGGACGTCCCGGGCCACCAGTGGGACGCCAAGCTCAAGGCGCGCCGCGGCGACCGCCCGACCTACGAGTTCCCGAAGCTGGCCAGCCACTGCCGGCAGACCATCAACGAGATGCGGCAGAGCCGGCCGCAGGCCAAGATCCGCGGCGTGGAGGAGTCCGACCGGGCCTTGGCCGAGCTGATGCAGGGGATCATCCGCAACATCGAGTCCGTCTCGAACGCGGAGCAGGCCTACGACATCGGCTTCGACTTCGCGGTCAAGGGCGGCTTCGGCTTCTGGCGCATCTGCACCGACTACGCCAAGGACGACGACTTCGAGCTGGACATCTTCATCAAGCCGGTCCGCAACCCGTTCGCGGTGAAGTTCGACCCGGCCGCGGTGGAGATCGATCGGCGCGACGCCAACTTCTGCTTCGTGGAGGAGCTGATACCCGTCGAGGAGTTCCGGGCCCGTTATCCGAAGGCCGACCTCCATGACTTCGACGAGGACAGCGCCTGCAAGGACTGGCGCGAGGCCGGCCAGGTCCGGGTCGCCGAGTACTGGGAGAAGGTGCCGCGCAAGCGCCGCTTGCTGGCCCTGAGCGACGGCCGGGTGGTGTTCCTCGACGACATCGCCGGGCAGTCCGGGCTGGGCGAGGAGGAGTCGCTGGAGTTCCTGGCCGCGTCGGGCATCCAGGTGGTGCGTGAGCGCGAGGTCCAGAGCCACAAGGTCCAGATGCGGCTGACCAACGGGCACGAGTGGCTGACCGAGCCCTACGAGTTCCCGAGCAAGTACATCCCCATCGTGCCGGTCTGGGGCAACATCCAGAACATCGACGGCGAGGACGTGTTCTACGGCATGGTCCGCCCGAATAAGGACCAGCAGCGCCTGCACAACGTGCACCGCACCGCGGCGATCGAGGCCGTGGCGAAGGCTCCGAAGGCTCCGTTCGTCGTCAAACTGGGGTGGATCAAGGGCCTGGAGCGGTTCTGGCGCAATGCCAACTCCGAGGACTACCCCTACCTGCCGGTCAACGACAGCGCCGACGCGCTGCCGCAGCGCGCCGGCCAGGCCGAGATCCCGGCGGCGCTGCTGCAGCTGGCCGCGCTGGACAACGAGGACATCAAGGCCAGCACCGGCCAGTACGACGCCAGCCTCGGCGCCCGGTCCAACGAGACCAGCGGCCGCGCCATCCTGCAGCGCAAGCTGCAGGGCGCCACGGCCACCTTCAACTACATCGACAACCTGGCCTACGCCATCCGCTACAGCGCAGAGATCCTCGTGGACATGATCCCGCGGGTCTACGACACCCAGCGCGTGGTGCGCGTGCTCGGCGAGGACGGCGGCGCGAAGTGGAAGACCCTGTACCAGGAGGTGCAGGACCCGGCCACCGGCCGGATCGTGGTGATCAACGACATCCGCAAGGGGAAGTACGACGTCACGGTGACGGTGGGCCCGAGCTTCGCGACCCAGCGCATGGAGGCCGTCGACGCCTTTACCACCCTGCTCGGCCAGATCGGCAACGGCCTGCCGCCGCCGATCTCGGCGCTCATGGCCTACACCGTGGTCAAGAACATGGACCTGCCCGGCGCCGACCAGGTCGACGCTGCATTCCGCACGCTGCTGGTGCAGATGGGCGTGGTCGAGCCGGGCGAGGGCGACCCGCCACCGAGCCCACCGCAGCCCGACCCGAAATCCGTGGCCGACGCCGAGGCGAAGGCGGCGCAGGCGCGCAAGGTCAACGCCGAAGCCGACAGCATCACACTGGACAACATGGCGCGGATGAGCGTGATGGCGCCGCCCGAGCCCGACCCGTGGGGCCAGTTCCCCGCGATGAACCCGCAGCCGCCTTCGGGCGGCTTTTTCATGCCCGATCCGGGCGCCCCCGCGGCCTGAGGCCGCCCGCGACCCGCCCGGCTGGCGGGATCCCGAGAGGTTGAGATGACCGACACCACCGAAGCCCTTGCGCAGGGCGGCGGCGAGGCTTTGCCGCCCGCATCCGAAGCCACCCAGAAGGCCCCCGTGCCGAAGAACGACGCGGAGGCCGAGCTGCTGGCCTCGGCCGCCGAGGAGAACAATGGCGAGCCCGAGAATGGCGAGACGTCCGAGCCCGGCGAGAAACAGCAGGAGGACCAGCAGAAGAAGCGCAACCGCACCACCGAGTACATCAGGCGCCTCCAGGAGGAGAACCGCAGGTTCCGCGAGGAGCTCGAATCCATCCGGCAGCGCCTGCCGCCCGAGCCCAAGCTGGAGCCGCCCAAGCCGGAGGACTTCTACACCGACCCCGCCGGCTACGCCCAGCGGGTCGCCGAATACACCGCGCATCAGGAGCGCGAGAGGCTCCGCCAGGAGCTGGAACAGAAGGCCCGGCAGGAGCACGAGCAGCGCGTCTGGACCGAGTACCAGACACGCGCCCAGGCCGTCGCCGCGTCCAAGCCCGACTTCGAGGAGGTGGTCTCGGGGATCCGTTTCCCGCTGCCCCCCGAGGTCCAGGCCGCGATCGCCGCCCATGAGTCCGGGCCGGAGATCGCATATCACCTCGGACTCAACGACCAGGACGCGTTCCTCCTGTCGCTGGCTCGGCCCGAAATGGCCCAGCAGGCGCTGGAGGTCATCGTGTCGCGCATGAAGGCGGCGCAGGCCGGCGAGTCGCCGGCGCCTTCGGCACCCGCAGCCAACCCCGCGGCCACCACCAAACCCATCAGCCAGGCACCGGCTCCGCCGCCGCGTGTCGGCGGTCGCGCTCCGACGGAAGTTCCGCCGGAAAAGATGACCGACGACGAGTGGTATCGGCGCGAGAAGGAGCGCAGGCGCAAGCGATAAGGAACCTGACCAATGAGCAACGTCGGACAGGCTCTCACGCACCAGATGGTCGCTCGCGAGGCGGCCAAGATTCTGCTGGAGAGCAACAACGTCTTCACCCATATCAACACCGACCGCAAGCGCGAGTTCGGCGAGGAGGTCAACGGCTACAAGAAGGGCGACACCGTGAAGGTGATGGTCCCTCCGGTGCCGGTGACCTACGCCGGCGCCACGTTCGCCGGCGGTGGCTCGGCCCCGCAGGCCAAGGAGAGCTACGTCGACCTGACCGTCGACCAGCAGCTGCACGTCCCGCTGACCTTCACCGCGAAGGAAAAGAAGCTGGAGATCACCGAGTTCCGCGAGCGGTTCCTGCGCCCGGCTCTGACCTCTCTGGCGTCCATGGTCAACGCGGTGTGCCTGCGGGAGATGTACTACCAGACCCCCTACGTGGTCGGCGCCTGGGGCACGGTGCCCGGCAGCCGTGCGCCGTGGCGCAACGCCGCGTCCATGCTCGACCGATTCCTGGCCCCCGAGGACAGCAGGTACGCGCATATCTCGGTGGACGCCAACGACGCCCTGGCCGAGGCCAACGCGTCGCTGTTCCACACCTCGGACGAGCTGCGCGGCGAGTTCAGCAAGAACGCCATCGGCATGTTCGCCGGCCTGGAGTTCTACAAGCAGCTGAGCCTGCCGGTGCACAGCAACGGCGCGGGCGCCGGCTACCTGGTCGACGGCGCCAGCCAGGTGGGCTCGGTGCTCAAGGTCAAGACCGGCACCGGCGCCATCACCAAGGGCTCGACCATCACGATCGCGGGCGTCAACGCGGTGCACCCGATCACCGGCGAGGATCTGGGCATCCCGGCCCGCTTCGTGGTGGCTGACAACGTCTCCAGCGGTGCGTCCGAGATCCCGATCTACCCGGCCCTGGTGCCCAACAGCACCTCGCAGCGCGGCAACGTGACCGCCGCGCCGGCGGACGACGCGGCCATCACCATCTTCGGCACGGCCGCGGAGGGCAAGCGGCAGAACCTGGTGTTCCACCGCGACGCCTTCGCGTCTGCCTTCGCGCCGCTGCCGGTCCTGGCCTCGTGCGAGGGCTACACCGCGACGGTGAAGGGCCTGTCGGTGCGCGTGATGACCTTCGGCGACGGCAAGAGCGACGAGGAGCACACCCGCATCGACGTCCTGTTCGCCAAGCCGGTGGCGGTGCGGCCGTTCCACGCGTGCCGCGTCACCGAGTGAGGCGACGCCGGAAACGGGGACGGGCGGCTGCGGTCGCTCGTCCCCGCCTCCATCATCGAGGGGAGACCCCATGACCAAGATCAAGTACCCGGCGATGCTCTATCAGGGAGGCGTGGTCGGCGACGACTGGCGCATCGTGGCCAACCCGGACGAGGAGGCTGCCGCGCGCCAGGACGGCTATCTGGCGCCGGGCGAGGTGGCAGACGTCGCCAGCGCAGGCGAAGGCGACGCGGCGAAGGCCGGCGCCGGCAAGGCCGCCAAGGGCGGCAAGGGCAAGTAAGCCATGAAGGTCGCGGATGTCGTAAAGGATGCGCTGCTGCTCCTGCGCGTCATCGACAAGGAGGATGCGCCGGAGGACGCTGACGCCCGCGACGCCATCCGCGCCCTCAACCGGATGATGCGCGCGTGGGAGGTCGACGGGCTGCCGCTGGGGTGGTCGGACGTCAGCACCGTCCAGGACGACCTGCCAGCGCCGCCGGAGGCCGAGGAGGCCATCGTCTACAACCTGGCCCTGCGCCTGGCCGGGCAGTTCGGCCGCGCCGTCGGCGCCGACGTTGTCACGCTGGCAAGCGACGGCCTGGCCACCCTGCGCGCCCAGGTCGCATCCAACGATTACGCACGCTGCCGCTACGACGACCTGCCGCTGGGCACTGGGCAGCGTGGCGGCAGCTGGCGTGACGGGTTCAATAGCTGATGCACCGCCAGATCCCCATCGTCGGCGGGTTCTACCGCGACCCGAACCTGCACTGGTCGCGGCAGGACTGCCTCAACTGGATCCCGGTGCGCGCCGAGCGCGCGGGTGGCCTGACCGAGTGGCAGCTGCGCGACGCCCCTGGGCTGCGCCCGGCGGTGCAGGTCAAGCAGGGCCCGGGCGGGATCCGTGGCGCCCGAAACGTCGAGGGCAAGCTGTTCGTCGTTGTCGGCAACACCCTGTACCAGATCACCAATGCCGGGGTGGCGGTGGCACGCGGCACGATCCCTGGCGTCGGCCGGGTATCGATGGCCCACAACGCGAAGGGCCTGGGCAACGAGCTGCTGATCGTCAACGGCTCGGCCGGCTACGTTTACGACACGCAGACCCAGAAGCTGGCGAAGGTCACGGACACGGGCTACCCGGGCGCCACGGTGGTGGACTTCGTGGACCAGTACCTGGCCCAGGTCGAGCCCCAGGGCCGCTACTGGTTCCACTCCGACCTGGCTGACGCGCACAACTACAACACCTTGGACCGCTACCAGGCCGAGGGCGACCCGGACCGCATCGTGTCGCTGCTGGTCTCGCACCGCGAAGTGCTGGTCTTCGGCGCCCAGAGCATCGAGCCCTACGTCAACACCGGCGGGGCGACGGGCACCTTCGAGCGGGCATCGAACACGGTTATCGAGTGCGGCTGCGCGGCCCGGTTCACGCCGCGGCGGTTGGACAACTCGGCGTTCTGGCTGGACGACCAGCGCCTGGTGCGCCGCCTCGACGGCTACACCCCCGTCATCCTGTCGACCGAGGCCATCGCCGCGGCATTCCGCGAGTGCACGCAGGCCGAGGTTTCGCAGGCCTACGCGTTCACGTGGGAGGACGCTGGGCACAAGGTCTACTACATCACCGTCCCGGGGCGCTTCACCTTCGGCTACGACGCCAAGACGGGCGAGTGGCACCGTCGGGCCAGCTTCGGCCTTCCGCACTGGGCGGTGTCCGACGTGGTGTTCTGGAACGGCCGCTGGTACGCGTGCGACAGCCGGTTCCCGCGCCTGTACGAGCTCGACCCCGAGTACAAGCTGGACGGCACCGATCCGCTGGTGCGCGAGCGCACGGCCGGGGTGCTGTGGGCCGAGCAGAACGACCTCACGCTCGATGAGGTCGAACTCCTGTTCAACACCGGAGGCCAGTCCTCCACCCCGGAGGAGGCGAGTGTACGGCCCCCGAGCCTGACGAGCCCTCCGTATCCCACTGCCATCGTGGAATCCACGGCTGTCTCCGCCGAACTGCTGGACATGACCCTGCGCCGGGCGCGGTTCGATGCCGAGCCGCCGCCGGAATTGCTGCAGGTGTCCGCTTCGCTGCAGGGCCTGACGCTGCGCTATCCGCTGGCCTATGCCGATGCGCCAGTGGAGGCGGTGGCGGTCGAGCCGCAGCTGCTCGGCCTGACGCTGCGGTCGCCACGTGTCGACGCCGCCACCCCGGCCGAGCACCTGGCGGTCACCCCTTCGCTGCCAGCAATGACCCACCGCGCCGCGAGGCTTGACGCCAACGCCGGGACTGAGGCGGTGGCCCTAAACCCTTCTCTTGTCGGAGTGTCCCTGTATGTCCCCTGATCCCGTCATTGCTGTGCCGGTTGGCCTGTTCAACGAGTACCGGCTGACCACCCACAAGGCAGACGCCCGGGGCAACCCGATTCCCGGCACCGCCGTGGATCGCACTGGCTGGTTCCACAACCTGATCACCGATTACGGCATGAATCAGCTCGGTGTTCAGCGCGACAATCCCTCGCGCTGGGGATACGGATGCCGTGTTGGCGCGGGCAACGCCGCACCGACGCCCAGCGACACCAACCTGCAGTCGCCGATTGCCACGACGACCAGCTATAGCCGAGTGTCCTTGACACGCCAGCTCCAGAGCCCGCCGTACTACATCGAGCTCACGATGCGCTACCGGTTCGGGCTCGGGGCCGCGGCCGGCAACGTGTCCGAAGTTGGTCTTGTATCCGCGAGCAATGCCGGCGATGCTGCCAATCCGGCAACGCAGGTGGTGACGCGAGCCCTTGTCGTGGACGGAAGCGGCAACCCGATGGTGGTGACGGTTCTGGCGGATGAGATCCTGGACGTCACGGTGCGCCAGCGCCTCTACATCCCTGGCGACGTCACCGGAACGATCGTGCCAGCGGGTGGGGTGTCCGGCCCCATCGACTACGTAATCCGGCCGTGCGACGTGGATCAGGATCCGGACACTAACGTGGGAGGATGGGGGGGATACTCCAGCAACACTGGGTGGGGATTTGGTATCAAACCCGGCGAGGGCTTTGTCTTCTTGGGGGCAAACTCTGGTATTCAGTCGATCACCGAGGCGCCCAGCGGTACGAAGGTTAATGGTGGTTCCGGTGCCTACACTTCGCCGGCCTACATCCCCGACAGCTATTACACCGACGCTAAGCTTTCCCTCGGCCTGGACGTGGGCAACAACGCGAACGGGATTGGTGCCGCGATGCTGCCGTTTGGCAGTTGCTCGTTTCAGATCGGCTTCACTCCGCGGATCATGAAAACCGCGGATCACCTGTTCGACGTGACGCTGCGCCTGACCTGGTCGAGGTTCACCCCGTGATCCCGGAGGAGCGGTTGTCGTCTGCGCCCGCGCCGGCGCGGTTGCTCAACCCGTGGAGCATGCGCGACGACGTGTCCGAGCACTGGGGCCCGGTTGCGGTGCAGGACACTTCGCTGGGGCTGACGCACCGCCTGTGGCGTGCCCGAATCGACGGCCCGCATGTCCTGCTGTCGGCCGAGGGCGTGGCCGAGTCGATCATCTACACGCACCCTGGCGAGCTGCGCGAGGTGTCGATGGCCTTCGATCAGAATGGCCTGCCGTACCTGGCCGTGGTGGACGTGACCGGCGCGGCGTTCCTGCGCTGGTATGACCCACTCGTTCTGGGCATGACCGTGACGCAGCTGGCCGCGGGCGTGGTCAATCCCCGGATCACGCTGGACGATGCGCGCCCGTTCAACGTGGCGAACTCCGACGTGATCCTGGCCTATGTGCGCGACGGCCTCCTACGGTACCGCCGCCAGCGTGACCGATTCGATGTCGAGTTCACCCCGCCGGTGGGTGAGGATGGGCAGCCGGCCGAGGCCAGAATCCTCAACCACGTGTCGATGAACGACGGCCTACGGCTTGAGTTCCTGGTCGACTTCGACCAGTCCGGCCTCAGGCCGCGGGCGGCTCGGTCCTTCACCGATCGCAAGGTGCAGCTGACCGTCCAGCGCAACGGGCAGGTGCATCGCATCGCCACGCGCGAGAAGTCTCTGGGCGAGCTGGGCGAGTACTCCCGCCCCGTGCGATTCAACCGCTTCGGGCAGGCGCGGCGCTTCGACATCACCATCCGCGTGACCTCGCCGTGTCCGGCACACCTGATGGGCGCCGCTGCGCGCTTGGAGGTGGAGGGTGGCTGAGCTGGTCCAGTTGCCGGCCGCGCCGGACGACGCGCAGATCCGGGCCTTGGAAGGGGCGATGGCGGGCCTGCCGCCGGCCGAGTTCGAGTACGAGCACCACTTTGCCGACGGGGTGTACTGCCGCGTCATGCACGCCAAGGCCGGCACGGTCATGGTCGGCCGGCGGCACCGCACCTCCACCGTGAACATCCTGGCCCGGGGCACCATCCGGGCCACCAGCGAGGACGGCACCGTGCGCGAGCTGAGCGCACCGCATATGTTCGTCTCGCCGCCGGGCTGCAGGAAGGTCGGCCTGGCCCTGACCGACGTTACCTGGATCAACGTGCACGCCACGAGGCTGACCGACCTGGCCGCCATCGAGGCGAAGTTCATCGTGCCGGAGCCGCCCGTGCCGGCCATCGCGAACGACTGAGGAGAGGTCATGTCCTGGATCAAGGCAGGCGTCACCCTGGTGGGTGCCGCCACGAAGTACTATGGCGACAAGAAGGCGGCCGCCGCCCAGCAGAAGGGCTACGACGCGGCCACCGCAGAGCAGCGCCGGCAGTTCGACCTGGCACGCGAGGACCAGATGCCCTGGCTGCAGGCCGGCCAGCGGGCGCTGCAGGGCATGGAGCAGCTCAACGGGGGCAACTTCTCGGCCTTCACCGCGTCGCCGGACTACCAGTTCGCCCTGACCGAGGGGCTCAAGGGGCTGGACCGCAGCGCCGCCGCGCGGGGAGCGCTGTGGTCGGGCGGCGCCGACGCGGACCGCATGGCCTACGCCTCGGGGCTGGCCTCGCAGAACTACGGCAACTACTACAACCGGCTGGCGGGCCTCGCCGGCGTCGGTCAGACCACGGCCTCGGGCCTCGGCACGCTGGGCGCCAACTACGCCAGCAACGCAGGTCGCCTGGCGCTGGGCGCGGCCGACGCGCGGGCCAGCAGCTACCGCGACCAGGCCGACACCATGACCCAGCTGGTCGGTTCGGGCGGCGACCTGCTGGCTGACTGGTACCGCGGGCGGAGGGGCTGAGCATGGCCGACCTGTACAACATGCTGGCTCAGGTTCGCGCTGGAGAGGACCGCGGCCGCCAGCGCTACCAGAACCGCCTTCTCGGCCTGGCCTACAGCGCCCCGGCGCAGGAGCGGACGGCCCTGCTGGGTCAGCTCGCGCAGTCGAGCCCGACTGTGGCCCTGCAGGCGGAGCAGGCCTTCGGGAAGCGCGACACCGACCGGGTCGGCAGCCTCGCGGCGAAGGCCCGCTACATCGTCGGCATGGCCAAGGCGGGCCAGCGTGACGCCGTGCGCGGCATCTACCCGCAGCTGGCGCAGGAGGCCCGGCAGCTGGGCCTGGGCGACGTGCCGCTGGAGTGGGACGAACCCGTGGAGCATGCGCGACGACGT
>OFCW01000312.1_pt1 | contig 13165 bp, 14 predicted proteins | sample 1520951 | NCBI WGS metagenome assembly OFCW01 (sample SAMEA4349680, study PRJEB24078) | microbial mat metagenome | biome: Terrestrial Biome; feature: Habitat; material: Microbial Mat | place: India | collected 2012-06-12 | depth 10 m | reverse complement strand
GGGCGGCGCGCAGGCCCACCCGAGCGAGGAACATCTGTTGCCCTTCCATGTCGCACTCGGTGCCGGCGGCAACAAGGCCCGTGCCACACGCTTTCATGCCGGCATCGACGATTACGTGATCGCCATGGATGCCTACGCTTTCGCATCAGGAGAACCCCAATGAGCTACACCAAGACCGCCAAGGCCCTACACTGGCTGATGGCCGCCCTGCTCTTCGGCCTGCTCGCCCTCGGCTTCTACATGCGCGATCTGCCGCTGTCACCGGAAAAACTGCAGTTCTATTCGTGGCACAAATGGGCCGGCGTCACTGCCTTCCTGCTCGTTGCCTTTCGCCTCTTCTGGCGCCTGACCCATCGCCCGCCTGCCCTGCCGGCCAGCATGGGAAAGCGCATGCAGTTCGCTGCCCATGCCGGCCACCTGCTGCTCTACGGGCTGATGATCGCCATCCCCCTGTCCGGCTGGCTGATGAGTTCGGCCAAGGGTTTCCAGACCATCTATTTCGGCGTGCTGCCCATTCCCGACCTGCTCGGCAAGAACAAGGAAATCGGCGACCTGCTGGCCCTGGTGCACAAGAGCCTGAACCTCCTCTTCATCGCCGTGCTGGCCGGCCACATTGGCGCCGCGCTGAAGCACCACTTCATCGACAAGGACGACATCCTGACCCGGATGCTGCCCAAGCACTGAGACCCCACCCCAAACGGAGAAACGACATGAAAAAAATTATTCTCGCCCTTGCCATGGCCACGGCCTTCTCGGCCCAGGCCGTCGAATACACCCAGGTCCAGCCGGACAGGAGCGCCATTCACTTCACCTACAAGCAGATGGGCGTCGCGGTCGATGGCCAGTTCAGGAAATTCACCAGCCAGCTGAATTTCGACCCAGCCAAGCCGACCGCCGCCAAGGCCACCTTCGAGGTCGAACTGGCCAGCGTCGACACGGGCGCCCCGGAAGGCGATCAGGAAGTTGCCGGCAAGCCGTGGTTCAACACCAAGGCGTTCCCGACTGCTAAGTTTGTCTCCGGCGCCGTCAAGCCGCTCGGCGGCAACAAGTATGAAGTCGGTGGCCAGCTGACCATCAAGGGCAAGACGCAGGATGTCGTCGTGCCGGCCACCTTCACCCCCCAGGGCAACACCGGCGTGTTCGACGGCAGCTTCACCATCCGTCGCGCCGACTTTGCCATCGGCGAAGGCTCCTGGGCCAAGTTCGACATCGTTGCCAACGAGGTCGTGATCAAGTTCCGCATCACCGCCCGCAGTAAGTAACCCCAACCCCGACGGAGAAACCGCCATGAAAAAACAACTCCCCCCCCTTGTCCTCGCCCTCGCCGCTGCGAGTCTGAACACCGCGGCCTTCGCTGCGCCGGAAACCTATGTCGCCGACAGCAGCCACACCTTCTCGCGCTTTTCCTACAGCCACTTCGGCTACTCGACCCAGCAGTCGCGCTTCAACAAGAACAGCGGCAAGGTCGTTTTCGACAAGGTCGCCAAGACCGGCTCGGTCGACATCGTGATCGACACCAAGTCGGTCGACACCGGTAACGACACCTTCAACGAGCACATCCAGGGCGAGGATTTTCTCGACACGGCCAGGTACCCGTCCGCCACCTTCAAGTCGACGAAGGTGATTTTCGAAGGCGACAAACCGGCCAGGATCGAAGGCAACCTGACCCTGAAGGGCGTGACCAGGCCGGTGACCCTGACCGTGACCAGCTTCCAGGCCATGCCGCACCCGATGGTCAAGAAGGATGCCATCGGCGCCAACGCCTATACCGTCGTCAAGCGCTCCGAATTCAACGCCGGCAAGTACGCGCCGTACGTCGGCGACGAGGTGCGCATCGACGTGGCGATCGAGGCGATCAAGGAGTAATTTCCTCCTAGCGCAACAGCCCGAAGCCAGCCTGTGTGCTGGCTTTTTACTTTATACGGCGTCTTTCGAATCAGTTTCTCCGGCGAAAAAATTGATGACCGTCAATCCAAAACAACCACGCCCTGCGACACTGTGACGCGCGACAACATGTCGCACCTGACGCGCACCGCCTTTCGGTAGCATTCGCCCCCGCTCGATCACAACTGCGGGAATTCGGGACAAGAAATTGACCGAACGAAAGGGGAAACACATTATGCAAAACTCATTCACGCCCAGCCGCTTGGCCTGGTTGGTCGCTCTTGGCCTCTGCGGCGCTCAGGCTCAGGAATCGACCATCGTTTTGGGAGAAGTGACGGTTAGTGCCAGCAACGCAGGATCCTTACCGACACGCAGCATCCTGACCTCGGTCGACGTGATGGGAGCCGAGCGCGTGCAGGACAAAAACGTGGCCAATAGCTGGGAACTGATCGGCCAGATGCCGGGGATCCAGCTCACCGAGTTCCGCCTTGGCGCCGAGTCGGGCAAACCATCCTTCCGCGCCTTCAATGGCGAGGGGTACATCAACGGCATCAAACTGTTGATCGACGGTGTGCCAAGCAACGTCAATAGCGGCAACATGCGCTACCTGGACATGATCTTTCCACTTGACATCGACTACGTCGAAGTCGTTCGCGGCACCAATGACCCACGCTACGGCTTGCACAACATTGGCGGCAACATCAACGTCGCAACGCGCCAGAGCGGCAACTACACCGACGGCCGCCTGACCTTGGGCAGCTTCAACACACAGGAGGTGCAAGCCGCCCTGGGTCGCGAGTCGGGCGGCTTCGCACAAAACTACTTCATTGCCAAGCAGGACTCGGATGGCTACCGAGACCATGCCCGTTCGGAAAAATACAGCCTGGGCGGCAAGTGGTTCTACACCTCCGATGGTAGCCACCTGAAAGCCGGCTTGATCGCCCGCATCTACCACCAAGACGCCGAATCGCCGGGCTACTTGACTGCCGGCGAACTGGACGCCAATCGCTTCCAGTCACCCGCCCGCAACGCCAATGACCACGATAACCGCGACATGCAGCAATTCAGCGGCCACCTCGACCTTCAGATCACACCCAGCCTGGCTTACAACGGCAAGCTTTACTACAACAGCATCGAGGATGATCGCCGCGTCACCTATACCGGCTATTCGGGCAGCAACGCGCCTCGCCAGCGGAGATTGTGGAACGAGGAACACACTGGCTGGATGAATACACTGACCTGGCAGGCCAGTCAGAAAATCGCCATCGAAGGCGGCTTCCATTACGAACACCAGGACAACCGCTATCGGCGATACCGCTATGCCTATGCCGTACCGACCGATTTTTCGACACCAGTCTCTACCTCGAACGACGACAGCCACACGCTCGACAACATTGGCGCTTACGTACAGGCGATTATCAAACCGGGTCCGTCGTGGAAGATCGTACCTGCCATCCGCACCGACAGTTTCAAGGGCCATACCACACTCAATACCACCGGCCAGAGCTACCCGCTACAAGACTACGGCTGGATCAACCAACCCAAACTAAGCATCGTTTATAGCCCGTCCCCCGCCTTCAGTCTTTACGGCAACTGGGGCCGCACCTTCCAGATCCTCACCGGCTCACGCTCGCCTGCTTATCTGACCACAGGCACTCCAGTCGTCAAGCCGTCGATCAACACTGGTATCGAGCTCGGTAGCAAATTCCGCGTGGCGGAAGGTACCGAAGCACGGATCGCCATCTGGCAGCAGGATGCAACCGACGAAGTCGCCAATCTGCCGAGCGCCAACGCAACCCAGAACCTGGGTGAAACACGGCGCAAGGGGGTGGATTTCCAAATCACCACTCAGGTGGCCGACAGGGTCAAGCTATGGTTCTCCCATGCCTATCAGGAAGCCAAAATCGTTGGCGGCTACGCTTCCGGCGGCACCTCGCTGGTTGGCAAGGAAGTCTTTTCCACACCGCGTACCATCACCAACATCGGCCTGGATTTTCAGGCCAGCGACCGCCTGCGCTTCGATCTGCAGGGCCGTGCACAAGGCAATTACTACATTGACGACCAGAACGCTCAAGGCAAGTTTGGGGGTTACGTCCTGTTCGATACCGGACTGCATTACGCGCTGAGCAAGGCAGTCAGCATAGACCTGCAGGTCAAAAACATGTTCGACCGCAAGTACGAGTACGTCTGGTATGACAATTTTTTCTATCCGGCCTCCTCCTACCAGCCGATGTTCTCGCCCGGCGCCGGCCGTTCTGTCTATGCCTCGCTCCATGTGAAAATGTAGCCGCTCCGCCTTTGTGCTTTGCCGATCTCCGCAAACCCTGCCGCTCAAGCCATGCCCCCTGCCCTCCTCCTCAACGGACGAAAGCTGCGGACACCGATTCATAACCTGCACAAATGGCTTGGCCTGACGTTCGGCCTGCTGTTTGCACTGCTCGGGCTGACAGGCAGCTTGCTGGTCTTCTATCCGGAACTCGATCTCGCCCTCAACCCACAACGGGCAGTCATTTATCCGTCACCTGAAATCCCGTCATTCAACCGCATCGTCGAAGCCTTGCAGCAGGCCGAACCGGCACGCCGCAACAGCTGGCGTATCGAGCTGCCGCGTGGTGACGACTCACCCATCACCGCCCGCTACTACCGGCCAATTGAAACCGCCCACCGCGCCTTTGCACCACTCATCCTGACGCTCGATCCGGCCACCCTGCAGGTTACCAGCCAACGCTTCTGGGGGACGACCCCCTCACCTGGCTCTACGATCTGCACTACAGCCTTCTGTTGGAAAAGACTGGCAAAACCGTGCTCGGCATCGCCTCGCTGCTGATCCTCATCGTGCTAATCAGTGGGCTCTACCTTGGGTGGCCAACAGCCGGAAAGTGGCGGAGCGCCCTCACCTTCAAGTCCGGGGCGGTGTGGAAACGGCGCATTTACGACCTGCACGCCAAAGCGGGCCTCTATGGGCTTTTGCTGCTCATTACCCTGACCGCTACCGGCCAGATGCTCGTCGTACCCGGCTGGTTCACCCCAGCTATCGAACGCTTTTCCCCGTTGAAACCGCTCTATCAAGCCAGCGATCCGGCCCGCCCGATGGAGGCCGCCATTTCAGCCGACGAGGCCGTACGTATCGCCCGGCACCGATTTCCCGGTGCCGAGGTGCGCTGGATCCACACACCAGCCGCCGAACACGCTGTCTGGCGCATTCAAATGCGGCAAAGCGGCGAACCGAACCGGCGTTTTCCGCGCACGAACGTCTGGATTGATGCTCTCACGGGGAAAATTCTCGCCATTCGAGACCCGCAGGAAAACAGTGCCGGAGATACGCTGATGGACTGGCTGCACCCTCTGCACAACGGTGAAGCCTTCGGCCTTCCCGGTCGAATCACTGCTTTCATTTGCGGCCTCCTGCCCTTGCTGGCCTTCGTCACAGGCTTCATCCGCTGGCGCCACAAACAGCGCCCCGCTATACGCCGGTGATTTGCTGTAGGGCGCTTGCCGGTCAGAACTTGTCGGAACGGAGCACCGATACGTCGCTCAGGTAACAGACCATCGCATAACGGGCGAAATAGTTGGCTTGCAGGTGAACGGCGATGGCATCCGCGACGGCGGCTTCACACAGAATGTCGATCCGCACATTGCCGCTCAGCGGCCAGCCGCCATCGCGCGTTCCGTGTTCTCCCCAGCCGCGGGCATCGCTCGCGGTATAGCCATGGGCTCCCAAGCGACGGGCATCGGCCGCAACACGCCCTTCGATCGAGGCTTCGCAGATCACAGTCAGCAGGGTCCGCCGGGTGTAGCTGGCCAGCGGGGAATGAGCCGGGGTGGTTGCCGGTTGCATCGTCATCACAGTACTCCTTCGAGCTGGCGAGCCAGCCAGTAATAAATCGGAATCCCGATCACCAGATTGAACGGAAAGGTTACGCCCAGTGCCGCGCCGATCGACAGCGCCGGGTTGGCCTCCGGTACGGCGATGCGCATGGCTGCCGGCGCCGCGATATAGGAGGCGCTGGCGTACAGCGTGGCAAGCAGCGCCGCGCCACCGACGCTGAGGCCGAGCAGGCTGGCCGTCAGCGCGCCGAGCGTGCCGGCGAACAGCGGCATGGCCACCGCGAAGCCGACCAGGAAGGTTCCAGCCCGCCGCAGGTCGCCGATCCGGCTCGCCGCAACCAGGCCCATTTCGAGCAAGAAAATGGCGAGCAGGCCCTTGAAGAGATCGAAGAACAGGCGATCGAGCGGCTTGATGCCATCGGCACCGGCCAGCCAGCCGATGAGCAGACCGCCCACCAGCAGCACGATGCTCTTGCCGGCAAACACCTCGTGCAGCACCTTGCCGACCGGCGACTCGCCCTGGCCGCGCCGCGCGAGCCAGACGCCGATCATCAGGGCCGGAAATTCGAGGAGGACGAGAAAGACGACCATGTAGCCCTCGTAAGCCTGTCCCACGCTGGCCAGGTAGGCTGCAGCGACGGCGAAGGTGACGACGCTGACCGACCCGTAATGGGCTGCCAGCGAGGCTGCATCGGCCCGCGACAGCTTGCCGAGGCGTTGCAGCACGGGGAAGGCGATCAGCGGCAGGGCGGCGCCGATGCCGACGATGACCACGGCCGGCAGAATCAGATCGGCCAGCGACTGGCGGGACAGTTCGACCCCCCCTTTCAGGCCAATGGCGAGGAGCAGGAAGATGCTCAGCGATTCATAGAGCACGGCCGGGATCTTGAGATCGGAGCGCGCCAGACCGGCCAGCAGGCCGAGCAGGAAAAACAGGATGACGGGTTCAAAAGGCATGGCATGGATCACTCAATGTCGATGGCGCGCACTATTCCACCCCAAACACATTAAATCCAATTAAACTTTTTTGACCAAATCATTTATAAATACTTATATGCCACGCCGCCACCTGACTTTTCGCCAGCTCGAAACCTTCGTCACCGTCGCCCGGCTCGGCAGTTTTTCGCGCGCCGCCGAAGCCCTGCACCTGACGCAGCCAGCGGTATCGATCCAGATCCGGCAGATGACGGAAAGCGTCGGCCTGCCGTTGTTCGAGCAGACCGGGCGTGAAATCCGCCTGACCGATGCCGGCCAGGAATTACTGCGCACGGCGCGCGAACTAGACGACAGCTGGAGTCGTTTCGAGTCGGCGGTCGACGCGCTGCAGGGCCTGAAGCGGGGCCGCCTGCGCGTTGCCCTCGTCACGACCGCCAAGTATTTCTTGCCGCGCATGCTGGGCGCCTTCTGCCAGCGTTACCCGGACATCGACATCGAGCTGGAGGTGGCTAACCGGGCGCGTATCGTCGAACGCCTGCGCGCCAACGAGGACGACCTCTACATCATGTCCTTTCCTCCCGAAGAGCTCGATGTCGTCGCCACCCCCTTTCTCGACAACCCGCTGGTCGTCGTCGCGCCGGCCACTCTGCCGTTGCCCGGCGGGCCCCTCCGCCTGGCCGATCTGGCCGCCCATCCCTTCCTGCTGCGCGAAGCCGGCTCGGGCACGCGCAAGGCCATCGACCGCCACCTGGCCGCCAGCGGGGTTTCCCTCAAGGTCAAGCTGGCACTCGGCAGCAACGAGGCGATTCGCGACCTGGTGGCGAGCGGCATGGGCCTCTCCATCCTGTCCCGCCACGTACTGGACGATCACCCGGAACAGGAGGGCCTGCGCATTCTCGATGTCGCCGGCTTTCCGCTGCAGCAGCCGTGGTCGGTTGTGCATCTGCGGCAGAAAATCCTCCCCCTGCCGGCCCACGCCTTCATGAACGAACTGCTGTCTGCCGTCAGCCCGGGCGCGCCAGCCGGCTCAGTGCGGCGATAGCCACTGGAGAATGGCCTCGAACAGCCGTTCCGGCTTGACCGGCTTGCTGATATGGTCGTTCATGCCGGCCTCGAAACAATGCTGGCGATCCTCGCTGAAGGCATTGGCAGTCATCGCCAGGATCGGCACATCGGCGCCGCCAGGCAGTGCACGAATGGCCCGCGTCGCCTCGATGCCGTTCATGTTCGGCATCAGCATGTCCATTAGGATCAGGTCGTAGGCGCCTTCCCTGACCTTGGCAACCGCCTGGCCGCCATCTTCGGCCAGATCAACGAGCAGGCCGGCCATTTGCAGCAATTCGCGGGCCACCTCGCGATTGATCGGCTCATCCTCGACCAGCAGGATGCGTCGGCCGGCACAGCGAGCCCGCAACATCGCCTCGGCCACTTGCCGGCGCGACCGGGGTACGCCCTCGCTGGCCGGCGTTGCGGCCTTGTCGAGCGTTACCGTCAAGATGAAGACGCTGCCCACCCCCGGCCGGCTATCGACCGTGATGTCGCCGCCCATCATGCGCGCCAGGCTGCGGCTGATCGCCAGCCCGAGCCCGGTGCCGCCATAACGGCGCGTCGTCGAGCTGTCGGCCTGCTGGAAGGCATTGAACAGACGGGCGAGATCGGCCGGCGCAATGCCAATGCCGGTATCGCGAATGGTAAAACGCAGGCTGACCCGGTTCGCGTCATCGACCAGCCGCGCCACCGCCACATCGACGCGGCCAACCGCCGTGAACTTGATGGCGTTGGCCGTCAGGTTGAGCAGGATCTGCCCAAGGCGCAGCGGATCGCCGGCCAGGCTCAGGTCGGCCAGCTCCGGCGACAGATCGATGGCGAACTGCAGGCCCTTGTCGGCCGCCTGCCCTTCGACCAGCGGGCGCAGGTTATCAAACACGGTGCCAAGCCGGAACGCGGTGTTCTCCAGAAGCAGCCGGTCCGCCTCGATTTTTGAGATATCGAGGATGTCGTTGATGACCCCCAGCAGGTGGCTGGAAGCCTGAACCACCTTGGTCAACTGGTCGCGCTGGCGTTCATCGCTCGCCCGGCGCAGGGCCAGATCGGTCATGCCCATGATCGCGTTCATCGGCGTCCGCAGTTCATGGCTCATGTTGGCCAGGAAGGCGGTCTTTGCCCGGTTGGCCGCCTCGGCGGCCTCCTTGGCGATGGACAGCGCAGCGGTCCGCTCCTCGACTTTCCGTTCGAGCTGCGTCCGGTAGTTCTCCAGCGCCGCCTCGGCCTGGTCACGCTCGACCGCCACGCAGGCCAGGCTGGCGTAATCCTCGATCAGGCCGATTTCGGCGCTGCTCGGCACGGCCGGCTGGCGGTGATAGATGGCAAACGTCCCGAGCACCCGTCCGCTGCGATCCTTGAAAGGCTGCGACCAGCAGGCCCCCAAACCGGCCGCTTTGGCCAGATCACGGTAATTGGCCCAATAAGGATGGTTCTGGATATCCTCGACGATGACCCGCTCCCCCCGAAAGGCTGCCGTACCGCAGGATCCGATGCCATCGCCAATCGCCACGCCGTCGATCGCCCGGTTATAGAATTCGGGCAGGCTGGGCGCCGCACCGTGGCGGATATGGCGGCCGGCCGCGTCGAGCAGCAAGATCGAGCAGAGGCAGCCCGGGTGAAGCGCCTCGACACGCTGGACGAGAGCATGCAGTACCTCAGTCAGCGGCGCCCCCATGCTGATCAGCCTGAGGATGCCGTTGTGCATTTCCACTTCCCGGGTGCGTTCGGCCAGTTCGGCCTGGCTGCGCGCTTCCCGGCGGCTCACGGTGATCACATGAAACAGCAGGGCGCAGGCGAGCAGGCTGAGCAGCCACGCGCCTGCCAGGTAAGCGTTGAGATGGCCGAAGAGGTCGGACAGCGGCGCCGTCCCGGCCGCCGCCTGCCCACCCGGGACACCCGGCGGGGCGACGGTTTCAGCCGCAACACCCGGTTGCCAGAGCATGGCCCCGAGAATGAAGGAAAGGCGCAGGGCCAGCCAAAAACGCATAGGGGGTCAGGCGCAAAAAATACTTTTTCAATATATCTCAAATTCACCTTGCGCTGCTGTGAAAACAAGCCCCGCGCCCCAGCTGGCGGGAGTCCAGCCACGCAACCTATAACGAAAGACATAGATTCAGCGTTACAATGCGCCGCGTATTGCACCGCACCATTACCGGCGCATTACAATCAGCGTTCGGTCCTTACCTGCCAGGCCATGAACAAGGCCAATCCGCAACCCACCTATGAACACCGCCCAGACTCTGACTCCGCCCCCGAAAACCACGGAAGACCTGCCCGAGGGCACCCGTCGCATGATCGACGGCATCGAACGGGTCCTGTACGACGGCTACTGGATCAAAACCTATCCGGTCCCGGCCGACACGCTGGAAGCGAAGAAAAAGCTGATCGACGCGCTGACCCGTCGCCTGTTCAACCACACCGAGCACGGCCTGAACATCCCCGGCACCCGGCTCAACGAGGCCCGCGCCAGCTACGACAAGGAAACCGACCCGGCCCGCAAGCGTGTCAAGGGCGCCATGCTGGCCGGCGCGCTGTTCAACCGGGCAGCCGATATTTTCCGCAAGCTGGTCGAACTGCAGGCCTGCGGCATCGAAATCCTCAGCGACAATCCCCTGATGCGCGAATGCGGCCGCTGCCTGCTCGAAGCCATGGATCTCGGCCGCAACGTCCTGCACCGCAGCGGCGAGGAAGGCATCGACGAACTGTGGGGAGAACCCTTCCGCGCCTTCTCGATCCCGCTCGAAGATTTTTACGAAAGCCGCTACATCAAGATTGGTCGCGTCCTGCACGACATCGACCGGATCTCGCAGGTCATGATCGACACCTTCAGCGGCATTCCGGCCTTTTCCGACATCGAGGCCCCCGTCAGCGAACTGGCCGCCGCCGCCAAGATCAAGACCGAGACCCTGCGTACCGACGGCGACATCTTCGATGTCTGGGCCCGCATGGTCACTGCCGCCGAACGCCTGTGCACCCTGCCCCTGCAATGTGATGCCAGCGCCCTGTCGTCGCCGATGACCTACAACCTGTCAGACGGCCTGCAACTGATCCGCCAGGGGCGCGACCTGATCTTCTACATCGCCCGCGCCCGCACCGCCATGCCCAAGAGCACCCAGGAGTACGCCGACCGCTGCGCCAACTATCTCGCCACCGGCCGGGCACCGCTGATTCAGGTGACGCTGCCGGTGTGATGGCACGGCGCGCTGCCGAGCGGTTCGATTGAACCCCTTGCCGGCGCCGCAACACAACCTGTCGGATTTTCTTGCACAACCTTCCTGAGCTTCAGCGGCGGCCTTTTCTTTTTGGATGACATCATGGTCAACGGCAGCACCCCGGTTCCCGAACCCGCCTCGGTGCTGTTGCTCGGCCTTGGCCTGCTCGGTTTCGCCGCCCACCGTCGTACCCCCAAAGCCTGATTTTCAGGCGCGTGATGTCTGCCCAAAAGCCGGGGCCACCCGGCTTTTTGTTTGGTCGGTCGCCTGCCCCCCCCAAAATCCGCCAACCGGACGGGAGCGCTATGGAATGAACGGCAGGACCAGTTCCGATGTCCGCATGGCCGCACCGCACACCGCGTCGCACATTTGCCGGAAAACCCGGACTGCGCTGCTTTCGTGGCGGCGCGCATGGCGAACGATGTGAAAGCGGCGACGCAGGTCGAAGGCGGGGGTGGCCACTTCAACCAGGCTGCCGCGCCGGAAGGCTTCGCGGAGCGCCAGGCGCGACAGGCAACCGATACCGAGGCCGGACTCGACGGCGCGCTTGATTGCCTCGGTATGTTCCAGCTCCAGCCGCACGCTCCAGCGGCCAAGGGCGGGAGCGAGGCTGCGGTCGAACTGGCGCCGTGTGCCGGAGCCCGGTTCGCGCAGGATCCAGTCCTGGCCGGCCAGGATTGCAGCGTCGGCCGTGCCGGCCCGGGCCAGGGGATGGCCCGGAGCGCAAAAAACGACCAGTTCGTCCTCCAGCCAAGGCTCGGCGAGCAGGTCGGGATGGTTCACTTCGCCCTCGATCAGGCCGACATCGCAAGCGCAGCGCAACAGGCGCTCGGCGATCGCCTCGGTGTTGGCCACCTGCAGACTGACCGGCGCAGCCGGGTGCTGCCGCATGTATTCGGCGATGATCAGCGTGCCGAGATAATTGCCGATGGTCAGCGTCGCCCCCACGGTGAGCGGCGCCAGCTGGCCACCGCCGAGGTAGGACGCGATCTGCCGCGCCTGATCCAGCAGTTGCTCGGCCAGCGGCAACAGGCCGCGCCCGGTGGCGTTGAGGTGCAGCGATTTGCCAAGGCGATCGAAGAGCGGGCAATCGAACTGCCGCTCCAGTTCGACCAGCGCGTTGCTCGCCGCCGATTGGGACATGCACAGGCGTTCGGCAGCGCGCGACACGTTCTGTTCGCGGGCGATGACGGTGAAGATCTCGATTTGGCGCAGGCTGAGCTTCATATCGAAAATATCGATAAGGATAAGCCAAATTATCCGACAACACAGTTTGAATCAAGGCCTACACTGCGACCATCGTACCTGCCCCATCGTGATCGTCATGAGCTCCTTCAACACCGAAACCGTCCTCTCCGTTCATCACTGGAACGACTCGCTGTTCAGCTTCCGCACCACGCGCGACCCCGGCCTGCGCTTCATCAATGGCCAGTTCGTCACCATCGGCCTGGAAGTCGACGGCCGGCCGCGGATGCGGGCCTACAGCATCGCCAGCGCCAATTATGAGGAGTACCTCGAATTCTTCAGCATCAAGGTGCCGGATGGCCCGCTGACCTCGCTGCTGCAACATGTCAAACCGGGCGACAAGCTGCTGGTCAGCAAGAAGCCGACCGGCACGCTGGTCCTGCGCGACCTCAAACCGGGCAAGCGCCTCTTCCTGTTCGCCACCGGCACCGGCCTTGCCCCCTTCATGAGCCTGATCCACGATCCGGAAATCTACGAGCGCTTCGAGCAGATCGTGCTCATCCACGGCGTGCGCTGGACGAGTGAACTGGCCTACCACGACTACATCGCGCAGGATCTGCGGGATCACGCCTATCTGGGCGACGAGATTCGCAGGAAACTGATCTACTACCCGACCGTCACCCGTGAGCGGTTCCGCAACGAGGGCCGGCAGACCGACCTGATCCGCAGCGGCAAGCTCTACGCCGACCTCGGCATCACCCCGCTCGACCCGGCCACCGACCGGGCGATGATCTGCGGCAGCACAGCCATGCTCAAGGAAATCTCGACCATGCTGGACGGCTACGGCTTCCAGATCTCGCCGCACATCGGCGAAATGGGCGACTACGTCATCGAGCGTGCCTTCGTCGACCAGTAACAACCAGGCGCCCGCCGCCGGCCGGGCGATTTTTGATTTGCCTCACCGGCCGGGGCGCGTCGGCTCCGTATAATGGCCGGCTTATGAAGCCGGCCTCCTCTCTCCACGCGCATCTTGCCCGCGCCGCAGCCGAAGGGTCGGCCCGGCCGGCCTTGCTGGC
>OFCW01000311.1_pt1 | contig 13249 bp, 10 predicted proteins | sample 1520951 | NCBI WGS metagenome assembly OFCW01 (sample SAMEA4349680, study PRJEB24078) | microbial mat metagenome | biome: Terrestrial Biome; feature: Habitat; material: Microbial Mat | place: India | collected 2012-06-12 | depth 10 m | reverse complement strand
TCCCGACCTGAAAGCCTGCCTCGAGCCGACCTACGGCGTCATCGTGTATCAGGAACAGGTGATGCAGATCTCGCAGATCATCGGTGGATACACGCTGGGCGGCGCCGACATGCTGCGCCGTGCGATGGGCAAGAAGAAGCCCGAGGAAATGGCCAAGCACCGCGAGACCATCGCGGCCGGCGCCAAGGAGCGCGGCTATGACCCGGCGCTCGCCGAACAGTTGTTCGACCTGATGACCAAATTCGCGGAGTACGGCTTCAACAAGTCGCACACCGCCGCCTACGCGGTCGTCACTTATCACACGGCATGGCTCAAGCGTTACCACTGCGCGGCCTTCATGGCGGCGACCCTGTCGTCCGACATGGACAACACCGATACGGTGAAGATCTTCTACGAAGACACCATCGCCAACAAGGTGAAGATGCTCGGGCCGGACGTGAACGCCTCGCAGTACCGCTTCGAACCGGTCGATCGGGAGACCATCCGCTACGGCCTGGGGGCGGTCAAGGGCACCGGCGAGCAGGCGGTCAACGTGATCCTCAAGGCGCGCGAGGAAGGCGGCCCGTTCAAGGACCTGTTCGATTTCTGCCAGCGCTGCGACAAGCGCATGGTCAATCGCCGCACCATCGAGGCTCTGATCCGTGCCGGCGCCTTCGACAGCATCGCGCCGCGCACGGCCGGCGACAACCCGATGCCGGATCGCCACAAGCTGCTGGCGAGCGTCGGCGTGGCGATGGATTTTGCCGAGCAGGCCGAACGCGATGCGCTGCAGACCAGCCTGTTCGACATGGCCGATGTCGCCGAGGAGCATGCGCCGGAATACGTCAATGTCCGCCCCTGGGATGAAAAGACCCGGTTGATGGAGGAAAAGACCGCCCTGGGCTTCTTTTTCTCCGGCCATCCCTACAACGCGCGCAAAAAGGAGTTGTCGCGCTTCATCAAGCGGCCGCTCTGCCGGCTGGAACCGGCCAAGGAATTCACCTTCATCGCCGGCATCGTGGTCGGCATCCGGAGCCAGATGACCCGGCGCGGCAAAATGCTGTTCGTGCAACTCGACGACGGCACGGCCATGGTCGAGGTGTCGGTGTTCAATGAACAGTTTGAGGCCGAGCGCGACAAGATCGTCGTCGACGAGGTGCTGGTCATCGAAGGCAAGGTGCGCTACGACGAATTCTCCGGCGGCAATGCCGTGGTCGCCGAACGCCTGATGACCTTGGGCGAGGCGCGTGCCCGTTTCGCCCGTCACCTGCTGCTCAAGATGAACGGTCAGTCCGATGCCGCCAAGCTGAAGTCGCTGCTCTCGCCTTTTGCGCCCGGACCGGCGCCCGTTCGCGTGCGTTATCGCAACGCCGTGGCTGAATGTGAAATGGTGTTGGGCGACGCGCTGCGGGTGCGGCTCGACGACGCCCTGCTCGAAGCGCTGAACGGCTGGTTGCAGCCGGATAACGTGGAGATCGTGTACGCATGATCCGCTTGATCGCCCCGTCGCGGTTCGCCGAGTGAACCGCGCGTTCCGGAAATGACGAAGGCGCCCGCGGGCGCCTTCGTTGCTTTGCTGCAGGAGACGGCTATTTGATCAGGTCGCTTTTGAATCCGATCCGAACACCGCCCCAGTGCCGGCCGTTGATGGTGATCGGCATCGACAGGTCGTTGAGGATCTCGCCGGTGTCACGGACATAGGTCTGGAACAGGGACGGCTTCTGATTCTTGGCCAGCTTGATGCCGACCGGATCGTTGAAGATGCGCTTGTGGCGGCACTTGACCAGATCGACGGCAGGGTCGCCGGAGGGTGGGTTGGAGAAGGCGCCGTTGTGGGCAGGGGCATAGCCGTTGCTGTCGACCGCCAATGAATAGGTCAGGCCCGGCAGGTCGCGCAGGAGGTCGTCGTAGAGGCGGGTCAGCTCACTGTCGCACTGGCTGTCGTAGCTGGTGGTGTAACGCTTCGGATTGGAGCCCGGGATTTCCTTGTAGGCCTGGTCGAAGACATTGACGCCGCGATCGGCCAGGCGCTGCAGGATGGCTGCGACGTTGTCGCGGAAACGGGTGCACTGGTCGTGCAGCGTATCGAACATGCTGTTGCCGGTACGGAAATCGGCCAGGGTGCATTGCAAGTCTTCGGTCGATTCGCGCAGGGTCTTGGCGGAATCGAGGCACTGCTTCATGCGGCCCGAGATTTCGCGCGAATGGTCGCGGATTTCCTCGACTTCGCTGTGAATGGCCTGGTTGCTTTCGCGCAGGTTGTAGATGGCGGTCGAGATGGTCGACAGTTGCTCGGTGGTGCGCTTGAAATCGCCAACCATGGTGTTGAGGTCGGCTGCCGACGTCTCGATATAGCCGTTGGCGCGGGTGACCTCGCCGACGATGGTCTTGGTCTTTTCCGAGGTGTCGGAAACCAGGTTGATCATCGACTGCGTGTTCTGCTGGATCACCTGCGTCGCGGTTTTGACCTTCTCGGCCAGCTTGCGCACCTCGTCGGCGACCACCGCAAAGCCGCGACCCGCCTCGCCAGCCCGGGCAGCCTCGATGGCAGCGTTGAGGGCGAGCAGATTGGTCTGGTCCGAGATGTCGTTGATCAGAGAGACGATCTCGTTGATTTTCATCGAGCTGGTGTGCAGCTCGCCGACCGTCGACGAGAAATGTTCGATGTGCGCGTTGGTCGAGCGCATGGTCTTCGCCACGGTTTCCATTTGTTCCAGCGAACGCTGGGCGAGGTCGAGGTTGTTCTGTGTCGAGGTCTGGATGGCATCCGAATTCATGGCCACCTCGGCCACCGCCTGATTGACCCGGTTGCTCGATTCGAAAACGTTGGCGGCCAGGTTTTCCTGGCGACGCACCGCATCGTCGGTTTGCTGGACCAGCAGGTTCATCCGGGCCGCGTCGGCAGCGATGCTCACGCTGCGCTCCCGGGCGTGCGAGATCAGGCCGCGGACCCGGCCGAAAAAGCGCGTGATATTGCCCGCAATCCGTCCGCAGGCATCAGTTCCCGGGGTACCGACCGGATGCGACAGGTCGGCCTGGCCGTCGGCAATGGCGGCGATATCGCGGTCGAGCTTGTTGAGTGCAGCGTTATTTCCAAAAAATCCCATCGAATGTCTCCTGATTGGCTTCTTGTGAGCCGGCCGGGATGGGGCTGGCTGGACGGAATCATACGTCAGCCGGAGAGGGCTGGCCACAGGCTGCACCGCGTGGAGGCCATGCCATGCGTTTTCTAATAAAAAGTAATAATTTGACAAAAATATTCCATATGGTAAAAATCATGGTTCAGCGGAGGGAGGTCATGGCAGCAAATTTGCAGGGACTGGTCGACAGTCTGGATGAGGGGATGCTGGTGGTCAGCCCGGAGGGCGTTGTTCGTTTGAGCAATCAGGCGGCAAGCCGCTTTTTTCCGGTGGCGGTTGGCCAGCGCCTGGCCATCGAGGCGGTGAGGGCGCAGGTGGCGGCCGCCGCACGCGGCTATATCCGGCTGCCCGTCGAGTTCGATGTCGAGGCGCCGGAAGCCGGCGGCGAGCGGGACCGCCTGCACATGAAGCTGATGGAGTCGCCGCTCGGTGGCGGCTATCTGGTGGTCATCCGGAACATCAGCGAACAGGCGCGGTACGAGCACGTCATTTCCAATTTCGCGAACCTGATGGCGGTTGAGCTGGTTTTGCCGATGGAGCAGTTCGCGACGCAGCTCGGCCGTCTGCTGGTTGATCTGGTGCCGGACCTGGAGCGCCGCGAGGCATTGGGCGAAGACATGCTGCGCATCGTCCGGCAGGGCGAGTCCCTGGCTGGCCGGATCGTCCAGCTGGCGACCTTCGCCCAGCTCTTTTCCCGCGCCCCGGTTTTGGCCTGCGAGCGGATTCCCGTCATGGACCTGCTCGCGGCGCTGACCCAGCGCGTTCGGCCTTTGCTGGAAACACGCCGGATCAAGCTGCTCGTTGCCACCGGCAACCAGGAGATGCCGGTGCTCTACGGCAGCCGGGCCTGGCTGGTCGAGGCGCTGCATGGCTATATCGAACACATGCTCCGCAACTGCCGGGTGTGTTCCGACCTGGAACTGCAGGCCCGTCCCTTCGGCAATTTCATCAGCCTGCAGATCCGCAATCATGGCCGCGCCATGCTCAAGCATGCCGCCTCGGCCGCCTTCCGGCCCTTTACCCAGGGGCTGGGCGTGCCGGGCGGCGAGGGGGCGGTTTCCGGCATTGGCTTGGGGCTCGCGCTGTGCAAGCACGTGGTCGAATTGCATCGGGGGAGCCTGAAGTTCACCGAGGAGGATGGCGACATCACCGCCCTGGTGCTGGAACTGCCGGCTGGCGCGCCACCGGAGCGCGTTAACCCCGATCTGGGGGCTGAGCAGGCGCGTCGTTATGCCGAAGATTTGTCCCGCCTGATGCAGCGCCAGCGCCAGGTCAAACAACCGTAATCAAGGAGAGTGAGATGGCTGACCGCAAGGTGATTCTGATCGTTGAGGATCAGAGCGATATTCGCAAATTGATACGCATGACCCTCGAAATCGGATATTCGGAACTGCATGAAGCCGATAACGGCGAGGCGGGCTGGCACATGGTCAAGGCCCTGCGCCCTGATCTCGTGCTGCTCGATGTGATGATGCCGGGTAGTCTGGACGGCTACCAGTTGTGCCAGAAAATCCGCCAGGAGCCGGGCTTGCGTCATATTCCGGTGATTATGCTGACGGCTCGCGGCCAGCAGGCGGATTTTGAAATGGGGCGCCAGGCCGGCGCCAATGCCTACCTGACCAAGCCATTCAGCCCGCTGGAGCTGATCGACGCTGTCGACGCCCACCTGGCCGGGCGGCTAGCCAAGGCCTCCTGACATGTGCCGGATCACCGTGCCGGTGACGGCACACCCTTAGTCACATGGATTCCAATCGGTATCCGCCGGGAGCCGGGGGGCCGTGGTCGCGGCTCCGCAGTTGGTTTCAGGCCAGCCTGGCCAATCGGGCGACTGCCATGGGGCTGGGGTTGGCGTCCGCTGTCCTGCTCTGCGTCTTCCTGCTCGTTTTCAAACTGGGGGCCGATCTCGTCCGGCAATCGGTGAACGAGCGACTGGCCTCGGCCGCGGCACTCAATGCGGCGCGCCTGGAGGCCGAGATCGGGCGCCTGTTGAGTGCTGTGGACAAGCTGGCTCACCGCCCGGCGGTGGTCAGCACGCTGGCCAGGCCGGCGTCCGCCGAGGCACGCCTGCCGGCCCTGCTCGACGAATTCCGCCATGGCTTTCCGGAAATCGAGGCCTTGTCGCTGTTCGACACGGCCAGCCAGATTGTTGTCGCTTCCGCCATGCCGGCGGCCAGGCCGGACATGACGCTGCTCGCGGCGGCCCTGCAGCGCCGGCAGGCCACCTTCGCTTTGCCGGTGGAACAGCCGGGCAGCCGCCTGCATTTTGCTTTTCCGGTGCTTGATACGACCTCCGGGCACGGGGTCGGCGGCCTGGTCGGCCATCTCGACCTGCTGGCTGTGCTGTCACGCCTGACGTGGGATGAGGAGACCGCCGACCGGCTGCCCATGCAACTCTCGGTCGAAGCGGGCGGCCGCATCCTCTCCCGCAGCGCACACGTGTTTTCCGGCGATGTGTTGCGTGTCGGCGTTCCCCTCGGCGGTCGCTTGGCCGATAGCGGCCTCGATTTCCGCCTGATGGTCGAGGTCGGGCGCGATGCGGCTTATGCCGCCTTCTACCGGTTTTGGGGGGCGGCCCTGCTGATCGGGGCAATCGCCTTGTTCCTGATTGTCGTGCTGGTACGCAAGATGGCGGAGAACATTCTCCGGCCCCTCAAGGAGATGAGCGAACACGCCAAGCAGGTCGCCGGCGCCGGCCCGGCTGGCCTGCGCGAACTGGCGGTACAGCGCAGTGACGAACTCGGCGCGATGGGAATGGCCTTCAACGAGATGGTCCGTTCCCTGCGGCTGGCCTACGAAACGCAGGAGGCGGAAGTCCAGCGCCGGACGCGGCAGTTGGCGGAGGCCCGGGAGCGCTTGTCCCGGGTGCTGGCCGGCATCGATGATGTGGTCTATGCCATGGATGACGCTTGGCAACGGCTCGATTACATCAGCCCGTCGGTGGCCCGGCTCTTCGGCCTGTCTCCCGAGTTGTGTCTGGCTGAGCCAGCGTGCCTGTATGCGCTGATCGAGAAGGAGGACCGGCCGCGCTTGCGCGAGGCGCGGCGCCAGCTCGTCCGCGGGGCGTCGACCGAGGTGCGTTATCGTATCCGGCGTCCGGATGGCAGCCTGCGCTGGGTCAAGGACCGCTTTCATCTGGTGCACGACGCGGAGCGCGGTCGGGTCCATGTCAGCGGCCTGATCAGCGACGTGACGGCGCGGGTCGAGGCCGAGGCTTCCCTGCTTCTGCGCGATCGCGCCCTGGCTTCCAGTTCCTGCGGCGTGGTGATTACCGACATGATGCAAGCCGGTCATCCCATTCTCTACGTCAACAACGCCTTCGAGCGCATTACCGGCTATGCGGCGAGTGAGGTGCTCGGCCGCAACTGTGCCATGCTGCAGCGTGACAAGGCGGAAAACGCTGTGAGCCTGGCCGAGATTCGGGCCGCCATCGCCGAAGCGCGCGACTGCAAGGTGGTGATCCGCAATTACCGGAAGAATGGCGATGCCTTCTGGAACGAGCTGCAGTTGTCCCCGATCATCGACCAGGACGGTCGGGTGACCCACTACATCGGTATCCAGAACGACATTACCGCCAATATCCTGGCAACGCAGGCGCTGGTCGACAGCGAGCAACGGCTGGCCCTGACCATCGAGGCGCTGCACGAGGGCGTGTGGGACTGGCATATCCCGGAAGACCGCTTCATCACCAGTCCGAGCTGGTCGGAAATCCTTGGTATCGCCCCCCGTCTCGCTCCTCCCGAGGCCGGCTTTGCGTTGTTCATCCGGCATGTGCCGGAAGCGTGGGTCAAGCGCGTGCAGAGCGAGTTGGACGCCCATCTGGCGGGTGACGGCAGCGAGTTTTACCTTGAACACCAGATGTGCCATGCCGACGGCCGGAGCATTTGGGTCGCCAATCATGGTCGCATCGTCGACCGCGACCGCGACGGCCGGCCGCGGCGCATGGTCGGTACCATTGTCGATATTACGCAGCGCGTCGAATCGTCGCAGCAGATCATGGGCCTGATGGGCCAGCTCGATTCCATCTTCACCCTCAGCCCGGATGCCTTTGTCTATTTCAACGAGGCTGGGCAGGTAACGTTCGTCAATCCGGCCTTCGAGCGCCTGACCGGGATCAAGGCCGGCGAATCGATAGGCTTGTCGGAGGGGGCGTTGCGCTCCTTGTTGCAGGAGCGCAGCGATCCGGCGCATTCCTTTCCCTGGTTCGGGGCCAGCGGAACGCGGGATCCCCAGGAGGATCACTTGCTCTACCTGCTGCGCCCGACACGTCGCGTCCTGCTGGTCAGCCGGCGGGGGGATGAGGGCTGCGCGGCGGTGCTTTACCTGCGCGATGTCACCCGGGAAAACGAGGTGGACCGCATGAAGAGCGAATTCCTGTCCACCGCGGCGCACGAGTTGCGTACGCCGATGGCCAGTATCATGGGGTTCGCCGAACTGCTGATGCTGCGTGACTTCAGTCCTGAACGCACCCGCGACATGTTATCGACCATCCACCGCCAGGCCCGGCGCCTGACCGACCTGGTCAATGAGTTGCTCGATCTCGCCCGGATCGAGTCGCGCGCCGGCAAGGATTTCAGGATTTCCCGCCAGTCCATCGCGCCGGTCATCCGTGACGCCGTCGCTGCGCTGCATGTCGAGGGCGATCGCAGCCGGATGCAGGTGAACCTGCCTGACAGTCTGCCCGAGCTCGATATCGACCCGGCCAAGATGCAGCAGGCAATCATCAACGTGCTCTCCAATGCCTACAAATATTCGCCGCAGGGTGGGCCGATCCAGATCAGCGCCTGGCAGCGCGAGCGGGGCGGCGCCTGTCAAGTCGCCATTGTCGTACGCGACCACGGCATCGGAATGAGCGCAGAGCAGGTGGCCCGCGTGTTCGAGCGATTCTTCCGGGCCGATCCGTCCGGCAATATCCCGGGAACCGGGCTGGGCATGTCCTTGGTCAAGGAAATCATGGAGCACCATGGCGGCAGCGTCGAGGTCGATAGCGAACCGGGCCAGGGCACTTCGGTATTGCTCTGGCTCCCCGTGCCGGGCATGGAGGCCGTCGCCATGTCGTCGACCGAGGTGCCGGCATGCCGGCCAGCCCTCCGCGACGCGACCACCCCGATAAGCGGACTGCACTGAGAGGAAGATCGGAATGACCATCACCAGCGACACTGAAGAGCCTATCGAAGTCATCCTGGACGACGCCACCGCGCAGACGGCCCCGCCCCTCCCGCCCACCCCGGGGCTGCAGGAACGTCTGCGCACCTTGGAGCGTGAGCGGCAAGCCGCCTTCAGCCAGATGCACCGGATGGCGGCCGACCTGGGGGTGCTCAAGCAGGGGCAAGACCGCTGGCAGCGGGAGATGGATCTGATGCAGGGTGATGCTTTGTTCCGCCTTGCCTTGGTTGCCGAATACCGGGCCGGCGGGACTTCCGGCAAGGTGTTGCGCATGGGCGTCATGTCGGCGATGCTGGCACACGCCATGGCCTGCGACGAAGCATTCTGCGACCGCCTCCAGATGGCGGCACCCCTGCTGGATATTGGCGAAATCGGCCTGCCGGACAGTGTGTTTGCCAGCACCGTCCTGAGCGACGTCGAGCGCGACCTGATGCGCAGCCATTGCCGTCTTGGCCACGCCTTGCTGGCGGATTCGGCGTCGCCGGCCATCGTTCTGGCCGCGAGCATCGCCCTGGGCCATCACGAGCGCTTCGATGGCGGCGGTTACCCCGGGCGTCTGTCCGGCCATGGCATTCCGCTGGCCTGCCGGATCGTTGCCGTCATCGACTGCTTCGATGCGTTGACACAGCATCGTCCGTTCCGCGACGCGTACACCCTGGCCAACGCAGCCGAGATTGTCATGGCGGGCAGCGGCCGGCAGTTCGATCCGGGGGTGATTGATGCGTTCCGCCGGATCAGTGAGCCCCTCCTGCTCGCCCGCTGCTTGCTCGACGAAGCCTCTCCGCAGCCAGACGGCCGGCGCTGGCTGGGCCGGCCTCCCGAGCCCGGGCTCTGGCGGCGTTTCCTGTAGCGGCGGCCAAACAAAACGCCAGCGCTCCCCGGGGGAGGCTGGCGTCGTCTGCGTCGGGCGGAGGGGGTCAGCCCTTGCGCTGGCGTGCGGCCAGGCGGCCGAGCAGGAAGCCCTTGATTTCGTGGAAGGGAATCGGCTTGCCAAAGAGGGTGATGTCGCTCGGCAAGCCGCGCTTGAGGACTTCCTCCCGATCGATGGCACTGACCACGATGATATCCATGCGCGACAGGTCGGGATTGGCGCGCAGGCGGCGGATCATTTCAAAACCGTCCATGCCCGGCATCATCAGGTCGGCAATCAGGATGTCCGGCACGCGCTGGCCGACCTGCAGCAGCCCGTCGAAGCCGTTGGCGACGACACGCAGCCTGATCGGCAGGTTCCAGCTGTCAAAGGTCATCTGGTAAAGCATCTGCAGCGTCGGGTCATCCTCGGCAATGAGAATGTCCAGCTGGCCGGCATTTTCCTGAACGCTCGGGGTCAGGTTGCGCCGACGGGCGAGCAGTGCCTCGACCGAAGCGACGGGAATCCGGCGATGGCCCCCGGCCGTCTTCCAGGCTTCCAGGGCACCGCTTTCCACCATGTTTTGAACGGTACCGAGGGAAACGCCCAAGCGCAGGGCTGCTTGCCGGGTGCTGAGATATTCGGAGTCCGCCATGATCAGAGCTTTATTGAGGTCAATGTTGAAATTACAAATTCAGCAAATTTTATCCCAGGAGCAGAAGAAACTTCAATGCAAAAAACCATCAACCGAAGAAATTTCACCCGGTCTGCATAGGGCCCGCCAGGGCGGGCTACGGGCATCATTTCAGGCTTTTTTGACGAATTCGGACTTTAGCTGCATCGCGCCGATGCCCTCGATCCGGCAGTCGATGTCGTGGTCCCCCTCGATCAGGCGGATATTCTTGACCTTGGTTCCGACCTTGACGACCGAGGACGAGCCCTTGATCTTCAGGTCCTTGATGACGGTGACACTGTCTCCGTCCTGCAATACGTTGCCATGAGCATCCTTCCAGACACGCTTTTCCTCGATCGCTTCAGCCACGTGCTGCGGCCACTCGTGGGCGCACTCCGGGCAGACGTAGTTGAGACCGTCTTCGTAGGTATATTCGGAATGGCACTGCGGGCACGGAGGCAGGGCGCTCATGGGAAATCCTTTCGGTATCAGTATTCGTCTTCGCCGCCGCCCATCAGGTTGGGCAGCAGCAGGTAAGCGCGTTGCAGCGCATGGGTCATGTCCGGGCAGACGTTGTCATCGCCCAGATCGTCGATGAAGCCGGAGCGGTAGAGCAGTGACCCCGGTTGCGAGTTGAGGCCGCAGACGATCAGGGTGCAGCCGCGCTTGCTCAGCTTGTCGCGCAGGCTTTCCAGGCCTTCCAGGCCCGTGGTGTCGAGCTGGATCAGGCGGCTCATGTCGAGGATTACGACTTCGGGGTGCCCCTCGCGCGGGTCGAGCAGGTCCTCCAGTTTATTGACCGCGCCGAAGAACAGCGAGCCGAATAGTTGCCAGGTGGCGACGCGCATCGTGCCGTCCGGGTAGAGGAAGCGCGGGTCGTGTGCTTCTTCCTGCATCGGCACGCGCTCGATGCGGGTCAGTTCCGACATGCGGTAAATGAAGAACAGGCTGGCCAGCACCATGCCCAGTTCGACCGCGATGGTCAGGTCGAACAGCACGGTGACGAAGAAGGTGGCGAGCAGGATGATCCGGTAGTTGTACGAATAGCGCTTGAGTTCGACGAACTCGTGCCATTCGCCCATGTTGATGGCGACCACCATGACGATGGCCGACAGGGTGGCGAGCGGCACATAGGAGGCGAGCGGCGCGGCGACGAGCACGATGCCGAGCAGGACGAGGGCATGGATCATGCCAGCCACCGGCGTCCGGCCGCCGGTCCTGACATTGGTTGTCGTGCGGGCGATGGCGCCGGTCGCTGCGAACCCCCCGAAGAACGGGGCAGCGATGTTGGACAGCCCCTGCGCGATCAGTTCCTGGTTCGGATCGTGGCGATCATCGATCTGGCTGTCGGCGACGCGTGCCGAGAGCAGCGACTCGATGGCGCCGAGCAGGGCGATGGTGATGGCCGGCGAAATCAGCTTGCCGAGGTCGTGGATCGACAGGTCGGGCAGGCCGAAGGCGGGCAGCTCCTGCGGAATGCCGTTGAAGCGGCTGCCGATGGTTTCGACCGGCAGCTCGAACAGCCAGGCGACCAGCGTGCCGACGATCAGCACGGCGAGCGGCCCCGGGGCGCGGCGCAGGATGGCGACTTTTTGTGCCAGCCGGTTGTAGGACAGCAGAAAGACGAAACAGGCCGAGGCCAGACCGAGGGTCGGCAGGTCCACGGTGTGGGCGTAGGCGGCCAGCGTCTTGATGCGGTGGAAAAACTCGGCCGGCAGGTTGTCGATCTTGAGGCCGAAAAAGTCCTTGATCTGGGCGAGAAAGATCACCACGGCAATGCCGTTGGTGAAACCAATGACGACAGTGACCGGAATGAAACGGATCAACTGCCCCATGCGGGCCAGACCCATGGCGAGCAGAAACACCCCGGCCAGCATGGTCGCGCCGAGCAGGTTGGCGAACCCGTGCAGGGCGACAATGCCGTAAACGATCGGAATGAAGGCGCCGGTTGGACCGCCGATCTGCACCCGCGAGCCGCCCAGGGCGGCAGTCAGAAAGCCGGCAACGATGGCGGTCCAGATGCCGGCTGTCGGCGAACAGCCCGAGGCGATGGCAAAGGCCATGGCGAGCGGCAGGGCGAGGACGCCGACGGTGATCCCCGCAGCGAGGTCCTTGCCGAATTGGGCGCGACTGTAACCCGGCAGGCAATCGAGAAGCTTGGGGCGAAAGGCGATTTTCATGGCGCGCGCTCTGGGGGTAAGCAGAGCATTATATGGGGGGCTGATTAATCGTCAATGTTAATCACATGCTAATATCAGTCGACACGAATTCAACGAGAGCGCTGCATCATGGAGAACCGTACCGCCCGCCTGACCCTGCTCATCGATCCGCAAAAGAAAAAGCTGTTCGAGGAAATCTGCGCCGAGCAGGATCTGACGCCTTCGCAGGTCGTTCGCAAACTGGTTCGCCAGTACATCATCGACCACGCCGGCCAGCGCGAATTGCCGGAGTGGTTGAAGCCGGGCAGCAAGCCGGGCGACTGAGGGGAAAGCAGGGGGCGGCTACTGGCCGTCGGGCCTGGGCGGCATCCGGTCCGGGTGCTGGTCAGCCAGATAAGCCGCGTAGCGCACCTGCAGTTCCGGAGCCTGGCGGTTGATTTCGCGCAGGATGCGGGCGACGGCCCAGAGCATCACGGCGATCCCGCCGGCGACACAGGCCACCGCCTCGGCCAGCGATGACGGAAAATCGGCGAGGATGGCGCCCTTGCCGGCCGCGAACCAGCTGCCGCCGATCGCCACGCAGGTCAAGCCAAAGACGTCGATGAGCGCGTAGGCCGCGATGCGGCCGGTCAGTCGGGGGCGGGGTGGGCGTTTAGCAGGATTGAGCATGCGCCGGCGAACCTTGCAGGAGGAAAAAGTCGGGCAGGGGGCTTGACAACGGGGAAGTCAAGGGCGACTTATGCACAGTCATGGGGCGTACTTTCCGGGCTTGACAATTCAGGGCTGTTAAATTTGTTGAATTGCATTGGGTGTATCGCAATTCATTGTAAATCAATGACTTGTCGCTTAGCCCAAGTTTCGGGCAGGGTAAGGAAAATCCTTGCGAAACGGTGACTTAGTCGCACTGACCCACATTCATTCACAGAGTTATCCACAGATTTTGTGGATAGTTTGAAAAGAGCAAGTCCGCAGGATGGATTGGGCGTCATACTTAAAGCATTACTTGAAGTACAACGCCCGGAGTTTTGCCCAAATTATTTGACTCGCATACCCGGCTGAGCGCCGGAATCGGGGGACAACAGGAAGATTCCCGGTGTTTCGCCCGTCGTGTCCGAAGCGGCGAGCACCATGCCTTCCGAGAGGCCGAACTTCATCTTGCGCGGCGCCAGGTTGGCGACCATGACGGTCAGGCGGCCGACCAGTTGCGCCGGGTCATAGGCGGCCTTGATGCCGGCGAAGACATGGCGCGTTTCGCCATTGCCGATGTCCAGCGTCAGGCGGACCA
>OFCW01000310.1_pt1 | contig 13303 bp, 10 predicted proteins | sample 1520951 | NCBI WGS metagenome assembly OFCW01 (sample SAMEA4349680, study PRJEB24078) | microbial mat metagenome | biome: Terrestrial Biome; feature: Habitat; material: Microbial Mat | place: India | collected 2012-06-12 | depth 10 m | reverse complement strand
CGCGACCATCCCCCCCGCCCCCCGCCCAACCCGCGCCGAGCGGTCCGAGCAAGGTCATCTGCGCGCCGGGCAAGCCCTGTTAATTGCCGGTACGGCCATGCGCCGGCAAAACTTCCGGCCGGTATGAAAAAGTCATACAATCCCAACATCTAGGCGCAATGCGCCAGCTGACACCATGACAAGGGGGAGGATGGTGGGAATACTCGATCAACTCAGGATGCTGCTCAGGCGCCATGACAACGCCCAGGCAGCCCCCCAGCCCGCCGACGGCCTCGTCGAACGGCGCAGGAAGCCCCGCGTCGATGCCCGCGAAGGGACGCGTGTACTGATCATCGACGATTCCAGGACCATCCAGGTCGCCCTGCGCAAGTTCCTGCGCTCGGCCGGCTATGAAACCTATGAAGCCCCCGACGCCGAAACCGGACTGGCGCTGATGCGGGAGCACCGGCCGGAACTGGTTTTTCTCGACATCGTGCTACCCGGCATGAACGGTTTTGCCGCCTTGCGGGCAATCCGCCGCGACCCGATGCTGCGCGACACGCCCGTGATCATGATGAGCGGCAACGAACAGGCGATGGAGCAATTTTTCGGTACCCGCATCGGTGCCGACGACTTCATGAAGAAGCCGTTTTCGCGCCACGAAATCTTTTTCCGCATCGAGCGCCTGCTTGACGAGCAGCGGGTGCCCCGGCGCCCCCTCCTGCAGCCTCACCCGCGCACGGCCGAATTCGGCAGCCCCGCCTGACCCCGGCGGGGCAACGGCCCGTTCAGGCCGTTTCGTGGTCGCTACCGTCCTGCTTCTGGCTGCCCAGCGTCAGTTCGGTGTTTTCGCTCAACGCAAAGAAGAAGGCTTCCACCGCCTTCGGCTCGCCGGAAGCGGCAAAGGTCGTGTGGCCGCATTCGCACTGGCCAACCCAGATGGCATCCAGCCCGCGCAAACCCCGCGTGCTGACCGGGTTGATTTGCGTCACGTCGGCGCTGCAGTGGTTGCAGACCAGCTTTGCCGGACGCTTCGCCTCGATCCGGGCCTTCGCCTGGGCGATCCGTTCGGCCTGCGTGCCGCGTTGTTTGGCTTGTCCCATGTTCTTCCTCCCCCATACAAAGGCGCACAGGATACCCGAGTTTGACCGGGGCACCACCCGGCACGGTTTTCCCCAATGTCGAAAACCGCCGGCGCTATGGCAAACTGCCGCCATGCATGCCCTTCCCCATCTCACCGCGGTCGACTGGCTTTCCCTGCTCGTCTTTTTCGCCTGCTGGGCCGGTTACGCCTGGTACTCCGAACATAGCGCATGGGGAGCCGGCGGGCTGATCCGCACCAGCCAGCAATACCGCTTGAAGTGGGCCTACCGCATGCTCGAACGCGATGTGCGGGTGACCGACTCGACACTGATCGGCAATCTGGTGACCAGCGTGTCGTTCTACGCCAACACCACGATTTACATCATCGCCGGCCTGGTCGCCGCGCTCGGCGCCTCCGACAAGCTGATCAGCTTCACGGCCGACCTGCCCTTCGGCAACACCGGCAATCGCGAACTGCTCGAAATCAAGCTGATGCTCGTCCTCGCCTGTTTCGTCTTCGCCTATTTCAAATTCACCTGGTCGCTGCGCCAGTTCAACCTGCTCTCCATCCTGGTCGGCGCCGCCCCCTTCGGCCAGGCCGGCGAGCCGGGCATCGACGCCTACGCCCGGCGCATGGCCGGGGCCAACAACCTGGCCGGCGACGACTTCAACCGCGGCATCCGTGCCTATTATTTCGGTCTGGCCGCTTCCGGCTGGCTGCTCAACCCGGCACTGTTCGGTCTGCTGTCGTTCGTCGTGCTGGTCGTCCTCTTCCGCCGCGACTACCGTTCACCAGCCCTGCACATCCTGCGCGATCCATCCTGAGCGCCATGAATAACCGACTCCCGCTGGCCGGCATCGGCTACGGCCTGCTCGCCTACCTGATCTGGGGTTTCTTTCCGCTCTATTTCCGGCAACTCGGGCACATCGCGCCGATGGACATCCTGTCCAACCGCACGCTGTGGGCTTTCGTCTTCGTCGCCGGCCTGCTCACCCTGCGCCGGCGCTGGAGCAAGGTCATCGCTGTCTGCCGCGCACCGCGCCAGTTGGCCCGCGTCAGCCTGGCGGCCCTGCTGCTCGGCAGCAACTGGCTGGGCTTCCTGTGGGCCGTCGACCACCAGCAGGTCGTCGCCGCCAGCTTTGGCTACTTCCTGACACCGCTGGTCAATGTGCTGCTCGGCCTGCTGGTCCTCAAGGAGCGCCTCAACGGCAAGGAATGGCTGGCGATCGGGCTGGCCGTCGTCGCCGTCGTCAACGAACTGATCGCCCTTGGCACCCTGCCCTGGATCTCGCTCTTCCTCGCCGCCACCTTCGGCACCTACGGCCTGTTGCGCAAGCAAGTGCCGGTCGACGCGCTGTCCGGCCTGTGGCTGGAAACCCTGGCCATGTTGCCCGTCTGCCTGATCTACGCCGCCTGGCAAGGCAGTGAAGGTCATGCCGTCTTCACGCTGGCCGGCGACCTGACCACCCTGCTGCTGATCGGCGCCGGCGTGATCACCGCCCTGCCACTGATGGCCTTCGCCGCCGCCACGCAGCGCCTCGACCTGGCGATGATCGGCATGCTGATGTACATCAATCCGACCCTGCAGTTCCTGACGGCCGTCTACCTGTTTGATGAGCCGATGCAGATCTCGCGCCTGATCAGCTTCGGCCTGATCTGGCTCGGCCTGCTGTTTTATACGGTCAGCATGCACCAGAAATACCGGCATCCCCCCGCGCCGGAAAAATAAAGCGACACGGCATCTTCTGCCCGGTTAGTTGGAAATGTATGATTTGTATCAACACTGATAGCACGGGTCGGCAACATGACCAACACCATCCTCATCGTCGATGACAACCGGGACAACCTGACGGTCATCGGCGGCCTGCTGAAGGGCGAATACCACGTGCGGGTCGCCAACTCGGGGGAGCGGGCGCTGCAGGTCGCCGTGACCGCTCCGATCCCCGACCTCATCCTGCTCGACATCATGATGCCTGGCATGGACGGCTACGAAACCCTGCGTCATTTGCGTGCCATGCCGGAAACCCGCGATATTCCGGTCATCTTCGTCACCGCCATGTCAGCCGATGAAGACGAAGAGGCCGGCCTGCGCCTCGGGGCCGTCGATTACATCACCAAGCCGATCCGCCCGGCCATCCTGAATGCGCGGGTCCGCACCCACCTGGCCCTGAAACGGGCGCACGACCAGCTGGCCGACCAAAACGCCCGGCTTGAATCGCAGGTCCGACAGCGCACCCGCGAACTGGAGCTGATCAAGGAAGTGACCATGCAGGCGCTGGCCACGCTGGCCGAAAAGCGTGACAACGAAACCGGCAACCACCTGATCCGCACCCGGCGCTATATCGAGGTGCTGATGCGCGGCCTCAGCGCCCGGCCGGAATTCGCCAGCCAACTCGACCCGCTGACCCAGGAGCTGATCGCCAAGGCGGCCCCCCTGCACGACATCGGCAAGGTCGGCATCCCGGATGCCATCCTGCTCAAGCCGGGCCGGCTGACGCCGGATGAGTTCCAGATCATGAAGACCCATGCCCAGATTGGAGCCGATGCGTTGACCGAAGCCATCGAGCGCGTCCTGCGTGGCCGTCAGGACGATGAGCACGAACAGGACAATCGCTATGCACTGAGCTTCCTGGAAATCGCCCGCGAAATTGCCGGCGGCCACCACGAAAAATGGGATGGCTCCGGCTATCCGCGCGGCCTGTCCGGCGACGCCATTCCGCTCTCTGCCCGTCTGATGGCACTGGCCGACGTTTTCGATGCCCTGGTCTGCAAGCGGCATTACAAGGAAGCCTTCCCGATTGCCGAGAGCATCGAGATCATCCGTCAGGGCCGCGGACAACACTTCGACCCACGCATCGTCGATGTCTTCCTGGCCAACATCGACACCTGCGTTGCAATTGCCGAGCGCCACGCCGATCACCCTCCCGCAACGACAATCTGACATGACACCACGCTGCCTGCCCACACTCCTCCTCGCCGCCTTGCTCGCCGGCTGGCACGCGCCCCTCGCCGCACAGCCCGCCCCCCCGGCCAGACCGGCCTTTACCGAAGTCATGGCCAACCGCGACCTGCTGGCCAAGCTGCAAAAAGGGGGCTATGTGCTTTATCTGCGCCATGGCCAAACCGACAATTCGCGCCCCGATCAATTTCCCCATGTCGATCTGGCCGACTGCAACACCCAGCGCCTGCTCAACGACCAGGGCCGGGCCGTGATGCGCGATGTCGGCAAGGCGCTGCGCGCGGCCAAGATTCCGCTCGGCGAAATCATCGCCAGTCCGATGTGCCGGACACGCGAATCGGCCACCCTGGCCGTCGGTAACTCATTCGAAACCGCCGAGGCGCTGATGTACACGGCCAACATGACCCGCGAGGAAAAACAGCCGCGCCTCGAAGCCCTGAAGAAACTGCTGACAGCCCCCGTACCGGCCGGCAGCAACCGCCTGCTGATCGCCCATGCCCCCAACCTGGCTGATCTCATCGGCTTCTTCGTCAAGCCGGAAGGCACGCTGGTCGTTTTTGCCCAACGGGGGCCGGAGGGCTACGAATACGTCGCCAGCATCCCGCCTGCCTTGTGGAGCGACTTGCTGAGCCGCTGATGTGAAAAAGCGCCTCCAGAGCTTCCTGGTCTTTTTCCTGCCCCTGGTGGTCGGTATCGGCATTGCCGCCTTCCTCGGTTGGCGCGCCTTTTCCTTGTACGACGACTATCTGGAGGCACGAACCGCCGCCCAAAAACGTGACCTTCACTTCGAAAGCCTGGGCAACCGCCTGAGCAACCGCATGCTCAAGACGCAGGAATTGCTGGTCGCCGTATTGCGTCAGGCCAAGGCAGGCCAGATCGATCAAGCGGGCGCCTATCAGGCGCACACCAGCGTGGTCGACACCCTGGCCGAAATGGATGCCGACCTCCGCCGCCTGTTGGCGGAAAACCCGCACCCCGAACTGAAGGAAGCAATCGAAGAGGCCGTGCGTGATTTCCAGGGCTATTGGCAACTGGCTGTTTCCGCAACCGACATCGTCGCCATCGACCCACCGGTCGCCAGCCGCTACATCGACGATGCGCAGGTATTGCACGCGCATTTCGCCGAGCACATCCTGAACATCAACGAAACGCTCTCCGGCTTGACGCTGCAGCGCATCGAAGCCGGTGATGCCCAGTTGCGCCAGAAACGCCAGGCACTGCTTCAGTCCACGCTGCAAGCCTGCCTGCTCACCGTGTTGATCTGGGCAGTCGTCGTATTCCTGACCACGCGTAACCTGGCCTACATCTCTTCCGCTCTCGAAATCCTCGGCCGCAACGCAGGATTGAGCGAAGATCACAAGGCCCGCCTGAAGGCGACCAAGGGCTTCCTGATGCGCGAAACGGCGCAGGCCACGCTGCAATTCGCCGAGACGCAGAAGGCGCGCGCCCAGGCCGAAACCCTGCTGCAAAGCGAGCAGGAACAACTGGTCCAACTCCTGCGCAGCATGCCCGACCTCGTCTGGTTCAAGGCGGCCAACGGCACCTATCTGCGCTGCAATCCGCGCTTTGAAGCGTATGTCGGCCTGGCCCAGGCCGAGCTGATCGGCAAGACCGACCACGACCTGTTCCCCGCCGAAATGGCCGATCGCTTCGTTGCCCGCGACCGTCTCGCCTGCGAACGCCCGGACATCATTTCCGAGCAGGAATGGCGTACTTTTGCCGACGGGCACCGCGAGCTGATCGAAGTGCTCAAGGTCGCCATCCGCAACCCGGATGGCAGCCTGCTCGGCATTCTCGGCGTTGGCCGCGACATCACGGCACAATACATGGCCCACAGCGAATTGCTGGAAAGCCAGGCGATGCTCAAGCGCACCCAGAGCGTTGCCAAGATCGGCAGCTGGATCTACGACTTCCGCTTCAACACGCTGGTCGGTTCGGAAGAGGCCTACCGGCTGCTCGACCTTCCGCTCGGCACCACGTTCACCCCGCGCCAGTTCTTCCAGTTCATCGTCGCTGCCGACCGCCGCCCGGTCTGGACGGCCTGGCAACACGCGACACAGAGCGGGGTTTTCCAGGTCGAACACCGCGCGCGGATTGGCGGCAGCCTGAAATGGCTGGCCCAGCGCGCCGAAATCGAATACAACCCGGACGGCACCCCATGCCGCGCCGTCGGCATGGTGCAGGACATCAGCTCGCTGAAGCAGGCCACCGAAGCACTGCGCCAGCGCGAGGAAGTCTTCTCCAGCATCGTCAGCCAGGCCGACAGCGGCATCCTGCTGATCGATATCGACAGCCTGGCGGTCATCGAATTCAACGACGCCGCCTGCCGGCACCTCGGCTACACGCGTGAGGAATTCGCCCGGCTGACTGTCTACGACGTGCAGGTCACTCCCGACCGCGCCGCCACCAAAGCCCGCATGGATGCCCTCATCGCTACCGGCGGCAACAGCTACGAGCGGCAGTTGCGCTGCAAGAACGGCGACACGCGGCACTTCTGGATTTCCGTCAAGCCGATCCAGGTTGGCGAGATCACACGGCTCTCGCTGGTATGGACCGACATCACCGAACGCAAACGGGTCGAGGAAAACCTGGCAAGCAGCCAGGAACGCCTGGAAATCGCCCAATCGGCCGCCGGCGTCGGTTTCTGGGGCGTCGACCTCGACACCGGCAAGACCTGGTGGTCAACGGAGGCGGAAAAACTCTACGGCCTGCCGCCAAACAGCTTCAGCGGCACGCAGGAGGCCTGGCTGTCCTGCATCCACCCGGATGACGTCGATGACGTCAAACTGAAGGTGCAACAGCACATGTCGGCTGGCGATGCCTTTGAGATCGAATACCGGATCGTCCGCCCCGATGGCGAGATACGCTGGCTGACTTCGCGCGGCCGTGTCGTCACTCATGACGGCAAGGCAGTACGCGTGCTCGGGGTCAATTTCGACATCACCGAACGCAAGGTGGCCAACGAGGAGCTGGCACGCTACCGCAACCACCTCGAGGAACTGGTCGCCGCCCGCACCCGCGAAGTGGCCGAAGCGCGCGACGCCGCCGAACAAGCCAACCAGGCCAAGAGCTCCTTCCTGGCCAACATGAGCCACGAAATCCGCACACCGATGAACGCCATCATCGGGCTCACCCACATCCTCCGCCGCAGCGCCACTGACCGAACGCAGACCGAGCAACTCGACAAGATCAATAGTGCCGCCCAGCACCTACTCGGCATCATCAACGACATTCTCGATTTCTCGAAAATCGAAGCCGGCAAGATGAAGCTCGAAGTCGGCAATTTCGAGGTCGACCGCCTGGTCGGCAACGCCTGCGGCCTGATCGCTGAGCGGGCGCAACTCAAAGGGCTCGAAGTGGTGTCCGACATTGCCACCCTGCCGCCCATGCTGAAGGGCGACGCCATGCGAATCGGCCAGATTCTGGTCAATTTTCTGAGCAATGCCGTCAAGTTCACCGAACAAGGCAGTATCATCCTGCACGGCAGCGTGGTCAGCGAAGACGCCAACCGGATCATCGTACGCTTTGCCGTGCGGGACACGGGCATCGGCATGACGGCGGAGGAAACCGGACGCCTGTTCCAGCCCTTCGAGCAGGCCGATATCTCGACGACCCGCAAGTTCGGCGGCACCGGACTCGGCCTGGCCATTTCCCGCCGCCTGGTCGAGTTGATGGACGGCCGGATCGGCGTCGACAGCACGCCGGGCAAGGGCAGCACCTTCTGGATCGAACTGCCGCTCGACAAGGTGGCCGGCCAGCGCCAACGCCAGGTCGCCGCCATCCTGCCTGCCACCTCCCGCGTGCTGATCGTCGATGACATCGACGATGCCCGGCAGGCCATGACCGCGACCCTGCTCGATCTTGGCACCCGGCCGGACGCCGTGGCCAGCGGAGAACAGGCCATCGACGCCATCGCCGCCGCGGATGCCGCTGGCCAACCCTACCGTCTGGTCATCCTCGACTGGCAGATGCCCGGCCTGAACGGCATGCAGGTGGCAGCGCGGCTGCAGGAGATGGAATTGCGCCAGCGACCGACCCTGCTCCTGGTCAGCGGCACCCTCGATGCGCCGCGTGAAGATCTGCACGCCGCCGGCATCAGCGGATTCGTCGCCAAGCCGCTGACGGCATCGAGCCTGCTCGTCGCCCTGGAGCAATGCCCGGAGCACTCAGCGACGGTGCCGGCCGGGACGGGCACGCGCAACCCGCAGCTGGCCGGCTATCGCGTACTGCTCGCCGAGGACAATCCGCTCAACCAGGAAGTCGCCGTGACCCTGCTCGAAGAAGCCGGCATCACCGTCGATGTCGCCGAGGATGGCCTGATCGCCCTGGCCAAGGCGCAAAGCCACCCCTACGACCTGATCCTGCTTGACGTCCAGATGCCCAACATGGACGGCCTGTCCGCCGCCCGCGCACTGCGCAAACTGCCGCAATACGCCACCACCCCCATCGTCGCAATGACCGCCAATGCCTTCGACGAAGACCGGCAAAGCGCCCTCGAGGCCGGCATGAACGAGCATATCGCCAAGCCGGTCGATCCCGACGTGCTCTATGGCGTGCTGCACCGCCTGCTCGATGCGCCACCGACATCGATCGGTGCAGCGGTCACGCCTCCTACGCCCGACAACCGTCTGGAAAACGCCCTCGCCCATGTCGCCGGTCTCGATCTCCAGGCCGGCCTGCGCGCGACCTTGGGCAAACCCGACAAACTGTTCGACCTGCTCAACAGGTTTGCCAAACACCACGGCAACGATTTCGACGCCATCCGCCACAGCCTGCGGCAAGGCGATTACCACAACGCCCGCCTGCTGACCCACTCGCTGAAGGGAACAACCGCCACACTGGGCCTGAAAGCCTTTTCCGACGGCGTTGCCCGCCTCGAACAAGCGCTTGTCGCACAAACGCCTGCCAGCCAACTGGGTCCGGATATCGAACGCCTCGCCACCTGGCTCGCCAACCTGGTCGAGCAGATTGGCGCCATTGCACCGCCCGGCCAGTCGGCAATCGATGACAGCACCCCCATCGACGTCGCCCAACTGGGCCGTGAACTTGCCGTCCTGCGTCGCCTGCTGGGCGAGGACAACCTGACCGCAACCGATGCTTTCAGCGCCCTCGAAGCGCGCTTCAAAGTCATCGCCGGCCGCTCGGCCAACCGCATGCGCCTGGAGATCGACGACTACGATTTCGCCGCCGCCCTGCGGACGCTGGACGCGATCATCGAGCGCAATCCGACATTGCGTCAGGCAGTCGACGCCGCGGCTGCGTCAGGCCGCTGAGCCGCCTGCCATGCCGCCAAAGGCATCCGGCCGGATCAGCCCCGCCGCCGCCGGGCCTCGAACAGGCAGACGCCCGCCGCCACCGAGACGTTCAGGCTCTCCACCGTACCGAACATGGGAATCTTCACCAGTTGATCGCAGTTCTCGCGGGTCAGCCGGCGCATGCCCTCGCCTTCCGCCCCCATCACCCAGGCCGTCGCCTTCGGCCAATCGGCGGCATACAGATCGTTCTCCGCCTCGCCGGCCGTGCCGATCACCCAGATCTCGCGCTCCTGCAGTTCGCGCAGCGTCCGCGCCAGGTTGGTCACCATCACGTAAGGCACCGTTTCCGCTGCGCCGCAGGCGGTCTTGGCAGCCACATCGGTCAGGCCGACCGCCCGATCCTTGGGCGCGATCACGGCATGGACACCCGCCGCGTCAGCCACCCGCAGGCAGGCTCCCAGGTTGCGCGGATCGGTGATGCCATCGAGAACGAGCAGGAAAGGCGGCTCATCCAGCGTATCGAGCACATCATCCAGATGGGCTGCCTTGCGCCCCCCCTCGATGCGCGCCACGACCCCCTGGTGCCGCCCGCCCGGCGCCATGCCGTCGAGCCGCTTGCCATCGGTCGCGATGACCCGGATGCCCTGGAGTTCGGCATGCTGCAACAGGTCGCGCACCCGCGCATCCTGGCGCGTCGCATCGACCATGATTTCCCTGATCGAACCCGGATCATGGCGAAGTTTGGAAATGACGGCATGAAAACCGTAGATCAGGCGGGAAGACATGGCTGCTCTCGAAAATCGGAAGAGCGGATTCTACCGCCCGCTCCCCGCCACGGAAACCGCTCGCTTCAGCAGGGCTCGATCACAGATGGCGCAACAGCGCATCGTCGCGCGCCACCCAACGCGACAGCATCATGTCGTGCAGGGCAACATGGTTGGTGACCCAGCGCGCCAGCAAGGCGTCCAGTTCGCGAATGCGCGACACAATGTGAACCGAATCGAGTGCCGCAACAATCTCCTGAACCTTGGCGGCGATCTCGGCATGGTCTTCCATGTGAGCCTGGCACATCTCGCGATCGGCAACCATCAGCAACGAATCGCGCATGACGGCCTCTTCGGTCTTGAAATGATCGAGGATGAAGGCGAACAGATCACCGAGCAGGCCGATCAGGCCATTTTCACACCCCACCTGCCGCGCATGGCCACAGGCGACACAGTTCTCCAGGCGGCTCTGGTCGATGCAGATCCGGCGCAGGTTGGCCATGGCACCAATCAGGAAACGATGCTCATGGTCGATCATCGCATGGCCGGTAATCAACTGGGGCGGCAAATCGCCGGTGCCCAGCCAATGCGCCACCGCATCGGAAAGCACATGCGCGGAGACTCCCGCGTCCGAGGAAATGGGGGCCGTCTGCTGCACGGCTGTCGCCAGTCGAAGATTCATAACCCGCCATTATAAGCGTTCGCCCATTTTGCATTGTCATCAAGTGTCAAGAAACGGGCGCATCCCAACCGACCATGCGGGGCGGCAATCTGGCAGCCGGGGCGCCTCGCCCGCCCGGCGCCTAACGCCCTTTCCTGGCCGGCTTGCGCGCCGCCTTGGGCGATGGCTTGCCGGTCGATTTGGCCGCAGATTTGCTGGCTGTCCGGCGCACCGCCTGCCCCTCGGGCTTGCCGGACGCGGCGGGCTGCGCGCGCCCGTTGCCCGGTTCGCTGTATGCCTTCGCTGCTGCGCGACCAGCCGGCGCCCGCTCGACCGGAGCCATCACGAAATCGATGCGGTTCGATTCCAGGTCCGCCCGCACCAGCTTGACCCGCACGCGATCACCCAGGCGGTAACGCTGGCCAGTCCGCTCGCCCAGCATCTGGTGCTTGATGGCGTCGTACTGGAAATAATCGGCCCCCAGTTCAGAGACGTGAACCAGGCCCTCGACATAAACCTGATCCAGCGCCACGAAAATGCCAAAAGCCGTCACTGCGGAAATCGTGCCATCGAACACTTCGCCGATCCGCTCCTTCATGAAGAAGGTCTTCAGCCAATTCTCGACATCGCGCGTCGCCTCGTCGGCCCGTCGCTCGGTGGCCGAGCATTGCAGGCCGATGTCGTCCCAGGGCTGCTCCGGCACGTACTTTTCGCCATTGAGCACCGCCTTGATGGCGCGATGCACCAGGAGATCCGGATAGCGGCGGATCGGCGAGGTAAAGTGGGTGTAATGCTCGTAGGCCAGCCCGAAATGCCCGACGTTGTCCGGGCTGTACATCGCCTGCTTCAGCGAACGCAGCATGACCGTCTGCAGGAGCTGGAAATCCGGCCGCTGCTTGATCTTGTCAAGGAGCAGCGCGTAATCCTTGGCGCGCGGATCGTCGCCGCCGCCGAGGGCCAGGCCGAACTCGCCCAGAAAAGCGCGCAGGTTCTGCAACTTGTCCTCGGAAGGCGCCGCATGCACCCGATAGAGGCAGGTCTGTTTGTGCTTCTCCAGAAAATCCGAAGCACAGACGTTGGCCGCCAGCATGCATTCCTCGATGATGCGATGAGCGTCGTTGCGCACCACCGGCACGATGTTCTCGATCTTGCCGTCGTCGTTGAACAGCATCATCGTTTCAGTCGTTTCGAAATCGATCGCACCCCGCTCGACACGCGCCTTGCGCAGCGCACCGAACAGTTTGTATAGGTTCTGCACGTGCGGCAGCACAGCCTGATGCACCGCGCTCTCCGGCCTGGCCTCGCCGGAAAGCCAGGACCAGACGAGGTTATAGGTCAGCCGGGCGTGCGAGCGAAACACGGCGGGGTAGAAGCGATACTTGCCGATCTTGCCGGCGGCGCTGATCTGCATGTCGCACACCATGGCCAGGCGATCCACATCCGGATTGAGCGAACAGATGCCATTCGACAGCTTCTCCGGCAACATCGGAATGACCCGGCGCGGGAAATAAACCGAGTTACCCCGCGACAAGGCCTCCTTGTCGAGCGCCATGCCGGGCCGGACATAATGCGACACATCGGCAATCGCCACCACCAGTCGCCAGCCGCGCCCTTTCTTCTCGCAATACACCGCGTCATCGAAATCACGCGCCGTCTCACCATCGATGGTCACCAGAGGCAAGTCGCGCAAATCCTCGCGGCCCTTCATGTCGCTCTTGCGCACCTTGTCCGGCATCTTCCGGTTTTCAGCCAGTGCCGCCGGAGAGAATTCGAAAGGCAGATCGTGCTTGCGCAACGCAATTTCGATCTCCATGCCGGGGTCGGCATAATTACCCAGTACCTCGACGATACGCCCGATCGGCTGGGAAAACTTGGAGGGCTGCTCGATGATCTCGACCATCACCACCTGGCCGGACTGCGGCTTGAGTTTGGCCTTTTTCTCGGGCGGCACCAGAATGTCCTGCGAGATACGCTTGTTTTCCGGGACCACAAAAACCACGCCATGCTCGACAAAGACGCGGCCGACCACCCGGCTATTCGCCCGCTCGGTCACCTCGACGATCCCGCCTTCCGGCCTCCCCTTGCGGTCGATGCCGGTCACCCGGACCAGCGCCCGGTCGCCATGCAGCACCTTGCCCATCTGGTGCTGATCGAGAAAGATGTCGGCGCTGCCGTCATCGGGAATCAGGAAGCCGTAGCCATCGGGATGACCCTGCACCTTGCCGGCCGTCAGGCTAGCCCGTTCCGGCAGGATGTAGGCCCCCTTGCGGTTGCGCATCAACTGGCCTTCGCGCTCCATCGCCCCCAGCCGGCGCTGGAACATCTCGCGCTCGCTGGCGGCGATATCCAGCAGTTCGGTCAATTCGATGAAATCGAGCGGCCGCCCCTCATCGGCCAGAACCTGCGAGACATACTCGCGCGAGGGCAGCGGAATGTCGTAGCGTGCCGACTCCCGCTCGAAAAACGGATCGGCTCGGCGGACCTTGGAGAGTTTCTTTCTTGACATTAACGGTATTTCCTCTAAAATGCGCGCTCTTCGCACCTGTGCCCAGGTGGCGGAATTGGTAGACGCACTAGTTTCAGGTACTAGCGGGTAACTCC
>OFCW01000309.1_pt1 | contig 13352 bp, 10 predicted proteins | sample 1520951 | NCBI WGS metagenome assembly OFCW01 (sample SAMEA4349680, study PRJEB24078) | microbial mat metagenome | biome: Terrestrial Biome; feature: Habitat; material: Microbial Mat | place: India | collected 2012-06-12 | depth 10 m | reverse complement strand
TGGCCATCGTCAGCGCGGCCATCGTCGCATTCATCATTTACACGCTCACGCATGGCAAGATCCGCGAAATTGCCGTGCTCAAGCTGATCGGCACGCGCAACCGCACGATCGCCGGCCTGATCCTGCAACAGGCTGTCGCATTGGGGGTGATCGGCTTTGTCGTGGGCAAGATCGCGGCCACCTTCTGGGCGCCGGTCTTTCCGAAACACGTGCTGCTCGAACCGCGCGACTCGGCGGCCGGCTTCGTCATTGTCGTCGCGATCTGCGTTCTGTCGAGCGCGATTGCGATCCATGCCGCGCTCAGGGTCGATCCGGCCGAAGCGATCGGAGGCTGAGATGAGCGGCAAAGGCATTCGCATCGAAGGTCTGAGGAAACGTTATGGCAGCGGCGACACCGCGGTCGATGCGCTCAAGGCCGTCGACATGCATGTCGAGCCCGGCGAGGTGGTCGGGCTGATCGGGCCGTCCGGTTCGGGCAAGTCGACGCTGCTCAAGTGCCTCGGCGCAGTCATCGAACCGACGGCCGGGCGCATGACGCTCGGCGACGAGGCGATCTACGATGACGGCTGGCGGGTGCGCGACCTGCGCGCGCTGCGCCGCGACCGCATCGGTTTCGTCTTTCAGGCGCCGTACCTGATTCCCTTTCTGGACGTGACGGACAACGTCGCGCTGTTGCCCATGCTGGCCGGGAAATCGAACGCGGAAGCGCGCCGCCAGGCAGGCGAACTGCTGAGCGCGCTCGACGTCGCGCATCGCGCCAAGGCGATGCCCGCGCAGCTCTCCGGCGGCGAGCAGCAACGGGTGGCGATCGCGCGCGGCCTGGTTAACCGGCCGCCGGTGATCCTCGCCGACGAGCCGACCGCGCCGCTCGACAGCCAGCGTGCGATGGCCGTCATCCGCATCCTGAACGAGATGGCGCGCAAGTTCGAAACCGCGGTCATCGTGGTCACGCACGATGAGAAGATCATTCCGACCTTCAGGCGCGTGTATCACATCCGTGATGGCGTGACCTACGAAGAGGCCGGCGAAGGCCGCAGTGTCGCGTAGATATCCGACCACATTCGGGGAGCACCATGAAAAAGCCATACGCTTTCACCGCGACGCTCGCAGCCGGACTGCTGGCCGGATGTGCGGCGGGACCGGAGTTCGCCCGGCCGGAAGCGCCGAAGCGCGATGCCTACACGCCCGGCGCGGCGCCGGCGCAGACGGTGGCGGCGCCCGTGCCGCATGGCGCTGCGCAACGGCTTGTGCGCGCATCCGCGGTGGACGCCCAGTGGTGGCGCGCGTTCGGTTCGGCCAGGCTGTCGGCGCTGATCGAGGACGCCATGGCGCGCAGCCCCACGCTCGCTGCGGCCCAGGCGAGGCTGCGCCAGGCCGAGGAAATCCATGCGGCGCGCGCCGGCTCGACGGCTTATCCGCAGGCGGACGCCAGCCTGGGCGCGCAACGCCAGCATGCCAGCCCCGCTGCCCAGGGGCTGCCGGGCAGCGCGCGCACGTTCGACCTGTACCACGCATCGGTCGGCGTACGCTACAGCGTCGACCTTGCCGGCGGCAACCAGCGCGCATTGGAGGCGCTGGCTGCTCAAGTTGATTACCAGCGCTTCCAGCTGGAAGGGGCGCAGCTGGCGCTGGCCGCGAACATCGCGGCCACGGCCATCCTGCAGGCCCGTCTTGCTGCGCAAATCGAGGCCAGCGAAGCCATCCTCCGGACGCAAGAGACGCAGCTGGCCATCTCGCGCGAGCGGGTGCGGCTCGGCGAGACGGCGCCGGATGACACCTTGGCGCTGCAGACGCAGCTGGAACAAACCCGCGCCGGCATTCCCTTCCTGCGCAACCAGCACCAGCAGGCGGGCCATCTGCTGGCCGTATTGAGCGCACGCGCGCCGGGAGAGCCGGGCTTGCCGTCCTTCCGCCTGGAGGATTTCGTCCTGCCGCCGGACCTGCCGCTCGTCGTGCCGTCCGAACTCGTGCGCCGCCGCCCGGACATCCGCGCCGCCGAGGCGCTGATGCATGCGGCCAATGCCGACTACGGCATGGCGGCGGCAAAGCTATATCCCCAGCTCAATCTCAGCGCGAGTCTCGGCTCGCAGGCGCTCAGCGCGAGCAACCTGTTTGGGAGCGGCGCGCTGGCCTGGGGCCTTGCCGGGCAACTCACCCAGCCCTTGTTCAATCCCGGCCTGGCAGCGGAAAAGCGCGCCGCGCTTGCCGCGTTCGAGGCGGCGGCGGCAAATTATCAGGGGATCGTGCTCGAATCGCTGCGCGAGGTGGCCGATGTGTTGCGGTCGGTCGAAAACAATGCGCAGGCGCTCGCGGCGCAGGCTGCGGCCTGCCGGGCCGCGGAGGAGTCGCTCGCGTCGATGCAGCGCAGGCACCGGCTCGGCGCCGCCAGCCACCTGCAACTGCTCATCGCACAGCAACAGGCGCAGCAGGCGCGGCTCGGCCTGATCGCGGCGCAGGCGCAGCGCCTTTCCGATTCCGTCGCGCTGTTTCATGCGATGGGCGGGCGGCTGGAAAACACGACTGCTGCCGGCTGAACGCCGCTGGCCGGCGGATCCCGCCACGCCGCAGGCGCTCATGGAGGGCCGGAACCGGACGATCAGCCGGGCAACGGCCATTTTCGAAGCCTCCCTCCATGGACAAAAGCCGGCGCTCCGGTGGAAGATGGCTGGTCATTTTTTTTCAAGGAGCCTGAACATGAGCGAACTCGTCGCCTACCAACTCGCCGATGGCATCGCCACCCTGACGCTGAACAACGGCAAGGTGAACGCGATCTCGCCGGACGTGATCGCAGCCCTCAACCAGGCGCTCGACCGCGCCGCGGAAGACCGCGCCGTGGTGATCCTGACCGGCCAGCCGGGCGTCCTGTCCGGCGGCTACGACCTCAAGGTGATGATGTCCGGCCCGCAGAATGCGGTGGCGCTGGTGACCGCCGGCTCGACCCTGGCGCGGCGCATGCTGTCTCATCCCTACCCGATCATCGTCGCCTGCTCCGGCCACGCGGTGGCCAAGGGCGCGTTCCTGCTGCTGTCGGCCGATTACCGCATCGGCGCCGACGGCCCGTTCACCATCGGCCTGAACGAAGTGCAGATCGGCATGACCATGCACCACGTCGGCATCGAGCTGGCGCGCGACCGCCTGACCCGGCCGGCGTTCCAGCGCTCGGTGATCAATGCGGAGATGTTCAACCCGCAGGAGGCGGTGCAGGCGGGCTTCCTGGACAAGGTGGTCGCGCCCGAGCAGCTGATGGAAACGGCGATCGCCGCCGCCCAGCAGCTCAAGAAGATCAACCTGGGCGCGCACGCGAAGACCAAGCTCAAGGCGCGCGACGCCTTGCTGAAGACGCTCGACCGCGCGATCGAGCTGGACCAGGCCGGCCTGATCTGACGCGCCTGCGCCGCCCGCGTGCGCTTTGCCGGGCGGCGCGCGGGCGCTTATTTCTCGCGCACCAGCATCACGGAGGTGGTGGCGATGCGCACCAGGTTCTCGGCCACGCTGCCGACCAGCATGCGTTCGATGCCGCGGCGGCCGTGGGTGCCGATCACGATCAGGTCGGCCTGCCATTGGGCGGCCGTCTCGGCGATCATTTCGGCGATGCGGCGCGGCGACGGCTCGATCAGCCGCTGCTCGGCCTGGCAGCCGGCCGCCGCCGCCTTTGCGGCCGCCTGCTGCAGCAGCGCGGCGGCGGACTGGCGCATCTCGCCCTTGACCTTCTCGATGTCGATGTAGGAGCCCAGGCCCATGCCGTGCTGCAGCAGCGGGCCTTCGTCGATCGCGGTGGCGATGCACAGCGCCCCCCGCAGGGCGCCGGCCAGCCGGACCGCTTCATCGAGCGCCTTTTGCGAGGTGGGGCTGTCGTCGATTGCGACAAGAATACGTTTGCTCATCATCCCTCCCGAAGTTATTTGACCATCGCGGCGAACGGCCACACATACGCCTGCAGCGTCACGAGTATGCCCACCAGCGTGGCCAGCGCGATCGAATGGAAGAACACGTAGCGCAGGATGTCGCCTTCATGGTTGAACCAGCGGGTGGCGGTGGAGGCGACCACGATCGACTGCGCGTCGATCATCTTGCCCATCACGCCGCCGGAGCTGTTGGCCGCGCCCATCAGGTTGGGCGACAGGCCGAGCTGCTCGGCCGCCACGCGCTGCATGCCGCCGAACAGCACGTTGGAGGCGGTGTCGGAGCCGGTCATGGCCACGCCGATCCAGCCCATCAGGGTGCCGAAGAACGGATACAGCACGCCGGTGTTGGCGAACGCCAGGCCGAGCGTGGTGTCGGTGCCGGAGTAGCGGGTGAGCGTGCCCAGCGCCAGCATCAGCACGATGGTCATCAGCGAATAGCGCACCAGCCAGAGGGTGCGGAAGAAGGTGCGCACGATTTCGGCCGGCCTGTACTTCATTGCCAGCGCGCCGACGATGGCCGCCAGCAGGATGCCGGTGCCGGTGGCGGAGAGCAGGTTGAACATGTACACCGCGGCTTCCGCGCTCGGCTTGGACACCACCGGCGGCATCTTCATGACCAGGTTGTGCAGGCCCTCGATCGGAAACTTGGGCGCGAACAGGCCGTTGAGGTAGTTCTTGACCGACGGCAGGCCCCAGACGAACACGAACACGGTCAGGATCAGCCACGGGGTCCAGGCGCGCCGCAGTTCGGCGCGCGTGTATCGCTCCGCCGGCGCGGCCGGCTTGGCTTCGCCGCCGTCTTCCTCATGGCCCTTCAGGTTGGGCGAGGTCCAGATCTTCTTCGGCTGCCAGACGCGCAAAAACAGGATGAGCGAGACCATCGACACGATGGCGGCGATGATGTCGACCAGTTCCGGGCCGATGAAGTTGGATACCAGGTACTGCGGAATGGCGAACGACACGCCGGTGACCAGGATCGCCGGCCAGATTTCCATCATCGCCTTACGCCCGGCAAAGGCCCAGATCAGCCAGAACGGCACTATCAGCGAGAAGAACGGCAGCTGGCGGCCGACCATCGCGGTGACCGCCATGACGTCGTAGCCGTGCACCTTGGCCAGCGTGATGACCGGCGTGCCGAGCGCGCCGAAGGCCACCGGCGCGGTATTGGCGATCAGGCTCAGGCCGGAGGCGGCCAGCGGCGAGAAGCCCAGGCCGATCAGGATGCCGGCGGTGACCGCCACCGGGGTGCCGAAGCCGGCCGCGCCTTCGAAGAACGCGCCGAAGCAGAACGCGATCAGCAGTAGCTGCAGGCGGCGGTCGTCGGTGATGCCCGACAGCGATGCCTGCAGGATCTTGAAGCTGCCGTTCTGTTCCGACAGCTGCTGCAGGAAGATAATGTTGAGCACGATCCAGCCGATCGGCAAGAGGCCGGTGAAGCCGCCCAGCATGGCGGCCTTGCCGGCCATGCCGATCGGCATGCCGTACGCCAGCACGGCCACGACCAGCGCCGCCAGCAGGCCGAGCGCGGCGGCCAGATGCGCCTTGATGTGCATGAAACCCAGCGCCACCAGCATGACCACCACCGGTATCGCTGCCAGCATGGTCGAAATGACCATGTTCCCCAACGGGTCGTAAACCTGTTGCCAAACCATAGATGTCTCCTCGGAAAAGATGGCAGTTGCGTAAATTTGTTGTTCTGTCGTGTCGCCTGATTGCCGGTCGCGCATCAGATCGGCCAGGCCCTCGCGTTCCAGCAGGCGCACCGCAGCGTGTTTTTGCGTTTTCTTTTTCTTGGCCGCATAATCCGCGTATCTGCCCGGATGCGCAAATTGGTCGGACCGGTTGGTGTTGTGGGGGAGGGACAGTGAACGACAATCATCAACGCGGGCGCGTGGAAAGCGTGATGCGCCAGATCGAAATGGCTTTACTGGACGGCAGCTATCCGGCCAATTCCCGGCTGCCGGCCGAGCGCGAACTGGCGCAGCGTTACGCGGTGTCGCGCAACACCGTGCGCGAGGCGATCCAGCGGCTTGCCGCGCGCGGCCTGGTGCGCAGCCGGCCGGGCGCCGGCGTGTTCGTGTCGGACCAGCTGCGCACCGGCATTTCCTCGCCCTGGGGGCAACTGGTCACCGATCATCCGGCGGTGCGCGAGGACATTTTCGAATTCCGCCGGGTGCTGGAAGGCGCGACCGCTTATTTCGCCGCGCTGCGCGGCAATGAGAAGGATATCGAACGCATCCGCGGCCTGATGGCGGAACTCGGCCGCGCCCGCCGGGAGGGCGACAGGGCGGCCGAATCGGATGCGGACGCCAGGCTGCACGACGCGATCGCGCTGGCGTCGCACAACAGCATGTTCCTGCGCCTGCACGGCAGCATCATGAGCATGCTGCGCGAGCACATCACGGGGAATGTCGCCGGCTTGCGCGAGCTGGAAGAGGGCATGTCCGAACAGCTGCTGGTGCAGCATCGCACGATCTGCGACGCGATCTGCGCGCGGCGGCCGGAAGAGGCGCGCACGGCGATGCAGTCGCATATCGATTACGTGCGCGCCCACCTGACGCTGGAGCCCGGCCGCAGCTGAATTGGTCCGACCAACGGCCCCCTCTCGGCCCCCTCTCGGCACCATCGGCGCTGACTTCACGCGCTCAATGTGTTCGCAGCGAAGAAGCGCGCCCGCGGCGCCGGCGCGGATCCCTGCCGCCAAAAGAAAATCCCCCGAACCTTGCGGTTGCAGGGGATTGCGGCATCACGTCTTGCACCTTCCGCCCCGGACTGGCCCGGGACGGAATCGGGCGGATCAGGCCTGCGCCTTCACCTTCAGGCGCCATGCGTGCAGCAGCGGCTCGGTGTAGCCGCTGGGCTGCTCCAGGCCCTTGAACACCAGGTCGCGCGCGGCGCGATAGGCGTACGAGGTGTCGTAGTTGCCGGCCATCGGCTTGTACAGCGGGTCGCCGGCGTTCTGCGCATCGACCACCTTGGCCATGCGCTGCAGGGTTTCTTCCACCTGGGCGGCGCTGACGACGCCGTGCAGCAGCCAGTTGGCCACGTGCTGGCTGGAGATGCGCAGCGTGGCGCGGTCTTCCATCAGGCCGACGTTGTGGATGTCCGGCACCTTCGAGCAGCCGACGCCCTGGTCGATCCAGCGCACCACGTAGCCGAGGATGCCCTGGCAGTTGTTGTCCAGCTCCTGCTGGATCTCGGCGGCCGACCACTTCGCTTCCGGCGCCACGGGAATCGTCAGCAGCTCGTCGAGCAGGCGCGCGATCTCGGCGTTGGCGTCGACCTTTTCCAGTTCCCGCTGGATCGCGAACACGTCCACTTGGTGGTAGTGCAGCGCGTGCAGGGTGGCGGCGGTCGGCGACGGCACCCAGGCGGTGTTGGCGCCAGCCTTCGGATGGACGATCTTCTGCTCCATCATCGCGGCCATCAGGTCGGGCATGGCCCACATGCCCTTGCCGATCTGGGCGCGGCCGCGCAGGCCGCAGGACAGGCCGGTCAGCACGTTGCTGCGCTCGTAGGCGGACAGCCACTTGCTGGTCTTCATGTCGCCCTTGCGCATCATCGGGCCGGCGTGCATCGCGGTGTGCATTTCGTCGCCGGTGCGGTCCAAAAAGCCGGTGTTGATGAACGCCACGCGCGCGGCCGCTTCCTTGATGCAGGCCTTCAGGTTCACGCTGGTGCGGCGCTCCTCGTCCATGATGCCGAGCTTGACGGTGTTGGCGGGCAGGCCGAGCAGCTGCTCGACGCGGGTGAACAGCTCGCAGGCGAACGCGACTTCGGCCGGGCCGTGCATCTTCGGCTTGACGATGTACACCGAGCCGGTGCGGCTGTTGCCGATCGCGGCGTCGGGCTTGCGCTTGAGGTCATGCAGCGCGATGGCGACGGTGACGACGGCGTCCATGATGCCTTCCGGGATTTCCTTGCCGTTTTCCAGCAGGATCGCCGGGTTGGTCATCAGGTGGCCGACGTTGCGCAGGAACAGCAGCGAACGGCCGTGCATGGTGACCACGCCATCCTTGGCGTCGGTCGCGCCGACGCCGGCGCTGTACTTGCGGTCGGCGTTCAGGGTGCGCTCGAAGGTCTTGCCGCCCTTGGTCACGCTTTCCACCAGCGTGCCCTGCAGGATGCCCAGCCAGTTGCCGTAGGCTTGCACCTTGTCTTCGGCGTCCACCGCCGCCACCGAGTCTTCCAGGTCGAGAATGGTGGACAGCGCGGCTTCGACCACCACGTCGGCCACGCCGGCGGCGTCCTGGCTGCCGATCTTGGTGGCGCGGTTGATCTGGATGTCGATGTGCAGGCCGTTATTCTTCAGCAGCACCGAAGCCGGCGCATTGGCGTCGCCCTGGTAGCCGATGAATTTCTTCTCGTCGGCCAGACCCGTGGTGCTGCCGTCCTTCAGCGCGACGACCAGCTTGCCGCCTTCGACGCGGTAGCCGGTCGCGTCGGCGTGCGAGCCCTTGGCCAGCGGCGCGCTCTGGTCGAGGAAGTTGCGGGCGAACGCGATCACCTTGGCGCCGCGCACCGGGTTGTAGCTCTCGCCGTTCGGGCCGGCCTTGGTCGCGCCGTCGGTTTCCGGCAGCGCGTCGGTGCCGTACAGGGCGTCGTACAGCGAGCCCCAGCGCGCGTTGGCGGCGTTCAGCGCATAGCGCGCATTGAGGATCGGCACCACCAGCTGCGGGCCGGCCTGCTGCGACAGTTCGGCGTCGACGTTGGCGGTGGTCGCCTGCACCTCGCCCGGCGCCGGCAGCAGGTAGCCGATCGATTGCAGGAAGTTCTTGTAGGCGGCCATGTCGGCGATCGGGCCCGGGTTGGCCTTGTGCCATTTGTCCAGCTCGGCCTGCAGGCGGTCGCGCTCGGCCAGCAGTGCGGCGTTCTTCGGCGCCAGGTCGTGGGCGATGGCGTCGAAGCCCTGCCAGAAGGTGGCGCTGTCGATGCCGGTGCCGGGCAGTACCTTGTCTTCGATGAAGCGGTGCAGGGCGGTGGCCACCTGCAGACGGTGGACGGTGGTGCGTGCAGTCATGTTGGTCCTCGTATGTGGTTACGAAAAAGTGAAACGAAAAAACCGGAGCGTTCGGATTCCGTGCGTGCGCCTCATGAGTGCTCGCGCGCGTGCCCGACGAAGGCCAGCAGATCGACGAGCGACCTGCCCTGCCCGTACGGCGTCACGCCGAGCTCCTCCATCGGAGCGCCGGCGCGATTGACCCAGAACGTCTTGTAGCCGAACCAGGTCGCTCCGCACACGTCCCAGCCATTGCTGGAGACAAAAAGAATGTTCTTCGCGCCGGTGCCGAGCATGTCGGTGCCGATCTGGTACGCCTCCGGCGCGGTCTTGTATTTCTGGACGCTGTCGACCGACAGCACGTGGGAAAACAGCGCCTGCATGCCGGCCGCCTTCACCACCGCGTCGAGCATCTGCGAATTGCCGTTCGACAGGATGGCGGTGCGCAAGCCGCGTTCGCGCAACTGCTGCAGCACCGATAGGCACTCCGGGAACGGCGCCAGCTTCGCATACTGCGCCATCAGCGCCTGCTGCGCATCCAGGTTCAGGTCCAGGCCGAGCTTCTTGCAGCTGAACACCAGCGCATCCTGCGTCACTTCCCAGAACGGTTTATAAGTCGAGCACAGCGTGCGCAGGTGCGTGTATTCGATCTGCTTGGCGCGCCACAGCGCGGCCAGCGCGTCGCCCTGGCCGGGAAAGAGTTTTTCCGCCAGGCGGCCGATCGAGTACACGTCGAACAGCGTGCCGTAGGCGTCGAAAATGATTGCCTGAATTGCCACTGATGCACATCGCAGAAAGAGGGATTGTGCGACAGTATATGCGATCAAAAAGTTATATAAATAATGATTTTGTCACTTGATTTGTGCGGTTTTGTCATAAATTGGGCGGCAGCCCCGTTGCCTGAAATGCCGGGGGCCGCGCCGCCGCGCAGAGCCTGCCGCGCAATGAGCGCGCCTATCGAGAGCCCCCGATATGGGGGGCTAATATGGGGGGACTATATGGGGGACTATTCACAGGCGGGTGGCGGGCAGGCGCCGGCGTCGGGTATCCTAGTCTCTTGCCAGACTGGAGGCCGCATGAACACCCCGCACACCGCCAAGGAACGCATCCTCGCCCAGGCCCGCCTCGACTACCAGCCCGAACTCGTCGCCATCGATCATGAGGCGATCGCACGCCTGCCGGCGCGCGCCGACCGCTTCAGCCACCTGACCGTGGGCCTGTTCGGCAAGCCCGCCGGGCGCACGCCCGAAGGCGCGGCCGCCTACAGCATCGCATTGAACAGCCTGAACTTCATGTTCTGGACGCCGACGCCGGAGGGCATGACGCGCTACCACTGGGGCAACGAAGGCGGCGCGCACGGCCTGCAGGCCGCGCTCGACCAGGTGTGGGGCGAGGAAACCACCCCGGTGCGGCTGCGCGCGCGTCTCGGATCCGGCGCGGAACAGGCGGTCGTCGAGGCCCTGGGCGACATCCCGATGCCGCGCCGGCGCGCGCAATTCCTGCGCGAAGTGCTGTTCGGCGACAAGCTGGAGCAGGCCGCCGCCGAATTTGTCGCGGCGGGCAACAGCGGACGGCTGAGTTCGGACGATGCGGAACGGCTGGCCAGGCGCTTCCCGATGTCCTACGGCCAGGATCCCTACCTGGTGCGCGCGCAGCTGGCGGTGATGTGGTATGCCGGCTACCTGCTGGAGCAGGGCATCCGCGTCGACTGCGACATCACGGTCGCCGCCAGCTACCAGATGCCGCGCGTGATGCGCTCGATCAAGGTGCTGCGCTTCGCCCCCGCACTGGCCGCCAGGATCGACAGGCACGAACTGATCATGCGCGGCAGCGCCGAGGAGCGCGCCATCCGCGGCGCCACCGTGCTGGGCACGCAGGCCATGGCGCAGCACCTGGGCGTGTCCGAGCATGCGATGGTCAACACGCTGTGGCTGAACCGGCATGCGTGCGGGGCGATTCCCTATCATCTGACGATTACCACCGATTATTGAGCCGGGCGGCGAATAATCCGATAGCGGATCGTGAAAGCGGTTTTTGTTTCACGTCGCATGTCCTGCGCTATTGGGGAAGAATCAAGGCGCGCCCCGGCCGGTTGCTCGCTATTTGCAAAGCGCATATGAAGGCCGGACGGGGAATTTACCGCTTTGTGCCGGCACAGGGCTGATAAAATTTCTCCCAGCGACGACGGCCCCGGATTGAAGCAGCGCTTGCCTGCGCTTTCATTGATCCGCGAACCGGATTTTTTTTGAGTGCCGTCGTATGGCGCCACTTTTCATCCATAACGGCTACCGGAACGGACTTGCCGAACCGTCAAAAACCGCATTGCTTCCGACGTCATCCAGAGAGCGTGAAACCGTACCCATGAAAACGGCATCTCATCCAGAAATCGCATTATTACAAGGATCATTGCCCGGTTTCTGCGCCATCACCGAAGCCGTCCGCAATCTCTCTTGTGCATCCGATGAAAGCGAGCGCGGCGCGATCTTCACCAAACGGGAGGTCGTCGATTTCATGCTCGATCTGGCCGGCTATACCCCGGACAAGGACCTGACCAAGCTCGCAATCCTGGAGCCTTCCTCAGGCGGAGGCGAATTCTTGTTGGCGGTGGTGGAGCGCTTAATCGCGTCGCGCAACCGCGTCGCGCGAGGCGGCGATAAAGCCGATTCATTGGCGCGCTGTATCAAGGCGGTCGAACTGCACCGCGATACCTATGAAAAAACGCGCGAGACGGTTATCGCAACCCTTGGCGCCGCCGGCTTTTCCGGGCGGGAGGCGACGAGCCTTGCGGACGCCTGGCTTGTCCATGGCGACTTCCTTCTTGTCCAAATTCCCGGCACTTTCGATTTCGTGGTCGGCAACCCGCCCTATGTGCGGCAGGAGCTGATTCCCGCTCCGCTGCTTGCCGAGTATCGCCGTCGTTATTCGACACTCTACGACCGTGCGGACCTGTACATTCCCTTTATCGAACGCTCGCTCAGGCTGCTTGGCAGCGGGGGCCGGCTCTGTTTCATCTGTGCGGACCGCTGGATGAAAAACAAGTACGGCGGCCCGTTGCGGCAACTGGTGGCCAAGGATTATCACCTTGCCGCCTACGTGGACATGGTGGGCACCGACGCGTTTCACGCCGATGTCGCTGCTTACCCGGCTATCACGCTGATCTCGAAGGAGCGCGCCGGCCCGACACGCGTGGCAAAGCAGCCGAAGATGGAGCCTGCCGCGCTTAAATCCCTGGCGGCCGCATTGCGCGGTGAAGCAACCTTGCCTGGCGAGGTGAAGGAACTGGGGAGCGTGGCCGTTGGATCGGCTCCCTGGGTCCTGGCTGCGACGGACCAAACCACGCTGGTACGCCGCATCGAGTCGGCGTTTCCACTGCTGGAGGAAACCGGGTGCAGGGTGGGCATTGGGGTGGCGACAGGCGCGGACAAGGCATTCATTGGAAAGTTCGACGAACTGGATGTCGAGCCCGACCGCAAACTGCCGATTGCGATGACCAGGGATATTACGACCGGGCATATCGACTGGCGGGGCTACGGCGTCATCAATCCGTTCACCGACGAAGGGCCGCTGGTCGAGCTCGACCGCTACCCCAGGCTAAAGCGCTATCTGGAAGACAGAAGGGAACAACTTCTGCGCCGGCATGTGGCGCGAAAGGCGCCTGCCAACTGGTATCGCACCATCGACCGTATCACGCCGTCTCTGGCGGCGCAGCCCAAACTGTTAATCCCGGATATCAAGGGTAAGGCCCAGGTCGTCTATGAGGACGGCAAGCTTTATCCGCATCACAACCTCTACTTCGTGGTGTCGGAATCCTGGGATTTGAGGGCCTTGCAGGCGGTGCTGCTATCCGGGCTCACGCGTCTTTTCATCGAGACCTATTCAACCAGAATGCGAGGGGGATTTTTGCGGTTTCAGGCGCAATACCTGCGCAAGATTCGCCTGCCCCGCTGGGAGAGCGTTCCGGAGGATATCCGCGCACGGCTCCTGGCGGCTGCCAAAGCGCTGGATATCGACCAGTGTGACCAGGCAGTCAGCGATCTTTATGGCTTGACCCGGAGAGAGCGAAAGACATTATTTACTCAATCGTAAAGACAACAGTCATGGCATTGAACTTGGCGGACTACGAGCGCAAGGTCCAGGAGGCGATCAAGGCATTTTGGGGAAACCGGGAGCAAGCCCGAATCAAGCAGCAGGAGGCGGGAAAAATTGACCAGGGTGAGCGCGCGGGTGTTACCGCAGGCAAAAACCTTGATGGATTCATCTCCCTGATCAAGGATATCGTGGTCGCGAACGGATTAAGTGCCGACGACATTCATCAAAACCGCTCCCTGGTCACGCTGCCCGGTTATTTTCGGCCCACCAAATTGTGGGATTTGTTAGGGCCTGTCATCCATTGGTTTGGGAGTGCGAACGGGCCGTATGCGTTGCAGGCCAAGGCGCGGCGACGCGTC
>OFCW01000308.1_pt1 | contig 13413 bp, 15 predicted proteins | sample 1520951 | NCBI WGS metagenome assembly OFCW01 (sample SAMEA4349680, study PRJEB24078) | microbial mat metagenome | biome: Terrestrial Biome; feature: Habitat; material: Microbial Mat | place: India | collected 2012-06-12 | depth 10 m | reverse complement strand
TGGTGAGCGGGCCGTGCTTGATGGTGATCTTGCCGGCATCCTTGTCGATTTTCTTCACTTCGCCGGAAGACATCGATGCGGCAGTATCGGACGATTTCATTGACCCCATCGAGCCATGCGTGGACATATCGTGTTGGGACATGTCATGCTTGGACATGTCGTCGGCTGCGGCCGCACTGAGCGACAGAGCGGCGGAAAGTGCGAACGCTGCGGGAAGAGTGGATGCGAGTTTCATGGACATTCCTTTCATGACAGTGTGACAGACAGATTTATTTAACAGCGACCTTGCCCTTCATGCCAGCCTCGAAATGACCAGGCTGGAGACAGGCGAAATCAAACTTTCCGGCTCTGGTGAATTGCCACACCAGCTCGCCGGTTTTTCCGGGATCGACCGATACCTGGTTCGGATCGGAATGTTCCATCTCCGGGAATTTGCGCATCAATTCTGCATGTTCCTTCAATTCCTTGATGCTGCCGAGCACCATTTCATGCTTCAGCTTGCCGCTATTTTTCACGACAAACCGGATCGTTTCGCCGCGCTTGATGGCGATGTTCGCAGGTGTGAAGCGCATGTTGTCGTTCATGTCGACTTCGATCGTGCGCGACACCTTGGCCGGGTCGCCGGGTTTGCCGAGCGCTGCAGCATGACCCGTGTCATGGTCAGCGTGATGATCTTCGTCTCCATGGGCGAATGCCAAACCGGTCGCTGCAGCGAGCGAGAAGACGGCAATGCGAAGCGCTTGTTTCATTTATTTAATCCCCGTGTTAATGGTGGTGGTGAGAGGTGCTGTCGGTGTATCCGCGCAGCTGGTCATAAGCCAAGATTTGTTCGCTGGTGAGTAAACGCGTCGTCGCTAAATGTGCGTTGACATGTACGAAGCGTAGTTCGCCCTGCAACTTCGCGATGTCGGCAACTAATGTGTGAACCTGGTCTTCATTTGCGTTGTGCCCGGAAAACAGGGAATCCAGCTCGGCCTCCTTGGCAAGAATTTGCGTGCCAAGCCGCTGGGCCTCATGCTGCATGCCTTCCTGAAGTTGTCGGACTTGTTGAATTTGCGTGTCGGCCAACTTGAGCGACTTGGCCGCATCCAGCACGTGTTTGGGACCAGGATAGTGATTAAGTTCTGCAACCTTCGACAACCCCATCCCGCGTCCCGCTTCAAGGTCGGCAATGTCTTGCGCCGACACCGCTTTGAGGGCGCGTTGCTGTTCCCCCGCATAAGGGCTGCGCTGCTCCGTGTCGCCCGCCCATGCCGGATGCGTCGATATTGCGATGGCAGCGGCGATCGCGAGGGCGACGTTTGATCTGTTAATGTTCATGGTGTTGTCCTGGCTTTTTGACTTTCAGTGTCGCTTCGTTTGACGTGGACGGGCCGCCTTGGGCCGGTACGCGTGAGGCGGGGGGCGGCTCTCCCGCCCATTCATATGCAGTCGTACCGGCCGGTTGCTTGTACCAGCCCGGGTCCTTGTAGTCGTTGGGAGCGAGATCCTTGCGGACCTTGACGGTTGTGAACATGCCTCCCATTTCAACGGGGCCGAACGGGCCGGTCCCGGTCATCATCGGCAATGTATTGTCCGGGATCGGCATTTCCATCTCGCCCATGTCCGCCATGCCGCGCTCACCCATCACCATGTAGTCGGGAATGATCTTGATGATCTTGTTCGCGATATTGCGGTGATCGACGCCGATCATGGTCGGAACGCCATGCCCCATCGCATTCATCGTGTGATGCGATTTATGGCAGTGGAAGGCCCAGTCTCCCAAGTCGGTCGCTTCGAATTCGATGGCGCGCATCTGGCCGACGGCGATATCGGTTGTCACTTCCGGCCAGCGCGCCGACTTCGGAATCCAGCCGCCGTCGGTGCCCGTGACCTCGAATTCATGACCGTGCAAGTGAATCGGGTGGTTGGTCATCGTCAGGTTACCGATACGGACACGCACCCTGTCGCCTTGCCGGCATACGAGCGGATCAATGCCGGGGAAGGCGCGGCTGTTCCAGGTCCACAGATTGAAGTCGAGCATCGTATTGACCTTGGGTGTGGAACTGCCGGGATCGATATCGTACGCATTGAGCAGGAACACGAAGTCCCGGTCGACCCGATACTGCGCCGGATTCTTCGGATGCGTGACCCAGAAGCCCATCATGCCCATCGCCATCTGCGTCATTTCATCGGCATGCGGGTGGTACATGAAGGTGCCGGGGCGACGTGCTTCAAACTCGTACACAAAGGTCTTGCCGACCGGGATTTGCGGCTGGGTGAGTCCGCCGACGCCGTCCATGCCGTTCGGCAGCCGCTGGCCGTGCCAGTGGATCGTGGTATGTTCGGGCAGCTTGTTGGTGACGAAGATGCGTACCTTGTCGCCTTCCACCACCTCGATGGTCGGGCCGGGGCTGGAGCCGTTGTAGCCCCATAGCGTCGCCTTCATGCCGGGGGCGATTTCGCGGATCACCGGTTCGGCAATCAGGTGGAATTCCTTCCATCCGTCTTTCATGCGCCATGGCGCACTCCAGCCGTTGAGCGTGACCACCGGATGGAAGGGGCGGCCGTTGGACGGGAAGGGGGGCGGCAGCGTCCGGGCGTGCGTGACGATCTCCGCCTCCGGAATGGAGGCGGCACCTGCCTTGCTGACCAGTCCTGCCCCCAGCATCGTGGCGGCGCCGGCCAGAAATCCTCGACGGGATACCATTGATATTTCCTTTCTAGTGATCTTTCTGTTCCGATGCAGGCGCCTTGCCGCGCATTTCCATGGTGGCGCTTCCGTGGCCGTTGATGGCCATCTGAAGGTCGGTTTCGGCCAGCCAATAGTCACGCTGTGCCTCGATCGCCGCATTGACGCTGTTGATCTGGTCGCGCGCGTCGGCCAGCAGTTCGAATACGCTGGCGAGCATGCCGTTGTAGCGCAGCTGCATTTCCTCGGAAATCTTTTTGCGCAGCGGTACGATCTCGTCACGGTAATGCTTGGCGAGGTCGTAGCTGGTGCGGTAGGCCGAGTACGCTTCACGCACATGCGAGCGGGCGCGAACGGCGGTATCTGCGGCGTGGTGCACGGATTGCATATACAGCGCTTCGGCCTTGGCCGTTCGCGCGCCGCCCCAATCGAACAACGGCAGTTCGAGGGAGACCTCGTAGCCGTTGGCGCGCGGCTTGCCCGTTTCGCTCTTGTTGATATAGCCCGCATCGAACACGTCGATGAAGCGCGTGACCTTGGTCAGGCCCAGCGCGCTGGCGGTCGCTTCGGCATTACGCTTGGCCATTTGCACATCGAGCCGATGCTGCATCGCCAGCGCTTCGGCGTTGGTGGCCTCCTGCGGCGCTGCCGGCAAGTCCGGAAGGCGTTCGGGCAACCGGTAATTCACCTGTTCTCCCCACAAGCCCAGCAGGCGCGTCAACTGCTCGCGAGTGGCGGCCGCATTGTGACGCGCCCTGGCAAGTTGTGCCACGGTGTCGGCATAAAAGGCCTGTTCACGTGCGGCTTCGAGCTTGCTCCAGTTTCCGACCTGCGCCATGCGTTGCGCCAGTTCGGCGCCGGCTTCGGCCGATTCTTTGGCCTGTTCCATGAACTGCGCGGTCTGTCGGGCAGCGACGGCGTTGAAATACGCGCGCCGCGTATCGACCGCCAGCTTGACGGCGTCGGTTGCCGCCTGCAATTTGGCCTGCTCGAACCGGTGCTGTTCGATATTGCTTCGGATCGGGATGGTCAGCAGCCCCACCAGGTCGAAGATGATGCTGCGGTCGATTTCTAAATCGTCGCCGTTGCGCAGGCGTCCAAACGAAAAGCCGGGATTGCGCATGCGGCCGGCTTGAACCAGGTCGGACTCGGCCACCCCGAGTTCAGCCAATGATGCCTGCAAGCCTTTGTTGTTCAGCAGTGCGATTTGTACTGCGCTGTCCGGCGTGAGCGGCTTGGCAAGCAGTTGCGCAACCGTCGCGTCGACTGCCGCGGCATCCTTGTCGGAGGCGATTCTCTGGACCGGCTGGCCGATGCGCTCCTTTGTGATGGCGGACACGGTGCCGAGACCGCCATCTTTCGAGAAGGTCGCACAGCCGGCGAGCAACAGGATGGAGACGCCAATGACGACGGGTTTAAAGGTGAGGGAGCCAGGCAGAGGCATTGTCATTTTCCTTCTTTCTGTTGATGCGTCTGATGCGCGGGGGGCGATCCGTTGCGCTGCGCTGCATTCCGGGCCGATGGCGCAATTTCAGCCGTATGGCCGATATGACCGCCAAGCCGTCCCATTTCCGCATTCGCCGCACGCCATATCTTGTCGGGCGATTCAGTCACCTCGGCGGCGGCCCGATAGGTGTTGAACGGGGATTCGTAATGGAGGGCGGGCGTGGCCGCGGCGGAATTGGCCGGACCGCCTTGGACAGTGTTGTCCTGGGCGTGGGCAGCCCAAGGCAGCGTCGCGATCGTCGCGACAGCAATCCAATGTGCGATTGACATGTATTCCTCGATAAGATCACGCGCGCAACAGGTCGCGTGCGAACAACAAGCGGATGATGAAACCGCGAGGCATCTGCCTCAGGCTTTGGTATCAGGACTTATGCAAGGAATGTCCGAGGCGGACGTTCGAGAGCCGCAGGGATATGGCCGGAGAACGGAAGCGTGGGAGGGGAAATCGAAATGGCGACGCGCTGGTCGAACGGCATCCAGGTCTGCACGTAGGGCAGCATCGCGGCGGCGGCACCGAAGCAGCAGTCGGCGCAAGCGCTGCACTTGGCAGCGCCATGTCCGGCAAGCGGCGGCGATGTGTCGGATGATCCGACCTCGGCCACTTCGGCATCATGTGTGTGTGCAGCATGATGGTGCCGATGATGATCATGCTTATGCTTATGCATGGTGTGCGAGAAAAGCTGCGCAACAACAGTTCTCATCGCATGGCGATGCGTCGGTCCGCAAGACGAACTGAGGGCAGCCGCATATCCTTGCGCCGGAAGCGCAAGAATCAGTAGCCACAGCAGCAATGTCTTGAGGAATTGATTCATATCAAAATAGTCTAGCACAGGCACCGGGGCCACGCGCGGCGACAGATCTTATTTCAATTGCATGAAAGAAGTGCATTATTAACCGTCATCTGGAAGCCAGCCTCTTGGCAAGATGACGTCATGCCGTAATTTCTGTGCATTGAGTATAAGAAAGTGAAAGCGTCACGGAGCTGACAGCCGGATTACAGTTTTGTAATCCAAGCGCGGCACGCGGTAAGGGACAATGACGGGAAATTGCTGAAGGAGTGTGAAAGCAGAGATGCGAATTCTGGTGGTGGAAGACGAGCCAAAGGCCGGAGAATATTTGCGCAAGGGGTTGACCGAATCGGGCTTCGTCGTCGACTGGGCGCGTTCCGGTCCGGATGGCTTGCATCTGGCGACCGTCGAACCCTATGACCTGATTGTATTGGATGTCATGTTGCCAGGCATGGATGGCTGGCAGGTTGTGCAGCAATTGCGAAAAACGCACGAGACGCCGGTGTTGTTTCTCACAGCCCGGGATGAGTTGCAAGATCGGATCAAGGGGCTGGAATTGGGCGCCGACGACTATCTGGTGAAGCCATTCGCCTTCGCCGAACTGGTTGTCCGTATCCGCACATTGTTGCGGCGCGGGCCGATACGCGAATCCGAGCGGATCGCGATCGCCGACCTCGAAATCGACGTGCTGAAGCGGCGTGTGACGCGTGGTTCGGACCGCATCGATCTGACCGCGAAGGAGTTCGCGCTCCTGCATTTATTGGCGCAGCGAAAAGGGGAAGTATTGTCGCGCTCCTTGATTGCGTCCCACGTATGGGACATGAATTTCGATAGCGATACCAACGTGGTGGACGTGGCGGTGCGGCGTCTGCGCGCCAAGGTTGATGATCCTTACCCATGCAAGCTGATCCATACTGTTCGCGGCATGGGCTATGTCCTGGAAGAGCGCACATGAAGCTTCGCCGGCCGAAGTCGCTGACCGTCCGTCTGGGACTGATGTTTGCACTCGCTGCGACGCTGACGTTTGCAGGCGTCGGCGTCTATTTGTACCGGACGCTGGCCTGGCAACTCGAATCGCGCGACGACGGTGAGTTATTGGGCAAGATCGCCCTGGTCCGCCACCTATTACAGGAAACGCCGTCAGCCTGGTCGATTCGCCATGATCCGCACCGGTTCTTGGACGCCATCGCGGAACATGAAAGCTTGATTCTTATCCTGAAGGCTGCGGATGGCGCCATGCTTCTGGAAAGTCGTCCCGTGCAAGGTGCATGGCCGGACATTCCTGTCATATCGGCCGATCGAGCTCCCGACCGCACATCATTGCATTTATGGGTGATCAAGCCCGGTCTTCCGGCTCGGACTGTTGCCGCACGGGGAAAACTTGGAAACAAGGATGAGCAGGTGCAGATCGTGATAGCGCGAACTGCATCGGAGAGAATGGCATTGCTCGCAGCGTATCGCAGTGAAGTGCTCGCCGCGGTGTTGTCTGGCGCATTGCTGGCGGCGCTGTTGGGCTACCTGCTGACCCGGCGGGGACTGCGGCCAGTGCATGCCATTGCCAGGCAAGCGCATTCGATTACCGCGCAACGATTGAGCACGCGATTGAATGCAAGCGAGGCGCCTGTTGAATTGCAGGACATGGCGGAATCGTTCAATGCCATGCTTGATCGCTTGCACGACAGCTTTCAGAGGTTGTCGCAATTCTCCGCAGATTTGGCGCACGATATGCGCACGCCCATCAACAACCTGATGGTCCAGACTCAGGTCGTGCTGGCTCAGGCTCGTTCGGCCGAGGATTATCATGTGCTGCTGGAATCCAATGTGGAAGAGTATGAACGGCTGTCCCGGATGGTCGATAGCATGTTGTTCCTGGCGCGCGCTGATCATGCCCAGGTTGCGCTTGACCTCCGATGTTTGGACTGTGCCGTCGAATTGCAGCGAATAGCTGATTACTTTGAAGGAATCGCAGAGGATGCCGGAGTGCGCTTGGTTGTACATGCCGGCGGCGGTGTCATGGCGGATGCCATGTTGTTCCGTCGGGGAGTCAGCAACCTCGTCGCGAATGCGATTCGATATACTCCCAAGGGAAAGGAAATCCGGCTTGAGGCGTATGCAAGCCCCGATGCGACGATTATCGCGGTCGTTAATCCAGGAGAGTCGATCGATCCCAAGCATGTTCCCTGGTTGTTCGATCGCTTCTATCGTGCCGATCAGGTGCGGCGCGATTCGGCGTCATCGACCGGGCTTGGCCTGGCAATCGTGCAATCCATCATGTCGCTGCATCGAGGCATAGCCGATGTTGAATCTGTGGCGGGAGTGACGACATTTCGCCTGCTGTTTCCCAGTTCTGCGGAAAGAAGCAGGGTAGAAACAGAAACGGTGGCTGCCTCCGATGCGACTAATTCCTGAAAGAGGCGTCCTGTGAAATACGCTCCAAGTCTCCTTGCAGTATCTACGACCGAGCTTGCGATCGTCAGCCTTTCGAGAACGACCTTCCGGAAAATCGGAAATTATTATGTATAAATAAGTAACGTGTTTCAGTACATGGGCGAGGAGAGGGATATGAGTGAAAACTGGTACGACAGGCATGTTCTTCCATATTTGCTGGACTTTGCCTGCGGCATGAAACCTATTTGCCAACAGCGGGGAAAAATCGTGCCCATGGCGGAGGGGCGCGTGCTGGAAGTCGGGATAGGGACTGGCCTGAACTTGCGGTACTACGATAAATCGAAAGTAAGCAAGATCGTCGGCCTTGATCCCGCAATGCAAATGCATCGTCTCGCGCTCAAGCGCATTAAGCGCGCGGGAATGAATGTGGAGCTGATGGGCCTCTCCGCCGAGAAGATTCCGCTGGCGGATGCCAGCTTCGATTCCATTGTGATCACCTATACGCTTTGCACTATTCCTGATCCCGTTGCTGCGTTGAAGGAAATGCGCCGCGTCCTTGCTCCGGGCGGCCGGCTTCTGTTCTGCGAACATGGCCGCGCTCCGGATGAGAGCGTGCGCCGATGGCAACGGCGACTGCAACCGCTCTGGGGAAAGATTGCGGGGGGATGCCAGCTCGGACGAGATATTCCCGGACTTTTGAACGAGGTCGGATTCCGGTACGAGAACATGCAATCCATGTATATACCCGGCCCCCGCCCATTCGCCTACAACTATTGGGGCGAGGCGATTGCGCGGTGATTGAATTCATGAATGCAATCAGACCAATATGACGCCTGATGAAACAGGGGGGCCACAAACCTGATTTTGCATCCAGCTATTCGCCAAGCCCGCGTTCCACAGGTCCAGTCGATCTCAATATCTGCGATTTCCAACCGACGACGGATGTGCGCGTACAGAGCAGCATGGAATAGCGGGTCGCTTTTTTTCTGAGGGATGAAGAATATTTTTCAACCCCATTGTAGCGAACGGAATCCTGGCTTCCCAAGAATCACTATCCTTTTGAAAAGGAAATTCTGATGGCACACGAACAGTTTCAGTCTTGCATAGATGAATGCTATTCCTGCGCCACGGCGTGCGATCACTGCGCAGTCTCCTGTTTGGCCGAACAGGATGTTCAGAAAATAGCGAAGTGTATTCGGCTCGATCTCGATTGTGCGCAAATGTGTCGGCTGGCGGCAAGTTGCATGGGGCGCGGCAGCGAGTTCGCAGGCCTGGTTTGCAACGCTTGTGCGGAAATATGTGATGCTTGTGGCGAAGAGTGCGCGCAGTTTCAGATGGAACACTGCCAGCGTTGTGCAGAAGCATGCCGCCGATGCGCAGCAGAATGCCGGAGAATGGCGACTGGCACCCAGGCTGCAGCACAGGGGAAAGCGCCTGGCGCGACTGCACATTAATCGATCCGCTGCAATACTGATGGCCAGGGCTTCGCGAGAAGCTCTTGTTGTTAGAAATTACGCGACGCCATTGCTCAGCCGCTCCTCAGTCGCTCTACTTCGGTCACGCTGGCATGAGGGCTGCGCTTGCATAAGAGCGATGGCGGATTGTTGCGATCGTTACGACAGATTCTTACGCACAATCCTTTCGCTGGCGCGAGGTTTGCATGCGTTGCATTCGCTACGCGCTGGGTAGGGCCACTTTTGCACAGCATTAGCAGATACGGATTGTACGCTTGCGAGGAGACGATTTCCCATGAATCATGACGAGCGCTCCAACAATTTGCCCGATCCGGTACGCCGCCGCCTCTTGCGCGGGCTGGGGGCACTAGGTGCCTACGCTGGGTTGGCGCCATATGCGTCGATGGCATGGGCTGCGGGCGAAGCGGAAAATCCACTGGTATTGCGTGGCACCGAATTTCATCTGGAAATTGCGCCGACCGCTGTCAACATGACTGGCGTGCCCCGCATTGCCACCGCCGTCAATCGCCAAGTCCCGGCGCCGATACTTCATTGGCGGCAAGGCGATACCATCACGCTGCGGGTGACCAATCGGCTGCCGGCCATCAGTTCCATCCATTGGCACGGGATACTGGTCCCGGCAGGAATGGATGGTGTTCCCGGTCTGAGCTTCAATGGCATAGCGCCAGGAGAAACCTTCATCTACCGGTTTCAGGTGAAGCAGAGCGGCACCTACTGGTATCACAGCCATTCCCGGTTCCAGGAGCAGAGTGGCCTGTATGGGCCGCTGGTCATCGAGCCGCAGGGGGGAGAGCGCGTGCGCTCAGATCGCGAGCATGTCGTGATGCTGTCGGACTGGACCGACGAGGATCCGGAATCGCTGTTTGCCAAATTGAAGAAGTCGAGCGATTTCTTCAATTTCAACCAGCCGACTGTCGGCAATTTCATGCGCGACGTTTCGACGATGGGGCTTGCCAGGGCCATCGAAATGCGCAGCATGTGGAACCAGATGCGCATGCTGCCGACGGACTTTAGCGATATCACCGGCGCTACGCGCAGCGGCGTCTCATTTACCTACCTGGTTAACGGACATTCTCCGTCCATGAACTGGACGGGCCTTTTCCGCCCACGAGAAAAGGTGCGGCTTCGCTTCATCAACGGCTCGGCGACGACGATTTTCGACGTGCGCATCCCAGCCCTGAAAATGACGGTGATTGCGGCCGACGGGCAGGACGTTGACCCGGTGACAGTGGACGAGATCCGGATGTCGGTCGCGGAAACCTACGATGTATTGGTGGAACCGCACGACGATCGCGCCTATACCATCTTTGCGCAGTCGATCGATCGGACCGGGTATGCGCGCGGCACGCTTGCGCCGCGTCCTGACATGCAGGCTGAGGTGCCAAAAGTGGACCCATCACAGTGGTTGTCCATGACGGACATGATGGGCGCAATGGGTGGCATGGACGGAAAGGAGGATCATCAAGGCAAGGGAGACATGCCGGGAATGGATCATTCCGCAATGCCGGGCATGGATCACGCCGGGATGGAGCACATGGATCATTCCAACAAGTCGGGTATGCATGGGATGGAACATCACGGCATGGCCGGGATGACTGACAATCAGGCCGTTCCGTCTATGCGCCATGCGCGTACAGAATATGGGCCGGGGGTGGACATGCATGTCGATATGCCCCGGACCAATCTGGATGATCCCGGCGTTAACCTGCGTAACAACGGCAGGCGCGTACTGACCTACGCCGACTTGCACACTATTGGCGGCCCGATTGATGCCCGCCCGTCGGCACGCGAGATCGAACTGCACCTGACGGGGAACATGGAGCGCTTCATGTTCTCCTTCGACGGACAAAAGTTTTCGGAATCGAAGCCGGTCCATTTCCGCTATGGCGAGCGGCTGCGGCTGGTATTGGTCAACGACACCATGATGAACCATCCGATCCACTTGCACGGCATGTGGGGAGAGCTCGAATCTCCCGACGGGAAGTTCCAGGTCCGCAAACACACGATCAACGTGCAACCGGCTCAGCGCGTCACTTATCTAGTCACTGCGGATGCACCGGGAAGCTGGGCCTATCATTGCCACCTGCTTTACCACATGGAAGCGGGCATGTTCCGCGAGGTGGTCGTATCATGATCCAGTTCCGGAAGAACCGGAAGATGAGGGCAAGCATGCTGGTGGCTTGCCTTACGCTGGCGATGTCCAGGTTCGCCGTAGCCCAGCACGACATGGCGGATATGCCTGACACGCAAATGGCTCCTGCGCAAGAGCAGGGAGATGGACATGAGGGGATGCCCGGCATGGATCATGGGGCGAAGCCGGAATCACAAGGGCGCGCCCAGAATCACACCGGCATGCCGGAGATGCAGATGGGGCCGATGCAGGGCGGTCGCCCCGGGCCGGAGGCGCGTGATCCTGATGCCTATGCAGAAGGAACGAAGAAAAAGTCCTTGGGTGGCATGGAAATGCGTGACGATGAATTGTTCGGCCGCGTGCTCGTAAACAGGCTCGAAGCCGTCGATGCCAAGCGGGAGTACGGCCAGAATCTGGAGGCGGAAGCGTGGTACGGGGGCGACTACAACAAAATTTGGCTGAAAGCCGAAGGCGAGCGCCGAAGCGGGCGTCTTGAAAGGATGCGCACCGAGGCTTTATGGGACAGGGCGTTTGCGGCTTTCTGGAGCACGCAGCTCGGTATCCGGCACGATACCGGCCAAGGCGCGACAAGCAACTGGCTGGCATTCGGCGTGCAGGGGGTAGCGCCGTACTGGTTTGAAACGGAGGCAACCGCATATTGGGGAAACGGCGGCACGCTCGCAGTGCGTACGGAATTCAAGTATGAATTGCTATTCACGCAGCAACTGATTTTGCAGCCGAATCTGGAAGCCAATCTCTACAGCAGGAATGATCGGACGCGCGGTATCGGAGCCGGGCTTTCGGATGTTGAGCTCGGGTTGAGACTGCGGTATGAAATCAGGCGACAGTTTGCGCCCTACATCGGAGTTGCGTGGAGGCGCAAGTTTGGCAATACAGCGGAGTACGCCCGCGATGCGGGCGGAAATGCGCGCGAGTCCGAAGTGGTGGCTGGCCTTCGGATCTGGTTCTGACGGGCCAAGCCATGCACCGGGCGCGACAGGTCTATGCAATATTATTGATTTTCCTGATGAGCGCCGCCGGGGTGGCGGCGCTCATCTGGTTCGGCGCATACAATGTCGCCGCGGATGATCGGCATACCGAGTTGACACGCTCTGCGCTTGACACGATACGTGAGCGCTCGATACAGACCAGGGCGCGTGATATTCAAGTGCCTAATCTCGACGCGACGGAAAGGATTGCTTCTGGCGCGGGAGAATATGCCGAGATGTGCGCGGGCTGCCATCTTGCCCCCGGCATAGCCGAATCGGAAATCCGGCAGGGATTGAATCCTCAACCGCCCGATCTGACTAAACATCCCATTCAGGACGCTGCCGAAGCCTTTTGGATCGTCAAGCATGGCATCAAGATGACGTGGATGCCGGCTTGGGGCAATAGCCATGACGATCAGACACTGTAGGATATCGTAGCGTTCCTGAATCGTCTGCCGCATTTGTCAGCGGAGCAGTATCGACAGTTGACTAAAAATGCCCGAGACACGGCACAGGATATGCCATATCGCCTCTCCTTGAAGCCGGACGAGATCCGTGAAATCGTCTGGAAGTTCTCGCAGACCGGAGCAATCGGGTTTGCCTGTTTTCAGGCAGGGTATTTTGACGGTGGACTGAAAGGCGGCATCATGGTCACTGCCGAAGCGCCGAAACCAGCGGAGCAGGCCAACGTTCCTGAACATTAACTTGTCGGGGCTTAGGCAGATCGTCCCGCCGCTTCAAATCAACCTGAATTCGTGGAAGCCCATCACATGGACGAATGGAGGATGCGCGTCCTCCATGGCTGAGGCTGGTTAGACGACGGCAGTGGCGTTCGCGAATTGCTCCGGACTGATTTTGAGATTCGGCGGGATGAACCCGGCACCGATCGCGCCCACGTTGTTGAGGACGTTGACGCCGATGTTCTGCAGCTGGGTGATATTCTGGTTGACGCCAACGTTCACATTGGCGACAGGCCCCAGACCCGCAAGCCAGGAATTCCCCCCGGCGGCCGTGCCACCGCGTACGGCGAGCATCGCTTTGCGGTCGAGGTCCTCGCTCTTGGCGAGATCACGAATCAGGATGGTCGACATGGTCATTCTCCTTAAGGCTGATCTGGTGGAGGCAATCGGTGCCTCCACCGGGATGATGGCTTAGTGGCCGAAGTTGATCGTGTTGGTGCCCGTCTGCGTCGGATTGACCGTCGCAGTGATGCCGGACGCAAAAGCCACGTTGTTGCCATTGTTAACCACGGTCTCCTGAGACTGTCCGAGCAGCTGCGATGCATCGAAGTTGAAGTCGTTCTTCGAGATACTGAATTGCGGGCCGTAGGACGGCATAGAGCCGTAGGAAGATGTATAGCCTTTGCTGGTACCGCCGCGCACGGCGGTCATCGCTTTGCTGTCGAGTTCCGCGGTCACGGACAAATCTTTGATGATCAGGGTTGCCATTTCGATTCTCCAAAAAA
>OFCW01000306.1_pt1 | contig 13431 bp, 14 predicted proteins | sample 1520951 | NCBI WGS metagenome assembly OFCW01 (sample SAMEA4349680, study PRJEB24078) | microbial mat metagenome | biome: Terrestrial Biome; feature: Habitat; material: Microbial Mat | place: India | collected 2012-06-12 | depth 10 m | reverse complement strand
AGATCCCGCTGGTGTTCCTGCAGAACATCACCGGCTTCATGGTCGGCCGCAAGTACGAAAACGAGGGCATCGCGCGCAACGGCGCGAAGATGGTCACCGCCGTGTCGACCGCGGCGGTGCCGAAGTTCACCGTGATCATCGGCGGCAGCTTCGGCGCCGGCAACTACGGCATGTGCGGCCGCGGCTTCTCGCCGCGCATGCTGTGGATGTGGCCGAACGCGCGCATTTCGGTCATGGGCGGCGAGCAGGCGGCGAGCGTCCTGGCGACCGTCAAGCGCGACGGCATCGAAGCCAAGGGCGGCAGCTGGTCGGCCGAGGAGGAGGAGGCGTTCAAGGCGCCGATCCGCGCGCAGTACGAGCATCAGGGCCATCCGTATTACGCCACCGCGCGCCTGTGGGACGACGGCGTGATCGATCCGGCCGATACCCGCATGGTGCTGGGTCTGGGCTTGAGCGCGTCGCTGAACGCGCCGATTGCCGACACGAAGTTCGGCGTGTTCCGGATGTGAGGGAGGACGGAATGAACTGGCAGACAATCGACATCGGCAGGCAGGGGCCGGTCGCGACGGTGACGCTGAACCGGCCCGACGTGCGCAATGCGTTCAATGAAACGGCGATCGCCGAGATCGCGCAGGCGTTCCGCGAACTGGGCGCCGAGCGCGAGGTGCGCGCCATCGTGCTGGCCGCGCGCGGGCCGGCTTTCTGCGCCGGCGCCGACCTGAACTGGATGAAGAAGATGGCCGGCTATACGCACGAGGAAAACCGCGCGGACGCGGCGCAGCTGGCGGACATGCTGCGCACCATTTATACCTGTCCGAAGCCGGTATTGGCAAAAGTGCAAGGCGATTGCTATGCCGGCGGCATGGGGCTGGTCGCCGCCTGCGATATTGCCGTTGCCGTCGAGACGGCAAATTTTTGCCTGTCCGAAGTCAAACTGGGGCTCATTCCTGCGACAATCTCGCCTTACGTGATCAGGGCCATGGGCGAAAATGCGTCCCGCAGGTATTTCCTGACCGCAGAACGGTTTTCCGCGCAACAAGCGCACCGGATCGGCTTCGTGCACGAGGTGGCTGCGGCCGATCGGTTCGATGCGGCCTGCGACGAGATCGTGCAGGCGCTGGTGTCGAACAGCCCGCACGCGGTGAAGGAAGCCAAGCGCCTGGTGCACGACGTGGCCGGCATGCCGCTCTCCGACGCGCTGATCGCGGACACCGCGCAGCGCATCGCCGATATCCGCAGTTCGGACGAGGGCAAGGAAGGCGTGCGCTCCTTCCTGGAAAAGCGCAAGCCGGGGTGGTTGAGTTAGGAAAGGAAAAGTCCCTTCCCCCTTGCAGGGGGATGAGCGCGGGGTTTCGCAAAGCATGCTTTGCGCCGCGCTCATCCGAGCAGCATGCATGCTGCGAGGTGGGACGGTCAGGATGGGGGTAGTGCGGTTGAGCGATAGGTTACGCATCAAACCGGAGCGAACGGATAACGCCAGATCGCTACGAAGCGAAATGACTTTAGCTGAACACAAGTTGTGGCAGTCAATCCGAGGAAAACAGCTCTGCGGTTGTCGTTTCCGTCGCCAGCATCCGATCGGTCCGTACATCGCCGACTTTGCTTGTATTGATAAGTCATTAGTGATTGAACTGGATGGTGGTCAGCATCAGGATCAACTTGCCTACGATGAGAAAAGGACGGCCTACTTGCAAGCGCAAGGCTGGCATGTTCTGAGATTTTGGAACAACGATGTTTTGAATAATCTGGATGAGGTGTTGGCGACGGTCGCTGATTGCTTAACCTCACTACCCCCATCCCAACCTTCCCCCTGCCAGGGGGAAGGAGCCCAAAAGGCCGATTGAATCTTTTCGGAGCAGCATTTGAAATCAAGTCAACAAGCGAACTGGATCGCCCGCAGCCTGAAAAGCGTGTGGCACCCGTGCACCCAGATGCAGCACCACGAGACGGTGCCGCTGGTGCCGGTCAGCCATGGGCGCGGCGCGTGGCTGTACGATGCCGACGGCAATCGCTATCTCGACGCCATCAGCTCGTGGTGGGTGAACCTGTTCGGCCATGCGAACCCGCGCATCAACGCGGCACTGAAGGACCAGCTCGACAAGCTGGAGCACGCGATGCTGGCCGGTTTTACCCATGAGCCGGTGATCGCGCTGTCCGAGCAACTGGCCGCGCGCACCAATCACGTGCTCGGCCACTGCTTTTACGCCTCGGACGGCGCGTCGGCGACCGAGATCGCGCTGAAGATGAGCTTTCACTTCTGGCGCAACAGCGGCAGGAGTGAAAAACGCGAATTCGTCTGCCTCAAGGGCAGCTACCACGGCGAGACCGTCGGCGCCTTGGCGGTGACCGACGTGCAGCTGTTCCGCGATGCCTACGGGCCGCTGTTGCGGCAGGCGCACGTGGTCGCCACGCCGGATGCGCGCCATGCGCAGGAAGGCGAGTCGGCGGTGGATGTCGCGCGGCGCGCGGCAAAGGAGCTGGAAGCCCTGCTGCAGCAGCGCGCGGACCGGATCGCGGCGGTGATCGTCGAGCCGCTGGTGCAGTGCGCGGCCGGCATGGCGATGTACGATCCGGCGTATCTCGCCGAAGTGCGCGCCCTGTGCGACCGCCACCAGGTGCACCTGATCGCCGACGAGATCGCGGTCGGCTGCGGCCGCAGCGGCACCTTCTTCGCCTGCGAACAGGCCAATGTCTGGCCCGATTTCGTCTGCCTGTCGAAAGGCATTTCCGGCGGCTACCTGCCGTTGTCGCTGGTGATGACGCGCGACGCGATCTATCAGGCGTTCTACGATGCGGATGTCACGCGCGGCTTTCTGCACTCGCATTCCTACACCGGCAATCCGCTGGCCTGCCGCGCGGCGCTGGCGACGCTGGCGATCTTCGACGAGGACGACGTGCTCAACCGTAACCGCGCGCGCGCCGAACGCATCACGGCGGCGCTCGCGCCCCTGGCCGCGCATCCGAAGGTGCGTCATTTCCGCCAGCGCGGCATGATCTGGGCATTCGACGCGGCGGTCGACGATCCGGAAAAGGCGGCGAGCTTCTCGCGCCGTTTCTTCACCAAAGCGCTGAAGCAGGAGCTGCTGCTGCGCCCGATCGGCCGCACCGTCTACCTGATGCCGCCGTATATTCTGGATGACGAAGAAATCGATGGACTGGCAACACGCACGCAAGCCGTGTTCGAACAGGTGATCGGGAGCTGATGATGGAACTGCTTGCCGCGCTCGAACGCGAACTGAAACAACTCGATGAACGCAGCCTGCGCCGCCGCCTGCGCGTGGCGGAGACGCCGTGCGCGCCGCACGTGACGGTGGACGGTCGCGCGATGCTGGCGTTCTGCAGCAACGACTACCTGGGCCTGGCCGCGCATCCGCGCCTGGCCGCCGCGCTGCAGGAAGGCGCCTCCCTGTACGGCGTCGGCAGCGGCGCGTCGCACCTGATTTCCGGCCACTCGCGCGCGCATGCGCAGCTGGAGGAACGGCTGGCGCAATTCATGGCGCCGCACCTGGAGTCGCCGCGCGCGCTGTATTTCTGCACCGGCTACATGGCCAATCTCGCCGTTCTTTCCGCGCTGGCCGGACGCGATGCCGACCTGTTTTCCGAATCGCTCAACCATGCGTCGCTGATCGACGGCGCGCGGCTGTCGCGCGCCAAGGTGCAGGTCTACGCGCACGGCGACACCGAGGCGCTGGAAGCCATGCTCAAGGCCAGCGGCGCCGCCACCAAGGTGGTGGTGACCGACAGCGTGTTCAGCATGGACGGCGACCTGGCGCCGCTGCCGCGCCTGCTGGAACTGTGCGAACGGCATGGCGCCTGGCTGGTGGTCGACGATGCGCACGGCTTCGGCGTGCTGGGCGAACACGGGCGCGGCGCGCTGGAGCATTTCGCGCTGCGCTCGCCGTACCTGGTCTACATGGGCACGCTGGGCAAGGCGGCCGGCGTCGGCGGCGCCTTCGTCGCCGCGCATGCGACCGTGATCGAATGGCTGGTGCAGCGCGCGCGGCCCTACATCTACACCACCGCCGCCGCCCCGGCGCTGGCGCATGCGCTGTTGGCCAGCCTCGACATCATCGGCGGCGAGGAGGGCGCCGCGCGCCGCGCGCACCTGCAGGCGCTCATCGCGCGGCTCAAGGGCGCGCTCAAATTCAAGCGCTGGCAGCTCTATCCGTCGCACACCGCGATCCAGCCGGTCATCATCGGCGCCAACGACGAGGCGCTGCGCGCGGCGGCGGCGCTGTACGAGCAGGGCTTGTGGGTGCCGGCGATCCGCCCGCCGACCGTGCCGGCGGACACCGCGCGCCTGCGCATCACGCTGTCGGCCGCGCACACGATGGACGATGTGCTGCGCCTGGCCAACGCGTTCAACGTGCTGGAAAAGGGATGAGGACATGACTGCGAAAATCGCTTACTTCGTGACCGGCACCGATACCGAGATCGGCAAGACGCTGGTGTCCAGCGCGCTGCTGCATGCGCTGACGCAGCAGGGCGTGCACGCCGCCGGCATGAAGCCGGTCGCGGCCGGCGCCGAATTGCGCGACGGCGTGTGGCGCAACGAGGATGCCGACCGGCTGGCCGCCGCCGCCAGCGTTTCGCTGCCGCCGGAACTGACCACGCCTTATCTGCTGCGCGAGGCGACGGCCCCCCATATCGCCGCGCAGCAGGAAGGCGTCGCCATCGACGCCGCGCATATCCGCGCCTGCTACGACAAGGTGGCGGCTGCCGCCGACGCGGTGGTGGTCGAAGGCGTGGGCGGCTTTCGCGTGCCGCTGGCGGATGGCTTCGACACCGCCGACCTGGCGCAGCAGCTCGGCCTGCCGGTGGTCATGGTGGTCGGCCTGCGCCTCGGCTGCCTCAACCATGCCCTGCTGACGGCGGAGGCGATCGCCGCGCGCGGCCTGCGGCTGGCCGGCTGGGTCGCCAACGTGGTCGACCTCGGCATGCGCTACGGCATGGACAACATCACCGCGCTGACCGCGCGCCTGCCGGCGCCGATGCTCGGCTGCGTGCCGCGCCTGCCGGCGGCCTTGCCCAATGTCGCCGCGTCGCACCTCGATTTTTCCGTTCTGCCGGGTTGGCCGCAGGCCATGCCGGCGCGTACCCATTCAACCTGATTGACCCGACTCTAAGGAAGCCGTTTTATGTCGTCGCAACCGATCACCTTCCGTTCCCTCCCGACACCCGCCGAGATGCGGGCCGCCGCCGCGCAGCCCTGGCCGGTCGACAAGGTGCTGGAACTGTTCGAACTGCCGTTCAACGATCTGATTTTCCGCGCCCAGCAGGTGCACCGCGAACACTTCGACCCGCAGGAAGTCGAGCTGGCCACGCTGTTGTCGATCAAGACCGGCGGCTGCCCGGAAGACTGCGGCTACTGCCCGCAGGCCGCGCGTTACGACACCGGCGTGCAGGCGCAAAAGCTGCTGGAGCTGGAGCAGGTGCTGGAAGCGGCGCGCGCGGCCAAGGCGCACGGCGCGACCCGCTTCTGCATGGGCGCCGCCTGGCGCGGCCCGAAGGACCGCGACCTCGATCACGTCGAAGCGATGATCCGCGGCGTGAAGGAGCTCGGCATGGAAGCGTGCGTGACGCTCGGCATGCTGGAAGACGGCCAGGCCGAACGCCTGAAGGCGGCCGGCCTCGATTACTACAACCATAACCTCGACACCGCGCCCGAGTTCTACAACGACATCATCTCCACCCGCCATTACGAGGACCGCCTCGACACCCTCGACAAGGTGCGCAACGCCGGCATCAAGGTCTGCTGCGGCGGCATCGTCGGCATGGGCGAGTCGCGCCGCCAGCGCGCCGGCCTGATCGCGCAGGTCGCCAACCTCGACCCGTATCCGGAATCGGTGCCGATCAACCACCTGGTGCAGGTGCCGGGCACGCCGCTGCACGGGCTCGACCCGCTCGACCCGCTGGAGTTCGTGCGCACCATCGCGGTGGCGCGCATCACGATGCCGAAGGCGCGCGTGCGCCTGTCGGCCGGCCGGCGCGAGCTGGGCGAGGCGGTGCAGGCGCTGTGCTTTGTCGCCGGCGCGAACTCGATTTTCTACGGCGACAAGCTGCTGACCACCGGGAACCCGGATGCGGAAGCCGACATGGCCTTGCTGAAGAAGCTCGGCATGCGCGTCAAGCATACGCAGATCGAAGCCAAGCTGGGCGCGAATAATTAAAGGAAAGGCTCCTTCCCCCTTTCAGGGGGAAGGCCGGGATGGGGGTGATGCGGTTGAGCATATGACTGCGCTTGCTTCAACCTCACTACCCCCACCCTAACCCTCCCCCTGACAGGGGGAGGGAACCATACATACCGCCACCCAAAGGAGAAAGCGTGTTCACCAAGATCCTGATTGCCAACCGCGGCGAGATCGCCTGCCGCGTCGCCGCCACTGCGCACCGCCTCGGCGTGAAGACCGTCGCGGTGTATTCGGAAGCGGATGCCAACGCCAAGCACGTTGCCGTCTGCGATGAAGCCGTGCTGATCGGCCCGGCGCCGGCCAAGGAAAGCTATCTGCGCGCCGACAAGATCATCGAGGTTGCGCTTGCCACCGGCGCGCAGGCGATCCATCCGGGCTACGGCTTCCTGTCCGAGAACGAGGATTTCGCCGAGGCTTGCGCCAAGGCCGGGCTGGTCTTCATCGGCCCGCCGGCGTCGGCGATTCGCGCGATGGGCTCCAAGTCGGCGGCCAAGGCGCTGATGGAAAAGGCCGGCGTGCCGCTGGTGCCCGGCTATCACGGCGACAATCAGGACGCCGACTTCCTGCACGAGCAGGCCGACCGCATCGGCTATCCGGTGCTGCTGAAGGCGTCCGCCGGCGGCGGCGGCAAGGGCATGCGCATCGTCGAGAACAGCGCGCACTTCAAGGCCGCGCTGGAGTCGTGCAAGCGCGAGGCGATCAACAGCTTCGGCGACGACAAGGTGCTGGTGGAGAAATACCTGACCCGCCCGCGCCATATCGAGATCCAGGTGTTCGCCGACGGCACGGGCGACTGCGTGTACCTGTTCGAGCGCGACTGCTCGGTGCAGCGCCGCCACCAGAAAGTGCTGGAGGAAGCGCCGGCGCCCGGCATGACCGAGGAGCGCCGCCGCGCGATGGGCGAGGCGGCGGTGGCCGCGGCCAAGGCGGTCGGCTATGTCGGCGCCGGCACCGTGGAATTCATCGCCAACCAGGACGGCACGTTCTACTTCATGGAAATGAACACCCGCCTGCAGGTCGAACATCCGGTCACCGAGATGATCACCGGGCTCGACCTGGTGGAGTGGCAATTGCGCGTGGCGGCCGGCGAGCCGCTGCCGAAGCGGCAGCACGAGCTGACGATCCGCGGCCATGCGCTGGAAGCGCGCATCTATGCGGAGAATCCGGAGAAGGGCTTTTTGCCGTCGATCGGCACGCTGAAGCACATGCGCGTCCCTGCTGCAGTCGAATTCGGCGCGACCAATTTACCCCTACGCCGGGCGCCCCCATCCCGGCCTTCTTTAAAGGGGGAAGGTGAGAGCGGAGCCGCGAGCGGCTATGTTCGGATTGATTCCGGCGTGCGCGAGGGCGACGCGATTTCCCCGTTCTACGACCCGATGATCGCCAAACTGATCGTCTGGGGCAGCGACCGCAGCGAAGCGCTGGCGCACATGGCGCAGGCCCTGTCGGAATACCAGATCGTCGGCCTCGCCACCAATGTCGCCTTCCTCAAGCGCCTGGTCGAGAGCACGCCGTTCGCCAACGCCGACCTCGACACCGGCCTGATCGAGCGGCACCAGGGCGAGCTGTTCCCGCCGCTGCAGCCGGCGCCGCTGCCGGTGCTGGCGCTGGCGGCCGCATCGCTGCTGACCTCGGAACAGACCGCCGGCGCCGCCGCCAACGATCCGTGGGCCAATACCAGCGGCTGGCGCATGAACGCCACGCTGGTGCGGCAACTCGATTTCGCCGACGAATCGGCAGCCTATGCGCTGTCGGTCGGTTATCGCGATACGGGCTGGACCGTGCGCGCCGGCGACGAATCGGCAGCGATGACGCTGGTCGAGCGCAACGGCCAGCACCTGGTGATCAAGCTCAACGGCGCGACCGTGCGCGGCACGGTGGTGCGCGATGCCGACGCCTTCCACGTCTTTACCGGCGGCGCGCATGTCGCGCTGAACTACAACGATCCGCTCGCGCACGCCGGCGAAGCCGAAGCCGAAGGCGGCCGCCTGACCGCGCCGATGCCGGGCAAGATCGTCGCGGTGCTGGCCGAGAAGGGCAAGACCGTCGAAAAAGGCGCGCCCTTGCTGATCATGGAAGCGATGAAGATGGAGCATACGATCGCCGCGCCCGCCACCGGCACGGTGGAAGACCTGCTGTATGCGGTCGGCGACCAGGTGGCGGAAGGCGCGCAGCTGTTGGCGTTCAAGGCTGCCTGATTCTCGCGCCCCTACGCCGGGTGCCCCTACGCCGGGCGCCCCTCTCCCGCCTGCGGGAGAGGGGACTGATATCTCCGATTAATAAGAGGGACTCACCATGACCCTACCCACCAAAGTCAAAATCGTCGAAGTCGGCCCGCGCGACGGCCTGCAAAACGAAAAGGAAACCATCCCCGCCGACGTCAAGGTCGAGCTGGTCGACCGCCTGACCGCGGCCGGATTCTCCAACATCGAGGCGGCTTCCTTCGTGTCGCCGAAATGGGTGCCGCAGATGGCGACTTCTGCCGAGGTGATGGCGCGCATCGCGCGCAAGCCGGGCGTCGTCTATTCGGCGCTCACGCCCAACATGAAAGGCTTCGAGGCGGCGCTGGAGGCGAAGGCCGACGAAGTGGTGATCTTCGGCGCGGCCTCGGAAGCGTTTTCGCAAAAGAACATCAACTGCTCGATCGCCGAATCGATCGAGCGCTTCCGCGACGTCGCGCAGGCGGCCAAACGGCACAACATCCGCCTGCGCGGCAGCATCAGCTGCTCGTTCGGTTGCCCGTACCAGGGCGAGGTGAGCGCCGACAGCGTGGCGGACGTGGTGCGGCGCATGCGCGAACTCGGCTGCGATGAAATCGACATCGCCGACACCATCGGCGTGGGTACGCCGAAAAAGGTGCAGGCGGTGATGGAGCGCGCGGCGAGAGAGTTTCCTATCGAACGCCTGTCCGGCCATTTCCACGACACCTACGGCCAGGCGCTGGTCAACATCTACGCCAGCATGGAAGTCGGCATCGCGATCTTCCACTCGTCGGTGGCCGGCCTGGGCGGCTGCCCGTATGCGAAGGGCGCGACCGGCAACGTCTCGACCGAGGACGTGCTGTACATGATGAACGGCCTGGGCATCGACACCGGCATCGACCTCGATGCGGTGGTCGACGCCGGCCAGTTCATTTCGCAGCATCTCGGCCGCAAGGCGGTCAGCCGCGCCGGCAATGCGATCGCGGCCAAGCGCAACGGATGATGGGAATGACGGGCGCCGGCCGGCCGCCCGCATGGATGTGTTTGCAGTGAAGAAGCCGACGCTGCCGCAACTGCTGACCGAGATACGGTCATGCCAGATGTGCGCGAAACATCTGCCGCACGCGCCGCGCCCGGTGGTGCAGGCGGGCGAGCAGGCGCGGCTGCTCATCGTCGGCCAGGCGCCGGGAAAGCGGGTGCACGACACCGGCATCCCGTGGAACGATCCGTCCGGCGACCGCCTGCGCGATTGGCTCGGCCTGTCGCCCGAGGTGTTCTACGATGCGCGCCAGGTCGCGATCGTGCCCACCGCGTTCTGCTATCCGGGCAAGGGCAAAAGCGGCGACCTGCCGCCGCGGCCGGAATGCGCGCCGCTGTGGCATGCGCCGCTGCTGGCGGCGCTGCGCGACGTGCGGCTGACCCTGCTGATCGGGCGTTATGCGCAGGAATTTTATTTGGGAGAGAATGGCAAGGCGACGCTCACCGCAACGGTGGCGGCCTATGAAGAATATCTGCCGCGGTATGTCCCGCTGCCGCATCCGAGTCCGCGCAACCGCCTGTGGTTCAAGGCCAACAGCTGGTTCGAACGCGATGTGGTGCCGGTGTTGCGCGAACTGGTCGCCGCGGCATTAACAAAATAGTACGGATTCATGAAACTTCCAGACAGCGCTCAACGTGTGGCCGACCTGCTCAGGGAGCTGGGCCACGACAAGCCGGTCGTGATGCTGCCGGCAACCGGCAAGACCTCGGCCGAAGCCGCCGCCGGCCTCGGCTGTTCGGTGGCCGAGATCGCGAAGTCGATCGTGTTCCGCCGCCTGGCGGACGATGCGCCGGTGATGGTGGTCGCCAGCGGCGCCAACCGGGTCGATGAAAGCAAGGTGGCGGCGCGCGTCGGCGCGCTCGGCCGCGCCGACGCCAAATTCGTCAAGGAGCGCATCGGTTACGCGATCGGCGGCGTATGCCCGATCGGCCATGTGCAAAAGACGGTGATGCTGGTCGACGAGGATTTGCTCCAGTTCGACAGCGTATGGGCCGCCGCCGGCCATCCGCACGCGGTATTCAACCTGACGCCGCAGCAGCTCTTGGCGATGACCGGCGCGCCGGCGGCGGACGTGGCGCTGCGCGCCGCCAACTGAAAATGCGCATCCGATGAGCCCGAACCTGAAACCCGGCATCACCTTCGAATGGACCTATGTCGTGCCCGAGCGCTCGACCGTGCCCAAGCTGTACCACGACACCGCGTTCTGCCGCGACATGCCGGACGTGCTGGCGACCGGCTACATGGTCGGCATGATGGAACTGGCGTGCGTGAACGGCATCATGCCCTATGTCGACTGGCCGCGCGAGCAAAGCCTGGGCGTGCATGTGAGCTTCTCGCACCTGGCGCCGACGCCGCCCGGCATGACGCTCACCATCAAAGGAGAGGTGATCGAAGTCGACGGGCGGCGCGTGAAATTCCGCGTCGAGGCGTGGGACGGCGTCGACAAGATCACCGAAGGCGTGCATGAGCGCATGATCATCGCGCCGGAAAAGTTCAACGCCAAACTGGAACGGAAGAAGGCGAAGCTGGCGGCATGAGCATCGATTTCGATCCGGCGACGGATGGCATGGAGGTGCCGTCGCCCTGCATCAATGTGTGCCGGATGAATGCGCAGACCGGCTGGTGCGAAGGCTGCTTTCGCACCATCGACGAGATCGCGCGCTGGGGGACGGCGAGCAACGCGTTCAAGCGCGCGGTGTGGGGCGAGATCAGGCGGCGGCAGGAGCAGCTGTTTGGTTGATATTTTGCAGAGTGCCCTCCCCCTTGCAGGGGGAGGGCTAGGGGCGCCCGGCGTAGGGTGGGGGTAGTGCGATCGAGCCGCCGTAGGACGCAATTCAACCTCACCACCCCCATCCCTAGCCCTTCCCCCTGCAAGGGGGAAGGGAACGAACGGAGCTTCGCTATGACTAAACTGGACTGGTATTTCGATTTCATCTCCCCGTTCTCCTATCTGCAAAGCGAACTGCTGCACACGCTGCCCGCGGAGGTCGAGATCCGTTTCAAGCCGGTGCTGTTCGCCGGCCTGCTCAACCACTGGGACAACAAGGGCCCGGCCGAGATCGCGCCCAAGCGGCTGTGGACCTTCGAGCATTGCGCGTGGCTGGCGCACAAGCACGGCATCGCGATGACCGCGCCGGCCCATCATCCGTTCAACCCGCTGCCGCTCTTGCGGCTGTGCATCGCGCTCGGCGGCACGCAAGAGGTGGTGCGCCGCCTGTTCCGCTACGTCTGGCGCGACGGCCATTTGCCGACCGAGCCGGAGCGCTGGCAGGCGCTGCTGCGGGAACTGCACGCCACCGGCGCGATGCTCGACGCGCCAGACGTGAAGCAGCAATTGCGCAATAATGGCGAGCAGGCGATCGCCGCCGGCGTGTTCGGCGTGCCGACCGCCGTCGTCGACGGCCGCTGTTTCTGGGGCCTCGACGCCACCGACATGCTGATCGCTTATCTCAACGGCGATCCCTTTTTCCAATCCGAACAGCTGCGCGCAGCGCAAACCCTGCCGCAAGGCATCCATCGCAACAAGACATGAAATTCGATTTCTACAAGCCGGAACAGACCGTCACCGGCCCCGCCTACAGCCCGTGGTTCAAGCTGGTCGCGACCGTTTTGACGGCGCTGCTGGCCGCCTACGGCATCCACATCGCGCTGAACTTTCCGCTGCTGCAGTACGGCTTCGGCGTCAAAGCCTTGCTGCTGGCCGCCGCGCTGATGCTCGCCGTGAGCTATTACTGGTTCCTGCGCTCGACCGTCACCATCGACGCGGCCGGCATCACCCAGACCTGGGTGTACAACCGCCATGTCGAATGGCGCGACGTGCGCAGCGCGAAGATGATCGGCATTCCCTACATGGGCTGGCTGTTTCCGCCGCGGCTGGTGGTGCGCACCGGGAATGCCTTCATGACCTTCAACGGCGGCTCGCAGGCGGTGCTGGTCGAGTTCGCGAAAATCTCCCTGGCCTATCAGATGAAGAAATGAAGCTGCCTGCATCGATGCATGTGTTCCAGCGCGGCTGGCTGTCGTCCAACAACATCCTGTTTACCGGGGGCGCGGAGACGGCGCTGGTCGACAGCGGCTACGTCACCCATTCGGCGCAGACCGTGGCGCTGGTGTTGCATGCCTTGCAGGGCCGGCCGCTGGGCCGCCTGATCAACACGCACCTGCATTCCGATCATTGCGGCGGCAACGCGGCGCTGCAGGACGCGTTCGGCTGCCGCACCGCGATTCCCGCCGCCGAGGCGGACAAGGTGCGCGCCTGGAACGAGGAGGCGCTGACCTATGCCGCGACCGGCCAGTCCTGCGCGCGCTTCGGCTTCGACGAAACCATCGCGCCGGGCGACGTGCTCACGCTGGGCGGCATGGCCTGGCAGGCGCTGGGCGCGCCCGGGCACGATCCGCATTCGCTGATTTTCTATTGCCCCGACGAGCGCATCCTGATTTCCGCCGACGCGCTGTGGGAGAACGGCTTCGGCGTGGTGTTCCCGGAGCTGGAAGGGGAGCCGGGCTTCGCCGAGGTGCGCGCGACGCTGGAACTGATCGCGTCGCTCGACGTGAAGCTGGTGATCCCGGGGCACGGCGCGCCGTTTGCGGACGTGGACAAGGCGCTGCAGACGGCGTTTTCGCGCATCGACTACTTTGTCGCCGATCCGGCGCGCAATGCGCAGAATGCGCTGAAGGTGCTGCTGAAGTTCTTGCTGCTGGAGCGGCAGCGCATGACGCTTGCCGAGGTTGAGGCGCTGTTGGCACGGATGCGCCTGGCGGTGGAGGCGAACCGGCGGTATTTGAACATGTCGGAGACGCAGCTGGCGCAGTGGGCTGTGGCGCAGCTGGTGAAAGCTGGCGCGGCGGAAGTGGTGGATGGGGTGTTGCGGAACCGGGATTGAATTTTACGCAACAGGCAATTCGCTTTTTATCTTCGGTGATGCAACGCCTCGTGATCCTCGCGGAGACTTGCCGGGGGCGGCCCGGCAGCCGCTCACTTTCTTTGTCTCGCCAAAGA
>OFCW01000305.1_pt1 | contig 13467 bp, 8 predicted proteins | sample 1520951 | NCBI WGS metagenome assembly OFCW01 (sample SAMEA4349680, study PRJEB24078) | microbial mat metagenome | biome: Terrestrial Biome; feature: Habitat; material: Microbial Mat | place: India | collected 2012-06-12 | depth 10 m | reverse complement strand
AACTACTGCGCGGGCCGATCTTGCAGCCTGCGGTGCTCTACGTACCATTCGTACGCGTGCGCTCCTCGACTGCAATCTCGGCCCGCTCGCGACGTTTTTCAACAGCCTGCTAGGCAGGGCTGCGTTGGACGGTTGGCGAGGACTGGACCGTCGTTATCGGCAACCGGGGCTTGCTCGCGATAATTGCTGCATTTAATTGCTGCATTTAATTGCTGCATTTGTTCAGCTTGCGGCGATGTGTTCCCGGAATTGCCGGTAGGTTTCCGTCAGCCCGGCGCGCAGTGAAACACCGGGGCGCCAGCCGAGCCGGGTCAGCTTCGACGTGTCCAGCAGCTTGCGCGGAGTGCCATCCGGCTTGCTGGTATCGAATTCGATGTTCCCCTCGTAGCCGACAACCGCGCCGATGAGCTCTGCAATCTCGCGTATTGTGACGTCCTCGCCTGTGCCTACATTGATATGGGATAACATCGGTGTCGTATTGGCATCGTAGACGGCGCGCTCCAATTCCATGACATGCACGCTCGCCTCCGCCATGTCGTCGACGTACAGGAATTCCCGGCGCGGCGTACCCGTTCCCCAGATGATGACTTTGTCTGCGCCGCTCATCTTTGCTTCATGGAAGCGGCGAATCAGCGCCGGAATGACGTGGCTATTTTCCGGGTGATAATTGTCCCCGGGGCCGTACAGATTGGTCGGCATGACGCTGCGGAAATCGGCACCGTATTGACGATGGTAGCTTTCACACATCTTGATGCCGGCAATCTTCGCAACCGCGTAAGGTTCGTTGGTCGCTTCGAGCGGCCCGGTCAGCAGGTATTCTTCCTTGAGCGGTTGCGGCGCCAGGCGCGGATAGATGCATGAGGAACCGAGGAACAGCAGTTTTTTCACGCCGGCGCGCCACGCCTCGTGAATGATATTGGCTTGAATCATCAGATTGTCATAGATGAATTCGGCCGGGTAGGTATTGTTCGCATGAATGCCGCCGACACGGGCGGCGGCAAGATAGACTTCGTCGATCGATTGCGATTCGAAAAAGGCGCGCACCTGCGCCTGATCGGTCAGTTCGAGTTCGGCATGGGTGCGCGTGACGATATTGGTGTAATCACGCTTGCGCAATGCGCGCACGATAGCCGAGCCCACCAGCCCGCGATGGCCGGCGACATAGATGCGCTTGTTTGGATCCTGGTTCATGTTCTATCTCTTGAGTGATTATCCTGCGGTAGCAAAGACAATTCCGACCGGCGCCTGACGAAAATCAGGCGGGTCGAAGCCAAATCCCGGTGCGGCAAGATTATGCGCTTCAATACTCTCTCGCTATTTCACGACTGTGGCGCATCCTGAGGCCGGGCTGTATCGCCGGCAGTAAAGGTAAGGAAATGACTGTCTGAAGAAATCCGTTCCGTGCCGGGGCTTGTCGCGGGAATATCGGAAGGCGAGCGTATCGCTGCCGGTATCTGCCTGAGCTTGTTTCGATTGCCATGGCGGAGGTGCCGGACGATGAAATGCTGAACGCGATCAATAGGCATTTTTCCCCGTCCAGCCTTTGAAAGCGGTCCATACGATGATGCGTATATCCATCCATAACGACCAGTTCTGGATATAGTGCAAATCGAATTGCACCCGCTTGGCCATCTTGTCCACCGTGTCGGTCTCGCCGCGGTGCCCGTGAATCTGCGCCCAGCCGGTAATCCCCGGTTTGACGCGATGGCGCAGCATGTACATTTCGAGCAAATCCTTGTACATCTCATTGTGCTGCAGCGCATGCGGTCGCGGGCCGACCACAGACATGTCTCCCAGCAAGACATTGATAAATTGCGGCAGCTCGTCCAGGCTGGTACGCCTGAGAAATGCCCCGATCGGCGTAATGCGCGGATCGTTCCGGGTTGCTTGCGTGACCTTGCCATGCTCCTGGTGCACTTTCATGGTCCGGAACTTGTAGACGTTGAATTTCTTTCCGTTCAGGCCCAGCCTGGGTTGCTTGAAGAACACCGGCCCCGGAGAAGAGCTCTTGATGAGCACGGCAATCACCACGAACAGGGGAATCAGCAGGACGAGCGCAACCAGCGCAAAGACCTTGTCGAAAACATCCTTGACGATGCCGCTCACGCCGCTGGAAATCGGCTGATTCAGGTCGACCACCGGAAAGCCGAGGAAGTTGGTCATTTTGTTGCTGAGCATTTGCAAGCCGAGGATATCGGGCACCCAGCGAACGTCGACCAGCGTATTGCGCAGCAAGTACTGCAGTTGTTGCAGCTTGGGGGATTCCATCAGCGGCAGGGTGATCCAGATTTCGTGGACGTGGTTTGCGACGACGTATTCGGGAATCTTCTGCAGGTCGTCGATACGCGCGATCGTGGGATCGGCGAGCTTGGCGGCGTCTTCGGGCGCGGCGTGGATCGCGACCACGTCGTAGCCGGTCCAGTCCAGTTCCCGGGCGCGCCTGTGCAATTCCTGCCCCGTGGTGCCATAGCCGACGATCATCACGCGCTTGCTGTTGAGACCCTTGGTGCGCAGGTAGCGCAGCACGACGTAGACGGCCGCGCGATACAGCGTGAGCATGGCGACGCCGATCACGTACCAGTAAAACAGCCAGAGACGTGACACATGGCCGACATGATGGATCAGGAAGCTGAAGAACAGCCCGATCATCAGCACCAGCGCCAGGGACGCGGCCAGACGCAGGAACAGGTCTGGCAGCGAGCGCCCGCGCCAGGAACCGTACAATTCGAGCCGTGGAAACAACAGGAAGGCGAGTGCGCTGCAGAAGTGAAGCAATACGGCATGGATCGGCTCCACATCGAGCAGCGGCGCCCGGAAATGAATCTGGCTGGCGACGGCGCCGGCGATTTCAAGCGCGACTACATCCATCAGCCTCATCGATAATTCCATCCGGGAGGAATCATTGCTTATTAAATCTTGCATGGCTTTCTTGGCATTTCATCGGTGCAACATGTCCCACGCTGCGACGGTCCGATGCGAGATGAACATGTTGTTGTTTCGACATATAGCTGCAGAAAGTGCTCTCGCTGCTGACTGGTGTTATTACCTTTGAGACAATGGTAGTCACTAAAGAAGAGGAGAATTTGCTAAGTAATGTTTGCTTGCGAAGTCTCAAAAAACGGGATGCTGAGCGTCAAACGAGGTGTTGCGCCTCGTCGAAAGATGCACATTTTTGAAGCACTGCCAGCTCGTCAAGAGTGAAAGTCGAGGGTTGTCCGCACGCTCTCGGCATGCGGCGTATCGCTGCCGGGAATGATTTTCGGCGGTGGCGGGATGACCGCGTGCGCGGTCGATGCGCTATCATTCGTCCCCATGAACATTGATGAAGCTCAAGAACGCACCGCGTATGAATTGCTCGGCGGCGACGCCAAACTGCGTGAACTGGTCGACCGGTTTTACGATTTGATGGAACTCGAACCGGAATTCGCGGGAATCCGGGCCATGCACCCCACGCCGCTGGACGGCTCGCGCGACAAGCTGTACTGGTTTCTTTCCGGCTGGCTGGGCGGCCCGGACCTGTATATCGAACGTTTCGGCCATCCGCGCCTGCGCGCCCGGCACCTGCCGTATCCGATCGCCTCGGACGAGCGCGATCAATGGCTGCGCTGCATGGCGTGGGCGCTGCAGGACGTGGGTGTCGAGCAGTCGCTGCAGGAGCGTCTGATGCATGCGTTTTATCAAACGGCGGACTGGATGCGCAACCGGGCCGGCTGAGCCTCCACCATCCACGATCATCGAGCGACAAGCGGCACTTCCGATACCTGACCACGGCGGACATTTTTCATGCATGCACTGGAAATCATCACGCTGCTGCTGATTGCGGCAGTCATCGTTTTGCAACTCGTCATTCTGCTGCGCACGCGCGCCAAGGATGTCTCGCCGCAGTTGCTGCAGCTGCAGGACGAGCTGCAACGCTACCAGCTGCAAGTCGGCGAACGCGTCGAGCGCGAGTTGCGCAACCAGGTGCAGACCACGGCGCAAAGCACGCGCCAGGAGATGGGCGCCAACCTCGGGCAGTTTCAGCAGGCGCTCATCTCGCAGCTGACCAGCGTCGCGACGATTCAGAACAACCAGATCGACTCGTTCGCCCAACAGCTGGTCAAGCTCAATGAAATGAATGCCCGGCAGCTGGAAGCGATGCGTCAGGCCATCGCCACCCAGGCCCAGGCCGGGCGCGAAGAGCAGGCGGCGGCATTGAAGCGTTTCGGCGATACGCTGAACCAGTCCCTGACCGCGCTCACCGAATCGAATGCGCAACGCATGGCCGAGGTGCGCGCCACGCTGGAAGCCAAGATCCGCGACTTGCAGACCGACAACGGCGCGCGGCTGGAGGAAATGCGCAAGACGGTCGACGAGAAGCTGCACGCGACGCTGGAGCAGCGCCTGGGCGAGTCCTTCAAGCTGGTGTCCGACCGGCTGGAGAAAGTGCACCAGGGCCTCGGCGAAATGCAGCAGCTGGCCATCGGCGTGGGCGACCTGAAGCGCGTGCTGACCAACGTCAAGACGCGCGGCACCTGGGGCGAAGTGCAGCTGGCCATGCTGCTGGAACAGGTGCTGACGCCGGATCAGTACGCGAAGAACGTGGAAACGGTGCCGGGCAGCGGCGAGCGCGTCGAATTCGCGATCAGGCTGCCGGGCCAGGACGACGGCCGGCCGGTGTGGATGCCGATCGATGCGAAATTTCCGAAGGAACAGTACGAGCGCCTGGCGGAGGCGGCCGAGCTGGCCGATGCCGACGGCGTGGCCGCCGCCGGCAAGGAGCTGGAACGCGCGGTACGCCTGGAAGCCAAGACCATTTCCGAAAAATACCTGTCGCCGCCGCTGACCACCGATTTCGGCATTCTGTTTTTGCCGACCGAGGGCCTGTATGCGGAAGTGATGCGCCGCCCCGGACTGGCCGACGAGTTGCAGCGCGTGTGCCGCGTCAGCATCGCCGGGCCGTCCACCCTGTCGGCCCTGCTCAACAGCCTGCAGATGGGCTTTCGCACGCTGGCGCTGGAAAAACGCTCGTCCGAGGTCTGGCAGGTGCTGGGAGCGGTCAAGACCGAATTCGGCAAGTTCGGCGAGGTGCTGGCCGCGACCAAGAACACGCTCGAACGCGCCGCAAAAAACATCGAGCAGGCGGAAACCCGCACTCGCCAGATGTCGCGCAAGCTCAAGTCGGTGGAAGCGCTGCCCGCTGAAGCGGCGCAACTGTTGCTCGGTCCCGAGCCGGCCGGCGAAAACGACGAATAACCTGCCGGCCAGCAGGAGCGTGCCGGCGCGAAACCAGGCGCAGGGTCTCGCGGGGGGAGCCGGCCTGCGCTAAGCTCATATCTTCGACAATTCACACGGCTTGCCGCGAGACATATGGAAATCGCGATACTGCTCGGTCTCATCCTGCTTAACGGCCTGTTCGCCATGTCCGAAATCGCGCTGGTCACCGCCCGCAGGGCGCGCCTGCAAAAGCTGGCCGAGGCGGGCGACGCCGCCGCCGGCGCCGCGATGCAGCTGGGCGACGACCCGAACCGCTTCCTGTCCACGGTCCAAATCGGCATCACCTCGATCGGCATCCTGAACGGTATCGTCGGCGAAGCCACGCTGGCGCAGCCGTTCGCGCTCTGGCTGGAGGGGCTCGGGATGCGCGCGTCGCTGTCCCATCATTTCGCCACCGGGCTGGTGGTGGTGTGCATCACCTATTTTTCCATCGTACTGGGCGAACTGGTTCCCAAGCGCCTGGGGCAAATCAGCCCGGAGCCGATTGCGCGCCTGGTGGCGCGGCCGATGCTGTGGCTGGCGGCGATCTCCAAGCCTTTCGTGCGCCTGCTGTCCGGTTCCACCCAGCTGGTGCTGCGCAGCTTCGGCGTGAGCGAACGGACCGAGCCCAGCGTCACCCAGGAAGAGATCAACCTGCTGCTGGCGGAAGGATCGAGCGCCGGCGTGATCGAGCAGCACGAGCACCAGATGGTGCGCAACGTGTTCCGCCTCGACGACCGCCAGATCGCCTCGCTCATGGTGCCGCGCGGGGATGTGGTGTATTTCGACGTCGAAGAGTCGCTCGAAGCCAATCTCAAGCGCTTCGAAAACAGCGATCATTCGCGCTACCCGGTAGTGCGCGGCGGCTGGAGCGAGGTGCTTGGCGTGGCCACCGCGCGCCAGCTGCTGGCGCAGACGCTGCGCGGCGAAAAGCCGAGCCTGACGCAGCAGCTGCAGCCGGCGGTGTTCGTGCCGGAGTCGCTGACCGGCATGGAGCTGCTGGAAAATTTCAAGAATTCCGGCGTGCAGCTGGCGTTCATCGTGGACGAATACGGCGAAGTACAGGGGATCGTCACGCTGCAGGATGTGCTGGAGGCGATCACCGGCGAATTCAAGACGCCGCGCGCCGAGGAGTCGTGGGCGGTGCAGCGCGAGGACGGTTCATGGCTGCTTGACGGCCTGATTCCGGTGCCGGAGCTGAAGGACCGCCTCGGCCTCAAGGGGGTGCCGGAGGAAGAGCGCGGGCGCTACAACACCCTGAGCGGGATGATGATGCTGCTCCTGGGGCGGCTGCCGCAGACCGGCGACCGCTGCGACTGGGAAGACTGGCATTTCGAAATCGTCGATCTCGACGGCAAGCGAATCGACAAGGTGCTGGCCACTCCGAAGCCGGCCGAAGCGACGGAAACCGTGCCTGCGGCATGACGGACGGGCAGCGGCATCGCCCATCGCCGCCCATCGCCGCCCATTGTTGCCTATTGCAGCCTTTGCCGCCTATTGCCGCTGGTTTGATTCCGATCATGATCGATGCCGGGAGCGGCGCGCAAATCATGCAACATATCGCCGTGCCGGCGGTCGGAGGGAGGAACACAGCGCCGCCATGCCGATGTTCGCGTTTCCTGCGCCCGGCATGCTGATCCGCAGACAGTTTGCGCCGAATTGGCACGGCGCCGCGCCGCACGATGGAGGTGCAACCGTGGCTCATCCCGTCCTGGAACAGATTGCCGGCGCGTCGCGCCACCTGAACCGCCACAAGATCGTCAGCGCCGCCGAGGCGGTGCGTCTGATTCACGACGGCGACACGATCGCAACCGGTGGCTTCGTCGGCATCGGCTTTGCGGAGAACATCGCCGTCGCGCTGGAGCAGCGCTTCCTGGAAAGCGAGGAGGAATTGCTGGGCCGGGGCACGCCCGGCAATCTCACCTTGATCTATGCGGCCGGACAGGGCGACGGCAAGGAACATGGACTCAATCATCTTGGACACGAGGGGCTGGTGCGGCGCGTGATCGGCGGCCACTGGGGGCTGGTGCCGCGCCTGCAGCAGCTGGCCATCGCCAACAAGATCGAAGCCTACAACCTGCCGCAGGGCGTGATCACCCATCTGTTTCGCGACATTGCCGCCGGCAAGCCGGGCCTGCTGACCCAGGTCGGGCTGGGCACCTTCGTCGATCCGCGCTTCGGCGGCGGCAAGATCAATGCGGCCACCACCGAAGACCTGGTCGAGCTGATGACGCTAGGCGGGAAGGAATTCCTGTTCTACAAGGCGCTGCCGATCCATGTCGGCATCATCCGTGGCACCACCGCCGACCCGGACGGCAATGTGACGATGGAAAAGGAGGCGCTGACGCTGGAAGCGCTCGCCATCGCCATGGCCGCGCACAATTCCGGCGGCATCGTGATCGTCCAGGTGGAGCGCATCGCCGAGGCCGGCTCGCTCAACCCGCGCCAGGTGAAAGTTCCGGGCATCCTGGTCGATTGCGTGGTGGTGGCGGAAAAGCCGGAATACCACATGCAGACCTTCATTGAGCCCTACAGCCCGGCGTTCGCCAGCGAAATCCGCGTGCCGGTGTCGACCATCAAGCCGATGGAAATGAGCGAGCGCAAGATCATCGCACGGCGGGCGCTATTGGAGATCAAGCCGAACAACGTGGTCAATCTCGGCATCGGCATGCCGGAAGGCGTGGCCAGCGTGGCGGCGGAAGAAAAGATCCTCGATCTGGTGACGCTCACCGCCGAGCCCGGCGTCATCGGCGGCATTCCCGCAGGCGGGCTCAACTTCGGCGCCGCCACCAATGCCGAAGCGATCATCGACCAGCCCTACCAGTTCGACTTCTACGACGGCGGCGGGCTGGATGTCGCCTTTCTCGGGCTGGCGCAGGCCGACCGGCGCGGCAACCTCAACGTCAGCAAATTCGGTCCGCGCCTGGCGGGCGCGGGCGGCTTCATCAATATCAGCCAGAATGCGAAGAAGGTTGTCTTTGTCGGCACCTTCACCGCCGGCAAACTGAGTGTGGAAATTGCATGCGGCAAGCTCTCGATCAAGCACGAAGGAGCCGCGGCCAAGTTCGTCGACGAGGTCGAGCACCGCACCTTCAGCGGCGAATATGCGCTGCAGCGCGGGCAGACGGTGCTGTACATTACGGAGCGCTGCGTGTTCCGGCTGGTGCTGGCGGGGCTGGAAGTGGTGGAGGTCGCGCCCGGCATCGACCTGGAGCGCGACGTGCTGTCGCGGATGGGATTCAGGCCGGTGGTCAGTCCGCAGCTGAAGCTGATGGACGAGCGCATCTTCCGCACGGTTCCGATGGGGCTGCGCAACGATATCCTGTACCTGCCGCTGGAAGAGCGCCTGACCTACGATGCGAAACGCGACGTGTTCTTCGTGAACTTCGAGGGCTACGAGGTGAAGAACATCGCCGACATCGAGGACATACGCAGCGCGGTGGAGGAACGGTTGAAACCCTTAAACAGGAAGGTGCCAGCCGTGGTGAACTACGACAATTTCTCGATCCTGCCGGACCTGATGGACAGCTATGTCGACATGGTGCAGGACCTGAGCGAGAGCTATTACAGCCGCGTCACGCGCTATACCAGCAGCGCCTTCATGCGCAGCTACTTCGGCAAGGCGTTTCGCCGGCACCAGGCCGACCCCGGGCTGTATGCGAGCTCGGAGGAGGCATTGTCTCACCTTCGCGGATAGCGTCCGCACTTACCCGCCTATGTACGACATCTCGACTTTCTTGAGCGGTTGCGCCAAGTCCGCCGTGTTCGCGGTGCGCAGTTCCGAATAGCGGTCGCCGCGCCTGCGCCACACATGCGCCACGGCGTTCGAGATTTCGTGGTCGCTGCGTCCGCCGCGCAGCAGCGCGCGCAGGTCGTGCCCGTGCGTCGCGAACAGGCAGGTGTAGAGCTTTCCTTCAGTCGACAGGCGTGCGCGCGTGCAGTCGCGGCAGAAGGCGCGCGTGACGCTGGCAATGATGCCGATTTCGCCGCTGCCGTCGGCGTAGCGCCAGCGTTCGGCCGTTTCGCCGGCATAGTTGGGACCGATCGGCTCCAGCGGCATGTCGGCGCTGATCCGCCGCACCACTTCTGCCGACGGGATCACCTCATCCATTTTCCAGCCGTTGCTGGCGCCGACGTCCATGTATTCGATGAATCGCAGGATGAACGGCGACCCTTTGAAATGACGCGCCATCGGCACGATTTCGGAATCGTTCATGCCGCCCTTGACCACCATGTTGATCTTGATCGGGCCGAGGCCCGCGGCATGAGCCGCCTCGATGCCGTCCAGGACGGCGGAAACCGGAAAATCGACATCGTTCATGCGCCGGAAGATGGCGTCGTCGAGCGAATCGAGAGACACCGTCACGCGCCGCAGGCCGGCGTCCTTCAGCGCCCGCGCCTTGCGCGCCAGCAGCGATGCATTGGTGGTCAGGGTCAGGTCGAGTTCCTGGCCGTCGGGCGTGCGCAGCGCGGCCAGCATCTCGATCAGATGCTCGATATTCTTGCGCAGCAGCGGTTCGCCGCCGGTCAGGCGGATCTTGCGCACGCCATGCGCGACGAAGATCCTGGCGATGCGCGTGATTTCCTCGAACGTGAGCAGGTCCGAGTGCGGCAGAAACGCATGGTCCTTGTCAAAGACTTCTTTCGGCATGCAGTAGACGCAGCGGAAATTGCAGCGGTCGGTGACCGAGATGCGCAAATCCTGCAACGGGCGTGCGAGGGCGTCAGCGAGCAGCCCGGTTGGCTCCTCCAGCACGGAAGGAAGTTCCGGGGCGAGGCTTCTGTGATCGGCGACGGGAATGACTTTGTCTGGCATGCGGTGCTTCAATTGCTGGGGCGCCGGCATGCGGCGCGGCGGCTAACGCAGATAAGATACCACGATGCCCGCCAGCGCACAGGCGCCGATTGTCTGGATTGTGCCGCTCTTGAAACGAAACATGGCGAGGGTAGCGCCGGCTGCTATGGCGATCGCTGTCCAATCCCAGTTCGGTAAGCTGTTTGACAAGCGGAACACATGTTCAGCGAAGAACACCGCCAGGCTCACGATCACGCCGACGACGGCGGCGGATATCGCCGTCAGCGGCGCGCTCAGGCGGATATCGCCGCGCGTCGATTCGACCAGCGGGCCGCCGGCCAGGATGAACACGAAGGAGGGCAGGAAGGTGAAAAAGGTGGCAACACAGGCGCCCAGCACGCCGGCCAGCAGCAGGTGGTCGGCGCCGAACACTGCCTTGCTCCAGCCGCCGACAAAGCCGACGAAGGCGACGATCATGATCAGGGGGCCAGGCGTCGTTTCGCCCAGCGCCAGGCCGTCGATCATCTGCGCCGGCGTCAGCCATTGATAGGTTTCGACGGCGCCCTGATACACGTATGGCAATACCGCGTAAGCACCGCCGAAGGTCAGCAGCGCGGCCTTGGTGAAAAACCATCCCATTTGCGCCAGCGGGCTGGTGGCGCCATAGCGGAGGGCAAGCACGCTCCAGACGACGGCCGCCAATGCCATGCCGCCAATGGCGATTGCGGCCAGCCGGGCCCAGGAAAAACGCGCGTGGCGGGGCGTCGGCGTGTCGTCATCGATCAACGCCGGCCCGTATGAGGACGCATTCGCGGCAACGTGGCCGGCGCCGGGCTGGAAGCGGGAAGGCTGCAGGCGGCCGCCTATCGCGCCGAGCAAGGCGGCGCCGATCACGATGACCGGGAACGGCACCTGCACGACCGCAATGGCGATGAATGCTGCCAGCGCCAGCGCCACCAGCCAGCGGTTCTTCAGAGTGCGCGCCCCGATGCGCCCGGCGGCGGCCAGCACGATGGCCACCACCGCCGGCTTGATCCCGTATAGGACGCCTGCGACCAGCGGCACGCTGCCGAACGCGAGATAAAGCCATGACAGCGCGATCAGGATCAGCAGCGACGGCAGCACGAACAGGCTGCCGGCGATAATGCCGCCGGCGGTGCGATGCATCAGCCAGCCGATATAGATCGCCAGCTGGGTCGCTTCCGGACCGGGCAGCACCATGCAGTAGTTCAGCGCATGCAGGAATCGATGCTCCGAAATCCAGCGACGCCGCTCCACCAGCTCGGCGTGCATCATGGCGATTTGTCCCGCCGGTCCGCCGAAGCTGATGAATCCCAGCTTCAGCCAGTACCAGAATGCGCCGGTCAGGCTGACCGGCGCGGGGCGCTGCTGCAAATGAGTCGTCATCGCATGCTCCGTTCGACAAGGCTCAAACAAAAAGGGAGCTGGCGCTCCCTTTTCTACTGATTGGCGTTTTCCCGCAACGCCTGCCGGCATTGCGGGAAGCGCGCTCAACGACGGGTTTCGACCTGGATCAGCGGCTCGGTCGGCAGCGGCGGCAGCGGCTTGCGCTCACGCGGCACGCGCGGCGGCGGCACGATCTTGGCAGCTGCTTCCTGGGCGGCGCGCAGCTTTTCCGGATCGGTAACCGCCAGCGTCAGGCCGGCGGCTTCCAGGACGCTGCGCAGATGCTCCAGCGGCATGGCGGCCGGGGCAGTCGTGGCCACCGGCGCCACAGCCGGGGCGGCAGGCGCCGGCTGCGGCTCGACCGCTACCGCAACGGGGACGGCAACCGGCTCGGCCGCCGCCGCAGTTTCCTGCCCGGCTTGCGCGGCTGCCTGCGGCGCAGACTCCTGCGGTGCGGGCTCGGCAGGCTCGGCTTCGGCCGCCGGTGCGAGCGGGACGCTTTCGGCCGCAATGGCGGGCGCCTCGGGTACGGCAGCGGCCGGCTGCTCGGCTGCCGGAACCGCCGGCATGACGGCTGCGGCGATTTCCGGCTGGGCTGCGGCCTGCTCGGCCGCTGCTTCGTCCACAGCTTCCAGTTCGCCGCCGGGCGCGATCGCTTCGCCATTCTCACGCTCCTCACGCTCGCGTCGATTGCGATTGCGGCCGCCGCGGCGGCGGCGACGGCGACGCTCCTCGCCTTGCTCGCCGGCGCCTTCCTCGGCAACCGGGAAACCTTCCGGCGCCTCGATATCGGCTGCCGCGGTCAGTGCGGCAGGCGCGGCGGGGGCAACCGGCGCAACCGGAGCAACAGGAGCAACGGCCTCGGGGGCGGCGTTCAGCAGCTCTTCAGCCGGCGCCTCCTTGCGTTCCTCGCGCTGGCGCGGCTGGCGCTCGGCGCGTTCGCGGCGCGCTTCGCCGCCTTCGCGGGTTTCACGTGGCTCGCGTGGCTCGCGTGCTTCACGCGGCGGGCGCGGCGGACGCTGCGTGGTTTCCGCAACCGGGGCGGCTGCCGTCTTCACGGTTTCCTGGCGCGCTTCGGCACGGTTTGCTTCGCGTTCCTCGCCGCGTTCACGGCCGCGGCCACGGCCACGGTTGCGATTGCGGTTGTTGCGTTCGCCGCGCTCGCGGGCCTGCACCGGCTTTTCTTCCACCACCGGCGCCGGGGCGGGCGGCGGCGCGACCGGCTTGCGGCGGAAGAAGCCGAACATGCGGCTGAAGAAGCCTTCTTCCGCCGGCGGCGCGACCGGCGCGGGAGCGGGTGGCGCTTCCACCGGCTTGCGCTCGACGATGGGGGCGGGCTGTTCGGGCGTGATGCCCTTGACCACCGCTTCCTGACGCGGACGCGCTTCTTCCTTCTGGCGCTTGCCGTAGCTGATGTCGGTGTCGATTTCCTCTGCCATCGCGTAGCTGGCCTGCGCTTCTTCCAGGCGCGGATCGTCGTGCTTGATGCGCTCCAGCTTGTAATGCGGGGTTTCGAGATGCTTGTTGGGGATCAGAACGACCGTTACGCGGTGGCGCGTTTCGATCTTCAGGATCTCGCCGCGCTTTTCGTTCAGCAGGAACGCGGCCACGTCCACCGGCGCCTGGACGTGGATGGCGGCGGAGTTTTCCTTCATCGCCTCTTCCTGGATGATGCGCAGGACTTGCAATGCGGACGATTCGGTATCGCGGATGTGGCCGGTGCCGTTGCAGCGCGGGCAGGTCACGTGGCTGCCTTCGGACAGCGACGGGCGCAGTCGCTGGCGCGACAGTTCCATCAGGCCGAAGCGGGATATCTTGCCCATTTGTACGCGCGCGCGGTCGTAGCGCAGCGCATCCTTCAGGCGGGTCTCGACTTCACGCTGGTTCTTCGCGTTCTCCATGTCGATGAAGTCGATCACGATCAGGCCGCCCAGGTCGCGCAGGCGCAACTGGCGCGCCACTTCATCGGCGGCTTCCAGATTGGTGTGCAAGGCGGTGGTTTCGATGTCGCTGCCGCGGGTGGCGCGGGC
>OFCW01000304.1_pt1 | contig 13467 bp, 10 predicted proteins | sample 1520951 | NCBI WGS metagenome assembly OFCW01 (sample SAMEA4349680, study PRJEB24078) | microbial mat metagenome | biome: Terrestrial Biome; feature: Habitat; material: Microbial Mat | place: India | collected 2012-06-12 | depth 10 m | reverse complement strand
CGTACGGTGGAGCAGGGGATTCGGGCTGCATGCAGCCCGCCTGCGGAACGGCCAAGGCTTGCAAGCCTTGGCGCGCCCGGCAAGGGTGCGCTCCTCTGCCGCAATCTCGGCCCGCTCGCGACGTTTTTCAACAGCCTGCTAGGGATGGGGGTAGGAAGGTTGAGCTTGCTTCGACTATGGTTCAACCTCCCTACCCCCACCCTAACCCTCCCCCTGCAAGGGGGAGGGAATATTCATCACCGTCCCTTGCGCGGCGCCTTCGCAAACGCGAAGTCATACACGCCATTGGGCAGCAGCCGCAACAGCTTGGCGACGATCCCCATCTGCCACGGGATCACCCGGTAGCTGGCGCCGGCATCGATCGCGGCAACCGCCTGCGCCGCAAATTTTTCCACCGGCATCAGAAACGGCATCGGATAGGAATTCGCCTGCGTCATCGGCGTGTCGATATAGCCGGGCGCGATCGTGACCACCCTAATGCCGCTGCCCTTCAGTTCCAGGCGCAGCGACTCGCAGTAGCTGATGAGCGCCGCCTTCGACGCGCTGTAGGCCTCGGCGCCGGGCAGGCCGCGGATACCGGCCACGCTGGCGATGCCGACCAGCCGGCAGGCGCGGCTGCCGGCCTGCGCCTGCCTTTTCATGCTGCCGATGAACGGCGCGAAGGTCGCGACCGTGGCGGTCAGGTTGGTGGCGATGATGCGCTCGAACACCGCCAGGTCTTCCGCATGCTCGGTCAGCGTCCCTTTCGAAATGCCGGCATTGGCGATCACCACGTCGGCGCCGCCGTGCGCGTTGATGAAATCGGCGGCGGCCGCGGCCAGCGCCGCATGGTCGGTGACGTCGAGCGCATAGAGGCGATGGCGCTGCGGATGCGGCAGGCTGGCCTGCAGCTGTTCCAGCAAGGCCTGCCGGCGCGCCACCAGCCCGAGCGCCGCGCCTTGCGCCGCATAGCGTTGCGCCAGCGCGGCGCCGATGCCGCTGGAGGCGCCTGTGATGAATACGCGTTTCATGTTCCCCCCTCATTTCGCTGCAGGGCGCCGCAATAAAAAAGTCCGCCCTCTTGCGAGTGGCGGACCTGCCGTGCCTGCGATGCCGGCTTATTTGCCCTTGGCTGCCTTGGACTGCTCGGTCTTGGCCGCCGGGCCTTGCGGCGCCTTTTCCTTGGCCACCTTCGCCACCAGCCAGTCCATCACCTGCAGCGTGCCGGCCATCAGCGCCGGCTCGGACACGTTGCCCATGGACGCCGCGACGATCGACGGCGAGGTCAGGAAACGGCCGTCGATGGCGACGGTCGGCACGCCGTCGATCTCATAGGCCTGCTGCAGCTGCGCCGCGCGGCGCGCCTTGCTCTGCACGCCGAACGAATTGTACAGGTCGAGGAACTTCTGCTTGTCGATGCCCTGCTTGGCGATGTAGTCGGCGATCGCCGCATCGTTGTTGAGCTGCAGGTGCTGCACGTGGATCGCGTTGAAGATCTTGCGCTGCAGTTCCTCCGCCTTGCCCATCGCTTCCAGCGCGTAGTACAGCTTCTGCTCTGGGATCATGGAATCGCGGAAGGCGACCGGCACGCGCTTGAACACGATGTTGTCGCCCTGCTTCCTGATCCAGGACTCCAGGTCCGGTTCGAAGGCGAAGCAGTGCGGGCAGGAGTACCAGAAGAATTCGGTGACTTCGACCTTCTTGCCGGAGTCGGTCTGCTGCGGCTTGGACAGCACGCGGTAGTCGGCGCCGGCCTGCGGATTGGCGGGCGTGGCGCTGGCGCTCAGGGCGATCAGACCGAGCGAGAGTGCTGCCAGTGCTTGTTTCAGAAAACGCATAGTGCTCCTTTACTGGTTAGTCTTCGCGATGCGGATCACCGCCGCATCGACACCGTTGTCATTCAACTTGCCGCGTACCTTGTTCATGGCGTCGATCTGCCCGTACGGGCCGACCCGCACCCGGTACAGCACGCCGTTCTCGGACGGGCGCTCGGAGACGCGCGCCTCGACGCCCATCAGCGCCAGCTTGCCGCGCAGCGCCTCGGCTTCGGCCTGGTCGCGGAACGCGCCCGCCTGCAGGTAGTAATTCCACTTCTCGTCGCTCTTGGCCGCCGCGTCCTTGACGGCGTCGTCGGCCTTGGCATCCGCCTTGGCCTCGGCCGGCCTGCCTTCCTGCTTTTTCAGCTTGTCGACCAGGGTTTCCATGTCGACCACCGGCGCCTTGCCGCCCTTGGCGTCCGCCTTGGCATCGGCCGGCTGGGCGGTGGCGTTGACCTGCACCGCTTCGGCCGGCGGCTCCTTGATGAATTCCCTGGCCGCCGCCTTGGCCGCGGCCTTGTTGCCGTACAGCGGCTTGTTCAGGTCGGTGATCTGGTCGGGCGCATCCGTCTTGTTCTGCCGGGTCACCTTGTCGACGAAGGGGATCGGCGTCTTGTTGATGGTCACCGCGACCGCCAGCGCGATGCCCAGGCCGATGACCAGGCCGATGATGATGCCGAGGATGGTGCCGCCTTGCTGCTTTTTCAGTGTCTGCATATTCCCTACATTCTTGACGGCGCCGATACGCCGATCAGCGCCAAACCGTTACGCAATACCTGGCGTGTCGCACACAGTAACGCCAGCCGCGCCATCCTGGTGGACAGATCGTCGACCAGCACCCGTTCGGCGTTGTAATAGCTGTGCAGCTCGCCGGCCAGGTCGCGCAGATAGAACGCTACCTGATGCGGGCCGAGTTCGTCGAGGGCTTTCTGCAACATTTCCGGATATTCGGCCAGCTTGGCCAGCAGGGCAGCTTCGCGCGGCGAGGTCAACGGTGACAAGTCGACATCGCCGACCGTGCTCTCGTCGCCGCCCCATTGCGCCAGCACCGAGCAGATGCGCGCATGCGCGTATTGCACGTAATACACCGGGTTCTCGTCCGACTGCGACAGCGCGAGGTCGACGTCGAAGGTGAATTCGGTGTCGGCCTTGCGCGAAATGAGGAAGAAGCGCACCGCGTCGCGCCCGCGCGTGATGTCGCGCTCGCCGCTTTCATTTTTGGCATCGCCGGCCGACCATTCGATCAGGTCGCGCAGCGTGACGTAGGAGCCGGCGCGCTTGGAGATTTTGACTTCCTCGCCGTTCTTCATCACGGTCACCATCTTGTGCAGCACGTAGTCGGGGTAGCCCTGGGGGATGCCCAGGCCGACCGCCTGCAGGCCGGCGCGCACGCGCGCGATCGTGCCGTGGTGGTCGCTGCCCTGCACGTTGATCGCCTTGCTGTAGCCGCGCTGCCACTTGGTGATGTGGTAGGCGACGTCCGGCACGAAATAAGTGTAGGAACCGTCGGACTTCTTCATCACGCGGTCCTTGTCGTCGCCGTACTCGGTGGTCTTCAGCCACAGCGCGCCGTCCAGCTCGTAGGTCTTGCCGGCCTTGATCAGTGCCTGCACCGCGGCTTCCACCTTGCCGTCGTGGTACAGCGACGATTCGAGGTAGTAGTTGTCGAACTTGACGCCGAACGCCTGCAGATCGAGGTCCTGCTCGCGGCGCAGGTAGGCGACCGCGAACATGCGGATCGATTCGAGGTCGTTGGGGTCACCGCTGGCGGTGACCGGCGCGCCGTCGGCCGCGGCCACGGTCTTCTTCGCCAGGAAGTCGGCGGCGATGTCGGCGATGTAGTCGCCGTTGTAGGCCGACTCCGGCCAGTGGGGATCGCCGGGCTTCAGGCCGCGCGCGCGCGCCTGCACCGAGTACGCGAGGTTGCCGATCTGCGCGCCGGCGTCGTTGTAATAGAACTCGCGCGTCACGTCGTAGCCCTGCGCTTCCAGCAGCGACGACAAGGCGTCGCCCAGCGCGCCCTGGCGGCCGTGGCCGACGTGCAGGGGGCCGGTCGGATTGGCCGACACGAACTCGACCATCACCTTCCTGCCGGTGCCAGCGGTGCCGCGGCCGTAGCGCTCGCCCTCGGCCAGGATCGCGCGCACCACCGCCTGCTTGGCGGCGGCGGCGATGCGCAGGTTGATGAAGCCGGGGCCGGCGATGTCGGCGCTGTCGATCAGGTTGCCCTTGTTCGCCAGGAGCGAGGCGACGATCGCCTGCGCCAGTTCGCGCGGATTCTTCTTCAGCGGCTTGGCCAGCTGCATCGCGATGTTGCAGGCGATGTCGCCGTGCGCCGGATCGCGCGGGCGCTCCAGCACCACGTTGGGTTGCAAGCCGGTGCCGGCGACGATGGGAGCGAGCGCGGCCTGGAACAGGTCGATAATCTGTTGTTTTTGTGAAGCGAGCATGGGATGAACGAACGGCAACCAAGCGGTTGCGCAATGTGAAGTTGGAGGATGGGGGGAATTATACCGGCTTCATTCCCCCAATCTGTCCCGGCAATAGGTGCCGAGGAAGCGCTCCATCTGGAAGGCATCGGGCTCCCATGGCAAGGATGTCAATTTTTCCGGCCGCAGGTAGACGTAGGTTTGCGCCTCGGCGGCCGCCCCCGCATCCAGCGCCACGCGCACGCAATCGCGCCGGTAGTCCTCGCCCTCGAAGGCGTCGAGCGCGGCCAGATCGCGCGCATCGACATCGAAATACAGCAGGCCGGCCACCGAGGCGCCCTGCTGCGCCACCATGCCGGGATAGGTTTCGCCGGCGATCGCAAAACGCGCGAAACCGTCCAGGCGCGCCGGCGCAGAACGGTACGTTCCCCGCACCACGCGCTGCCACACGGGCGCGAACATCAGCGAGCCATAGGTGAAAACGTGACAAGTCATGCTTGTTGGGCATCGGCCCCGGCGTACGCCGCGTCCGCCGCCACCCGGTCGCGGCCGCCCTGCTTGGCCCGATAGAGCGCGGCGTCCGCCTTGCTCAGCAACAGCGACGGCGCCTGGTCGTCGGCCGGCCGCATCGCGCACACGCCGAAACTGGCGGTGACGATCGGCGCCGCCGTGGACGCTTCGTGCGGCAATTGCAGCGCGCGCACGGCAAGGCGCATGCGCTCGGCCAGCGCCGCCGCTTCGTCGACACTGGTTCCCGGCAGCAGCGCCACGAATTCCTCGCCGCCGAAACGCGCCGCCAGGTCCGACGAGCGCCGCAGCACCGAGGACAGCGCGGATGCGATGCCGCGCAGGCAGGCGTCGCCGGCCGGATGGCCATAGTGGTCGTTATACGCCTTGAAGCAGTCGACGTCGATCAGGATCAGCGCCAGCGGCTGGCCGTCGCGCTTGGCGCGCACCCATTCCAGGTCGAGGCGGCGGTCGAATTCGCGCCGGTTCGCCAGCTGGGTCAAGGCATCCTCCGACGACAGCTTGCCGAGCAGCTCGACCGCATGGCTGAGTTCGGCATTGCGCGCCTTCTCGCGCGAACGCGCCAGGTAGGCGCGGCGCTGGTCCTGGTCGGTCCGGAAATTGGCGATCAGGCTGATCACCACCAGGGAGAAGCAGAACAGGCCGTTGTTGAGCCGCACTTCCGGCGGCAGCCTGTGCTGCATGCCCAGGAACACGGCATAGGTCGCCAGCAGGATCGCCGACGAAATCACGGCATCGCGAAAACGCAGGTTCAGCACGATATTGCCGAACAGGATGACCAGCGCGACGCCGGCCTCGTAATAGGCGGCATTCGGATGGCTGCTCAGGCGGTAGATCCAGGGCAGGCTGGCGCCGGTGACGACCACCATGGACGTCAGCAGGATTTCACGCAGCAGCGGGCGCCGCACGCGGGCGATGCAAAAGGTCACCAGCAGCATCAGCGGAATCACCAGCAGGAAGCGGATCGCCCACGCCTGGCGGTAAACATCGGGCACCATCACCCGGTCGGTGAGCGCGAACGCGGCGTACAGCGCGACCGCCGCCAGCCCGGTGCGGGGCACGCGCAGGTCGCGCAGGCGATCCATCTCCGCCTGGAATTCGGCTTCCATCCTGGCCGGGAATTTTTTCCGGCCGGTCCAAAAGCTCTTTTCCGGCTCCAGATAGGGCATGGATGGCTGGTCGGCCGAATGGCGTTCGCGGGACATAATTGGGTCGAGCAGTTTCGAAAGCCGGTCGCCGGCGCTGCACATCATGCAATTCCGGCGGCACAAGATTGCGCTTATACAATATTTTCCATAATGCAACCCGAGCTTAGCGCCGCCGCGCGCGCATGTCCAGTCGCCAAGCCGGCGGTTCAAAACTGCTTCAGATAGCGCAGCGCCACCAGCTTTTCCATGGCTGCGTCGGCCAGATGGTCCGGCTCGTGGCGCAGCATCAGCGTGGCGCCGAGCGAGGCGGCGCGGCCGGCCGGGGCGAGGTAGTTGAGTTCCCCGCGCAGCTCCCGCCCCAGCGGCACCATGGAGAAGTGCGTGCGCTCGCGCGCGGCGCTGCCGTCGCTGTTCAGGCCGGTAAACAAATCCATCGCGATGCGCCCGGCATAGGTGCGCATGGGCTGCGCCAGCGACAGGGACAGGCGGTCGCCCGGCCGGATGCGGTCGGCCGCCACCAGCGCCAGCGCGAAGGCGTTGGTGCGGATGGCGCTCACTTCGGTGACCAGCCCGTCCGGGAAACTGGCCGGGGTCACGCCGTATGCGGCTTGCGCGGCCAGCGCCAGTTGCGGCGCAAGCCGCACGGCGCCGGCGATTTGCAAGGCCTTGGTCGATGCATTGGTGCTCAGCGCCAGCGGACCGTCCGAACGCGTGCCGAGGTAGCCGTCGTGCTCGTCGATGCGCGCCAGCGAAAGCGACAGGCCGGCCGCGCCGAACGATTGCGCCAATTCGAACACGGCGGAATGCGCGCGCGGCAGCGGACCGCCGCCCGGCCCGGCAACAGCGGCGGGCGGCGCGCGCAGCGGATCGAACGCGGACGACAGCATGCCGAACTTCAGCGTCATGCCGCCGAACCGCTGCCCGAAGCCGGCGTGCGCCGCCTGCGGCAGCAGCGCAAGATAGGGGTTGGCGAGCGCCGGCACGCGCGCAATCCCGGTAGCGGCGCCAACCGGCAAGCCCCCCATGCCGAAATAGCTGGCGGCAAATCCGCCCGCGCCGATCGCTGCTTCGCGTGCGCCCCCCAGCGTCGACAGCAGGGAAAACGCGCCCTGCCCGCCAAGCGTCAGGCGCGAGCCGCCGGGCAGCGTGCGCTCGACCGTCTCGATGCGCCGGTCCAGGTTGCCGAACACCTGATCCAGCGCCATGCCGGGCGGACGCGTCAGCGTGGCGCCCAGGTCGACGCGGAAGTCGCGCTGGAAGCCGTCCAGCCCGATGACGTGCAACTGCCCTGCCGCGGCCAGCGCCCACAGCTTGCTGGTGGCCGCCGAGACCTGGGTCGAGCCGGCCAACACGTTGACCGCCCTGCCGTTGACCGTGGTGGTGGTGAGCGCGCCGACCGGCTGCAAGGCTTTCCGCACATTCAGCAGGCCGCGCCCGTACACCGGATCGATGCCCGGCGCGCCGAGGTCGGTCGCGGTCACGAACAGGATGGTGGCAATCTGGTCGGCGCGCAGCGCCGGCCAGCGCTGCTTGATGAGAGCTGCGGCGCCGCTGACCGCGGGCGCGGCCATCGAGGTGCCGCTCATGGCCGCATACTGGTCGGCCGGGTAGGACGACAGGATGCCGGTGCCGGGCGCCACCAGGAACCAGGCGGCGCTGTCGCCGGCGCGATTGGAAAAGGCGGCGATGCGGTTGGCGCCGTCGACCGCGCCCACCGCGATGATCTGGTTGTTGGCCCATGCCTCCTTCGCGAAGCGTGCCGGCCAGCCGGGATTGGCGGCGCCGTTGTTGCCGGCCGCCGCCACGATCAGCAGGCCGCCGCGCACCGCCTCCTGCAACGCGGCCGGAGGGTAGCTGCCGCCCGCGCCCAGGCTGATGTTGGCGATGGCCGCCTTGCCGAGCGCATAACGCAGGCCGCGGTCGAGCGCCGCCACCGACCCGTTGCCGCTGTCGGACAACACCTTGACCGGCAAGAGCGTCGCTTCCCAGGCCACGCCGAACATGCCGCGCCCGTCGCGGGCGGCGCCGGCGATGCCGGCCACATGCGTGCCATGCCCGAAGCGATCGCTCACATCGGTGCCGCCGGTGATGGCATTGAAGCCCTGCGCCAGCTTGCCCGCGCCGCCGAATTCGCGGTGGCCGGCGGCAATGCCGGAATCAAGGACCGCGATCGTCACGCCCTTGCCGGCGATGCCATGGCTGTACGCATCGTCGGCATTGATGCGGCCGATGACGGTTGAAGTGCGGCGCTCGCTGTCGCCGGACATCATCGACTCGGCCCGCACGGACGCCGCCGAAGCCGAGAGGAGGCCCAGCATGATCAGCGCGCGCAAACCGACTGCGGGGGAAAACATCTGTCGCCTTTCTCCGGCCTGGGTAAGTTAATGGGGAAGGGCGGCGCGATGCCCCGGATGGCGGCCCCGCGAGCCCGCCGGCCTGAACATTCATGCCGGCGGGTCCGGAAGCTTTGCGCCCCTGCCGCGCGGCGGGTTCGCCCTTACGATGCTGCTAAGTATGTTTCCATTGTGCATCTGATTTTTACAACCAGAAACATTTGGATACACAGGTAGGGCATGCGCGTCGCGGCCCCACAACAGCATGCCAAACAGACTCTATAGGCACCCCATGCCGAAAACGGAAACCGGCAGCCGGGCAAATTCTTGGATTCAAGAATTTGCCCGGCTGCTTGCACGGGGCAACGGCGCCGGACAAAGAACGATTGTTGAAAAAATTGATTTACCGCACAGAAACATTGAATAATCCTCCCTACCATCGCGCGATGAGGCGGTCCGGATCGCGCGCGATCCGCCGCCCCCTTTGACCGTTCTGACGGAGAGCGAACCCCGCATGCTTCCAGCCTACATTTCGCATAGCGACTGCGTGCGACACGAAATGGGTGAGCACCACCCGGAATGCCCGGAGCGCATCAGCGCCATCAGCGACCATCTGCTGATCAAGGGTTTGCTCGACTACATGCAGCCGTACGAGGCGCCGCTGGCGTCCGAAGAGCAGCTCGCGCGCGCGCACTCGCTGTCCTATGTGCGCGAGATCGCGAACCTGACGCCGGGCGAAGGCTATGCGCAGGTCGACCCCGACACCTGGATGAACCGCTACACCTATCTGGCCGCGTTGCGCGCGGCCGGCGCGGCGGTGCTGGCCACCGACCTGGTGGTGCGGCGCAAGGCCAGCGTGGCGTTCTGCAATGTGCGCCCGCCGGGGCACCATGCCGAGCGCAGCACGGCCGGCGGCTTCTGCTTCTTCAACAATGTCGCGGTCGGCATCCGCCATGCGCTCGACGTGCACGGGCTGGAGCGCGTGGCGCTGGTCGATTTCGACGTCCATCACGGCAACGGCAGCGAAGACATCCTGTACGATGACGTGCGCGTGCTGATGTGCTCGACCTTCGAGAAAAACCTGTATCCGTACCGCGGCTCGGTGCCGCGCGGCCCCAACATGATCAACGTGGGTCTCGCGCCGCATTCCGGCGGCGAGGCCTTCCGCGCCGGCGTGACCGAGCACTGGCTGCCGGCGCTGGAGGACTTCCGCCCGCAGATGATCTTCGTGTCGGCCGGCTTCGACGGCCACCGCGAGGACGACATGGGCAACCTCGGCCTGGTCGAGGCGGATTACGAATGGGTGACGCGGCAGGTGATGCAGGTCGCGCAGCGCCATGCACAGGGGCGCGTGGTGTCCTGCCTGGAAGGCGGCTATGTGATGTCGCCGCTGGCGCGCAGCGTGGCGGCGCACGTCAGGGTGCTGATCGGCGCCGATTGACGCAGCTGGATTAATAGACGGGCAACAGACCCGTTGCAGAAGCACTATCCGCACTATCCGGTTTGGCGGAGGCAAGCGTATGGCCCGCTACTTGCATGGCGTACGGCCGACACAAAACAACGATTGACGATTAGCCAACATGGACAAGCACTACCTGACTCCCCTCTTCTCGCCGCGCTCGATTGTCGTGTTCGCCGGCAATCCGGACGCGCCCGATACCCAGACCGCGCAGGCGCGCCTGGTGGTCGAACAACTGCGTGCCGGCGGGTTCGCCGGCCCCGTCACCTACCTCGACATCGGCATGAGCGGCACCTTGAGCGAGCTGGCGCAGTCGCGCTCGGACCTGGCGATCATCGCCCTGCCCTGCGACCAGCTGGCCGCGGCGCTGGAAGTCGCCGGCCGCATCGAGAGCAAGAGCGCGCTGATCATCTCCAACGGCGTCGACGCGGCGCTGGGCGCGGAGCTGCACGCGATCGCGCGCCGCCACGGCATCTACCTGCTCGGCCCCAACAGCGCCGGCTTCCAGCGTCCGCGCCAGCGCCTCAACGCCAGCGTGCTCGGCCCGATGGCGCAGGAAGGGTCGCTGGCGCTGGTGTCGCAGTCGGGCGCGCTGACGGCGTCCATCCTCGACTGGGCGGTCAAGAACAAGGTCGGCTTCTCGCACGTGGTGTCGCTCGGCCCGAATACCGCGGTCGACATCGCGCAGGTGCTCGACTTTTTGGCCGACGACCGCAGCACGCAGAGCATCGTGGTCTACCTGGAAGGCATCCGCAATGCGCGCCGCTTCATGAGCGCGCTGCGCGCCGCCGCCAACGCCAAGCCGGTGATCGTGCTGAAGGCCGGCCGCAAGCCGGCCGGATCGAGAGCCGCGCTCACCCACTCCGGCACCATCGTCGGCAGCGACGACGTGTTCGACGCCGCCTTGCAGCGCGCCGGCGCGGTGCGCGTGCGCTCCTTCGTGCAGCTGTTCTCGGCGGCCAAATGCCTGGCCTCGCGCTTTCTGCCGGTGGGAAAACGCCTGGCGATCGTCACCAACGGCGGCGGGCCGGGCGTTTTGGCCGCCGACTGGGCCGACGCGCTCGGCCTGGAACTGGCCACGCTGACGCCGGAAGGCTGCGCCGAACTCCAGCCGCAACTGTCGCCGGCAGCCAGCCTGTCGGCGCTGATCGACCTGGCCGAAGAGGCCGACGCCGGCCACTACCGCGCCGCCGTCACTGCCTGCGCCGCTTCCAAGACTGTGGACGGCATCCTGGTGATCCTGTCGCCCAAGCCGGGAATCGATTCCGCCGTGGTCGCGCAGGCGCTGGCCGAACTGCATCCGGGCGTGGGCAAGCCACTGATCACCTGCTGGATGGGCGACAACCAGGTCGCCGCCGCGCGCGTCATCCTGAACAACGCAGCGATTCCCACCTTCCGCACGCCGGAAGCGGCGGTCGGCGCCTTCTTCAACATCGCCTCGTTCCACCAGAACCAGCAGCTGCTGCACCAGACCCCGCCGCCGCTGTCGCCGCTGGCCAAGCCTGACCTGGAAAGCGCGCGCATCCTGATCGAAAGCGTGCTGGCCGAACGGCGCAAGGTGCTCACCGAAATGGAATCGAAGGCGCTCTTGTCGGCCTTCCACATCCCGGTGACGAAGACCATCCTGGCGCGCTCGGCCAACGAGGCGATGCTGGTGGCCAACCAGCTCGGCTATCCGGTGGCGCTGAAGATCGATTCGCCCGACATCTCGCACAAATCCGACGTGTACGGCGTGGTGCTGAATTTGCAGAACGGCGCGGCGGTGCGCGACGCCTGGCAGGACATGATGGCCACCGTCGCCCGCCTGCGGCCCGACGCGCGCATCAACGGCGTGACGGTGCAGAACATGTCGGGCAAGGCGCACGGGCGCGAGCTGTTCATCGGCGTGTCCACCGACCAGCCGTTCGGCCCGGTGATTTCGTTCGGCGCCGGCGGCACCATGATCGAATTGATCGCCGACCGCGCGATCGAACTGCCGCCGCTCAACCAGTTCCTGGCGCAGCGCCTGATCGACCGCGCGCGCTGCGCCGAGACGCTCGATGCCTGGCGCGGCGCGCCGCCGGCCGACCGCGAAGCGATCGAGCGGATCCTGCTGCGCGTGTCGGAAATGGTGTGCGCGCTGCCGCAGCTGCGCGAGATGGACATCAATCCGGTGATCGTCGATGCCAACGGCGCCCTGGCGGTCGATGCGCGCATCGTGATCGACCATGCCTCCGGCGGCGCGGACAACTACCATCATCTGGCGATCCTCCCTTATCCGGCCGACTACCAGCAGGAATGGCCGCTGCGCAGCGGCGGCCACTACATCGTGCGCCCGATCCGCCCGGACGACGCGCAGATGCTGCAGGACTTCGTGCGCGCGATGTCGCCGCAAAGCCGCTACTTCCGCTTCGTGTCGTCGATGCGGGAATTGTCGGTCAAGATGCTGGCGCGCTTCACGCTGATCGACTACGACCGCGAGATGGCGTTAGTCGCAGTGCACCGCGAGCGCGTGCCGGACGCGGACGGCGGCTTCACCGAAACCGAGCGCATCATCGGCGTGTCGCGCTACGTGACCAACCCGGACCAGAGCACCTGCGAGTTCTCGCTCGCCATTGCCGACGATTTCAGCGGCCAGGGCATGGGCTCGCGCATGATGCTGTCGATTATGGACGTGGCACGCAGCAAGGGCCTGGCGCAGATCGAAGGCTTGGTGCTCACCAATAACGCCCCCATGCTCAAGCTGATGAAGAGCCTGGACTTCGAGATCAAGCGCTACGACGAGGATCCGGATTTCAGGCTGTGCGTGCGGGCGCTGTGAGGTTTGTGAGGATGCAAGGGCGCGCCGCCCTTGCATCCGGATCCTGGCGTTTCAGCCGGCGCATGCGCGCAGGATTACTTGTTCACGTAGCTCAGCAGGGTTCGGGTTGACGAGACGAGGTAATGCCCCTGCGGCGGAGCCGTATAGCTGATATCGGCCGTTTCCTTCACCGCCAGGCCCAGCACCGGGTCGATCCAGCTGGTCTGCGTCACCGCATACTTGACGTGTTCACCGGGCGCGGGAGGAACGGCTTCGATGTTGATCGTGGCGGTTTCCCTGATCGCGCTGTACGTGGCGCGGTTCGCCTGCACCGTCTCCGTGCCGGCGATCGTTGCCTTTTCTTCCGTCTTGTACGCATACCCGTTCGAGCAGCTGTCGGTGTACTTGTTCTCGATGGCCTGGCCGACGGCCAGCGTGTCGGGAAAACGGTTCAGCGACACGCCCGGACTGCAGGTCATCCCGGACGGATAGAACGTGACGGAACGGATGCCGTTGCCGTCGTAGCGCAGGCTCTGCAACACCACGTTGTTGACGTCGAACGTCTGTCTTTCCCCGGATCTGTCGGCATTCAGGGCGGTCTGCACCGTTCTCGCCGTATAGGTCAGCGTGACGTCGTTATATTTGTCGACGACTTCATACACGCGCTCATCGCCCTGCCTGGCAGCGCGTACGACAAATTCGGTTTGCGCAGCGCTCGTGGCCGTGCTGCTGGCGGCCACCGTCGAGGCTTCGCCGCCACCGCCACAGCCGGCCACTGCCGCAGCCAGTGAACACGCGACCGCCAGCGTTGTTTTCTTCATCATGCGCCTCCTCCATCGGCAGATTGTCAATGCATCAGGCCGTGAAGTTATCTTAATGGCAATATTTCCCGCATGACTTTGCGCAGACTTTGACCGATTCGGGCTGCAAGGACATGAAAATCGGCATAGGGGCGGCCAGCATGCTGACCGTTCCCCTGCCACACCACCCGGCAT
>OFCW01000303.1_pt1 | contig 13564 bp, 14 predicted proteins | sample 1520951 | NCBI WGS metagenome assembly OFCW01 (sample SAMEA4349680, study PRJEB24078) | microbial mat metagenome | biome: Terrestrial Biome; feature: Habitat; material: Microbial Mat | place: India | collected 2012-06-12 | depth 10 m | reverse complement strand
CCAGCTGATCCCCAACTGGCAGTTCGACAACAAGCGGCCCTGGAGGATGTAATCGACAGCCTGCTGCACCGTGGTGATCTTCTCGGCCTGGTCGTCCGGAATTTCGCACTCGAATTCCTCTTCCAGCGCCATGACCAGCTCGACGGTGTCCAGGGAGTCAGCGCCCAGATCGTCCACGAAGGAGGACTCGTTCTTGATGTCCGCTTCGTTCACGCCCAGTTGTTCGGCGACGATCTTCTTGACGCGCTCTACGATGTTATCCATTCGAAAAACTCCTTCCCCTCGGGGGTACGAAAAAAAACGTTGAGATTTTACCAAAAGCCGAGGCTTCGGGAAATCAATCCATGAACATACCGCCATTCACATGCACGGTAGTACCCGTGACATAGGAAGCAGCGGGAGAAACCAGAAAACCGACCGCCCCGGCCACATCTTCCGGCGTGCCGGCACGACCGAGCGGAATGGACGCCAGCATGGCGGCCTTTTGTTCCTCGGTCAAGGCGTGCGTCATGTCCGTCGCGATGAAGCCCGGCGCAACGCAATTGACCGTAATATTGCGACTGCCCAGTTCGCGGGCCAACGAGCGGCTCAATCCAGCTACACCGGCCTTGGCCGCGCAATAGTTGGCCTGGCCGGGATTGCCGGAATAGCCAACGACAGAGGAGATATTGACGATACGCCCGAAACGCGCCTTCATCATGCCGCGCATGACCCCCCGCGACAGGCGAAAAACCGCTTTCAGGTTGGTGTCGATCACCGCATCCCATTCGTCATCGCTCATCCGCATTGCCAGGTTGTCGCGGGTAATGCCGGCGTTATTGACAAGGATGGTGATTGCCCCGAACTCCTTGGCGATATCGGCCAGCACGGCATCGGTCTGGGTGGCATCGGTCACGTTCAGCACGACTCCCCTGCCCTTGATGCCCGATTCGGCCAGATAGGCAGAAATCTTACCGGCACCGTCCTCGCTGGTCGCCGTCCCGATGACCGTCGCTCCCTGTCGGCCCAGTTCGAGGGCGATGGCGCGTCCAATGCCGCGTGTCGCACCAGTAACGAGTGCAATCTTGTCGTTCAGCATAATCACTCCAGGTCCAAGTGAGCTTCGATGGCCGCCGCATCGGCCAGCGCGATGCCGGCCACACCGTCGGCGCAACGCTTGGTCAGCCCGGCGAGCACTTTCCCGGGGCCACATTCAGCGACTGTGGCAATCCCCATGGCCGCCATTTTCTGTATGGTTTCCACCCAGCGCACCGGGTTATAAGCCTGACGAACCAGGGCATCCTTGATCCGGAGCGGATCGTTCTCGATCTCGACATCGACGTTGTTGATAACCGGAATCCGGGGGGGCTGCAACGGCAGTTCGGCAAGTCGGGCCGCCAGTTTGTCCGCCGCCGGACGAATCAGCGAAGAGTGGAACGGCGCAGATACTGGCAGCGCCTTGGCCATCTTGGCACCCCGCGCCTTGCAGGCTTCCATGGCCCGCTCGACCGCAGCCTTGTGCCCGGCAATGACGGTTTGGCCATTGGCGTTGAAATTCACCGGCTCGACGATTTCACCCTGCGCGGCTTCGGCACAGGCGGCGGCAATGCCGGCATTGTCCAGGCCGAGAACGGCGGCCATCGCCCCCGTGCCCAACGGAACGGCTTCCTGCATGGCAGCCGCACGCAGACGCACCAGCGGCACGGCGTCCTTGAGATCGAGAACGCCGGCAGCCACCAGTGCCGAGTATTCTCCCAGGCTGTGTCCGGCAACCACGGTGGGCATCCGACCGCCCCGTTCGCACCACAGCCGCCACGCGGCGATACCGGCAGTCAGCATGACCGGCTGGGTATTCACCGTCTGCGCCAGGACTTCGGCCGGGCCTTCGGCGACCATTGCCCACAAGTCATCGCCCAGTGCGGCAGATGCCTCGTCGAAGGTGGCGCGGACAATGGCAGCATCGCCATAGGCCGCCATCATGCCAACGCTCTGGGAGCCTTGGCCGGGAAATACGAAAGCAAAGGACATCGATCAGTCTCCTGATATCAGAATTCGAGCAGGGCCGCGCCCCACGTGAAACCGCCGCCCACGCCCTCGACCAGCACTTTTTGACCGCGCTTGATGCGCCCATCGCGCACCGCTTCGTCCAGGGCGAGGGGCACCGAGGCTGCCGAGGTGTTGCCATGGCGGTCAACGGTGACGATGACGCGCTCGCGGTCTATGCCAAGCTTGCGGCCGGTCGCCTCAATAATCCGGATATTGGCTTGATGCGGAATCAGCCAATCCACCGCGGATGTCTGGATGCCCGCCGTTGTGCAGACCTCTTCGGCTATTTCGGCCAGCACGCGAACGGCGAACTTGAAGACGGCCTGTCCGTCCATGCGCAGAAAGGGATCCCCCGTGACCTGGCCGCCGCACACCTGCCCGGGCACGTTGAGGATGCCGACCTGGCTCCCGTCGGCGTGCAGGGCAGTCGCCAGGATGCCGGGTTTTTCGGAAGCCTCCAACACCACGGCTCCGGCCCCGTCTCCGAACAGCACACAGGTTCCCCGGTCGTTCCAGTCAAGGATGCGGGAAAAGACTTCCGCCCCGATCACCAGGGCGCGCCGGTGGCTACCAGAACGGATGAACTTCTCGGCAATACCCAGTGCGTAGACAAAGCCGCTGCACACGGCCTGGACATCGAAGGCCGCTGCTCCCTGGTTTCCCAGCTTGCCCTGGATAAGGCAGGCCGTGCTCGGAAAAATGTAATCCGGGGTCGACGTCGCCACGATGATCAGGTCGATGTCAGTCGCTGCGATGCCGGCCATCTCGAGCGCCCGTTGTGCGGCAACCAGACCGAGTTCGCTCGATGTCGCGCCAGGTTCGGCGAGATGGCGGCTGCGAATGCCGGTGCGGGTAACGATCCATTCGTCATTGGTATCGATGCCGCGGCTAGCCAGTTCGTCATTGTTGACCGGATTGCCGGGAAGACAACTGCCGGTTCCCATCAGGCGTGCATACATTCAGACACTCTCCACTGCAGCGGCCGGCATCATGTCGGCGATTCGGCTGGAAATGCGCTCCAGAACGCGGTTTTCGGCTGCATCGTAGGCGCGGGAAATGGCATTGGCAAAGGCCAGCACGTCGGCAGACCCATGACTCTTCACCGAAATTCCTTTCAAGCCGAGCAGAATCGCCCCGTTGTAACGACGATGATCGAAACGACGCTTGAAGTTATTGAGCACCGAAATGGCAATCAGGGCAGCGACCTTGGTCAGCCAGTTGCGCTTGAACTCCTGGCGCAGGGACGATGCCAGCATCTGGGCCAATCCTTCGGAAGTCTTCAGAGCGACATTACCGACAAAGCCGTCACAAACAATGACATCGGCCTCGCCTTTGTAGATGCCATCGCCTTCGACGTTGCCGACAAAATTGAGGCCCGAGGCGCGCAGCAGGTCTGCTGCCGCCTTGACGACTTCGTTGCCCTTGATTTCCTCTTCGCCGATATTCAGGATACCGACGCTTGGCTGCTCTTTGTGCTCCATCGCAGCCACCAGCATGGCGCCCATGATGCCGAACTGCAGGAGATGTTCCGGTCCGCAATCGACATTGGCCCCCAGGTCCAGCATGTGGGTGTGACCGTTGACTGTGGGCAGGGGGGCACAGATCGCCGGGCGATCAATGCCGGGCAGCATTTTCAGCACAAAGCGGGAAATCGCCATCAAGGCGCCGGTGTTGCCGGCCGAAACGCAGGCATCTGCCTCGCCCGATTTCACTTGATTGATGGCGACCCGCATCGACGAGTCCTTTTTGTTGCGCAAGGCAAGCGCCGGCGATTCGTCCATGCCGACAATTTCCGAGGCGTGGACGACACGAATACGGGAGTCCTGGGCATGGCTGCCGAGCAACGGACGCACCACCCCCTCCTGACCAACCAGGATGAGTTCGGCAGACGGATGCTCCGCAAGAAACTGAATGGCCGCCGGAACCGTCACTGACGGACCGTGGTCACCCCCCATGCAATCGATGGCAATGCGGGTTGTCATAGGCAAAATAAAAGGCAGGCGACTCACGGGAGCCGCCTGCCTCTCAGCGAAGAATTACTCGCCCTTGCCTTTCAGGACTTTTTTGCCACGGTAGAAACCGGTCGGGGAAATATGGTGACGCAGATGCACTTCACCGGTGGTCGATTCGACAGCCAGCGGCGGGTTGGTCAGAAAATCGTGAGCGCGATGCATGCCACGCTTGGACGGGGACTTTTTGTTCTGTTGAACGGCCATGTTGTTACTCCAATAAAATCAGTTCGGCTTGCCTTTAAGCCCGGCCAACACGGCAAACGGATGGCTCCGCTCACCGGCATTGGCCGCACCAGGCAAACCACATTTTTCGTGCCGCGGCGCCACCGGCAGGGCCAGGAGAATTTCATCCTCCACCAACTCGGCCACATCCAGCTCTTTCGCTACCGGCAGAAAATCCCGGGTGTCGTCTTCCAGTTCATCTTGCGATAGTTCGGCACCCTCGGGAACGAGTTCCAGCAGGTTGTCGACATCGAGATCGAAAGGCACGGCCTGCAAGCAACGCTGGCACACCAGGGGGATGATCCCGGTTACCGCCAGTTGCAAGAGATGCTCCCCGCGTGCCCCCTTGGAACCTTCGAGGCGAAAGGTGATTGCACCCTCCACATCGGCCAGCAGATCATGCAGGCGTTCAAGGTCGGAAAGCGGCAATGTTCCCTCGAGAACACGCCCTTCCTTGGCAAAGCGGAATGCGTCCGTAATCCGTTTCAATCTTGAGCTGTTGCGACTTAAACGATGGATGATATTATTTTTGGCTTTACAAGTCAAAACAAAGTGTCGCTTCAAGAGAATGGCGCAACGCTTTGTTGTATTGAGCATTTCATGTCCCAAAAACTGATTCTGGCCTCCACTTCGCCCTATCGCCGCGAATTGCTGGGGCGCTTGGGCCTGCCTTTCGAGGTGGCCGATCCGCAAACCGACGAAACCCCCTTGCCGAATGAAACACCGGAGGCGCTGTCACTGCGGCTGGCCGAAGCCAAGGCCCGGGCAGTGGCAGACCAGCATCCGGATGCCCTGATCATCGGCAGCGATCAGGTGGCGACGGTCGACGGCCGCATTTATAGCAAACCCGGCAATCATGAGCGCGCAGTAGCTCAACTGCGGGAATTGTCCGGCAAAACCGTCAATTTTTTTACCGCCCTCTGCCTGCTCAATGCCACAACCGGCAAGGCCGATCTGCGCGGCATACCGACGCTGGTTACTTTTCGCCACTTGTCGGATGACGAAATCGAGAACTACCTGCGCCGCGAACCGGCTTATAACTGCGCCGGATCGGCCAAGTCCGAGGGGCTCGGCATCGCTTTGTTGAGCCGCATGCGAGGCGACGACCCCAATGCACTGATCGGCCTGCCGCTGATCGCGCTGTGCGACATGCTGCGCCAACAGGGTATGGCGGTACTCTGATGGCAGGGACGCTGTACCTGATTCCCGTCCCTCTCGGCCCAACGCCCCCGCAGGACTCCTTGACGGCAGGCGTTCTGGCAACCGTCCGTCCGCTCACCCATTTTGTCGTCGAGCAAGCCAAGACAGCGCGCGCCTTCCTGAAAGCTGCTGGCACGGATCGGCCAATCCAGGAACTGCACCTGGTCGAACTGAACGAACATACGAGGCCGGAAGCGCTCGACGAACTCCTGGCCCCGCTGCGTGCCGGGTCGGATGTTGGCCTGCTGTCGGAAGCCGGCTGTCCGGCCGTCGCCGACCCCGGCGCCAACCTGGTCGCTCTGGCCCAAAAGGAAGGGATCCGGGTTGTGCCGCTGATTGGCCCGTCATCGCTGCTGCTGGCGCTCATGGCTTCCGGGCTGAATGGCCAGCGTTTTGCCTTTCAGGGCTATCTGCCCGCCAAGGAGGTGGAGCGGACAAAGACCCTGCGCGATCTGGAAAGCGAATCCCGCAAGCGCGCCCAAACGCAGATTTTCATCGAAACCCCCTATCGCAACCGGGCGATGTTCGACACCATTCTGGCCGCCTGCCACCCCGGGACGCGCCTGACGATTGCAACCGATCTGACCCTGCCCGGCGAAAGCATCCGGACGCTGACCATCCAGCAATGGCAAAAGCAGACGCCGCCCGATATCGAGCGGCGTCCAACGGTGTTCCTGCTACTCGCCTGAGTCAGAACAGGCGTACGCCGAACGCCCCTTCCGACAAGCCCTTCCAGAAACTGGCTGCGGTTCCGGCCCCCAGGCGTTTGGCGAAGCGCTCGGCGATATTGTCCCTGACCGAATAATCGAGGACTTTCTCTGCCTGGATGACGTCGCGCGCCACGGAATCGACGCTCCCGTAGCCATCGGCCAGACCGATCTGGATGCTCTGCGCACCGGTCCACATCAGGCCGGAGAACATCTCCGGCGTCTCCTTCAGACGGTTGCCGCGCCCCGCCTTGACGACGTCGATGAATTGCTTGTGGATGTCGTCCAGCAACAACTGGGCATGCGCCTTGTGCTGCGGCGCCTGTGGCGAGAACGGGTCGAGAAAGCCCTTGTTCTCCCCGGCTGTCAGCAGGCGACGCTCCACCCCGGCCTTCTCCATGGTGCCGGTAAAGCCGAACCCATCCATCAAGACGCCAATCGAGCCGACGATGCTCGCCTTGTTGACGTAGATCTTGTCTGCGGCAGCGGCAACGTAGTAGCCACCGGAGGCGCACATGTCCTCGACGACAGCGTAGAGGGGTTTGTCCGGGAACTTCTTGCGCAAGCGGCGAATTTCGTCATTGACAATGCCTGCCTGAACCGGACTGCCACCCGGGCTGTTGATGCGAAGAATCACACCGACCGCATTCTTTTCCTCGAAGGCGCTATTCAATGCGGCAACGAGATTTTCGGCATTTGCTTCCCCCTTGGCTTCAATCACGCCGATCAGATTGACCATTGCCGTGTGCCGTTCCTGATGGGCGGCCCCCGTTCCCCAGTCGACGACCGCAACCAGGACGGCCACGAGGTACATAAAGCCGAGCAGCTTGAATGCAATGCCCCAGCGCCGCCTGGCCCTTTGCTCATCAAGCGCGGCGAAGGCGAGCTTCTCCAGGGTTTTCCGTTCCCAGTTCGGATCTCTATTGGGGGGTTGAGGGGTATCCATCGTTATCTTTCTGACTCCAGCCAAATCTTTCCATCGACCTCGCGAACCATCACGGGCTGCAGGCCTCTGCCCTGACAACGGCCACTCAGGCATCGCCCCGAATCGGGAGCATAAAGCGCGCCATGTATCGAGCAGATCAAGTATAGCTTGGAATGGTCGAAGAACTCGCCCGGCATCCAGTCCAGCTCAGCCGGAACATGGCCGCATTCGTTCAGGTAGGCGCGCACCTGCCCCTGGAAGCGGATCACGAAGGCCGGCACCGGACGCCCTTCCCGTTCAACCACAAAGCGAACACCGCGGCCGGTCTCCGTGACCTCGCTGCTGCGGCAGATCAGCCGTGCGCCTTCAGCCATCGATCCAGGTCGGCAACCGAGTGCAGGCAGGCAACCGGCTGGTGTTCAAGCAGGTGATCATGAGGGTGCGCCCCATAGGTCACGGCCAGCCCATCGACACCGGCATTGCTCGCCATCAGGAGATCATGCGAGGTGTCACCAATCATCAGGGTCGCCGAGTTGCCTATGCCGAATTCGGCCATCAGCTCCTCGAGCATTTGCGGGTGCGGCTTTGAATGGCACTCGTCAGCGCAACGCGATGCCTGAAAATAAGGACGCAGGCCGGAATGGTCGAGTGCCCGCTCCAGGCCGGCCCGGCTTTTACCTGTGGCAACGGTCAACACATGGCCCGCCTGCTTCAAACGCGCCAGCATTTCGGGTACCCCTTCGAACAGGCTCAGTGCATGATCGCCGGCGAGATAGTGGAAACGGTAGCGATCCACCATCTCCTGATAACGCGCCGGTGACAGGTCGGGGACGGCGTGGCGCATGGCATCGACCAGCCCGAGACCAATGACGTGGCGGGCCCGGCGATCGGACGGCGGTGGCAAATCCAGATCGCGGCATGCGGCCTGGATGGCGCGGACGATGGCTCCGGCCGAATCGAGCAGCGTACCGTCCCAATCAAAAACAAGCAGTTCGTATTTCATGAGGCAGCGAGAATCTCTTCGTAATTGGGTGCGCTGTATTCACGGCTGCCTGCCCGGTCGAGAACCGCGAGATACCCGGAGATGCCATCCGGCAAGGGAGCACACAATGCCACCGGAGCGGCCGTCAGCGGATGGTGAAAGGACATGCGCCAAGCGTGGAGCGCCATGCGCTTCAAGCCATGACGCTTCAACTCCTTGTTCAAGGCAAAATCACCGTACTTTTCATCTCCCAGAATCGGAAAGCCGAGGTGGGAGAGATGCACCCGGATCTGGTGCGTGCGCCCGGTCTTCAATTGCGCCTCGAGCAGGCTCGCTTCGGGCCAGCGGGCCAGCAGGCGGAACACCGTATGCGATGCCTTGCCTTGCGCATCGACCGAAACCCGGCGCTCACCGCTCTCGGTCAGGTATTTGTGTAAGGGCAGTTTGACGTGCTGCGTATGGTTCATCCAGCGCCCCTTGACCAGCACGAGATAACGCTTGTCCGCCCCTGCCCCATGTTCGCGGAACATGTCGTGCAAGGCGGTCAGCGCCAGGCGCTTCTTGCCGACCAGCAGGATGCCCGAGGTTTCCCGATCGAGACGATGTGCCAGTTCGAGAAATTTGGCCTGCGGCCTCTGTCGGCGCAAGGCTTCGATGACGCCGAAACTGACCCCACTCCCGCCATGGACCGCGATGCCCTCCGGCTTGTCCACGGCCAGCATGGCCTCGTCTTCATAAATGATCGGCAACTCGACCCGCTGCTTGGCCACCTCGTCCATTTCGTTCTGCGGCCTTTCGGCGACACGGATGGGCGGAATGCGCACGCTGTCCCCCGGGCAGAGTCGGTAGGTCGCGTCGGCCCGGCGGCTGTTCACGCGCACTTCGCCACTGCGCAAAATGCGGTAGATGTGGCTCTTGGGAACCCCCTTGCAAAGGCGGATCAAAAAGTTGTCCAGGCGCTGGCCTTGCGCTTCATCGCCGATCACGACATGTGCGACTGAATTGTTACCTGCCCCATTCATTTTTCTAATATACTGATTGCGTTTTACGTCTCGGTTTGCAAGAGATGCCGAACCGTCAGACCGTTCGCCCTCGCGCTGTCAGCGCGACCGCCAAGCGGCAGGTTTCGAAGTCTTTCCTGCGCCAATTGCCCAGGCCAGACCAACGTGAAACGACTGGTTAAGTTCACTCACCAAAAGTAGTGATGTTAATGGATAAGCCCACGGTAAGCACGCACGATTGCCTGTGGCAGGAATTTTCAGGCCGCGCATTTCAATAAAAAACACGCGACCATCGTTGATCAGCACCTTCGAATCGCTTTTGCCCTCATCACCTACATGAACGCAACCCGATAAAGAATCGTCGCTGCCTGCCAAGGCGTTTCGTTGCCGCGTGCCCATGTGTGCGGGAGCCCGAAAACAATGAAACGCATGCTCTTCAATGCGACACAGGCGGAAGAACTCCGTGTCGCCATTGTCGATGGTCAGAAACTGATCGATCTCGACATTGAATCCGCCGCCAAGGAACAACGCAAAAGCAACATTTACAAGGGTGTGATCACCCGGATCGAGCCGTCCCTCGAAGCCTGCTTTGTTGATTACGGCGCCGATCGTCACGGCTTTCTGCCGTTCAAGGAAGTTTCCCGTGCCTATTTCCAGCCGGGCTGCGAAGCCGGCAAGGCCAAGATCAACGAGGCCCTGAAGGAAGGCCAGGAACTGATCGTCCAGGTCGACAAGGACGAACGCGGCAACAAGGGCGCGGCCCTGACCACCTACGTTTCGCTGGCCGGCCGCTATCTCGTCCTGATGCCGAACAACCCCCGCGGTGGCGGCGTTTCCCGACGCGTCGACGGCGACGAACGTGCCGAACTGCGCGAAGTCATGGATCAACTCGAAGTGCCGAGCGGCATGAGCCTGATCGCCCGTACGGCTGCCATCGGCCGCCAGGCCGAGGAACTGCAGTGGGACCTGAACTACCTGCTGCAACTGTGGAACGCCATCGAAGGCGCTGCCCAGCAGCAATCCGGTGCCTTCCTGATTTATCTCGAAGGCAGCCTGGTCATTCGTGCCATTCGCGACTATTTCCAGCCGGACATCGGTGAAATCCTGATCGACACCGACGAGGTCTATGAACAGGCCCGCGCCTTCATGGGCACGGTCATGCCGGGCAACGTCAATCGCGTCAAGCGCTACCGTGACGATGTACCGCTGTTTTCGCGCTTCCAGATCGAACACCAGATCGAAACCGCCTTTGCCCGCCAGGTCAACCTGCCTTCGGGCGGCGCCATCGTCATTGACCACACCGAAGCGCTGGTCGCCGTGGACGTCAACTCGGGCCGCGCCACCAAAGGCTCGGACATCGAGGAAACGGCGCTCAAGACCAACCTCGAAGCGGCCGATGAACTGGCCCGCCAATTGCGCCTGCGCGACCTGGGCGGCCTGATCGTCATCGACTTCATCGACATGGAAAGCAGCAAGAACCAGCGCGAAGTCGAAAACCGCCTGCGCGACGCGCTGCGCTACGACCGGGCCCGCGTCCAGATGGGCAAGATCAGCCGCTTTGGCCTGATGGAACTCTCCCGCCAGCGTCTACGCCCGGCACTTGCCGAAACCAGCTACATTCCCTGCCCGCGCTGTACCGGCACCGGCCATATTCGCTCGACCGAATCGGCTGCGCTGCATATCCTGCGCATCCTCGAAGAAGAGGCGATGAAGGAAAACACCGGTGCCGTGCATGTCCAGGTTCCGGTCGATGTCGCGACCTTCCTGCTCAACGAAAAGCGCCCGGACATCCAGGCTATCGAATTGCGCCACAAGGTCACCATCCTGCTCATTCCGAACGTCCATCTGGAAACGCCGGCCCATACCATCACCCGCTTGCGCCATGATGACCTGAACCATGATGATTTGCGCGAGCCGTCCTACAAAATGGTCGACCTGCCGATCGAGGACGCAATCAAGCAGGCCACGCAGCACGAGGCCGCCAAGCCGCGCCAGGAAGCGGCGATCAAGGGGATCTCGCCCGAGCAGCCGGCTCCGATCATGCCGGAAAAGACCGAAGCCCCTGCCCCGGCCCCGGTTGCCGCCAAGCCGGAAGGCGGCCTGTTTTCGCGGATTTTCTCGTGGTTCCGCTCGTCGCCCCAGCCGGTCGAACCTGTTGCCGCCCCCGAGCCGGCCAAGAAGCCGCGGGAAGCGCGTTCCGACAACCGTCGCGAGCGCGATGGTCGTCGGGGTGGTCGCAATGGCAACCGCCGTGATGAAGAGCGTGGCGAACGCAAGGAGCGCGCCGGCCGCGCCGAGCGCGTGAACGAAAAGCCAGCCCAGGAAGAAGCAGCCCAGGGTACTGGCGAGCGCCAGGAACGCCGGCAACGGGGGGAACGCAAGGAGCGTCGTGAACGCCAGCAGCCGGAAGCACCTGAAAACAAGTTGACTGCGGCTGCCACCGAAGCCGTCGCCCCTGCTGCAACCGCCGCCGTTGGCGAAACGCCGGAAGTGAATGGCAACGAGGAACAGGGTGGTGGCCGCCGCCGCGGCCGTCGGGGTGGCCGTGGTCGCGGCGAACGTCGCAGCGAAGGCGACAACAGCATCGTTGCTGCGAGCGAATCTGCTCCGGTCATGGCCGAAACGGTCACCGCTCCGGTTGACCAGGAGCCGGTCGTCGTCGTCATTCCGGCAGCCGAACCGATTGCGGAAACGCCTGTGGTCATCGAATCGTCCGCCCCTGCTGACACCCCGACGGAAGCTGTCTCCGTACCGATGGAAACGGTTGTAGCCGAACAAGCGGCTGTCGTGGAAGCCGAACCGGTGGCAACCCCTGCCGCCGAGCCGGTTGCAATCATGACCGAGACCGTGGCTCAGCCAGCCCAGCCGGCCGTGGTTGCCGAGCCGATCGACATCACCGCGGCACTCGCCGACAGCGGCCTGGTGATGGTTCAGACGACCGTTGCACCGGCCGTGGCGGCTCCGGTCGAACCGCCGGTCAAACTGGGACGTCCGCGCAAGCAGAACCCGCTGGCCGCCCAGACGGACAGCGAACCGCTAGTTATGGTGGAAACGAAAAAGTAAGCCTATTCACCGGCCATTCCACAAGGGGCACCCGCAGGTGCCCCTTTCTGCTTTTGGCCTTCCGATCAGGACATCAGCCATACCCGAGGCGTTGCTTGATGTCCTCGATCAGGCCCTGCGAAGCGTCCTCGACCATATCGAGGACGAGATCGAAGCCATGCCCGAGGCCGTAGTAGGGATCAGGCACCTCATCGTCATCGAAATTCCTGGCGTAGTGCATGAACAAACCGATGCGCGCCTGCTGTTCCGGCGTTGCCATGCGCCGCAGGTTGTCGAGATTGCTCTTGTCCATGGCAAGAATCAGGTCGAAGTAATCCAGATCCTGACGCGCCACCTTGCGCGCGCGCAGTTGCGACAGGTTGTAGCCTCGGGCCGAGGCAGCGCGCTGGGTTCGTGAATCGGGCGCTTCGCCAACGTGATAGCCGTGCGTTCCCGCAGAATCAACTTCAACTTTATCACCCAATCCATTGTTTTTAATGAAGTTACGCAAAACACCCTCTGCGGTTGGGGAGCGGCAGATGTTCCCCATGCAGACCAGTAGCACGCGAAAAGTCATTTTGTCTCATCTCCGTCAGGGTCGTGCCGGGCCGCACCGAACACCCGCTCCCTGAGCCGGAAGAGTTCGTCGCGGGCCGCCGCCGCTTTTTCGAATTCCAGGTTTTTCGCGCACTCCAGCATCTGTTTTTCGAGCCGCCTGATCTCCCTGGCCACTGCTTTTTCGTCCATGGCATCGTAGGCTGCCTGCTGCTGGGCAGCCTTTTGTTCGGTCTGGGCAGACTCAACATCGTACACGCCGTCGATGATGTCTTTGATCTTCTTCGACACCCCGCGCGGGGTGATGCCGTGCTGCTGGTTGAAGCTGATCTGCCTTTCCCGTCGCCGTTCGGTCTCGGCGATGGCACGCTGCATGGATTGCGTAACTGTATCAGCATAGAGGATGGCTGTGCCATGGATGTGTCGCGCCGCCCGGCCTATGGTCTGGATCAGCGAGCGCTCGGAGCGCAGGAAGCCCTCCTTGTCGGCATCGAGGATGGCAACCAGCGAAACTTCCGGTATATCCAGGCCCTCACGCAACAGGTTGATGCCGACCAGCACATCGAATTCGCCCAGGCGGAGATCCCGGATGATTTCGACGCGCTCGACCGTATCGATGTCGGAATGCAGGTAGCGCACCTTGATGCCGTTGTCGCCCAGAAAATCGGTCAGATCTTCCGCCATGCGCTTGGTGAGTGTCGTGACGAGCACCCGTTCGCCGACCGCGATGCGCTGGCCGATTTCAACGAGCAGATCGTCGACCTGGGTCGAAGCCGGACGAACGATGACTTCCGGATCGATCAGGCCGGTCGGCCGGACCACCTGCTCGACCACCTGGCCGGCATGCTGCCCCGAGCCGGCCAAGAAGCCGCGGGAAGCGCGTTCCGACAACC
>OFCW01000302.1_pt1 | contig 13682 bp, 9 predicted proteins | sample 1520951 | NCBI WGS metagenome assembly OFCW01 (sample SAMEA4349680, study PRJEB24078) | microbial mat metagenome | biome: Terrestrial Biome; feature: Habitat; material: Microbial Mat | place: India | collected 2012-06-12 | depth 10 m | reverse complement strand
TGAAGCGGCACATGTCCTGCTTTTCCTCGACGTTCATGCCGGCCATCGGCTCGTCGAGGAGCAGCATCGACGGCTCGGCGGCCAGGGCGCGGCCAAGCTCGACGCGCTTTTGCAGGCCGTAGGGCAGGCGGCCGACCGGCGTCTTGCGGATGTGCTGGATTTCCAGGAAGTCGATCACTTCCTCGACCTTCCGGCGGTGCTCCAGCTCCTCCTGGCGGGCACGGCCGAACCACAGCGCGTGCTCGATGAAATTGGACTTCATCTTGGTGATGCGCCCGGTCATGATGTTGTCGAGTACGCTCATGCCCTTGAACAGCGCGATGTTCTGGAAGGTGCGGGCAATGTTCTGCTGGGCCGCCATGTGCGGCTCCATCTTTTTCCGCTCGTTACCGCGCCAGAAAATTTTGCCTTCCTGCGGGTGATAGACACCGTTGATGACGTTGAGCATCGAGCTCTTGCCGGCCCCGTTCGGGCCGATGATGGCGCGGATTTCATGCTCCCGGACGTTGAAGGAGATGTCGGTCAGCGCCTTGACGCCGCCGAAGCGCAGGGAAATGTTCTGCAGGTCGAGAATGACGTCGCCTATTTTCTTGGACATGTTCAGGCCGCCTTTTTCACGATCGGGAAGGTCTTGGCATCGATGATCTTCAGGTCGGCGGCCACCTTGCCGCGTCGACCATCCTCGAACTTGACCTCGGTTTCGATGTACTGGTTGGATTTACCGGCATACAGGGCATCGATCAGCACCTTGTACTTCTCGGCAACGAAATTGCGGCGCACCTTGCGGGTGCGGGTCAGCTCGTCGTCGTCCGGATCGAGTTCCTTGTGCAGGACCAGGAAGCGATGGATCTGCGAATCGGCCACCATGCTGTCATGCACCAGATCGGCATTGACCTGCTCGACACAGTCGCGAATCAGCTCCAGCACTTCCGGCTTGCCGGCCAGATCGGTGTAGCCGGCGTAGGCGATGCCGCGGCGCTCGGCCCAGTTGCCGACCGCGCCCATGTCGATATTGATGAAGGCACAGACCATGTCGCGATCGTGGCCGAAACAGACGGCTTCCTTGATGTGCTGGAAGAACTTGAGCTTGTTTTCGATGTAGTTCGGCGCAAACATCGCACCGTTCGACAGCTTGCCGACATCCTTGGCCCGGTCGATGATCTTCAGGTGGCCGTCCTCGTCGAGGAAGCCGGCGTCGCCGGTCATGAAATAGCCGTCGGCATTGATCGACTCGGCCGTGGCGTCCGGGCGCTTGTAGTATTCCTTCAACAGCATCGGTCCCTTGACCAGCACTTCGCCGTTGTCGGCAATCTTGATCTCGACGCCCGGCGCCGGCTGGCCGACCGAGTCGAACTTGATCTGGCCGTCAGGCTGCATGCAGACATAGGCACAGGTTTCGGTCTGGCCGTAGAACTGCTTGAGGTTGATGCCGATCGAGCGGTAGAACTTGAACAGATCCGGACCAATCGCCGCGCCGGCGGTATAGGCCACCTTGATGCGGCTCATGCCGAGCACATTGCGCAGCGGGCCGTAAACCAGCAGGTTGCCGATCCAGTAAAGCAGCCGGTCGCCCAGGCCGACCGACTTGCCATCCAGGATATCGGCGCCGCACCGCTTGGCGACCCCCATGAAGTAATGGAACATCTTGTACTTCAGCTTGCCGGCGTCTTCCATGCGGATCATCACGGAAGTCAGCAGGCTTTCGAAAACGCGCGGCGGGGCGAAATAGCAGGTCGGGCCGATCTCGCGCAGGTCGGACATCACGGTGTCGCCGGATTCGGGACAGTTGATGGTGAAGCCGGCCACCAAAGCCTGGGCATACGAGAACAGGTGGTCGCCGACCCAGGCCATGGGCAGATAGGACAGGATGTCCCCGTCGGCGCCGAGGTTGTCGACCTGCACCCCGCCCTGGGCGGCGGCAATGAAGGAGGCGTGCGTCTGACAGACCCCCTTCGGCTTGCCGGTGGTGCCCGAGGTGTAGAGCATCACCGAGGTGTCGTCGAAGTGACCCTGCTCGACTTCGGCATTCAGGAAATCCGGGTGGTTCCGGTCATGGATCCGCCCCATTTCCATCAGCTCGTGAATATCGTGCAGGAAGGTCTGCGAATAGTGGCGCATACCGCGCGGATCGTCGTAGATGACGTGTTCGAGCGTCCCCACCTGATCCTTCACCTCGAGCATCTTGTCGACCTGCTCCTGATCTTCGACGACGACGAAGCGGACACCGGCATCCTGCAACACGAACAGCATTTCGCTGGCCACCGCATCCTGGTAGAGCGGCACCGGCACACCGCCCAGACACTGGGCCGCCGTCATCATCATGTACAGATGCGGCCGGTTGTCACCGATGATGGCCAGATTGTCACCCCGCTTGAAGCCGAGCGCCGCCAGGCCGCAGGCCAGGGCGCGCACCCGATCGGCGACATCGGACCAGGTCCAGGTTTGCCAGATACCCAGGTATTTTTCACGCATGGCGGGCGCATTCGGGCGCACCGTTGCGTGATGGAAAAGCAAGCGGGGAAAGGTATGCAACCCATCCACCGCGGCGTATTTCGCCTGCGTGGCCATGTTTTTGTCTCCTCTGCCGCGACTCATGGTTCGCGATCTCAGCTTCGTTCGAGCGATTGTGGCGCCGGCCGGCTTACGCCAGCCTTGCAGTCGGCACCCAATCACTCACCGTTGCAACGCAGTGTAGGGAGTTGGCCGACGTATAATTGTCGTTCGGCAGACAATCCGGAAAAAAATCTTGAAAAACGCTGAGGAACTGCTGCGCTCGTCCAGCTGGGGCAAGGCCCTGACCGAGGAGGAATTGGCAAAGGCGCTGGCCGGCACGACCGAGCGCCACTTTGCGCCCGGCGCCTTCATCTGCATGAAGGGCGAGCCGGTCGAATTCTGGATGGGCATCATCGATGGCCTGGGCAAGATGGCCAGCCACTGGACCACCGGCAAGACCACCTCGCTGACCGGCATCAGCACCGGCGGCTGGTTCGGCGAAGGCTCGCTACTCAAACGGGAACCACGCCGCTACGATGTGATGGCCATCCGTGAAACGCGTGTCGCCTTCATGAACCGCAGCACCTTCCTGTGGCTGCTTGATCACAGCATCCCCTTCAACCGCTACATGATCGAGCAGTTGAACGAACGCCTCGGCCAGTTCATCGGCATGATGGAAAACGAGCGCCTGCTCGACATCGACACCCGAATCGCGCGCGTCCTGGCTGCCCTGTTCAACCCGGTCCTCTACCCCGGGACACAGCGCTTCCTGCACATCTCGCAGGAAGAACTGGGCTATCTGGCGGGTGTTTCCCGCCAGCGTGCCAACCAGGGGATCAAGGTGCTGGAGGATGCCGGGCTGGTCAAGAGCGAGTATGGCGGCATCCACGTCCTCGATCTGGACGGCCTGCGCACCTTCGGCGACTGAGCCTCCGCCGCCTGACGGCGGATCCCGCCCTGCCTATTTGACGTACCCCCAGCCGCGCAGGCGGCTGTAGGCATATTCCGCCGCCTGCCCTTTCTGCGTGCGCTTCAGGTAGGCCGCGTACTGGTTGGCGGCATCCTGCCGGCGCCCCATGCCCTCCAGCGACACCCCCTTGAGGAAGGTGACGCCGGCATCGCCCGGCAACAGACGATCGTAGCGGTCGAGATGCTCATAGGCCGCCCCCGGATCCTTCTGGGCCAGGGCCAGCACGCCGACCAGCTTCTGTGCCTGGGCCTCCTGCGGATAAATGGTGGTCGCTGCCCGGGCGTACTCCAGCGCCTGCGCATCCTTGCCCTGGGCCGACAGGCACTTGGCGAGCAGGACGTTGGCTGCGTAATCGCGCGGCGTCGCCCTGAGCGCCGTGCGAAAACCCTCTTCCGCCTTGCCGTAATCCTTGCGCGACATGGCCAGCTCCGCTTTCTGACAGGCGGCGATGGTCGGCTTGATACGGCGCAGCGCGGCGGTATTGTCCATGAAGCGCTCACGCCCCTTGTCCCGGCCGTTGCTCGCCGCGTACCGGGTATCGGCCAGTTGCCGGGCGGTATCGCGCCGTTCGCGACTCATCGGGTGGGTCGAGAACATGGTCTGCAACATGCCCGGCGATTCCTTTTCCTGATCGACCAGCAACTGCTGCAAGCCGACCATGCCGCTGGCCGGATAACCGGCGCGCACCATGTACTCCTGCCCGAGCGCATCGGCTTCGCGCTCGTTGTCGCGCGAGTAGCTGGAGAGCAGTGCGCTCGCCCCGAGTTGGGTGCCGAGGTCGGTCAGCCCCCCGAAGCCGGCGGCCGAGCCGATGATGTTGATGCCGGTCGCCGCCACCGAGGCCACCATCGCCTGTCCTTGCCGCTGCGCGGCATGGCGGGCGTTGACATGGCCCAGTTCGTGGCCGAGCAGGGCGGCCAGTTCGGCCTCGTCGTTCAGATCGACCAGGATGCCGCGCGTCACGCCCATCGCCCCGCCCGGGAAGGTATAGGCATTGACGTAATTGGCATTGAGCACCCGGTAGGAATAAGGCATCTGAGGGCGGTGCGACTGGGTGTGCAGTCGCCGCCCCACATCACCGAGGTACTGGTTGAGCGGCGCATCCTGCACCGGGCCGAGATCCTGCGAGAATTGCTGCGGCGCCACCTTGCGGTCCACCGCCTTTTCCTCGTCCTCGCTCATGCCGACCAGGATGGAACCCCCGCCGACCGGCGACGTGGCGCAGCCGGAAACGGCGGATAGCGCGCTGGCGCCGATCAGCCAGAGAATCTGGCGGCGGCTGATGCGGTTATGAGACAGATCGCTGGCAAAAGCTTGGTCATCCATGAAACGTCCCGGCATTCGAAGGGGCGGAAGGGTTTCATTCTGCGTCAACGAGGGCGCAAACAAAAGCAGCGGCATACCGGCTGCGGGCGGCGGGCCCGACCTGGCGCAGCGCCCATGAAAACGGCGAGGTACTTGGCCTCGCCGTCGTTTTGCTCCTCCCCCCTGTCGGGTCCGGGTTGCTGTTCTCCCGCTGAGGAATCCCTTACATCGAGCGCCGGTACTGACCGCCCACTTCGTACAGTGCCGCGCTGATCTGGCCGAGCGAGCAGACCCGGACGGCATCCATCAGTACGGCAAAAACGTTGCCGTTGTCGATCACGGTCTGCTTCAGCCTTTCCAGCATGGCCGGCGCCTTGTCCGCATTGCGCGCCTGGAAGTCGCGCAGGCGCTGGATCTGCGACTGCTTTTCCTCGTCGGTCGAGCGGGCCAGCTCGATTTCCTGCTGCGCCATGCCCTTCGGATTCAGGAAGGTGTTCACACCGATGATCGGGTAGGAGCCGTCGTGCTTCTTGTGCTCGTAGTACATCGACTCTTCCTGGATCTTGCCGCGCTGGTAGCCGGTTTCCATGGCGCCGAGCACGCCGCCGCGCGCGGCGATGGCCTCGAACTCCTTGAGCACGGCTTCTTCCACGAGGTCGGTCAGTTCGTCGATGACGAAAGCGCCCTGGTTGGGGTTTTCATTCTTGGCGACGCCCCATTCGCGGTTGATGATGAGCTGGATGGCCATCGCCCGGCGCACGGATTCCTCGGTCGGCGTCGTGATCGCTTCGTCGTAGGCGTTGGTGTGCAGCGAGTTGCAGTTGTCGTAGATAGCGATCAGCGCCTGCAGCGTCGTGCGGATGTCGTTGAAATCCATCTCCTGCGCGTGCAGCGAGCGGCCGGAGGTCTGGATGTGGTACTTCAGCTTCTGGCTGCGCTCGTTGGCGCCGTACTTGTTCTTCATCGCCACGGCCCAGATGCGGCGGGCGACGCGGCCGATCACCGAATATTCCGGGTCCATGCCGTTGGAGAAGAAGAACGACAGGTTCGGGGCGAAATCGTCGATGTGCATGCCGCGCGCCAGATAGCTTTCCACGTAGGTGAAGCCGTTGGACAGCGTGAAGGCGAGCTGGCTGATCGGGTTGGCGCCGGCTTCGGCGATGTGGTAGCCGGAGATCGACACCGAATAGAAGTTCTGCACCTGGTTATGGACGAAGAACTCCTGGATATCGCCCATCATCTTCAGCGCGAACTCGGTCGAGAAGATGCAGGTATTCTGGCCCTGGTCTTCCTTCAGGATGTCGGCCTGCACCGTGCCGCGCACGGTCTTCAGCACCCACTCGCGGATCTTCTCGGCCTCGTCCTCCGTCGGCTCACGGCCGTTGTCGGCCTTGAACTTGGCCAGTTGCTGGTCGATGGCGGTGTTGAAGAAGCACGCCAGGATGATCGGGGCCGGGCCGTTGATGGTCATCGACACCGAAGTCGTCGGGCAGACAAGGTCGAACCCGTCGTAGAGCACCTTCATGTCATCCAGGGTGGCGATCGAGACGCCGGAGTTGCCGATCTTGCCGTAGATGTCCGGGCGCTCGTCCGGGTCGCAGCCGTAGAGGGTCACGGAGTCGAAGGCGGTCGAGAGGCGATGCGCCGGCATGCCTTCGGACACCTTCTTGAAGCGGCGGTTGGTGCGGAAGGCGTCGCCTTCGCCGGCGAACATGCGGGTCGGGTCTTCGTTTTCGCGCTTGAAGGCGAAGACGCCGGCGGTGTAGGGGAAGGAACCCGGCACGTTTTCCTTCATCAGGAAGCGCAGGATTTCCCCGTCGTCGGTGTACTTCGGCAGGATCACCTTGCGGATCTTGGTGCCGGACAGCGACTCGGTGGTCAGCTTGGTACGGATTTCCTTGTCGCGGATTTTCACGACGTATTCGTCACCCGAGTAGGCCTCGACGGTCTGCGGCCACATGTCGAGCAGCTTCTTGGCCTTCGGGTCCTGCTGGCTGTCCTTGAACGCCGCCAATTCGTCAAAATCCGCGGTGGACTTGTCGCAACCGGCAAAGACCGATTTGGCGATACGCAGCGACTGGCGCTCACGGGCGATCTTCACCTGCTCTTCGATATGCTTGTGGTAGCCGCGCACGGTGTCGGCGATCTCGGCCAAATAGCGCACGCGGGCAGTCGGCACGATGGCGCGGCTGGCCGAGGATTGCTTGACGCTGACCCGCGGCAGCTTGCCCGGCTTCAGTTTCAGCCCCTTCTCAGTCAGCGCCGGGACCAGTGCCTGATACAGCGCGGTGACGCCGTCGTCGTTGAAGCGCGCCGCCATCGTGCCGAACACCGGCATATCCTCGGTCGGCGTGGTGAACAGCTCGCGGTTGCGCTGGTACTGCTTGCGCACGTCACGCAGCGCGTCTTCCGCGCCCTTGCGGTCGAACTTGTTGATGGCCACGAAATCGGCAAAGTCGAGCATGTCGATCTTCTCCAGCTGCGAGGCAGCACCGAACTCGGGCGTCATCACGTACATCGAGACATCGACGAAAGGCACGATGGCGGCATCGCCCTGACCGATACCCGAGGTTTCGACGATGACCAGATCGAAGCCGGCCAGCTTGCAGGCGGCGATGACTTCCGGCAGCGCGGCGGAGATTTCCGAACCGGTGTCGCGGGTGGCCAGCGAGCGCATGAAGATGTTCGGATGCTCGATGGCGTTCATGCGGATGCGGTCGCCGAGCAGCGCGCCGCCGGTGCGCTTGCGCGACGGGTCGATGGAGATCAGGCCGATCTTGACGCTGTCTTCCTGATCGAGGCGGAAGCGGCGGACGATTTCGTCGGTCAGCGAGGACTTGCCGGCACCGCCGGTGCCAGTGATGCCGAGAACCGGGATGGCAGTCTGCGCGGCCGCCTTGAGCAGCGGCTCCTTGAGGGCCGGCGCAGCACCATTCTCCAGCAGCGTGATGACGCGGGCCAGCAGGCGCTTGTCGCCCGCCTTCAGGCCGGCCAGCACCTGCTCGACGCTCGGCACGCCCTCAGCCGCCAGGTCGTAGTCGGATTTCTGCACGACATCGTTGATCATCCCCTGCAGGCCCATCTGCACACCGTCTTCCGGGGCGTAGATGCGGGTCACGCCGTAAGCGTGCAACTCCTTGATCTCGGCCGGCACGATGACGCCGCCGCCCCCGCCGAAGACCTTGATGTTCTCGCCGCCGTTCGCCTTCAAGAGGTCGATCATGTACTTGAAGAACTCGACATGGCCGCCCTGGTAGCTGGTGATGGCGATGCCCTGCACGTCTTCCTGCAGCGCGGCATTGACGATTTCCTGCACCGAGCGGTTGTGGCCGAGGTGGATGACTTCGGCGCCGGTCGATTGCAGGATGCGACGCATGATGTTGATCGACGCATCATGGCCGTCGAACAGTGATGCCGCGGTCACGAAACGGACCTTGTTTTTCGGCTTGTACGGAGAGAGCTTCTTGGCAACGGACAGATCGGTCATGGCACCAGCCTCATCGAAAGGGAAGGAAAGGCGCTCATGGTAGGCCGCTTCAACCCTGGCACCATTGTGGGCAATGACGATAATCATGCAAATTCCGCCAAGGTGCTGCGGTATGATCCGTAACCGGAGGAAAGACCGCAAGATGGTGCACCGCAAGATCAACCGCCCCCCCACCCGTTCGCAAGCCACTGTCGCGATGGGATTTGTTACGGGCATGCTGGCCGGCATGGCACGGCACGGACTGGATCCGGCCCCTCTCCTGCACGCCCTGAACATTGATATTGCAGACACCGCCAGCCGGATTCCGCTCGACCGTTACGCAGCGCTCTACAACCGCCTGAATCGCCATCTGGACGACGAAGGCTTCGGGCTGTTCGCCCAGCCGATGCGCGTCGGCAGCTTCGAGTTCCTCTGCCGCGGCTGCCTCTCCGCCCCCAATCTGGCCGAAGCCCTGGCCCGGGCCAGCCGCTTCCTGCACATCGTGCTGCCCGACCTCGCCGTCAGCGTCCGGCGCACACAGGGCCATGCCGAACTGGTCATTGCCGAAACCCGCAAGCTCACGGCCGAAACCGACGATCCCGGGCGCATCTTCGCCTTCGAATGGCTGCTCCGCCTGCTGCACGCTCTGGCCTGCTGGCTGGCCGGGCGCGGCATCGCCCTCGACAGCGTCATCTTTCCCTACCGCAAGCCGCCCCACTTTGCCGACTACGCGCTGATCTTCACCGAGGACTCGCGCTTCGCACCGACCGTGCCGGGCGGCACCGGTACACTGGTCGCGTCGTTCAACGCCAACCTGCTCGACCTCCCCATCCGCCGTGACGAAGCCGCCCTGACCAGCTTTCTCGACGGCGCACCGGGCAAGATTACCCTGCTCTACCGGCGCGACCGCGAAATGGTCATCCGTGTCCGCGACCTGCTGCGCGCCGCACTGCCCGCCACGCTCAGTCTCGATGAAGTGGCCGACCGCCTGCATCTCAGCCCGCGCACCGTACATCGCCGGCTGGAGGACGAAGGCTCGAGCTTCCGCAGCATCAAGGACGCCCTGCGCCGGGACCTGGCGCTGTCCCGCCTGACCAAGACCCGGGATTCCATCGCCAAGGTCGCTGCCGATCTCGGCTACGCCGACACCTCAGCCTTCTACCGCGCCTTCGTCGAATGGACTGGCATGGCGCCGGTCCATTACCGGCGACAATGGACGGATCGATGGCAGGAACATTAACCCCCGCGAAAGGAAAACGATGCGCTTGACCGCCCTCGCCGCCGCCCTCGCCTGTTTCGTGACGGGCGCCGCATGCGCCGCTGGCTTGCTGGAAAGGGAAATCGCCTTCAGCGAAGCCGACGTCCAGGCCCAGATCGACAAGAACAACGCACTGCAAAAGCCCCTGGCCAATGGTCTGCTCGTCATCCGCCTCAGCGAGACGCCCCGCATCCGTCTCGGCACACCGGCGGACAAGGCAACCATCACCGCCCGCCTGGACATCGCCCTGCTCGGCCAGACGCCGATCCCGGTCGACTTCACCGGCACCGCCGGCATCCGCTACGACGACGAACGGAAAGCCTTTTTCCTTGCCGACCCGGTGGCCGACAGCGTGCAGTCGGCAGCCCTGCCACCACCATACGAAGCCGCCGCGCGGCAGGCCGTCAGCCGGGCCCTGGCCTCCTATTTTCGCAGCCGGCCGGTTTATGTGCTGCGCGAGGACGGCACGCTGCAGGAAAAGACGGCCCGCTGGCTGCTGCGTTCGATACGGATCGAACCCGGCCAAGTGATCGCCGTGCTGTCGCCAGTCTGACGCTCAGTCGGCGTTGAATTCGCGGGCGTAGGGTTCGCGCAGGTCGACCGGCCGGGCCGCCTTGTTGCGCAGGCGGATGTTGAGCATCTCGACTGCCACCGAGAAGGCCATCGCAAAGTAGATGTAGCCCTTCGGCACGTGGTGGCCGAAACCGTCGGCGATCAGGACCACGCCAACGACCACCAGGAAGGACAGGGCGAGCATCTTGATGGTCGGGTGATTGGAGACAAAGGCGCCGATGTGGCGGGCAAAGAGCATCATCAGGCCGACCGAGGTCACGACGGCGGCGATCATCACACCGACCTGGCTGACCATGCCCACCGCGGTGATGATCGAATCGAGCGAAAAAACCAGGTCGATCACGATGATCTGGGCAATGACACCGGCGAAGGACGACGCCACCTTGCGCGATTCGCTGCCCTCCTCGCCTTCGAGCAACTGGTGTACCTCGCCCGTGCTCTTCCAGATCAGGAACAGGCCGCCGGCAATCAGGATGAGGTCGCGCCCGGAAATCCCGTAGCCGAACAGCGTCAGCACCGGCTCGGTCAGGCCGACGATCCACGACAGCAGGAGGAGGAGCGCGATGCGCATGAACATCGCGAGAAAGAGGCCGATCCGCCGTGCCAGTTCCTGCTTGTCCCGGGGCAGCTTGTCAACCAGGATGCTGATGAAAATGATGTTGTCGATCCCCAGCACCAGTTCCAGTGCCGTCAGCGTGAAAAAGGCGATCCAGATCTCGGGGGAAAGCAGGAATTCAAACATGGCAGCGGCGGTAAAAAATGATCGGGCGATTGTAGGGAGAGCAGCGGCCGGCCACCACCAGCACCGGCATCAGCCACCCTTCGAAAAAGCCGAACGATCGCCGACCGTCACCGCGCACCGTCTCCCGGCGCCCGTGCCTTGCGCCTAGCTGACGACCAGCAGGCTCTCGTCCCAGGCGGCGTGCTTTTCATAGCCGAGCAGGTTGGCGACGGTCGCGGCAATATTCGACAGGCCGCAGGTTTCGGTTTGCCGCAGGCCCAGCTTGCCGCCCGTGACATTGTCGTAAAGGATCAGCGGCACCGGATTCAGGGTGTGCGCCGTCTTGGCCTTGAAGCTGCCGTCCTTGTTCAACGCCGGCTGCCGGGTCTTCTTGTCCAGTTCGAACATTTCGTCGGCGTTGCCATGGTCGGCGGTGATCAGCGCGACGCCGCCCGCCGCATCGACCGCCTTGAGCAGGCGGCCGAGCGACAGGTCGACGGCCTCGATCGCAATCCGCGCCGCGTCGAAGTTGCCGGTGTGGCCGACCATGTCGCCATTGGCAAAGTTGCAGCGCAGCACCTTGTACTGGCCGGACTGCAGGGCGGCAATCATCGCGTCGGCAATCTCCGCCGCCTTCATCCACGGCCGCTGCTCGAAGGGCACCACGTCGCTCGGCACTTCGAGATAGGTCTCACCGTCGAACTTGCCGGAACGATTGCCGTTCCAGAAATACGTCACATGGCCGAATTTCTGCGTTTCGGAACAGGCGAACTGCGTGATCCCGGCCTTGCTGAACCACTCGCCCGAGGTATCCTTGATGGCCGGCGGCGCCACGAGAAAGCGCTTGGGCAGTTGCAGGTCGCCGTCGTACTGCAACATGCCGGCGTAGGTCACCTGCGGGAAACGCACGCGGTCGAACTTGTCGAAATGTTCCTCGACGAAGGCCCGGGTGATTTCAATGGCACGGTCGCCCCGGAAGTTGTAGAACACCACGGCATCGCCATCCGCAATGGTGCCAATCGGCTGGCCGTTCTCGGCAATGACGAACTCCGGCAGATCCTGGTCGATGGTACCGGGGCAGGCAGCACGCAAGCCCTTGACCGCCTCGGTGGCGTTGGCGAACTGCGCCCCTTCGCCCAGTACATGCGTTCGCCAGCCCTTCTCGACCATGGCCCAGTTAGCATCGTAGCGATCCATCGTGATGTACTGGCGACCGCCGCCGGACGCGATGCGGGCATCGAAACCGTCGCACGAAATCTGCTGCAGGAAGGCTTCGAAGGGAACGACATAGTCCAGTGCGCTGGTTTCCGGCACGTCGCGGCCGTCGAGCAGGGCATGGATGCGCACCCTCCGGATGCCTTCCACCTTGGCCCGCTCGACCATCGCCTTCAGGTGGTCGATATGGCTATGCACGTTGCCGTCGGAAAACAGGCCGATGAAGTGGAGAACGCCCGGCTTGCCGCTGTGACCGGCCTTGGCACCGGCAACAATCTGCTGCCAGGCCTCGCCCTGCCAGATGTCGCCGGAGGCGATGGCGTTCGACACCAGTGCCGCCCCCTGGGCATAAACCTGACCGGCGCCGATCGCGTTGTGGCCCACCTCCGAATTTCCCATGTCATCATCGGACGGCATACCGACCGCCGTGCCGTGCGCCCGCAGGCGAACGTTCGGATACGCGGCGAACAGGCGGTCGAGGGTCGGCTTCTTGGCAGCGGCAATGGCGCTGCCCACGTCGGTCTTGGGCAGACCGTAGCCATCCAGCACGATGACGACAACCGGCCCGGCCACACCGGCGAAAGAGGAAAGCTTCTGCAACATGGCGTATTCCTGCAAAAAGGCCGGCCCCGACAGGCTGGCACGTTGGAAAAACCATTATTTTACCGCGCCCGTCCTGCCCCCCGCCTGCCCGAAGCGCCCACCACCGTCCCCCAACGCACCGACACGCTTCGAAACATCCGTGTCACACGGCGATACACACGCTCACATTCCTGATGACATCCGGCAGGTCAGGCGTCGCGTTATTCGGCACAAGGCGCTGCATTGTCGCAGCACCGAGCGAAGAAACCCCCAACCTTTTCAGGAGATTCAACATGATCAAGACCGTCATCGCACTGGCCGTTGCCGCTGGCTTCGCTTCCGCTTCCTTCGCCCAGGGCGCCGCCGCCCCGGCCCCGGCCGCCGAACCGGCAAAGACTGAAGCAAAAGCGGACGCCAAGCACGAAGCGCACGACAAGCACGAGAAGCACGAGAAGCATGAAAAGCACGCCAAGAAGGCGAGCAAGGCCGCCAAGACCGAAGCTGCGCCGGCCGCTGCAGCACCGGCCACGGTAGCACCGACTGCCGCTCCGGCCGCCAAGTAAGCGCCTGACGCCGCACGACGCCCCGGGCCCGCCCGGGGCGTTTGCCTTTCCGCCCCGCCCTCGCACAAGGGGGACAAGGCAGGGCATGGCCTGTGGGATAATGCGCTCCCCTTCGCAGTCCCGCAGCAGGCATGGCCAAAGACTCACCGATCCAATTCAAGGGCACCGCGCTGAAGATCATTCAGGCGCAGGTGCGCACCACCGACCTCGCCGTCTTGCACGCCGCGCTGGCCGATCTGACCGGCAACAGCCCGGATTTTTTCGAGAACGACCTGGCCGTGCTCGATTTCAGCCTGGCCGGCGATTTGCCGCCAACGGCCGACTGGCCGGCGATCCGCCAGTTGCTGCGCGCCTCCGGCCTGCATGCCGCAGCAACACTCGGCCTGCCGGATGGGCTCGCCGCGGCGGCTGAAGCGGCCGGCCTGCCGGCGATCAGCGCCGATGCGCTGAGCCGGCCGAGCAAGGCGCGCCCGGCGGAACCCGATCAGGCCGAGCGCCTCCAGCGTGGCCAGGATGTCGCGATCGGCGCCTGGCAC
>OFCW01000301.1_pt1 | contig 13701 bp, 7 predicted proteins | sample 1520951 | NCBI WGS metagenome assembly OFCW01 (sample SAMEA4349680, study PRJEB24078) | microbial mat metagenome | biome: Terrestrial Biome; feature: Habitat; material: Microbial Mat | place: India | collected 2012-06-12 | depth 10 m | reverse complement strand
CCAGTAGCGCAACTGCTGCGCCTCGTCATTGCCAAGCGCATAGTTGCGGCTGTGCCCGAAGTACGCCAGAACGACCAACAGGAAGGGCGACGACAGCAGCGCCGGGCTATCGATGCCCAGGTTGCTCCGGGCGAAGTTGAGCGCGAATTCCATTCCCTCGCAGGCTTCTTGCCATGCCTTCTGCAGCTTCTCCACACTAAGGCTGGCGACGATCTGGAACCGCGATTGACCGGTGGCAAACGCCATCAGGTTCTTCAAGTGCAAGCCGAGATCGAGGTCAAAGCCCGTGTCTGCGCAGGCTTTCTGAAAATCCTGGAATGTCTGCAGCGAGTGCCGCCACTTGGCGGTGATCTGCGCCAGCGCCAGGTCGGAACTGCGCAGCTTGGCGCCCAATGAATTCACGCGAACGAAGATTTCCGTGACCTCGTCATATGAAAGCGTGCGCTCCAGTACATCCATCCGGTAAACGTACTTGCGGATGCCTCGCAGCCGGGCCAGGCGCTGGCTGTACTTCTCGTAACGCGGATCGTCAAAACCACTGACGCCGGCACGCTTGAGGAACGGCGCATCGTTGTCGGTCTTGAACACGTCCGATACCTTCACCCACTGCGGCAGCTGCTCCAGCTTGCGGGTTGCCACCACGAAGGTCATCTTGTTGAAGCGCTTGAGCAGTTCGTCCTCGGTCGAGTCCGTCTCGTCACCGATCAGTTCGCCGTCCTCATCGAAATCCTCCTCATCGCCACCGTTTTCTTCCACTTCGGTCACAACCGCCAGTTGGTCGGGATGCTCGAGGTTGAACAACAGGTCGATGGGCCGACGACGGCCGCGCACCGACACCGGCTCGCCGCGAATGACGGCCGAGAGTGATGTCAGACGCTGCTGACCATCCAGCAGAAGCCGCGTGCTTTGGTAGGGGTTCGTGCTCTGGCTGACCGCGAAATCCTGCAGCGGCACGGCTTCATCCGTTTCCCAAAGCAGGATGGCGCCCGATGGGTAGCCGCGATACAGCGAATCCAGCAAATCGCGCACCCGTGTAGAACGCCACACATACTGGCGCTGCATTTCCGGCAAGCGCAGCTCGCCGCGCTCGATCATGGAAACCAGTTCTTCAACGCTCGCTTCGGCCTTGGCCATGTTATTCCCTCGATCAGGATGCGAGCAGGAAGCGCTCGCGGTGCCACTGCAGATAGTGCAGGTGCTCGCGGGCCAGCCAGCGCAGCCTCATGCCCGGCTGAATGCCAAGCCCCTGCAGATCGCCTGCGGACAGGCGGGCGCTGGTCAGCAAGTGCCCGGTATCGTCGAAGCTGATCAGAAAGCGATCAAACAACGCATCCAGATTGGCCACCAGCAGAAAACCGTTAAAGGCATCCAGCCGCTCGGCATCATCGGCGCATTCGGCCCAGGGCTTGGCATGGCTGGCACGCAGCACCTCGGGCACATTGATGCCGGTTACCGCACAGGCACCGCCCCAGTAAGCGAGCAAGGCATCGCGGTAACGCGCCTGTCCCACACGCTGGCGCACCAAGCGTTCGACTTCCGTGCCCCGGGCTTCGGCAGGCATCGCTTCCACCGCTTGTGCCACGGCAGCGTGGTAGTCGCGCACCGCCTGGTTCGGCAAGGCCTGCGACAGACTGGCTGCACGGCGCAGCAGGGCGGCCAGATCGGCCAGGGTGGACACCCAAAATACGCCAGCAGCGCCGGCCCAGGGCTGAAAGCTGCGCAGCAATTCCGGCAATAACGCGGACGTGGCCGGCTGAAAGCGCACTTCAAAGCCTTCGGCCAATGCTGTCACCACTGCCTGACTGCGATGACGGGCCGAAGCCAGTGTTACCGCATCGCCAGCCGGCGATAACACGTGCTCGAAGCCATTGTCGTGGCCGGTTTTTTCGATCAGGGTGCGTTGCAGGGGATTCATGCCCGCGTCCAATCGACTCGGTGCCACTCGATGGCGCGCTTGCACTTTGGATATCGATTACGGCTTGACATGCTTGAAGGCCGCATCTATTGCTGCTTGAATTCTCTGGATAATATCCTTTCTGACTCGATTCTTGCTTCCTTCCTCCAGGCGCGGAAGTCGCTCAATGCTGAAGTCAAAAACAGTCCCGGAGTAATTATCATCTCTTGACGCCTTTCCAGAGAAAGCAAATTCAATTCCGCAGTCACCAGCGTTTGCACCGAACTTGAAGGCATATGTAGCCGTCATTTTTATCAGGTAGTAATACTGATAATAGCTTTCTTCCTTAAGAAGAAAGACTTTTCCAAGATCACTTCCTTTTATCTGTATCTTGTTGACATGCCCCTCCATCCACTCAATTCGCTCCTCTTTTGGGAGCGCACCCGCCTCCTGATCTCGAATGATCTCGAAATTCCCAATCTCCTTGAAGGAGAGTTCGGATGTATTGATAGATGTCAATTGCAGAAAGAAGCGGATGCGCTCATTGTTCGTGAAATTATCAAAGAGAATGGACTCTGGCTTTTCGTCCGTAGTGATGCCTTTCGACTTGCAGAACTTTCCGATGGCGCCCGTGATGGCGTCATTGAGTTTATTGGTGTCTTGTGATGTTCTGGATTTGTTGACTTCAATTTCCAAGCCATTGCCGGATTGCTTAAGAAGTACCTCACCTGGGTAAGTGATCTCTTGGTTTATCCAGTCCTTGCTGAAGTCGAGGACACGTACGGAATATGTGATTCTTAAATTTTCATCGGAGTCAATCGAGAGAGCGGGTTCAGAAGCAAACACTCGATCATCCCCCAGCTTGATACCCTCAATCACCGAGTCAAAATTGTTTTGAATCTCTTATTTCCAATCAGCACCTGAAGACGTTAGTTTGAATTTACTGGATGAGTACTTCTTTCCAGACTCGCGAACGAATGATTTTTCGACAAGATTCGTGAACTCATTCGGCGTGAGAAGACAGGCGCTCAACAGTGGCACGGTATCGGATTTCTCACTACTTCCGATAAATATTCCCTTTTCCTTCAGGGTTTCAGTGATCTCGCCATTGCTGATGTGATCGCTATTGAGCAGTACTCTCAAACGATCTCCCCAGAGCATAGCTCGCTCATAATCAAATTGCTTGGCCGGCTCATCCACATCAGCACTCCAAAAGATCAAGAACGGACTCTTTGTAGCAAAACACCTTGATGCTTGCCTTCCTTTCCCGAAAGGCCATCAGGACAGCATCTTTCACTTGCTTGTCGTCTGCCGGGTGGTAGCTTTCCAAGCCGATGAAAATATCCTGCACCCAGCCATCGGCAAAGTCGAAGGCCAAGCTGCAAAGTTTCTTCAGGGATTCTTCCGAGAATGCCTGCTTGGCATACAGGCAGAGAGATGGCTTTTCTCCCAGCATGAACCGGAAGGGGATAAGGTCTGAAGCCAAAAGCTCAATTGGCAGCAGATCGCCGTATCGCTCATCTGCGTTTGCGATGACATTTCCAAGCTTGGGGTAATAAAAATGGTATTGCTGCCCTTGCTTGATGGCCCTGAAGTGACTGATCGCCTCTTTGATGAAGGAGGCCCGAGCCATATCCACGAGATATAGGTGACAGTTTGACGATAAATCCAACTGGATACGACTCAAGGCGGGCTTGATGTCTTTATCCAGTGTCTCCCTGTCTCCATGCGTCCACACGAGCAGGCCTATATGCTTCCTTTGCCTGCGGCCCCCGAAGGTTTGTATTGCTTGATTGACTTCTGAGCTGATTTTTGAGCAGGAGACTATCTCATCAAGCTCCGACAGGTGGCCTTTGAACGCAGTCCTGACGCCTTGATCTCCTTTGGGGTAGCCATTTTTGGCGTTCTTCGAGGAGATATAAACAACGTCTGTCCGGCTGTCATGGAGCGGATTGTCATAGATGAACACAAAATCATTGCCATGCGTTTGCTTGTCGTGTGCTGCTTTATTGCATGGAATGCTGACGCCCTTCAGGAGGTTGCTCCACCCAATCAGCTTCAGGAGTTCTTCCGTGATCTTCTCGCCATTCTCACCTGATGTCTTCGATGACTCACCCATGCTTCTTCCCCAGTGTTATGCTTATCTGGATGGCTTGCCCGTCATCCTTGAAGCTTGCATCATTGAACGAAAGGCTGTCCGGTAGTATCAATCCGATATCCTGGCCCAGATTGATGCGGTTAAACATTTTTTTCAGCTTGGCCTGAAGGTTTCTGGTCGGCACATTGATTTCGTCGGTATCCACCAGCCCCTTGCGTTCGGTGATTCTCGCCAGCTCGGTGCTCCACACATCGGATGAGACGTATTTCTCTGACACCGTCCTGATCTCATCGCCCGGCACTTCGTCCCGGTCTGCACACAAGGCAATGACCTCGCGGCAAAAATCCTGCCTTGCCACGGGGCTTTCGATGTTGTCCCGAACCTTCTCTATCAGCCCGGCAGCGACGGCTGTTTTTGTGTTCTCATTGGGAACCTGCTTCGCTTTCAGAAAATCTTCAATCCAGTATTTTGTGCGGCTGCTCATGCGGTCGATGGCATAAATTATTTCAGAGCCATCAACGATGAGTGCGCCTTTGTCAATCAGATCCGGATTGATGCCGCTTGACACTTTGAGCTGCCTGCTTTCTCCATCGGCGCCGGTGGAAATGTACTGCTGCTTTGATTCCGCCTTGTAAACTCCGATAGCAGACTTGTATTGCCCATCTAGTTTCAGCTTGTCAAACAAAATGACAAACAAATCTCCTGATGCAATGTTGGGATGATGTGCCGAAGCGTACAAGTGTGTAGCCAAGTTCCTAGAAAGCTCTACAAAAGACATTTTTTTGGAAAAGAAAGCAGACACATGGTGAGCCACATCATTCAGTGTCATGTCGCTTTCATGGGTGAGTATGTACTGATTCTTATCGCTGACGATGCCTCGCAGATAGCCGCCAAGTATTAAATTTGCGATGCTTTCCGTAATGTCGAAGCATTGATTTGCCAAGGTCAGCGGCTCTTCTCGCAGGCGATTGCCAACCTGATGCAAGATGACTTCCTCAACAACTGATTCACCAATTTCCATTGATCTCATGCCAGTTCCCCAGTTTCCAATTTGCCCCACGCCTCCAGCACCAGCCGTCGCGTGCGGTATTCGCCATACTCACGAATTTCTTTTTCCTTGAGAACGCGGAAGGTTTCGCTGGGGTAGTCGTCGCCCATGACGTCGGCGGGGTCGAGGATGTAGCGCAATTCGTCGCGGGTGAGGCCGTAGAGTCTGGCGTAGTAGGCATCGAGTTCGGCGCGCAGGGTGGCGCGGCGGTCGGGGTCATAAGGGAAAGGGGTGAACGGCGAGCGGCGGATGGCCTCGGGGGTGCCGGGCTTCCAGTCGCCGGTTTCCGTTTTCCACACGCTCACCAATTCCTCGGCCCAGGGCTGCAAATCCCAGGCGGTGTAGGTCAGCTCCAGTACGCGCGGGACGATGAAGGCGAGGTCGGCTTCGGTGTATCTGTCTGGTGGCAGATTCACGATCTGCTTTTTGACGTGATACTTTAGATGTGTGCCACCGATTTTTTGTCTGGCAGCAAAGTCATGTACTAACGAGCACTGATCTGCCAGCAAGCATGCACGGCGAACGCCATGTTTGGGATCCGGAAACATCAGTAGCAAGGTATCCCCTGTTCCCACCAACGGCACCACCGACGCAATCACCGTGCGCTCATCGGTCGCACGGCATATATCGCGCCACCCCATCAGCCACTGTGGGCAGGCGGCCTGCAGCCAGCGTTCAGCCAGGGTGAGTACAGCAGGTTCGTCCGTCAGCGGGGTTTCCGGCGCCGGCAGATGGCCGTAGTCGGCGGCGAGCGCCAGCACGGCGTGCTCGGCGTCTGGGTCGGTGGCGTACCAGGCGGTGGCGTTGCGTGCGCCGGGCGTGTAGGGCTGCACCCTGGCTTCGCTTTCGGCGGGCAGGTAGTCCTCATTCAGCGGTTGCAGACATGGGGGGTTATCCCCGACGAACCCCAGTGATGTGGGGGCGATGGCGCGGGCATAGGGATGCTGGGCGGCAAATGCTTTCCACGCGGGATAGATGCCCATGCCGGGATGGGCGCGGCGCTGTTCGGCCAGGTAGCGACCGAACAACAACTGGGTGACGCACAGCGCGGCGGCCTGGGCGTTGCCGTCCTTGAGGGCCTTCATCAAGCCTTCGGGCAGGCGGGCGACGCGCAGCCAGACTTCGCGGGCTTGCACCCAGTAGCGCGGGGTGACGGTGAAAGCCGGGTCGGCCTTTTCCGCCGGCGTGACATCGCGGCTGTTGCCGTCTGGCGTGTAGGTGGCCCAGCGGTGGTCGAACTGGTGGATCAGTTTGGCCTCGTACAGCGGCAGGCGGTCGGGGGCTGGCTCGGTCTTGAACAGATGGCTGTCGTTCGACATGTGCAGCATCGCCATAAACGAAATACCCCACGGGTTTTGCGCGGGTTCCACCACCTTGGCCTGCTTGCCCTCGCCTGCGATCACGGCATCGCGCATCAGCACCGGGGCGGCGCGGTAGAGCTTCTTGGTCAGCTCCGCGTCGCGCTCGCTGCGGAATACCGGGCACGTGAGCGTGTTGGGGTTGATGAGGCGAAACTCATCGGGCGTCAGGGTGAAGCGGCGGCGCGGGTCGGCCAGTTGGCTGACCTGGGTGGCAAAGCAGACGAACTCGGCCTGTTCCGCTGCGCCCAGGGTGAGCAGGCAAAACTTGTAGCTGCGGTGTACGGACGGATCGCGCACGCGGGTGCCTTCCTGCTGGCCTTCGTTGCGCCAGCGTTCCCAGAACCGAAGTACGCCTTGGTGCTGTCGTCGGTGGCAATGCCGGTGGGCACGATGAAGCCGGCGCGGCCACTGTCGGCATGGATTTGCAGGATGGTTTCGGCAAACAGCGCGTAGGTGTTCACGTCGCCCACGCCGGTCAGTGGATAGCGGCCGCCGTCGGCGCCTTTCACATGGGCGAACACGCTGGCCGCTTCCGCCGTGCGGCGGGCGGTGACGAATTCGCGGTAGAGGCGTTTTTCGGCTTCGTCCTCGTGTGCTTCGTGGGCCAGATCGGGGTACAGGTGGCGCGCCAGCATGCCTTCGCTGAGCCACTGGATGCGCTGGGCGCGTTCGGCCTTGTTGCGGGCCTGCGCCACGTCGCGGTGGCGGGTGGCGAAGAACTCTTCCTCTTGCAGCTTGATGCGCTCCCACGGCGGATTGCCCAGCACGCAGTCGAAACCGCCTTGCGCGAATACCTGCGGGAAGGCCAGCGGCCAGTGGAACACGCGCGCCTGTTCGCAGGCCGCGCGTGCGGCGGCGATGGGCGCGGCATGCTCGATCTGGGCGCGTTGCGGGTCGGTCAGCAGCGCATGCAGGGTGATGGTGGTGGGCACGGCTTCTGCCATGTCCTCCGTCTTGGGCAGCAGGTAGGCGCCCACCAGCGCATCGGCGGCGTGGGCCAGCGGGCTGTGGGCGGAGTCTTCCAGAAAGCGGCGCCAGGCCTGTTCCTTGGCGGCCACCTGCTCCGGGGTGTCAGCGGGCAGGGTTTCGATGGCGCGCAGGGCATCGAGGCCGCTGCGGTTGTCCACGCCCAGCAGCATCTGCTTGCCTTGCAGGTCTTTGGCGATCTGCTTGAGGCCGGCGGCGTTGGCTTTGGCCAGTGCCTTGCAGACGTCCTTGTCGTCGCCGCTCAAGGGCTTGAAGGCATCCTTGGCGATGCCTTGTTCGAGCGCGTTCAGGTCGGTCAGGCCCAGCAGGGCGTCGCCGACTTGCAGGTGGTGGTCGAGAAAGCCCAGCGGGCGGCCTTCCTCGTAACCTTCCAGCCACAGCGCCATGCGCGCCAGTTCGATGGCCATGGGGTTGCGGTCCACCCCGTAGATGCAGCGGGCCACCACTTCACGCAGCGCGCGGCGGTAGTCTTGCGGCCGGATGGCGCCCTCCTGCCCACCTTCCAGGCTGCGCAACTGGGCCAGTTTTTCGGCCAGACGGCGGGCGGCGGCGAGCAGGAAGTGGCCGCTGCCGCAGGCCGGGTCGATGACGCGGATGGCCAGCAGCGCCTCGGTGGGGTTGGCCGGGTTGGCGGCCAGACGCTGTTCGATGACGGGGTCGAGCGCGCTCTTGATCAGCTCCTGCACCAGGCTGTCGGGGGTGTAGTAGCTGCCGGTGAGCTTGCGGGCGTTGCCGGCGGTGCTGCCTTCCTCGGTGCGGCCGACGAAGCCGAAGGTGCGGGCGGGCAGGTCGATGGCGGGTACCAGTTCCAGCAGGCTTTCGTAAACACTGCCCAGCTCTTCCGGGCCCATGTTGCGATAGTCCACCGGCACCAGGCTTTGCGCGCCGGCCGGCTTGGCCCAGCGCAGGTGCTGCAGGGCGGCCAGCAGGTGGGCGTTGTCCAGGCTGGCGGCATCCAGATCGGGGCATTGCGCGGGAGCGAACAGGCCGCCCAGGGCGGGCAAGGCCAGACGCGGCTCGCCTTGTGCCAGGCCACGGAAGACGATGCGGATGGCCTGCCACTGGTCGTCGTGCCGGGTGCGGGCACGGCGTTTGAGGCACAGCTCGCGCAGGCGGGCCAGGGCGTAGCCTTCGGCATAGGCGCGGCGGGCGGCTTGTGCTTCGGCGCTATCGTCCTGCGGATGCAGCAGGCCGCGCTCTTCCACGGTGAAGACGAAGATGAGCCGGTAGACCAGGCGCAGCAGTTGTTGGAAAAAGGCGTCCTTGCTGAGTGTGCCGTCATGCAGGGCGGTGCGCAGGGCGTGGTTGTCGGGGTGTTGCAGGAAGCCCTGACCGAAGGTCAGCAGCGCCTGCTCGACGCCATCGCGCAGGCCATCGCGCACGCGGGTGCCTTCCTGCTGGCCTTCGTTGCGCCAGCGTTCCCAGATGCAGGTTTCAGCTCCTTGTACGCGGTGGCCGGGCGCACGACTGGCATGCAGCAGGCGCCAGACGTTGGCGAATTCGGCGTAGCGCTGGCCGCCCAGCAGGTCGGCCAGATCGACTTCGAGAAAGCAGGGACGGGTGAGGCTGGCGGCGTCGCGCAACAGGCGCAGTTGCCTGCCGTTGCTGACGATGCCCCAGAGGTGATCAGGGCTGGCGTTGAGCAGCTCCTGCATGGCCTGGAAAGGGGCTTTCCTGCGACTGCCGCCGCCCTGCACGGCAAAGTGCGCGTCGGCCTCGTCCAGCCCCAGGGAATACGGCGCAACGAGTACGGGCAGGCTGCCGTTCGTCAGGCTGACGGGGTAGCGCAGTTCCCCCACCGACTGTGCCGAAGTGGCTTGCAGGGTGGCGTACCCGAAGGCATCGCGCAGCAGTTCGTGCACGAAAGCGGTGGTGAGCTGGGCGGCATCGACGTCGGCGCGCTCCATCTGCGCGGCGAAGTGCTGCCACTGGGCGCAGGCGATCTGGAAGGCGCGGCTGTATTCGTCCTTGAGCTTGACGCCCTTGGGGGTGCCGTAATCGGCCTCGCTCTGGGCGCTGGCGCGGCCCTGGGCGGCTTTTTCCAGTTGGTCGGGCAGGAACAGGCCACCTTCAAGCTTGAGAGTGGGCAAATCCAGCGTGGCCTGGGTCTTGCGGATGCGTTTCATGGTTGTTCTTCTTTAGGCCGAGGCTTATAGCGAGTCGGGCAGCAGCACGTACACACCCATCACATCCACTGGCAGGCAGGGGCTGACGCTGTGGTGGCCCACGTCGCGGGCGGCGGCGCGTACGCGCTCGTGGTCGGCCAACAGGGCTTGGGCGCGTTGCTCTGCCAGGGCTTGCAGTGGCTGGGGATGCGCGGCGAGGAAATCGAGCGCGGCGCACACCTCGCGTTGCACGGCTTCTGCGGGCAGGTTGCCACTGGGCGTGCATTCGAGCAGGCGGTTCACGCTGTCATCGGCCAGCCATTGCGGATTGGCACGGCCACGCACGGCCAGGGCCACGGTCTCCTCGGCCATCATCTGGAAAGGCTCGCGACGGCGCACGTAGCTGAGCTGATGGCGCAAGCGCAGCAGATAGATCGTGGTGACAACATCGACGTCGTCGGTCAGCGTGGCAGCACAACGGGCGGCCAGCGGACGTTCGCTGCTGAGGGCATCTTCCAGCAAGTGCTGCGCCAGCAGGCCTACCAGTGGGTGGCTGCGGTGCAGTTCGGCTAAGTCGATGCTTTGCGGTTTGTTGATGCCTTCGTCGGCCAGGCGCTGGCGCAGGGCTTCGGGCAGATGCTGGGGCAGGAAGCGGGCCTGCTTGCGGCTCATTTCCAGGGGGGAGCCGAGGCGCACGCAGGCGCTTTGCAGGAAACGCTGCACATCGGCCTGGGTGCCCAGGGCGTGTTGCTGTTTATGCCACTCCGGCAATACTTCGTCGGCCTTGATGCGGCGCTGAGCAAAGACGGTGCGGTTGGCTTTGGCTTTCTCCAGGGCGTCCTGCCACTGGGCCTGCAATGGCGCCAGCAGTTGCTCGGATTCACCGAAATCGAAACTGGCTTGCGGCGATGCCATGCTGCTGTTGCTGCGCCGCATGAGCGCGGCCTTGACCAGGGCCTGGTTGATGCGGGCTTCGTCCTCAGGGAGGGGCACCAGCACGCCCAGTTCCTTTTGGATGGTTTCGCCCTTGCGCAGGATGACGTTGAGCACAAAACCATCGACCGGGTTGTCCTGCCCGTAGAGCATGGTGCAACGGACTTCGTCGGCCTGCTGGCCAAAACGGTCAACGCGGCCTTCGCGTTGCTCATGGCGTGTCGGGTTCCAGGCCAAATCGTAATGGACGACGGCGGTGAACAGATGTTGCAGGTTGATGCCTTCGGAAAGACAGTCGGTGGCGACAAGGATGCGTCGCCCAGCCTCTTCCATATCTTCCACGCGCTCACGGCGCTCTTCCGGGGTGAGCTCGCCGGTGACGGCATCGACGGTGGCCGTGGGAAAGGCGGCCTTGAGGTGCTCGGCCACGTAATGGGCAGTGGCGACATAGCGGCAGAACACCACGGGGTGATAGCCATCTTCAAGCAAGGAACCGATGTGCCGGATGAGCGCGGCCAGCTTGGGATCGCCCTTCTTGCCGGACAGGCGCTGTGCTTCGGCAATGAGGTCGTGCAGGCGGCTGGCGTCCTGCAATTGGGCGGGGGGCTCCAGGTCACTGCCCATGAGGTCGTCGGCTTCGCCATCGTGCAGGCGCTCGTCACTGAGCAAGTCGTCATCCGCCATGGTGCCTTCCAGCCGCGTGGTCAGGGCCTTGACGGCCGCCGCAGGCGAAGAGGCCACGCAGCGCAGCAAGGCCAGGGTGGCGTACCAAATGAGGCGGGCGCCACTTTGCTGCGTGTCCTGCTGTTCAATGGCTTCCGCCATTTCGCGGCAGTAGTCCTGCACGGCATCGAAGAACGCACCCCATTCGCCACTGAGCTGGTAGGTGAGCTCGGTTTTCATGCGGCGGGGGAAACCCCGTCCATCCTGGGTTTCAGCCTGCCACTCGGCGATGTCCTTGCGGCGGCGTTGCACAAAATGGCGGGCGAGTTCCTGACGCAGCGGATCGGAGGCCGTCATGCGCCCTTGCAGCGCTGCAAAGCGGGGATCGAGCAGCGACAGCAGGTTGTAGAAGGCGGTTTCGTCACCGGAGTGCGGGGTGGCGGTGAGCAGGATCAGGTGTCTCTGCTCGTCACGGGCAAGGCGTTGCAGCAACTCGAAGCGCAATTGCTTGCCGGTGCCGCTGCTGGCGCACGTGTGGGCTTCGTCAACGATGATGCATTCAGGGGCAGCGGCAAGAAACTGTTCGCGGTGGCGTTCGCTCTTGATGTAGTCCAGGCTGACGACCACCACGGGATGATGGTCGAACAGGCGCACGCCATGTGGCAGATCACGCTCGATGCGCGATGCGGATGCCGAGGTCAGAGCGATCGCGTGCAGGTTGAAACGGGTTTCCAGCTCACTTTGCCATTGCTCGACCAGATGTGGCGGGCAGAGGATGGCCAGGCGGGCGATTTCGCCACGGTCCATGAGCTCACGTGCGATCAGGCCGGCTTCGATGGTCTTGCCGATGCCGACGTCATCAGCGATCAGCAGGCGCACCGTAGACAGGCGCAGCGCCATCAGCAGGGGCACCAGCTGATAGCCACGCGGCTCCACGGCGATATTGCCAAAGGAGCGGAATGGGCCGGCGCCGGAGCGCAGTGTCAGCCGCAAGGCATCGCGCAGCAACAACGCAGCGGCGTGGTTGCCGGCGTGCGCGGGATCGGGCCATTCGAAGGAGGCTGGTTCGACGGGATGGAGTTCCAACTCTGGGATCAGGGCGATGCTTTCGTCCTCGGCGCCGCTCAATGGACGCAGGCGCAGCCAGTCGCGGCGGGAGTCGTTTTGCACCACCCATTCGCGGCCTCGGGCGCGCACCAGGCTGCCGGGCAGAAAGTCGTGTTCAAGGGCTGTCATGTACCTTTATTCCTTGGGGCCGAATACATCGGCGTGTGCGACGAACTGTTGTGGCCAGTGTGAAGCGTCCGAAAAATCGAGCACCTGCCAGCCTTTGTCCTGCAGCACGGCGGCGGTCTGCTCATCCACTGCGGACAGAAACACCAACGCACGAGATGCCTTGTACTGGGCTGCGGCGATGGCTGCGCCATTGTTGACGGGTACATTGACCGCATCAGGTTGTCTAGCCCCGGCCTGGCGGAGTGCGGACAGCCAGGCGTTGAGCAGCTCGTTTGCCGAGGTCGTCGGGGCAACGGCGGCCAGGCTGTCCGTTACGGGCTTCACCTGGGCGTTGGCCAGCGCGACCAACAGCTTGAGCGCATCTGCGTTACGGCGGTTAATGTGCTCGTGATCCGGCTGATTGAAGTAGGAGAGCAGGCATTGGTAACAGCCGGCCTCGCATTGATGATTGCCAAGTTCATCGGTCTGCTCCAGTGATGGCAGATCGTCCAGAGTCCAAACGCCGCTCTGCGGTGCGCGGTAGTGAATCAGTTGCAGGGCATTGCTGGCGACGAGTGCAAGGTCGTCGCGATGATTTGCCAGGCGAGTGAGCACACCCGCACCGCCTTCGGCCGCTTCGTAGAACAGCAAGGCGCGACGCTCGTCGGACTTCGGCTGTGGCTCGACCACCAGTTCGGACTCCTCGATCTGGAAGGTCATTTCGATGCCACGCTTGAGGGCAGCCTGCAAGGTAGCCATGGCCTCCAGCGACAGGGCATGCGAAGGCGCGAAGATCAGCAGATTGCGATGATCTTCCACAAAAGGAACGATGCGCTGGGGTGGCACCTTTTCCAGCAAGGCATCGTCGTTGCCCTTGTCGTCTTCCGCATCCGGTGCGTCCTGCTTGCTCCAAGTGCCGGTAATGGGATTGATATAGAAGCCCAGTTGCTCCTTGTTCTTGCGCCTGCGCCAGCCGCGGTTGATACGCCAGATTTGCGCAGCAGGCGCATAAGTGAGTTCGCCCAACAATTCTTCGCCCAGCCGGACTTCGGCTTTCTGCTTCTGAATCTGGCCATCGGGCCCGGGCAGGAAACGGTAGGTGGTCTGCAGCTCGAAGCCCTGACGCTGGCGTTCCTCGTCGTTGATGGAGATGCGCTCGGTAGCTACCGTCTCCACGGTTTCGATGCGATAGAGCTCGCGCACCCAATCTTGCTCGGTGAGCAAGGCATCACAGTTTTCGCAGCGATTGACCAGCGGCTGTTCGCCGCCCGGCTCGCCGAGATGGCCGTAGCCGCACTGGCTGCATACCAGCGAGGCAATGGTGGCCAACTGGCTGTTGCCGGAAATGTGGTCTGTATTGCCTACGTTGAGTTTGGCACGCCCCATCACGCCGGCCA